>Ga0326726_10000697_pt1 | contig 30642 bp, 28 predicted proteins | sample MHFenrmetagenome_2_FD_207603 | JGI IMG/M metagenome (GOLD analysis project Ga0326726, IMG submission 207603) | Lab enriched peat soil microbial communities from Michigan Hollow, Ithaca, NY, United States - MHF15MN | ecosystem: Environmental > Terrestrial > Soil > Wetlands > Peat | place: USA...
GTATTCGGCATAGATCAGGTTGGCGCCGATCGCCTGAATCTGGTTGAGAATGTACTGCTTCCCGGTCAGCCCGATAGTGGTCACAAGAATCAAGGAGGCGGTTCCGATCACCATGCCCAGAGCGGTGAGGGCGAAGCGGATCTTGTTGCTCATGAAGGTATCGTAAGCGAAGCTGAAGATCTCACCGACCGCCAGGTGAGCACGACCGTTGCTGGCCGGAGCGTTGTTCATCTCTAAACTTAGATGCTACGGAGAGTTGGCTGCGGCTGCAAGCAAGAGCTGAACCCACTCCGTACATTGACCGAGGCTTCCGGCGGAAGGTATTCTCTCCCCGAACCCACAAAGACCAGGATGGAGACCGGGCTTCGGTCCATTTCATGAATTCCAGGCAGACTTCCAGCAATCCTGATCAGGCCCTACAGCGGCCAGTCGGATCGATCAAACCACCCCAGCCGCAGGTGAGCCTCCGCCACGCAAGACTCGTTAACTGTTTTGAAAGCACTCTCTGCATGGTCGTGGTCGCGCTCGCGATTCGGCTGATCGTGATGGGATTCCTCTACCAGGAGCAGCTGGATCCGGAGCGCGATCATTGGCGCTTCGGATATGAAAACGGCAGGCTAGCGCGCTCGGTTGCCGAGGGCCGCGGGTTGAGCAGCCCGCTTTTCGAGGACACGGGCGTAAGTGCCTGGATGACGCCCATCTATCCCTACTTCGTAGCCGGCGTCTTCAAAGTTTTCGGCATTTACAGCACGACCTCGGCGTTTGTGCTGCTCATATTTCAGGCCATAGTTTCGGCGCTGAACTGTCTCCCCATTTATTACTTCGCAAAGAAACTCTTCGGATTGCGAGTGGCCATCTGGTCGGGGTGGGCGTGGGCCTTCTTTCCGTATGCGATTTATTTTCCGGTGGAACGGATCTGGGCCACCTGGCTCTCGACTCTGCTGGTCAGCATTCTCCTTCTCATCACGGTGTACCTGGAGGAATCTACCCGCTTGTCGCACTGGATTGGATACGGTCTGTTGTGGGGATTTACGGCCTTGACCGAACCGGTGGTGATGACCGCATGGCCCTTCATGACGGGCTGGGCCGCCTACCGCCTGTATCGACGAAAATCGCGCTGGGCGATTCCGCTGGCCACATGCCTGCTCGCCTTCTTTGTGGTCGTGACGCCCTGGTTTATTCGCAACTATGCGATCTTCGGCCGCTTTATCCCTTTCCGCGACACCATGGGGATGGAGATCCACATGGGCAATAGCGGAGACACATTTCACTGGCGTCCTCGCTGGATCGGCCCTTGGCACAACGACGAAGAGTGGAAGGCCTTCAAAGAGCTGGGCGAACTGGGATACATGGAGCGGGAAAAGCGCCGGGGCATCGACTTCATTCGCAGCCATCCGGGGTGGTTCGCCGTCATGACCGTGCGACGCTTCGGATACATCTGGACCGGCTTCTGGAGTTTCAATAAACGCTACCTTGCCGAGGAGCCGCTCGATCCTCCCAATGTCTTTTTCTGCACTGCGCTCACCGTGTTGATGCTGCTCGGGCTGCGACGGCTCTGGCGCGAAAACCGTGAGCTCGCAATCTTCTTCGCGGTGGTGCTCTTTTTCTTTCCGTCGGTTTTCTACGTCACGCATGTGGAAGTGTATTTTCGCCGCCAGATCGACCCCCTGATCGTCGTGCTGGCTGTTTACGCCCTCTCGCGCAGGGCGAGCGCATCTGATGAAGCGGTCGCCGAAAATTAGATGGGCCCGCCAAATCAAAAGCCGGAGAAGCGCTTTCTGAGCTCCAAACGCATTGCCGGTCTGGCCCTGTTGAGCGCGATCGCTCTTCTGATCCATGGTTATCATCCCTACGCAGAAGACGCCGAGATCTATCTTCCCGGCATCCTGAAAATCTTGAATCCGAGCCTGTTTCCAGCGAATGCCGACTTCTTTGGCGAACACGCCAGTCATTCTTTGTATCCGACGCTGATTGCCGCTTCGGTGCGGCTGACTCATCTGCCGCTGCCCTGGGTTACTTTCCTGTGGCAGATCGCCGCGCTCTTCCTGCTGCTAGCCGGGACGTGGCGCCTGGCGGCGGCTTTCTTCCCGCAGGACCGGGCGCGCTGGGGAGCGGTTGTCCTGATGACTACCCTGCTCACCTTGCCCGTCGCGGGGACCGCTCTTTACATCTTCGACCAGTACGTGAATCCGCGGAATCTGGCGGCGTTCGCGGCCGTCTTTGCCGTGGCCGAAACGTTGCGCCGCAGATACCTGGTGGCGCTGCTGTGGCTCGTCCTGGCAGCGGCCGTGCACCCCCTCATGTCGAGTTTCGCCATCGCCTTTTGCGTATGGCTGGCGGTGCTCGACCGCTACCGGCCTCGGGTCTTGGGTTTTGCGGCCTTCCTCCCCGTGGGCATTTTCGATCCTCCTCCCCCTGCCTACCACGAAGTGGCCCTTCGGCAGTCTTATTTTTTTGTTACGCGCTGGGAGTGGTACGAATGGCTGGGGTTGATCGGCCCCGTGCTGCTGTCCTGGTGGTTGGCCCGGCTGGCCCGACGGCGCGGAATGGAAAACATAGAACTAGTCTCGCGGGCCATGATCCCGTACATCCTGGTGGCCTCGGTTGCGGCCATCGTGCTTTCGATTCCTCGTTTCGAAGCCTTGGCGCGGTTTGAGCCACTGCGCTGCCTGGCTCTCGCATACATGGTGCTGATCGTGATCGGTGGAGGGTTGCTGAGCCAGCACCTCCTGCAGGGCCGAACCTGGCGCTGGCTGGTCTTGTTCGTGCCGCTCGGCCTTGGAATGTATCTGGCGCAGAGGCAGCTCTTTCCCGCTAGCGCGCACATCGAGTGGCCGTGGGCCCAGCCGCGCAATCCCTGGGCGCAGGCTTTTGAATGGGTTCGTGTGAATACTCCCGAGGACGCACTGTTCGCACTCAATCCCCGTCACATGGAATTGCCCGGCGAAGACGAAAACGGATTCCGCGCGCGCGCCCAACGCAGCATGCTCGCGGACGCGGTGAAGGACAAAGGAGCAGCCTCGGCTTTCCCGCCGCTCTCGGTCAAGTGGCTGGAGCAGATTCGCGATCAGGAAAATTGGGAACGATTCCAGAAAGACGACTTCGAACACCTGCGGCAGAAATACGGTGTCACCTGGATCGTCATCGAGCAGCCCGGCCCGCCGGAGCTGGATTGTCCTTACCAGAACGCAACCGTGCGGGTCTGCCGTTTGGATTGATCCCGTCATGCAGGAAACGCCTTGTCACAATGTGTTAGCCTAGAATCCTTCACCCAACTAACGTAATGGCTGATCCCGTCCTGGCACCGCAGACCCGTCTGTTTCCTTATGCGAAGTGGTCCACGCAATTGGCCAGCCTGTCCCGGCAGTTCCGTGAAAACCAACCGTATCCCCATCTGCGCTTCACGGAGTTTCTGGACCCGTACCTGGCTGCAGAAATGGCTCGCGAGTTCCCCGGCCTCGAAACCGATGCCTGGACCCGGTACAAGCATCAGAACGAGAACAAGCTCGGCCTGGCCAAGCGTTCTCAGTTCCCGCCGCTTCTGGGCGAAGTCGTGGATGAATTGAACTCTCCGGAATTCGTGGCATGGCTGTCAAAGGTGACCGGCATTCCAGGATTGCTCGCTGATGATTCCTTAGAGGGTGGCGGACTCCATCAGTCCGGGCCCGGTGGCTTCTTGAACATCCACACCGACTTCTCGATGCACCACTATCACAAAAATTGGCGCCGCCGGGTCAATCTGATTCTGTACCTCAATTCCAACTGGCACGAGCACTGGGGTGGCGCGATTGAGCTGTGGGATCGGAACGTGCGTCAATGCGTGACCAAGGTGCCGCCCCTGCTCAATGAGGCCCTCATTTTCCAGACGGATGAGATTTCATACCATGGCTTCCCCGATCCGTTGCGTTGTCCCGAGGGTGAATCCCGCAAAAGCGTTGCTCTCTATTACTACACGCTCGAACCGAACGCGCATGGTCCTGCTCGTTCCACCAATTACCGCCCGCGGCCGAAAGACGGTCTATTCAAGTCGGCCATGATCTGGCTGGACAAAGAGGCGGTGGACTTGTATTCCCGCGCCAAGGCACGCTTCGGGTTTTCCGACGACTTCGCCAGCAAGATCCTGGATTTCTTGTCGCGGAAACGCTGATCCGAGCGGCCTTCCTCAGTTGCGATGTGCCGTGGCCGGCAGTCCGCTTTCGTAGTACTCCTCGGCGCTGGTATCGAGAGTTCGGCCCGTTTCGCTGAAGATGGCGCTGCGTGTGAGGCCAGCGCGCTCGAGAGCATAGCGCAGCGTCGTCCCCAATACTCCCAGTCCATACTGCACGCTTCGCCGGAAATTGATCGAAGAGGCTTCCTTAAAATATTTGGTGGGGCACGAAACTTCGCCAATGCGGAAGCCAAAGTGCACACATTGCGCCAGCATCTGGTTGTCGAAGACGAAGTCGTCGCTGTTTTCGAGCAGCGGCAAGCGCGTGAGCACTTCGCGGCGGAAGGCGCGATAGCCGGTGTGATATTCGGAGAGCTTGATCCCCAAAAACAGATTCTCAAACGCTGTCAGCAGGCGGTTGGCGACGTACTTGTAGCGCGGCATCCCTCCGCGCAGCGCGGTGCCGCCGATAATGCGCGAGCCCAGCACCACGTCATACACGCCATAGGCCACCATGCTGGCCAGCGCCGTGACCAGCAGGGGCGTGTACTGATAATCCGGATGGACCATGATGATCACGTCCGCCCCTGCCGCCAGCGCTTCGCGATAGCAGGTCTGCTGATTGCGCCCGTAACCGTAGTTGCGATCATGGACGTAATACTGCAAACCCAGCCGCTGCGCGATTTCGACCGTACGATCCGAGCTGTGGTCGTCCACCAGGATGCGGATGTCCACCAGGTCAGGCAGTTCGCGCACCGTGGCCTCCAGCGTTTTTTCCGCGTTGTAGGCGGGCAGCACGACGGCGATGCGCTTGCCATTAATCATCGAGGGAGTGTCCTTTTTTTCTGTTTCTTAAATGATAACCGCAGGCTGCGCACTCTCAAAATCCAAAGGGCACCCGACGGAGTACGCCGCTGATAAAATGTTCAACACAGCGATGGCACAAGCCAGGAGAGGTTTTTCATTTCTGCAATCTGACTTCTGACTTCTGCAATCTAATCATCCATGCCTCCGCGCACCCTATTCGAGAAGGTCTGGGACGCCCACCTGGTCACCGCACCGGCTGGCCAGTCGCCGCTTCTCTACATTGACCTGCACCTGGTGCATGAAGTGACTTCGCCGCAGGCCTTTGACGGCCTGCGCGCCCATGGACGCCGCGTTCGCCAGCCCCTGCGCACCGTCGCGACCGTGGACCACAACGTTCCTACCACCCCGCGCGGATTGCCGATCGCGGATCCGATTGCCGCGACACAGATCGAAGCGCTGCAGAAAAATTGCCGCGAGTTCGGCGTGCCATTGTTCGACATCAACTCCGCCGAGCAGGGCATTGTGCACGTGATCGGGCCGGAACTGGGCATCACCCAGCCGGGCATGACCATCGTCTGCGGCGACAGCCACACCTCCACCCATGGCGCTTTCGGCTCGCTGGCATTCGGCATCGGGACTTCCGAAGTCGAGCATGTGCTGGCCACCCAGTGCCTGCCGCAGAAAAAGCCCAAAACGATGCAGATCGACGTGCGCGGGAAGCTGCCCGAAGGCGTGACCGCAAAAGACCTCGCGCTCGGCATCATCGGGCAGATCGGCACCGATGGCGCCACCGGGCACGTCATCGAATATACCGGCGAAGCAGTTCGCGCACTATCCATGGAAGGCCGAATGACGCTCTGCAACATGAGCATTGAGGCGGGAGCGCGCGCCGGATTGGTCGCTGCCGATGAGACGACATTCGCCTACGTGAAGGGGCGGCGCTTTGCCCCCGCGGGCAAGGGCTGGGACGATGCCTTGGCTTCCTGGCGAACCTTCACCAGCGATGCGGGAGCGAAGTTCGATCGCGTCCTCGAGATCGACGCCGCGGCGCTCGCGCCGTTTGTGACCTGGGGCACGAATCCCGGGATGGTAGTGCCCGTCACTGCGCGCGTCCCCGAGTTACGCAGCTTCGCGCAGGAGTCCGACCGACGGGCTGCCGAGCAGGCGCTCGCTTACATGGACTTGCAGCCCGGAACCCCGATTCAGCAAATCGCGGTGGAGCGTGTGTTCATCGGATCGTGCACAAACTCGCGCATCGAAGATCTGCGTGCGGCGGCGCGGGTCGCGAAGGGACATCGGGTCAACCCGAAAGTGCGCGCCATGGTGGTCCCGGGATCGCAGGCGATCAAGCACGCGGCTGAGCAGGAAGGCTTGCACCGCATTTTCCTGGAGGCTGGTTTTGAATGGCGCGAATCCGGATGCTCGATGTGTCTGGGGATGAATCCCGACATCCTGCAGCCCGGCGAGCGCTGCGCGTCCACCAGCAATCGCAATTTCGAAGGCCGCCAGGGACGAGGCGGACGCACTCACCTGGTCAGTCCAATGATGGCGGCGGCCGCGGCGATTGCGGGGCACTTTACGGATATAAGGCATTGGCAGTTTAACTAGTTGTTGGTCGCTGGTCGTTAGTCGTTCGGCAGCCTCGTTTGAACCTGCTGTTGTATCCGAGGCAGAAACGCGCGCGCGACCTGAATTTGCCAACGACCAACGACGAACGACCGACTTTATGCAACCCTTTCGAAACCATGCCGGCCTCGTTGCTCCGCTCGATCGAGTCAACGTCGACACCGATCAGATCATCCCCAAGCAGTTTCTGAAGCGTATTGAGCGCACCGGCTTCGGAGAATTTCTTTTTTACGATTGGCGGTTTTCCGGAGACGGGAACAAGAAAGCCGACTTCGTCTTGCACGAGCCGCGCTACGCGAACGCGACCATCCTGGTTGCCGGAAAGAATTTCGGCTGCGGCTCCTCGCGCGAGCACGCGGTATGGACGCTGGCCGATTACGGTTTCCGGGTAGTCATTGCGTCGTCATTCGCCGACATCTTCGCCAACAACAGTCTGAAGAATGGGCTTCTCACCGTGACTCTCACCGAAGACCAGGTCACGGAAATCATGCGCCGGGCGCGCGCGACCGCGAACTACCGGCTGTCGGTTGACCTGGAAAAGTTGATTGTCGAAGACGGGCAAGGCTTTTCTGCAACCTTCACGATGGACGATTTCGCCCGCCACTGCCTGCTCAACGGCCTGGATGACATTGGCCTGACCCTGCAGCATGAGGCGGCGATTGCGGCCTACGAAGCCAAGCATCCTGTGCGGCGAGAGATGAACGCCCTGTCCCAGAACCCGCGGTGATTGACTTTAGGTTTGGCTGAGTCCTAGTCTGAAATTGGTTTCGCAGACGTGTTTAAGGGCCTCGCTACGGCGAGGCCCTTTGTATTGTCTGACAACGCCGAAGTGTCGTCGGGTTGCGACTTGTCTCTATCCGGTTTGCCTGATAGTGACGAGCAAGATAACCTCGCAAAGAGCGACGCAGCCGCGAAGCGGCGCCATAGGAAAGCCCGGCACGGAAGTGCCGGGTAACGGTGAGAGGAACCTAGGGGTCCCGCAAGGGACGGCACCGGAGCCCGGGGAGTCCCGTCCCTGCGGGACTCGGCGTTTGGCGCACCTTTCCCGGCACTTCCGTGCCGGGCTTTCCTGTTCCGCCCTTCGGGCTAGGCTATGGATGTCGTTGCGCCTGGTTTTGCCTTAGGGCCAGACGCCACGCCGCACATTGCCCCATTACTTTGCGGATCGACGGCCGGGGAACTCTCCGATGCCTTTATACTGGTCCACCTAGTGGCTGCCACTCGCACCGACCGGAGTCGTACGTGAAAAAACTGCCTTCCCTCATCCTGGCTGCGTTCGCCCTGCTCTCCACCGTCTTCGCCCAGCCCGCTGCGCCGCCCAAGCAGCTCACCATCGAGGCCATTTTCGCTGAAGGCGGCCTCACCGGCCGCGCTCCCGAAACCATCAAGTGGAGTCCGGACGGCACCAAGGTCTCTTTTGTCCAGCGCGACGATTCCGGCGAACACGGCGAGCTCTGGTATGTGGACGCGGCCACCGGCGAGAAGAAACTCCTGGTCAGCGAAGTCAAGCTCACCCAACTCTCGCCGCCCCTCAGCAAGATCAAGGACGAGCGTGAGAAAGAGCGCGTCACCCGCTATCACGTGGCCGCCTACATCTGGTCGCCCGACTCCAAACACCTGCTCTTCGACTCCCAGGGACAGCTCTGGTATTTCGATCTCGGCACCGGAACCGGCGTGCAACTGACCGCCTCTCCCGATCCCAGCGAAGATCCGAAGTTCTCCCCTGATGGCAAGCGATTAGCCTACGTGCGCAAGCACAACCTTTACGTGCATCCAGTCTCGGGCGAGGAAGGCGAGCATCAGCTCACCCGCGACGAGACCAAAGACAAAGATAAGGACAAGGACAAAGACAAGAAAGACGAAGACAACCTCCTGAGCGGCGACGTGGACTGGGTGTACGCCGAGGAACTCGCCGTGCGCAGCAACTACTTCTGGTCGCCCGAGGGTCACGACCTCCTTTTCCTGCAGATGGACGAGACCCGTGTGCCCACCTATCCGATCACGGACTGGATGCCGACCCATCCCCACGTTGGTATCGAAAAGTATCCCAAGGCCGGGGATCCGAATCCGGTTGTCCGCCTGGGCGTGGTCGGAAGCGGCGGCGGCAAGCCGCGCTGGATCAAGCTCACCGACGACGATGACACCTACGTGCCCCGCTTCGGCTGGATTCGCGAAGGTTGGGCCTGGGCCGAGGTTCTCAACCGCAAGCAGGACACGATGGACCTCTACTTCATCGATACCCGGTCGGGCCACACGCGCAAGGTGCTGACCGAATCAAGCCCCGATGCCTGGGTCAACGTCAACGACGACTTTCGCATCCTGAAATCCGGCGACCGCTTCCTGTGGACCAGCTGGCGCGACGGCCATACCCACATCTATCTCTACAGCTTCGCCGCGCAGGACCCGCTCTCCGCCGACGTGAAGCTCGAACGCCAGCTCGAGAGCGGCGATTACGAAGTCATCGAAATCGGCGGCGTAGACGAGCAGTCCGGCGCCGTTTACTTCACCGCCAACCAGGGCGACCCGCGCCGCGAGCAACTGTTCTCGGTCAGACTCGACGGCTCAGCGATGCAAGCGCTGTCTACCGAGGAGGGCAGTTCCTCCGGCGATTTTGCCGACGATGGCAAACATTTCGTCGAGCACCGCTCCGATACGCTCCAACCGCCGCGCCTCTCGGTGTGCGCGGGCGGCGGCGCCTGCCAGAAGATCTGGGAGGGACGAACCGTTGCCGGCTACAGCCTGGTCGCGCCCAAATCCCTGGAATTCAAAGCCGATGACGGCACGGTTCTCTACGGATCTCTGTTGCTCCCGCCCAACGCCGACGCCACCCAGAAGCTGCCGCTGATCGTAAATATCTACGGAGGCCCGGCTGCCCAGACCGTTCAGAAAGCCTGGGGCGGTGGCACGATGCTCTTCCACCAGATGCTGGTCAAAGAAGGCTTCGCGATTTTTACGCTCGACAATCGCGGTAGCCCCAATCGCGGACGCAAGTTCAGCGCGGCCCTGCGCAAGCAATTCGGCGGAGTCGAATTGAAAGATCAGCTCGCCGCGCTCGATCAACTGGAGACGCAGTATCCACAACTCGATGTGACGCGTGTAGCCATCTGGGGATGGTCGAACGGCGGCTCCATGACGCTCTACGCGCTCACCCATTCCGGCCGCTTCAAGGCCGGAATCTCGGTCGCCCCGGTCACCAGCCAGCGCAACTACGACTCCATCTATACCGAACGCTACATGGGATTGCCCAAGGACAACCCCAAGGGCTACGACGATTCGATTGTCAGCGCCGCCGGCAACCTGCGCGGGTCGCTGTTGTTGGCGCACGGCACCAGCGACGACAACGTCCACTTCCAGAATACGATTCAGATGACCGACGCGCTCATCAAGGCAGGCAAGCCGTTCCGGCTGATGGTCTATCCGAACAAGACGCACGGAATTTCAGGGCCGGAAACGCGCGCGCATCTGTTTCACATGATGGAAGATTTCTGGAACAAGGAATTGAAATAGCTCTCGGCTCTCAGCTGTCAGCTCTCAGTCAACTCTCCCGAGCGCCAGTTGTTTCCTGAGAGCTGAGAGCTCGGAGCTGAGAGCTTAATTATGTTCAGAACAACCCTCGGCGATTTCGAACTGACCGTCGTCTCCGACGGCACCTACTTCCTTGACGGCGGCGGCTTTTTCGGCGTTGTGCCCAAGAGCTTGTGGTCGAAGAGAGTCACGGCCGACGAGCACAACCGGGTCGACGCCGGCCTCAACTCCCTGCTTGTCCGCACTGGAGACAAGAATGTCCTGATCGAGACCGGGATCGGCAACAAGCTCTCTGAGAAAATGGTGCGGATTTACACGCAACCCGCTCAACTGCTCGAGAATCTGCGCGCTGCCGGCATCGCGCCCGAAGATATCGACATCGTCATCAACAGCCATCTGCACTTCGACCACTGTGGATGGAACACTGTGCGCAGCAGAGATGGCAAGATCGTCCCGACGTTCCCACGCGCCAAGTACTACGCGCCCGAAGGCGAATGGAAATACGCGCGTCACCCCAGCGAACGCGACGCCATCAGCTTCATCTCCGAGAACTACGATCCGCTGGTCGAAAGCGGCCAGATGACGCTACTCAAGGGCGGCGAGGAAATTGTTCCCGGCATCTCAGTGAGAACGTACCCAGGCCACACCGCCCACATGCAGGCGGTCATCGTGAGAAGCGGCGGACAGACGGCCTGCTACATCTCCGACCTGATCCCAACCAGCGCGCACCTCGACATAACCTGGGGGATGGCCTTCGACCTTTATCCGCTCCAGACCATCGAGAGCCGAAAGCAGTACTACGCGGAGGCGATTCCAGAGAAATGGCTGACCGTGTTCACGCACGATCCGAAAACGCCGTGGGGATATGTGGAGATGGGTGAGAAGGGGAAGCTGGTGTTGGCAAATCTCACGTAGGCTTGTTTCTACGTGACCTGCGGTTGAAGTTTCGCCTCGAAGAACTCTTCGACTTTAGCCAGAATCTCCGTCCCGCTCTTTGCCTCGTAGATCGCCTTCCGCAGCGCCGCGCCGCCCGGCACGCCATGCGTGAACCACGAGGCAAACTGCTTCATCTTGCCTTCGGACCCGGGCATCTCTTCTTCCAGCAGCATCTGGAAATAAGTGCGAATCATCTGGTAGCGGTCGGCTTCGGTGGGTTCGTCATAAGGCTTGTTAAACGAGGAACGTCCTGACGTGAATACGGATTGCGTGGCCAGGGATGGGAAGGGCACGACTTCAGTCGTGCCGTTAGACTTGGCATGGGACACAGCCCGGCCCTCGGCGGCTAAAGCCGCAGCCGAGAATGGGGCGCTTTCGGCACGACTCAAGTCGTGCCCTTCCCGTTCATGCTCTGTCGAGGTCGTGCCGCTGCTCTCGCGAGTGCTCTCCATCCACCACCGATACTGCTCAATCTGCCTAAAGATCCACGGATTGGCCGGCGCCATCCTCCCGATCATCACCGCGTCGCATCCCGTCTGGGCGACCATGGCGCAGGCATCTTCGGGCGAGCGGATATCGCCATTCCCAATCACCGGAATTTTCACCGCCCGCTTCACCGACGCGATCCACTCCCAGCGCGCGTTGCCGCTGTAGCCCTGCTCGCGCGTGCGGGCATGGAGCGCGACCGCGCACAAGCCGCAGTCTTCAGCCAGGCGGGCTAAGTCCACGCAGACGATTTCGTCGTCGTTCCATCCAGCGCGAAACTTCACGGTGAACGGAATCTTCACCGCCGCCCGCACTGACTCGAAAATCTTGCGGATCAGCGGCAAGTCGCGCAGCAGGCCCGATCCACCATTGCACTTCACAACTTTCTTTGCCGGACAACCCAGGTTCAAATCCACCAGATCAAATCCGAGGTCTTCGACCAGGCGCGCCGCATCGCCCAGCACCCTGGGATCGCTGCCGAAGAGCTGCGCCGAAATGGGATGCTCGTCTTCGTAGAAATGCAAATACCGTCCGCGGACGCGCTGGTCGCGCAGCACTCCGTCGGCCGAAGTGAACTCCGTCATGATCAGCCCGCATCCGCCCAGGTTCTTGATGAAGCGCCGGAAGACCGTGTCGGTAACGCCGGCCATGGGCGCAAGCACGGTCGCCGGTGAGATCATGACCCCGCCGATCTGCAGGCTCGCAGGGAACACCCGTGTGGGGCGGACATTCTTGTCCGCCACCATATCTAGGCCAATGCCTTCGCGGGCAGGAATGCCCGCGCCACACGAGTTGTCCCAGAACTTGTGCACGTCTCTATTCTAGTCGCAGCGCAAAATCAAAAGCCCCCGCTGAAGCGAGGGCTTGATCTTAAGTTGTTGTGGGGGACGGGCTCTCTGGCGCGTCGCCGTTGCTCGGGACGCAGCCTACTTCTTGGCCGTTTCCGCCTTGGCAGCTTCCGCTTTAGCGGTGTCGCTCTTGGCGTACTTGCGGCGGAAGCGCTCGATGCGACCGGCGGTGTCCAGCAACTTCTGCTTGCCCGTAAAGAACGGATGGCAAGCTGAGCAGATTTCCACGTTGATGTCGCCCCTGTGAGTCGAGCGCGTGACAAACGCGTTCCCGCAGGCGCAGTGCACCCGCACTTCGTGATAGCTAGGATGGATGGCAGCCTTCATGTCGGTTCGAATCCCCTTTTGAATCATTAGATTCTACAGGAGTTAGGAAGGATTCAGCAAGGCAGGTGTCAGGTGTTAGGTGTCAGGTCTCAGGAAAACCTTCGCGTCCAAAACCTGAGACCTGACACCTGCCTCAAAAAGCAAAACGGCAGGGCCGACCCCCTGCCGTTTCGCTCTACAAAAGATGCCCGGGGCCCTATTTCCCTTTGTTGACTGCTTTCTTGAGTTCGTTTCCAGGTGTGAATTTGGCGACTCTGCGGGCGGCAATCTTGATGGTCGCTCCCGTCTGCGGATTTCGGCCATTGCGGGCCTTGCGCTGCGAGACGGAGAACGTACCGAAACCAATCAAGGCTACCCGGTCCCCTTTTTTGAGGGCAGCAGTTACGCTGTCCACGGCGGTGTCGATCGCGGTCGTCGCCTGCGCCTTGGAAATGTTGCAGGCTCCGGCGATCCGGTCAACGAGATCAGCTTTGTTCATGCTCTCTCCTGACTATTTGTTCGGTTCCCGGGCCAGACACCGGGAAAGCTGAAGGATCTGGTTTTGGGAACGCGGGAGCCATTTTCTCCCCTATTGGTGGATTGTCAATGGCAACTCCGTGCCAGACGCCGCGTTTCGGCCCATCGTCGAACCTGCATGAGCAACGCTGCCGGATTGTTTTCCTGTGTTCTCCACACCCCTGGCCCTTACTCCACAGGATGTACACAGGCAGAACGCGCATTCGAGTTGCGGTAGAAGCGGGGTTCGTGCAGAGTAAAAGAAGCGAGAGTTGAAGCCGTAAACCATGAAAGCAGCCACCGAAGTTTGTCCCCTGTGCGCGGGCTCGGGATGGAAAGCTGTCCCGGACGCGCCCGAGCGCGGCGTCACGCGCTGCGATTGCCAGTTGCGCGCCCGTGCCGACGCCCTGTTCGCGGCCGCGCGTATTCCCAAACGATACGAGCATTGTGAGCTCTCGAACTTCGAGTTTGAGGGATCACAACTGAATCTCGCGCCCGCCCGCATGGCCGCGTGCCGGTTTGTGGAAGAGTATCCGGTCGACAAAACGGGGCTGCTGCTGGTCGGAACGATTGGAACGGGGAAAACGCATCTGGCGGTCGGCATTGCCAAGGCGCTGATCCGCGAAAAGGGCATCCCATGCCTCTTCTACGACTATCGCGAACTGCTCAAAGAGATTCAGAATTCTTACAACGCTTCCGTTCAAACCACCGAGCTCGGTTTGCTGAAGCCGGTCTTCGATGCGGAAGTGCTGGTGCTGGACGAGCTCGGCGCCGTGCGGCCCAGCGAATGGGTTTGGGACACGGTCAGCCTCATCCTCAACACCCGCTACAACGATAACCGCACCACCATCATTACCACGAATTTTTCAGACGAGCCGGCCGCGGCGGTGGCGCGAACTCTATCGCCCGCCCGCGCGGCGCGCGACGAAACCCTCGGCGACCGCATTGGCGAACGCATGCGCTCGCGGCTACACGAGATGTGCCGAATCGTGCGCATGGACGGCGCTGACTTCCGTCAGAAATTTCGGAGCGCCAGCTTTGGATAAATGCAGAATTCAGAAGTCAGAATACAGAAGTAGGAGCAGACAACTTCTGCATTCTGACTTCTGACTTCTGCATTCTTCCGCACCTCGGTGGTGATTAAGCACTAAAATCCCAACGTGCTGCGAGAGCGGATCGAGTTCCAGCCCGAGCGTGATCGCGAGGTCTTTGCTGCGGCTCCGGCTTCTCCGGCGGTGTTCCTCTTGCGCGGCCCCGATCCCGCCTCCGAGCCTTACGTCAGCAAAACCGCCAACCTGCGCCGCCTGCAGCGCCTTCTCTCCGCCCCAGAAGAACGCACCAAACGCCTCAACCTGCGCGATCGCGTGCACTTGATCGAGTACACGCTGACCGGCTCGGATTTTGAGTCTGGGTTCCTGCTGTACCAGCTGCAGCGCTCCGTCTTTCCCAAAACATATGCCAGCCGCCTGCGCTTGCGTTTCGCGCCGCTGGTCAAGATGCATCTCGAGAACGCATACCCGCGCGCTTCCATCACCACCCGTCTGGGCCGGCTGTCGGGAAAGAATATTTACTACGGCCCGTTTCTTTCCCGCGTGGCCGCTGAAAAGTTTCTCAACGACGCGCTCGACTTCTTCAAAATGCGCCGCTGCGTGGACGACCTCAATCCCGATCCGAAGTTTCCCGGCTGCGTCTATTCCGAAATGAAGATGTGCCTGGCCCCTTGCTTCAAGGGCTGCACCGATGACGAGTATCGTGCCGAGGTCGTCCAGGTAGAAGATTTTCTCGACACGCGAGGAGAATCGTTGAAGCGGCAATTCGCCGCCGAGCGCGACCATGCCTCGACGCGCCTGGAATTCGAGACCGCCGCCGCCCTCCACGCCCGCCTCGATAAACTCGCGCCGGTCCTGCAGCAAATGCCCGAAGCCGTTCACCGCATTGACCGGCTGCGCGCCCTGATCGTGCAGAAGTCCGCGCACCCGGAAACGGTTGCCCTCTTTCGCGTCGACGCGGGCGCCATCGCCGGCCCGCTCGATTTTCCGATCTCTTCCTCCGAACACACCAAATCGCAATCCATGGAAGCCCGCATCCAGGCCGCACTCGCTGCCTTGCCTGCGGCCGAGCCCCGCGGCGCAATCGAACGCATGGAGCACCTCGCGATTCTGAAGCGCTGGTACTATCGGGGCAGCCGAGCAGGAGAAATTTTCTTTGCGGATGCAAGCCACGAGCTTCCCATGCGCCGCATCGTGCGCGGGATTGGCCGCGTGTACCGCGGAGAAGCGCCCGAGACTCCACCGCCTGCATCGCCTGTTGCGCCGGTCCAATCTAAGCAGCAAGAGGAACCATGAAGAAGAAAGTCTCCAGCAAGAAGCGCAGTCCTAAGAAGGCCGTCCCCCTCTCCGACCGACACGACAAATCCCTGCGCGACCATCTGCTCTACCTGCTGCGAGGTGGCGGTGCTCACGCCCATTTCGACGACGCCATCGGCGACTGGCCGGTGCAACTGGCGGGCGTGAAAGTTGCGAACTTCCCACACACTGCCTGGATGCTGCTTGAGCACATGCGGCTCGCGCAGTGGGACATCATCGAGTTCAGCCGCAATCCGAAGCATATTTCTCCCGCGTGGCCCGAAGGGCATTGGCCAACCTCTCAGGCGCCGCCGGACGAGACAGCATGGAAGACGAGCATGTCCGCTTTCCGAAAAGACTTGCGAGCGGTCGAGCAGCTGGTCGCCAACCCGAAGACCGACCTCTACGCCAAGCTACCCTGGGGCGATGGACAAACCATCCTGCGCGAGGCTCTGTTGGTGGCCGACCACAACGCCTATCACCTGGGGCAGTTGGTGATGCTGCGGAAGAGCATCGGAATCTGATTCCCCGCAATGGGAGCAAAATAATGGTAGAGACGCGGCTTGCCGCGTGTCCGTATACGGCGGAAATGCTCTGTGCGCGCCGGATGCGGCTGCTGCGTTTTCGCGCGTGGCTGAGACGCCGCACGCCGTGTCTACACGAGCGTTTTCACAAACAACCTCACGCACTTCTGCGATCTGCAATTTGACTCTTGAAATCGCTCGGTCTCTTCCGGAACACCACCCGTACCCCCTCTCGCCAGTGCTCATCAATCCCCAGCAGTTCCCAGTCGATCTCCGGCGACAGGTAGCGCAGGATCGTGTCCGTCGCCGGATGCACGTGCAGCGCGGGCGCGACCAGCAGCAGCAGCGGCTTCTGCGGCGACAACTCGCGTCCAGGAAAATAGCCGAACTTGCGAAACTCGCCACGCTCCTGGTGCCAGGACACCCGCGACCAGTAGTCCAAGCCCTGCAACGGCAGGTGAATGTCTTCGTCAGCCTTCAGTTCGACCACCGCCAGCCGGTTCTCGCGCGTCAGAGCAAGCACGTCAATCATGGCGCGGTCCGCCGCCGAGAAGGCTGGGACCTGCGAGTACAGACAATCTTGTCGCAGGCGCCCGTCGAGTGCTTCCACGTTCCCGAACACCACTGACTCCAGCCAGCGCTCCGGATGCATCCGCCAGAGCGGGTGCGTTTTCGGGCCGTGCTTGTGGCGGATGGCCGCCGCCAGCCGCAGCAAATCGACGAACTGGGGTTGATTGCGCTCGTCGAGCACGCGCTCTTCGGCTCCCACGCCGAAAGCGATTTCCTGCCCGCTCTCGAAGTTCCGCGGATCATGCGCCACCCGCGCCTGGGCAAACTCCAGGCCGCGCAGTCGGAAGGAGATCAACGCCGGTGACAGCACTGCCACGTCGCATTGCGGAAGAATGGAGCGAATGTGTGCGATCGAATCCGCGAAGCGCTCGCGGGCCTGACTCTCGTCGGTGGCATGGACCAGCCGGGTAGCGAGATTCCCGCAAGCGCTCGAATCGGCGAGGCTGAACGAATCCTCGCGCTCGTCGAATTCATAGAGGTGCCATTTCGCCGCCGTGGGATGGAGGTGCGCCATCCGCTGCTGCGTCAGCGCAATCGTGCCCTTCGGCAAGACCATCACCAGCCCTTCCACCACGCGCCGATCCTGCTGCGCAAGACGGCAGCCATCCAGCCAGAGAAGCCCGCAAGTCAGCGCGCCATCGACAGTCGTCTGCGTTTCCTGCGCGTTGACTCCGACTACTGCCAGCGCGCGCTGTCCCTGCCGCAGGAGTCCGCGCAGATACGCCGGCCCGAAGGAACGCTGCAGGTCCATATGGGTGGTGAGCCGGACCACGGTCCATCCGGGGAAGTTTCGCTCCAGCGTTCTCTGCACGCGCGATGCATACGCCGTCCGCGCCGATTGCCGCGCCGCCGGCGAGCGCCGGTCGCGATCGCGGCAGAAATCAAGCGTGCTGGGCCGGTTCTGACCCATGCGCTGCACTTGCAGCCGGAGCGTCCCGCCTTTGATCTCCGCATCAAGCACCCGCCGCACGATATTGCGTTCGCTCGACCACAGATGCAGCAGGCACTTGTTGTACTCGCCCGAGATGGAATACTTCGACTCCGCCAGATCGAAGGCGACGGCGGCATCTTCGACCACGATCGCCGCCCGCGCTCCCGCGAGGAAGTCCGAAAGCATCTGGCTGAGCGAGTCGGGAGTCATAGCCGGCATTGTTCACCGCCTCTCGACGCCAGTCTGTGACGCGTGGACAGCAGAATTGTGTTGAATTCGCAGACGTAGGTCTGCCCCGTAAGATTTCCCCCGTGACCCCCTGTGCCCCCCGTGGTTAAACGCTCTTTCTCAACCACAGAGGTCACAGGGGTCGAGGAGTGAGGATGGGGTCCGAAGCGGTTACTTCCGCAATCTGCCTTCTGACTTCTGCAATCTCGCATCTCTCTCTCGTGGGATAATGAGTCTTTCACGCCAGAGTCGTTTCCCGGCGGAGGACATCCAAACTAACGTGACGGTAAATCAAGAGCATTTCTTCTTCGAGCATTACGGCCTTACAAATCAAGATCTTGAGAAGTATCTCGCGGCCGCCCTGTCGGCCGGAGGCGAGTTCGCCGACCTCTATTTTGAGTACCTGACTTCCACCTCGCTGATGGTGGACGAGTCCATGGTCAAGTCCGCGTCCCAGGGGATTTCCGCCGGCTGCGGTGTTCGCGTCGTTTCCGGCGAACGCACCGGATACGCCTACACCGACGACCTGACCCCGGCGCGCATCTTGCATGCCGCCCGCACCGCCGCGTTGATCGCCAGCGCGCCTGCCAAGACTCCGGTCGCCGGATTCCAGCAGAAGCCGGCGCGCAGCCTCTATCTGGTTACGTTGCCCTCGGTGGACGCCGAGATTACCGCCAAAGTCGAACTGCTCATGCGCGCCGACCGGGCCGCGCGCGGATTCGATCCACGAATTAAAGAAGTTCGCGCCAGCTATGCCGACGAACTCCGCAATATCCTCGTGATCGGATCGGACGGCACGTTTGCCGAAGACTCGCAGCCGTTGGCCCGCATGAACGTTTCCTGTATCGCGAAAACCGATGCCAACTCGGCTCGTGGCACTTCCGGAGGCGGCGGCCGCATCGCGCTCGATTTCTTCTTCAGCGAGAAAAATCCCGAGCACTTCGCGAAGGAATCAGCGCGGCAGGCAATTCTTCAACTCGATGCCCGCGAAGCTCCCGCCGGCGATATGGAAGTTGTGCTCGGCCCGGGATGGCCGGGCGTGTTGCTGCACGAAGCCGTCGGTCACGGCCTGGAAGCCGACTTCAATCGCAAGAAGACCTCGGCGTTCGCCGGACTGATCGGCAAGCGCGTCGCCAGCGAGAAGTGCACGGTTGTGGACAACGGCACCATGCCGTGGCGCCGCGGATCGCTCAACGTGGACGACGAAGGCCAGCCCACCCAGGAAACCGTCCTGATCGAGAAGGGAATTCTCAAGGGCTATCTGAGCGACAAGCTGTCGTCGAAGCTGATGGGCCTGGCCGACACCGGCAACGGACGCCGCGAGAGCTACGAGCACATCCCCATGCCGCGCATGACCAACACCTACATGCTGGCCGGACAGGACAATCCCGAAGACATTATCCGTTCCGTGAAAAATGGCATTTACGCCGTGAACTTTGGCGGCGGCCAGGTGGATATCACCAACGGCAAGTTTGTCTTCTCGGCGTCGGAAGCGTACCTGATCGAAAACGGACAGGTCACCGCCCCGATCAAGGGCGCGACCCTGATCGGCAACGGTCCGGACGTGCTCACCCGCGTGTCCATGGTCGGCAACGATCTCAAGCTCGACGAAGGCGTCGGCACCTGCGGCAAAGATGGACAAGCCGTGCCCGTGGGCGTGGGTATTCCGACTTTGAAGGTCGATCGCCTCACCGTCGGCGGCACCGCGCGCAAGGACGCGGGAGCAGGATATATGCAGTAAAGCGGTGCATTGGTTTCTGCGTCACGCACCTTTAGGCGCGGCTGCACACAGCGAAGACTTGATGTTCAGTTTTCTGTCCAGAACATTTATGTACTGCATCGCCATACGGGCCTGATCCACGCCAGGTTACAAAACTCTCGCCGCCTGCCCTTGTGCCGCCAGCATCTTCACCGCTTTCGCATCGAACGACACGAACGTTTCCGCGCCGAGCCATTGCCCCTCGTAGGCAATGACACCGTCGGCAAAATCGCCGCCCGTCTCAAGTATTGCCAATCCTAATTCAACTGCCGGACGGTTCACTTCCACGTTGCCGGCACCCACGAGGGTACGAATCGCGGCGGCAATCGCCGGGGGCTTGAAGCCATAGACTTTACGCAAGACCCACACAAACTCGCACAGACACGGCGTCGCGACCGCGATCACCTCTGCCTTGAGCAATGTCTTGGAGGCAATCTCCGCCTGTTTCGGGTCATCGCGCAGCAATGCCCGCACCAGAACGTTGGTGTCGACCGTGATCTTCATTTCTTGCCGGCCCACCCTTGCGCCGCCGCTTCGTTCATTTCTCCAATCGAAGCCACCTTCTTCGTCTTGCCGGCGAGCAGCCCCACGAAGCTCTCGATCTTGCCGGCCGGCCGGGCGGCCCTGATCACGCCCCGGCCATCGGGGAGCAGGTCGAGCTCAATCTTTCCGCCCGGCTTCACGCCCAGATGCTCCATGACTTTCTTCCTGAATGTCACCTGGCCTCTTGCGGTTACGGTTAATGTCTTCATCGTCTCCTCGTACCCCCATCCATGATAAGGCAAAAATGCATTACTATCAAGCGATCGGATTGCAGCGATTTCCTATCCACGCGGGGCTGCGGATCAACTCCTCCCCCTGCCCCCGTCACGCGCTGTCGTCGTGATAGATTCGAATAAGCATAGATTCGAATCAGCAATGATAAGCACGGCAGAAACCAGCCAGAGTCAATCCGCGACCGACCTTCAATCCCTCGCCACCGACGTGGTCCGCCGGGCCATGCAGGGCGGCGCTTCGGCTGCCGAGTGCGTAGTGCGTGAAGGCGATGAATTTTCGACCGTCGTCCGCCTGGGGCAAGTCGAAACCCTCAAAGAAGCGGGCTCGAGATCGATCGGCGTGCGCGTGTTTTTCGGACAGCGCGCTGCCAGTACGTACTCCAGCGATTTTTCGAAAGAAGGCATCGAGCGCATGCTGAAGTCGGCGCTCGAACTGGCGAAGATCACTTCCGAAGATCCTTACGCCGGCATCCCCGAAGCTGAGAAACTCGGCTCGCTCTCTGGCGATCTTGATCTCTACCACGAAGACGTATATTCGCTGACAGGCCCCGAGCGGATTGACTATGCCCGGCGCGCCGAGAAAGCCGCGCTCGACGCCGATCCGCGCATCAAGAATTCCGAAGGCGGATCGTTCGACGCCGCTACCGGCCGCAAAGTGCTGGCCAACTCTCATGGATTCGTCGGCGAGTACCGGCGCTCGTACTGCTCGGTCGCCGCCGTCCCCATCGCTCAGGATGAACAAGGGAACATGCAGCGCGACTACTGGTACTCGGTGGCGCGTAGCCTGGCGAAGCTCGATCCCGCCGAGCAAGTTGGAAAAGAAGCAGCCCGCCGTACCCTGCGGCGTCTAGGCGCGCGCAAAGCGAAGACGGCGCACGTGCCGGTTGTTCTCGATCCGATGGTCGCGAACTCGATGCTCGAACACATTTTCGAGGGCGTGAACGGAGACTCGGTCTATCGCGGCGCGTCTTTCTTGGCAGGAAAGCTGGGGCAGAGAATTGCCGGCAGCAACATCACCGTGATCGACGACGGCACCATGGTGGGCGGCTTCGGCACCTCACCCTTCGACGGCGAGGGCATTCCCACACGCCGCACCGTCGTGATCGAGAACGGAGTTCTGGAGTCGTATCTATTGAATACCTATACAGCGAAGAAGCTTGGTCTCGAGACCACCGCCAACGCCGCTCGTGGACTTGCCGGCACGCCCGGCATCGGCCCTGGCAACTACTTCCTCGAAGCCGGGACAAGAACGCCGCAGCAGATCATCGGCAACATCAAAGACGGTCTCTACGTCACCGAGTTTCTCGGCATGGGCGTCAACCTGGTCACCGGCGACTACTCGCGAGGCGCCTCGGGCCTGTGGATCGTCAACGGCGAACTCACCTACCCCGTGGAAGAGATTACCGTCGCCGGCAACCTGAAAGACATCTTCATGAATATCACCGAGATTGGAAGCGACCTGGAATTCCGCGGCAGCGTGGCCTCGCCGACCATCCGGATCGACGGGCTGACGGTGGGCGGGGAGTAGAAACTCCGCCCACTACCGTCTATGCCCTTGGTAATTTGCCCCCTGAGCGGGACGCCGATAGTCTTGCGAATGTCCGTTTCTATTCGAGGGGGATTCCGATGCAATCAAAATGGTGGCTCTGCCTCTGTGCGGCGGCAATGCTGGTTCTGCCCGGCATGGCGGTAGCCGACGAGCACGGCCATGGCCACGGCAAGCATCACGACCGCGACGACGACCGGGACCACGGCAGACACCATTACAGCGATCACGACCGCGACGAAATGCGGCATTGGTATCAGGATCAGGGTGATCATTTGCCGCCCGGGCTGGCGAAAAGAGACCGTCTGCCTCCAGGACTCGAAAGGCAGTTGCGCGTGCGCGGAACGCTTCCCCCCGGATTGCGGAAGAGGATGATGCCGTGTCCGGTGGAACTCGAACGGCGTTTGCCACCGCCTCCGGTGGGGTATGGACACTTCGCGATCGGCGGGCACATCGTGCTGGTAAACCGCAGCAACTTCATGGTGCTCGACATTTTTCACTTCGAGCAGTAAGCGAACGCCCTCCAGTAACCGGGCCAGCCATCCTCAGCTCTTCCCGCGCGGGGCGTTATTCTGCGCTTCGCCGGTGCCGCACCACCTCACTCCGAATTCCGTCGGGAGCGTGGATTTCGATCTCGCGCGGCGCGGCCTCGATCTGGGCGTTGCCGCCGCGCACGAAGCCGCGGACTTCTCCAGTACTCGCATCGCGCAACATGAGCACCGGATAACGCTCACCGTCCCAGACGATCTGCAGTCCGCCGTTGGGGAGATCCTGCATGCGGATCGCGCTCTGGAAATCGGCAGCGGACGCAGCCGAGGCCGTCCGGCGAGCCAGCTCCTGGCTGCCTGCCTTTACATGCATGGTCTGAATCGCGGCCAGAATCTCCGGTTTGAGAGGCACTACGAACGAGAACATCTGCACCGAGCCATCATCCGGCGCGTCCGCAACTTCGGGGCCGTTGAAGCTTTCGCTGGCCAGAACGCGCCCAATCGCATCGCGCGCTTCCCAGGTATAAGGACCGGGTTCTGCCTGGTTGCTGTTCGCCGGAATGCGAAATGCCGGTTCCAGGGTGAGCTGGCCGTTGATGATGCGTCCCCAGATCAGAAGGCCTTCTCCCGGGACTACCGACGCATTCACATCGGGCCAGACGTCACCGATTGGGCTGCCTTGGCGGAAGTTCAGCTCCGACACGTAGACGTAGTCGCTGATCCACTGCGGTGAGCAGTAGGCCATCACATCGGTGTAAGCCGCCGAGCCTTTGAGGTTATTGCTGGCGGCAAACACGTCCCAGCCAGGCACGCCGATGATCGCTCCCGGATAGGGATAGTTGGGATCAGGACTCCCGGCCCCGCCACACGGACTGTGCGCGCGATTGAAGTTGTGCCCTTCTTCGTGAGCGAACACCGCCGGGAAACTGCCGCTGACGTCCCAGCCGATCGCTGCCGGAGCTCCGATCCAGCCGAGTCCGGCAATCCCACTGCCGTAGGTGGGATGGACCGCTCCGTAGTAGTAGCGGTCGGTGACCTGGTCGGCGGCCCGCTTCGCGGTCACTTCGTTCAACACAATGCTCCAGACGTTGATGTCGTTGGTGATGGCGCTCTGGCTCGACACCATCGTGCTGCCAACCTTGACATCAATCGCGTCCGGAACCGGGTGAATGCGCTTCGCGAAATCAATCCAGTCGCTGGGTGTGCGTGAGCCGTTCTGAACCACGCCCACGTCAGTGCCGGTCTGCACCGGAATCAGCGTCACTTTCCAGACCTTGAGGGCGCGCACGTCCATGTTCTGCGTAAAGGTGTTGTTGGTTTCGTCTGCTTCCGGGATGGCGTTGCTGGGATCGACGGTTGCCACCACCTGCGTTGCCGGCTGCATCCAGGCCGACGACACCGCCGCATTCCACGACGCGGCCGCGTTTTCAGGATCGATGCTGAGCGGCACCGACCCCGATCCCGCGTTGATGGTCAGGGTGTGAGTGGTGCCGCCGGTGGTGAAGTCCACCTTGACTTGCGGGGTCGCCGTGTTGGCCTGGTTCGCTTTCACGAACACACGCACCCACGCGCTCCGGTTCTGTACCAGGGGCACGATCGGATTCGGATATTCCTGCGTCGCCTGCGTGATGTAGAGCCCTTCAATGCTCAGATCGAGCGTGGCCCCGCCCGCCGTCACCGTGAAATTGTTCGTCGACGTCGCCGTGCCGCCCGCTGTCGTCACCGTGATCTTGCCCGTAGTCGAGCCGCTGGCCACGGTCGCCGTAATCTGCGTTGCGCTGTTGACGGTGAAACCAGACGCGGCCTTGCCGTTGAACGCGACCGCCGTCGCTCCCGTGAAGTTCGTGCCCGTGATAACGACCGCAACGCCCACCGGACCACTTCCCGGATTAAAGCTGGCGATGGTCGGGGCGCCCGCATTCACCGTAAAGTTGCTCGCCGAGTTGGCCGTGCCGTTCGGCGTGGTCACCGAAATTTTTCCGGTGGTCGTGCCACTGGCGACGACCGCCGTAATCTGCGTGGCGCTGTTGACCGTGAAACTCGCCGCCGCGGCGGCGTTGAATTTCACCGAAGTGGCGCCCGTGAAGTTCGTTCCGGTAATTGTCACGGAGGTCCCGGCTGTGCCGCTGGTGGGGTTGAAACTGGTGATGGTAGGAGCATTCAGGATCGTGAAGTTGGTCGCCGAGGAGGCAGTTCCGCCCGGCGTTCCGACCATGATCTTTCCGGTGGTGGTGTTGTTCGCCACCGTGGCCGTGATCTGGGTAGCGCTGTCGACCGAAAAGCTGGCGGCTGCCTTCCCGTTGAAGGTCACCGCCGTCGCTCCGGTGAAGTTCGTCCCTGTAATGACAACCGCGGTCCCGGCAACGCCGGAGGTCGGCGCAAAGCTCGAAATGGTGGGAATCGCCGGAGGCGGAGGGTTGCTGTTCGAGGCTGCGCTTCCGCAGGCCACCATCGCGAGCAGCAGGGTGGCGGCCAGGAGACCCTGGGCCGCTCGCAGCTTCGGGGACCCGATTTCCCCTAAGATATTGTTAATAAAGGATAATCCCAGCAGAGACGGAGCACCTTCCGGCGGTTTGCGCATCCAACATTGTTTCCGGAAGCAAAGAGGGCCAGCAAGGGTGCGGGAGTGCTAGTGCGTTTGGGAAAAAGGCCACTCCCTGACGGCGGGAAGCGCCCCTAAGCGAGCTCCCGTAACGCTTGGAGCAGCTCCTCCACATTCGGCAGTTGGTCGATTGGGTAGATCCGGGCGAAGGCAATCTTTCCCGCCTTATCGACCACGAACGCGGCCCGCTCGCTGATACCGGGGACGGGTGTTCCTTCGCGTAAGATGTCGAACTTCCGGGTCACCTCGCCGTGCGGGTAGAAGTCGGAGCACAGCGGAATCTTCACTGGCCCGACTTCCCGCCGCCATGCGAGATGGCTGACGATGGAATCTACGCTGATGTCCAGAACCTGGGCATTGAGTGCCGCGAATTCTTTGCTGTGCGCATCGAATTCCGGCACTTGCACCGCTCAAGTCGGCGTCCAGTCCAGCGGATGGAACGTAACGACCAGATGCTGCTTTCCCAGGTAGTCGCGTGACCGGAACGTGATCTGATCCTCGCCGGCAACGGCGGGCAGTTCGAATTCCGGCGCGGCATCTCCTACTTTGAGGGCCATGGGTTTTTCCAATGGAATTGTAACGTGAGAAAGAACGATTGCAGAGGGCAGAGGTCAGATTGCAGAGGTGAAAGTCAAGCTCGGCCGCGAGCTCCGAGCTGCGGGCTTCGAGCCTACGCCCAATGGGTTGCTCGCGGCTCGGAGCTCGCAGCTTACCTCTGCAATCTGACCTCTCACCCCTGACCTCCCCCCTCTCGCAAATTAACACTGCTTTAACAATTGCCCGCGCCCGTTCCCGTTACCATTCCGCCCATGTCTCCGGAACCTTTACATATCGAGGAGGTCAGCGGGTCGCGCGAGGGAATCCGGATTTTCCGGCTCGCCGGGCCACTCTTGCTCGCCAACGTGTTTGGCTTTCAGTCCAAGGTGCGTGCGGACGATTCCCGGGCCCTCATTCTCGACTTCACGGCGGTTCCACTCATCGATTCGGCAGGCATCGGCGCTCTTGTAGGAGCCTACGTTAACCGTCAAAAGGACGGGCGCAGCCTGAGCCTGGTGGGAGTCAATCAGCGAATTCACCAGGCGCTGGACGTCACCCGGATCGAGAGCCTCTTTCGTTTCTATGACTCGGTCGCGGAAGCGGAACAGGTCGCGGGGTAGCAGGCCCGGGATGCGTTAGCACGTTTCGTATCTGGAGCCAAAGGATCAAGCACAAAAAGAAAAGGCGGCCCGCCGGCCGCCTTCCTTCGAATTTTGGGTAGGTGGTTTAGACGGCCTTGACGTTCTCCGCCTGCCAGCCCTTCGGACCCTTTACGACATCGAACTGGACCTGTTGGCCTTCCTGCAGGCTGCGGAAGCCGTTTGACTGGATGGCGGAGAAGTGCACGAATACGTCTTCGCCGTTCTGGCGGCTGATGAAACCATAGCCTTTGGCATCGTTAAACCACTTTACTGTTCCTGTTTCCATGGTGTTGCTTGTGTTCCTTTGTGTTGAAATGTGCGCTGAGTTTCGCAGGAAAGTGCAGGCAGGTCACGCTTTAAAGCGGGGTACTGCTTACAACCGCAAAGATCAAACGCAGCTAAAGTGTACCTAGACTGGGGGAAAATAGCTACTACATTCTGGTGTAACCAAGGTAAGCGCGGAGTGTCCTTGCGCTTGATTTGCAACTTTCTAAACCCTCATACATCATCAGGTTATGGCTTTCTTGCTGGGTAATCGGCTGGCTGCGGCCGGCCTTTTTCTCGCGCTCACCGCGATCGGCGCGCCGGCCGGCATCATTGACGACGTGCGGGTCCAGGTCGGCCAGAACAGCTACTCCCCCGCCGAAGCGGAACTGCGCGATTACCGCGCCAAGCGCGGCGTAACTCCCGAGTACGTCGAAGCCTGGTCCTGGATAGCGCGCGGCGCGGCAGCCATGAAGCAATGGAGCCAAGCTGGGGCTTACGCTCGGCAAACTCGCCAACTGTCGGAGCAACTCCTGGCCAAACAGAAACTCGACTCGGAGCCGCATCTGCCGATGGCCTTGGGAGCTGCCTATGAGGTTCAAGCTCAAGCCCTGGCCGAATCTGGCAAGCCCGCCGAGGCCGCCGCCCTCCTCCGCGCCGCTTTGGTGAAGTATGGAAACACGTCGATTCGCGCTCGCCTGCAGAAGAATCTGAACCTGATTTCCTTCGTGGGCAAACCCGCACCGGCCTTGCAGGCTACTCAGTATCTGGGGCCGAAGCCGCCGACTCTGACATCGCTGAAAGGCTCGCCCGTGCTGCTGTTTTTCTGGGCGCACTGGTGTGCCGACTGCAAAGCCGAAGTGCCGATCATCGCCCGCCTGCGCCAGGAGTTCGCTCCGTCTGGCCTGGTGGTAATCGGGCCGACCCAATACTACGGCTACGCCGCGCATGGCAACGACGCCACTCCCGCGCAGGAGCGGGCTTATATCGATTCCGTTCGCCAGCGTTATTACGCGAGCCTGCCGGATATGCCGGTCCCGCTGAGCCAACAGAACTTCAACACCTACGGCGCCAGCACCACACCCACTCTGGTGATCCTGAATCGCGCCGGACAGGTGGCGACGTACCATCCCGGAGCGATGCCGTACGAGGAACTGCGGGCGGCATTGCAAAAGGCGACTGCGCCGTAACCCAGAAGCCGATGGGGGTGCGCAGTCTTCGTTGATCGGCTAGTGGCGCAGGAATGATTCTCAGACGATGCCATGGACTCACCTATGCTGGGCGGAATGATTGTCGGTGCAGCGGTCCTGCTCTTCTTTGGAGCCGTGTGGCTGCTCGTCGGCCTCTACACGGGAAGATATTCGCCTGGTTGGCTGCGCACGGCTCTTCTCCTCGCAGGGCTTGCGCTGGCCGCCTCCATTGGAGTGCTCACCTCGCGGGCTTCGCATCCGACTCACATCGCCCCTCAACCCAAGGCCGAGCAGACTACGGCAGGCAGGCAGATGGGGAGCCGCTTTGGCTTGATCGTCGGAGTCGAGGGCACCGCAATCATGCTGGTCGTTCTGCTGCTGAACGCCACCCATCATTCGGATTACATCGTGTGCGCCATCGCGATGATCGTGGGGCTGCACTTCCTCCCGCTGGCGAGCCTTTTCGGCGCCTTCGTCTACTACGCGACTGGATTGCTAGGGTGTGTCATTGGGATCGCCGGCTGTTTTGTCCCCCAGCCGGTGCTGCGCCAGAGAGTTGTGGGATTGTCATTTGGGCTGCTCCTCTGGACTACCGCCGCCGTCATTGTGGCGCAGGGGTTCATTCTCGCCGGCAGTTCGTAGGAAAACCAATCTCCATCAGCCCTGCCGGAGTTCTCTGACTGCACTCAGCAGCCGGTCCACATCTTCCTGCGAATTATAGAAATGGCACGACACGCGCACCCCGCCGACTCCCGACGTGTATCTCACCGATACCAGAATCTTCCGTGCCTGCAACCGTGTCATGAGCGCGACATTCTGCTCGGCTGTGCCCACCGAGAACGTGACCATGCCAGAACGATTTTGCGGCGCGCGCGGCGTGACAACCTCAATGCCAAGCGCGTCCACTCCCGTGATGAGCGAGTCCGTCAGCTCGCGAATATGTGCCTCGATCCGCTCCGGCCCCAGTTCCCGGATGAGCTTCAGAGAAGCCGCCAGTCCCACCGCTCCCGGATAGTTGGCCGTGCCTCCGGTTTCAAGACGGCGCGCGGTTGGCACGTACTTGTAATCCTGGACGGGCGTAATCGTCGGAGTCTGAAAATATTCTCCCCATCCGCCGGCGGGATCTTCGATGTCGAGGTATCCGGCCGTGGGCGGGCGCATCCGCGCCTGGGACTCGCGGTGGATGTAGAGAAATCCGCAACCAAAGGGCGAGTTCAGCCACTTGTGCCCGCCGCACGCCAGGACGTCCACCGGGGTCTGCTGGACGTTGAGCGGAGAAGCGCCCAGCTGCTGGATGGCGTCCACCACCAGCCAGATCCCACGCTCGCGGCACAGACGGCTGAAGGCAGCGAGGTCCAGGCGATAGCCGTTGCTCCACTGCACCGTGCTCACGGTGATCACGCGCGTGCGCGGCGTGATGCGGGCGGCAAAATCCTCGGCGCGCACTTCGCCGCGCTGATTGGGGACAACGTCAATCTCGATGCCGTCTTTCTTCTTCTGCGTCCACGGGACCGCGACCTGGAGAAACTCGAGATCGGAGAGCAACACCCGGTCGCCCGCCTGGAGCGGAATGGCGTCGGCGGCGAGCGAGAGTCCGTGGGTCGTGCTCTCAACCAGCGCGATCTCATCTTCACGCGCTCCGATCAGCGTGGCACATGCCGGACGCGCTGCCGCCCGCATCTCGTCCATGAAGATGTGATGGTGGGTGGAGGACTCCAGCGGGCAGATCATGGCGAGATCGAGAAACTTCTCGATCGCCTCGACCGCCGGACGCGGCGCCAGCGAAACGCAGGCGGCATCCAGAAACGTCTTGTCGAGAAGTCCGGGGAAATGCCGGCGGGCGTGAATCATCGACAAGGATTTAACCACAGGAACGAACGGAGCTACAGTGCCGCGGCCTGCTCGCGGCGGCGAGCCTGAATCTCGATATACACGTTGATCAGGGAGACGGCGGCGGGCGTTACACCCGGAATACGTGAGGCCTGGCCGAGCGTTTGCGGTGTGACGTGGCCGAGCTTCTCCTGCATCTCGCGCGAGAGGCCGCTGACGGCGCGGTAGTCGAACCATTCCGGGATCCGGCGCTGCTCGGCCTTCTTCAGACGATCGATGGCGCGCTGCTGCTGATCGAGATAGCCGGCGTACTTGATTTCGGTTTCCAGGGACTTGAGCTCGTTGCGGACTTCAGAGGAGATGTTTACCACGGAGGACACGGAGGTCACAGAGGAAGGCCGGTCAAAAAAATCGGGCTCGACGTTGCGCAGGGCGGGAACGAGCGTTTCGATCGAAATTTCCGGGCGCTTCAGGATTTGGGCGAGGGGTTGGCCCAGGGTGGAGCGCAGAGTGTCGGCCACGCTATTGGGTCGTCCCTCCGGGACTTGGACGGAGATGTCGCGATCCCCAGCGCTGAAGCGCTGGGCTAAGCTGGGCCGCCCCTCCGGGGCTGGCGCTGCGTATAGGGCGGGAGTGGCGCGCATTTCCAGAATCGGTTTTGGGAAGGGCACGGCTTCAGCCGTGCCGCTAGCATCCCTTATAAATTGGGCTTCAGCCCCTGAGGGCACGGCTTCACAGTTTGCCGGGAAGGTATGGTTTTGGGTGGCGCAGCAGTCTACCACTGCGGTTAGCCCCTCTTCTTGCTCGAGGGCTTCAGCCCCTGAGGGCACGCCTTTGGAGCGGGAGCAGCAGGCATCCAGCATCTCGACCGTGAGCCGCGTCTTCTCCAAAACCGCTCGCATTGCCTCCAGCCGTTGCTGCTTCGCCTGAAATTCTGCCCACGCTTCATCGGAGATCAGACCCACGCGACGTCCATGCGGCGTCAACCGGCGGTCGGCGTTGTCGATCCGCAGATGCAGCCGGAACTCGGCGCGCGACGTGAACATGCGGTACGGCTCGTTCGTGCCCTTCGAAATCAGGTCGTCAATCAGGATCGCCGTGTACGCCTCGGTGCGATCAAGCACGAGCGGCGCCTCCGCCTTCACCTTCAGCGCGCCATTGATCCCCGCCATGATTCCCTGACACGCGGCTTCTTCGTAGCCGGACGTCCCGTT
>Ga0326726_10000699_pt1 | contig 30609 bp, 29 predicted proteins | sample MHFenrmetagenome_2_FD_207603 | JGI IMG/M metagenome (GOLD analysis project Ga0326726, IMG submission 207603) | Lab enriched peat soil microbial communities from Michigan Hollow, Ithaca, NY, United States - MHF15MN | ecosystem: Environmental > Terrestrial > Soil > Wetlands > Peat | place: USA...
AAGTGTTCTCAACGCATTTCATGTCTATGAGTTTGAACTCCTGAACATCCAAATCCAAGTAATGCTTAAACAGGGAAAGAAGGGTTGTCAGGATCTTCCATGCCCCCTGTTCATTCAGGTTCTTTGGGTCAGAATCTTTCAGTACCATAACAGAGGGAAAACCCCTAATGATCCGCGGAAGGCCCGATAGCGAATCGATCTTGATCCTCACCTTTTGGGCCCCAACCATCTCCTCCCTCCAGAGATCGAGGGAGCTAAAGGGATTCGGAATTGATTTTCCTTTATATTGGTTCTGGTGGCGTTGCGCCGATTCCTCTGAGGCGAATACATGAACGTTGTTCCTCACATATGGAAAGGTCAAAACACTGCTCTCCACAAAGAAAGCTTTTTCTGCTTTTACCTTCCGGCCTGTGATCTCATCAGTGACCAAAATTGACTTTATCTTTTCGTTATATTGAGCAACTGCTCGAAGGGCACAGATCATGCTGCAGAACTTCTTTTCTGAACAATCCTGAAGAATGAAAGAGACTTCATTGAGAGGCTGAATGTTGACTCCGTCATAGTCACAACGGGCACCAGGAGCCCTTTGTTTGAGGAACCAACCGAAAAATAAAAAGACGCATCCGATGATGATCGAAAATGCGATCCACTTTCTCTTAGAAGCCATATCCATACAGCGGAGGATGTATGATGAGCAAGATCAACAACTGAAATAAGAGTAAAAGGCGTAAAGGTCCTTCCCAAGAAACCGGCAACAAATCGGCTGTCTTTCTTCGTGGGGCTGCTCTTAAATCTTAAAAGGTCTATATCTCTAGATCCTCATCTTTCGGCATTACAAATTTCTCATTCTTTTTTATAAGGTCAGAAGGGGCAGGTTTAAATGATATTCCCAATTGGGGGAGATAGTTATCTTTCACCTCTTCTTCCCATTGTTTCTTTGAAAGGTAAAATATCTTAGCACCACCCAGTTCATGCTGGTACTGTGGCCAGGGATAAGTAGGCATTGCCATGCGAAGGCCACCCAGAATCCATCCATTATAACTTTCGAATGTTGCCCAAAACTCTTCGTTCTTGCATATCTCAAAGGCATACCAGTTTTTTACATAGTAAAGGAGACCACCAACGTTTACCTTTCTTAAGAATGCTACTGTATGAAAACTAATGTTTACCTTCTCATTTAATATCCTTCCATTCGCAATTCCTACAGGAATCCCATTTTCCAATCCTAAGAAAAAGTATTCATGTTTCATCCTCTTCCTTTTGATTGCAAGCAGTTCTGCAAAGACTCTTGCTCCGACAATGTCATAGTAATCGTATTCAACAAAAAGGTATTTGTGAAGAATACTAAGCACTGGGTCAATCTCCTCTCCCTTGATTGGACGAATAAGAATATCGTGCTTGTTTTTTTCTCTGTCTACGATCTCAGACCACATAGGCTTAAACTCTGGGATGTCAAATGGTGCTTGCAAAATTCCCTCTAACCACTCTGCCTCAAACTTGAACTCATTTTTTCTGAGTTTTACTGGAATTGCCTTTTTCATGATATCTCCTTTTCTTGAAATTCAAATTTTTTATCTTAAATCGCGATTTCGGATGAAATCGGAAAGCTCGAAACGTATGGAACACCCTGAGAAAGAGTTATATATTCTGCTAAATCCACATTCCGTATTCGGCAGTCGTCCATCCTCCTTCGCTAAGGGGGGAAGGTCATAACAGGGATTAGTATCAACCGGACGAAGACGTTAAACCCTTGCGGTTACCCAAAATATGCCTTCCTGATAGCATCGCTCTCTTGCAGTTCAGCTGTTGTACCAGACGCAATAATTTGGCCCTTCTGAAGAAAATATCCCAGATTGGAAATGCTAAGAGACATGCGTGCATTTTGCTCTACAAGGAACACCGTGACTCCGGATTCGTTGATCTGTTTTATGATCTTAAACGTTTGTTGAACAAGGACGGGCGCCAGGCCTAGTGACGGTTCGTCAAATATCATCAGTTTCGGGGCGCACATCAACCCGCGGCCGATAGCGAGCATCGACTGTTCGCCGCCGCTTAAGGTCCCGGCGATCTGATAACGTCTCTCTTTCAAGAGCGGAAACTGTTTAAAGACTTTCTCATATCTTAACCCAATTTCATTTTTATCTCCTTCCGTATACGCGCCCATACGAAGGTTTTCCAGAACATTCATTTTTGGGAAAATTCTTTTGCCCTCAGGCACTATGGATATTCCCTCACGGACAGCTTTATATGTTTTTTGACCGGTTATGTCCTGGCCTTCAAAGAGAATCTTCCCTCCAACAATGGTAACCAGGCCTAAAATGGCCTTTATTAATGTTGATTTCCCAGAACCATTGCTCCCCAAGAGGCACGCGCATTTACCGGTCGGTATCTGGACTGAGACATCGATCAACATTTTGTTGTTGCCGTACACGGTTGTGACTTTTTTCAGCTCGAGCTGAACGTTATCGCTAATCAACATTGCGATTCCTTTCTAAACTTCTTTGCCCAAGTAAGCATCCTTTACCTCAGGATGATTTGAAACCTCTGCATAGGTTCCTCTGGCAATTTCCTTGCCGAAATTTAAAGCAATAACCCTTTCGGATACCGAGCTGATGACGCTCATATTATGCTCAATGATGATGATACTGACATTCCTCATGGTCGAGCGAACCTTCTTGATGTCGTCCATCATTTCCGCTGTTTCGTCTGGGGTCATTCCGGCTGAGGGTTCATCCAGTAAAATCATTCTCGGGTCGCCAGCCATGGCGCGGCATATCTCCACACGTCTTCTATCGATTTGAGGAAGTCCTCCGACAGGATTAAAAAGCTTGTCAGTGAGATCAGGATTGAAAACGTTAAGCAATCCTACTGCTTTTTCCTTGAACGCCTTGACTTCGTTGATCAGCTTTTTCCTGTTGAAAAGAGCGGCGAAGTATCCCGCAGTCTGGTTATTGTACATTCCGATTAAAATATTATCGAAAAGCGTCAAATTAAGGCAAAGTCTGCTTCTCTGATAGGTCCTAGAAATTCCCTTTTTGGCGATGTCGTAAGGCTCCCTGCCCAGAAGCTCTTCATCCATGAAGCAGAAAGTGCCCCCCGTAGCTTTATAAATGCCGGTAATAACGTTAAAAAAAGTAGTTTTGCCCGAACCGTTGGGGCCGATGAGGCCAACCGCCTCGTTTTCGAATATCTCGATATTGATATTGGCAAGGGCATATAAGCCGCCAAAATTCATTTCCAGATTTGTAGAATAAAAGATCCGCTTCTTATTATTTTGCATAAGAATATCTCCCCTTTTTAATCCTTAACCTTAACTACAGAAGGGTGATACTTTCTCGGTTTAAAAGGGAGAAGCCCTCTGGGCCTAAACATCGGAATGACAAGCAGCAGAATTCCATAAATAAAGATTCGATATTCCGTGATCACACGCATTTTTTCAGGCAGAATCCAGAGGATTACCGTTCCGACGATAATGCCCAGGATATTATCCAGTCCGCCAAGAATGACCATCGCTACGATCAACAGGGATTCGGCGAACGAAAAATTATGAGGCGATATGAAACCAATCATGTGGGCGTAAAGCGCTCCTGCTACGCCGATCATCACATTGCCGGTGATAAAAGAAATTCCCTTCCAGATGTTTGAGTTTACACCGCAGCACTTTGCCGCTATCTCATCATCACGGGTCGTAGCAAGTGTAAGGCCCACCCATGAATTGTAAAACCTGTAAGAAATTATGACCGCGAGAAGAACAATGAAGAGCGTCAGGTAGTAATAATTCGTGTAGAAATGTAGCCCCCCCGGTTTTGTAAGAAAACTGTAGCCCAAAAGGCTTATTTCGGGTATAGCCTTAAGCCCCTGAGGACCGCCCGTAAATTCGGTGTTGTCAAGGGCCAGGACGATCATCAGACCAAAGGCCAATGTTACGAGGGCCATATAGTGGCCCTTAGTTTTGTATAGAGGGACATAGAGTATTGTACCAAACAGTGCGGCCACGATTCCTCCCATCGGCAGAGTAATGATCGTCGGAATGCCGAGTCTGAGGGCCAGGAGCCCCGCTGTGTATCCACCAATACCATAGAAAGCCGCCACCGCGAGATTAAGTACCCCAGTTGATCCAAGCTGTATGTTAAGGCCGAGGGCCAGAATGATATATATGCCCGTCTGGATTAAAGTAAGGAGCCAGTATGTGTTCTGCTTGATCATGAGAGGGCCTACCAGCGGATACAGTAAGAGAAGTACAAGGAGAACTCCCAATACTGCGGGCTTGTTCGAAGAGAAGATTTCCGCAAAGGATGAGAATTGCCGCTTCCATACTTTGGCGTAGACAACTACGGCCACAACAAGGATTAAACCTGCCACCAATGTCCAGACTGATTCAATGTTGAAGAAGACCATAATAAGAAAGAATATGGCAACTTCGATGACAGCAATTTTGAGAAAGTCGATAAAATTAAAGGTACGAGTCATCATTACACCCTTTCATACATTTTCTCTCCGAGGAGGCCGGATGGCTTGAAAACGAGAAAGATGATTAGAACGCCAAAGGCGACGACATCCATATACTCGGAACCCTTGGGTATGAAAGCTGCTGAAAATGCCTGAGTCATAGCAAATACAAACCCCCCAATGATGGCCCCGTATATGTTGCCGAGACCGCCGATAACTGCAGCAGAGAATCCAATGATACCTCCCATCGCCCCCATGTTAAAAACGACGGCGTTATAGAAGAGGCCGTTCAGAATTCCTGTTAGGCCCGCGAGGGCGGATCCGATCAGGAAGGTTACGTCAACCACCCTGTTCCGATGGACGCCCATCATCATGGCCGCTTCTGAGTCCTGGGCTACCGCCCGAATGCCAAGTCCCATTTTCGTCTTATTTATGTAAAGCGAGGCGAAAATGATAACCGCTATGCCTATTCCGAATATCAGCAGATTATCATATCTGATAACCACCCCCGTAATTTCAAATGCCTGGCTTGTTCCGGCAAATATGGGTTTTAGAAGCTCCGGAAACTGCTTGTTTTCAGACCCCAGTGGGTAAAAAAGCCTTACCGCTTCTCTGATGGCGATAGCGAGCCCCAGGGTTGCTAGCAAAGCCATCAGTGGCGGCCCGGTAGAAACGGGTTTTACAGCAATTCTTTCAAATATAATCCCAATCAGCCCGGTGACCAGCATGCAGAGAAAGAAGATCAGAAAAAGAGCAAGTACATAAGAGGCCCCACCGGTCATCATATGCAATTTTGAAAATATATTGATCAGGATAAGGCCGATAAAGGCGCCAAGCATAAACACATCGCCATGGGAAAAGTTGATGACGTCGAGGACGCCAAAAAAAAGTGTAAAACCCACGGCTATAAGAGCGTACTGCACCCCGAGCATTAGGCCATTTAATATGATCTGGACGATTACTGCTTCAGTACCCATGCCACTTCCTTCATTCTATGTTTCGGGATAGAGGTGTTGAGCCAATACATTGCCTCAACTGGTTTGCATTGATTACCGAAAAACATCTTCCTTCCATTAATATCCGATAATATCCAACCCTGGTAAAATAGGATCGCCTTATAATGAATTCAGCTCAAACCTCATGCTGCAAAGTCATCATTTCATTGCGTGAGGTTAACGTTTCCCAGAGAAAAAAGCCTTGATCCGCAATTTGCTGTCCGAGCATGTATGCATGAACCAAAGAGACAGCAAATTGCGGCAGACATGGATAGAGTTATGGTTTTGGTTTATAGGGATTTTGCCAGGTCGAACCTTTCTTAAAAGCAAGCCCCGGCAGCATGCGTTTGTTTGAGGCATACTCGGAATCATTCCAGGAGACCCACTTGCCGTCCTGACTGACATAGGCGGTTACAAGCGCCGAATCATTCTGCCGGAACTCGTTATAGTGAATGCGGCCAATGATATCCTCGGTGTCGGTCTTACTGATCGCTTCGACCAGTTTAGCCCGGTCAGGACCCACTTTTTCTATCGCCTTCATGATGACGTTTGCGGCACTGTAAGCGAAAGGAGCGTAGGCTTCTATAGGAGTGTCAAATGCTTTCCGATAGGCAGCCGCGAATTCCGGTCCGCCTTTCAGAGTGGTTACCGGAGCCCCGTCCAGCATACATATGACACCTTCGGCATGCTCTCCGAGGGTCGTGTTGAAATCGTCCGCCTTGATGCCAGACGTGCCCAGGAACTGCGCCTTTATATCCAGTTTGTCCATCTGCATTTTGATTAGAACACCGGATGGAGTAAGGCCTCCAAAGTAAACAACTTCTGGATTCAACGACTTGATTTGCGAAAGGATTGTGCTAAAATCCTTCTGCTCGATCGTAACGCCATAGATACCGACAATATTCGCTTTGCGGGATTTTAATTCCGCCTCAAAATACTTCAGATGCCCTCTACCGTAGTCCGTTGTGTCATGGATAATGGCAAATTTCTTAAAGCCCAGTTTATCTACAACCAGGCTGGCATTAAACTTGTTCTGCTCGACCTGGGTCCCGTTTACCCTGGAGACCTCCTTGTAATTGTTTCCATACGTAATATCCGGGAGGACAGCTCCCCACACAACATTGGAAAGCTCGAATTTGTGGAACACCTCTGTCGTGGTGATGGCAACCATGCTGCAGTAGTGGCCGCCAACCGCAACAATGTCCGGATCTGAGGCAGCCTTTGTTGCTGCCTGAACACCTTTCGCGGGTACACATTCGTCGTCAAGGGTGACAACTTCGTAGATGTACTTATTTTTTCCCGAGGCATTCCACTGATTAACAGCAAGCAAGAAAGCGTTTTTACAACTCGTCCCCATTTTTTCATGTATTCCTGTAAGGGGACCGATAAAGGCTATCTTGACTTTATCCTTGGCAAGTGCCAATGAAGAAAAGCCCATAATGCCGACAAAGACAGCGATAATAACACCAGCGACCAAAGTTTTTGTTAATTTTGGCATAATTTTCCCTCCCTCAATACTTCTGTGGTAAAGTTAACGGATTGTGCAAAATAACCTACCTACAAACAGATTCGAATCGATTGTGCCTGGGCCGTCGTCCTCCTCTCTCCCCCCTCAACAGCCACCTGCTAATAGATTCCAAGAATGAATTGCACGTGAATTCTATGAAATTCCCCCGGCTGCTGTCAAGCAATATTTATCGTGAAAGCCTCAGGCATTTAGGGCCCTGATTTCACTTCATTAGGGTTTTATAGACTGGTGGGGGCAACTCGACAACGCCTCTTCCTCTGCTCCCACAACATCTGGAGTGGGTTCTGTCACCTGCTTGGAACCCTCCATCTCGAAGGTGATTGGTCGGTTCGCCGAGCGATCCACTGTCAGTTTAAAGATATCGAACCTGTTGTAATAGCCAACGACATCATGGATCTGCTTGGGTTCGACACAGACAGAAAGGTCGATGTCAGCGTAGAGAATGCCCTCTGTATCTGACATGATATCGCTAATGGGCTCGCCCGTAGGCCCAATGATCATAGAGGCTCCCCTTGGAGTTTGGTCAAGGATACGTCCTGCCTCCTTGTCCAGACCTGCCAACGCCTCTCGCATATACTTGTCCATAAAACTGGCGCAGGCGATGTTGAAACACTTGGCCTCAAAGGCATGGGCGCCGGCACGAATGCGGATGGCATTCGCGATATCATAGTTTCCGCCTTCCTTGGGGTCTCGGGTAGGCCAGACAGGAGGATAGTTTGAAACATGGACCTGCTCACCTTGAGCCATCAAGGTAAATCGGGCAAGAGGGTTGGCGTTCTCTCCACAAATCAACATGCCAATTCGACCCAAACGAGTTTCACAGACACGGAGACCAGCACCATCCCCGTTGGCCCAGATGAGCTTTTCGTAGAAGGTAGGCACCAGCTTTCGATGGTGGTTGAGGATTGAGCCATCGTCCCCGATGAGCACATTCGTATTCCAGAGACAACCGACGCTTGCTTTTGTTCCTTCGTTAAGCCCGAGGACGATGAAGACGCCGCATTTGCGGGTAGTCTTACATATACGTTCCAATTCGGGCCCCGGGACGAGCATGGAGTTGGCCGCCAAGCGGCGGAAAAGATCATGGTTGTAAATGGGCGAGCGCAGTGAACACCAGACCGGAAAAGCTGGAATATAGGTTTCAGGAAATGCAATCAACTGCGCCCCTTTGCGGGCGGCTTCTTCGATGATTGAGCAAGTTTTCTCGACAGTGGCCTCGAGATCGAGGAAGACCGGGGCAACGTGCGCTGCAGCAACTCTGTATTTAGGGTATGTGATCATTACGACCTCCCCCGTAGGCATCCTTCCCGGGTGGCCTTTATATCCGCCCGGGAAGGATGCGTGAATCAGGAATAGCCCGACGTCAGGTGATAGTTGTTTCGATTATTACAACACCTCTTTGGTGAAGTCCACTTTGGGCGGCATCTTAGGGGCGACTGTCTCCTTTGGGATTTTGTACTGGACGTTGATCTCGCCATTCTCCACCTTGGACATGAAGAAGTCGATTACCCCCTTGTGATCCTGTGGCCTGATGTACTTGTCTCCCTGGGGAAACTCGTTGCTCTCCTTAACCTGCATACCCTCCAGGGCCTTGATGAGACCGGGGTGGTCTTTACGTGACTTCCAACCCGACTGTTCAATCCCCTTTTTGAGGAGGAAGATGCTCTCCCAGACCCCCCAATAATGAGACCCTGCCACGACCTTATCGCCACCTATCTCGCGGCCATCTACTGGCTCAATGCCCACGGCATCTCGAAGATGTCTGTGGTACGGAGTATCCTTAAACTGGAGCTTACGGGGCAGATATTCCAGCATGTACATTCCCTCGGTTGCCCCTCTTAAGTCCTTAGGACAGATCGCCTCGTGGGTGCAGATGACGGTATAACGCTTCATTTTCTTGTCAAGTCCAAGCTCTTTGCTCTGGGTAAAAAAAGCAACCGAGTCGGCACCGAAAAAGATCGAGTAAAGCTCCTCGGTCTCGGGGGGCACTTTGGTTAGATAAGGGAGGAGGTCCTTAGTTCCCACGGGAACGGCAAGCTTTTCGAGAACCTGCGCCCCTGGAACCTTCTTGAGAACTGCCGCATGCTCATTGTAATGAGACCAACCCCAAGCATAATCGGCAAAGATAAAGGTCCACTTCATGCCGAGATTCTTAGAGGCCCACTCCGCTCCTGCCGCAGCCTGGGAATAGGTATCTGAGTTTACTCGAAACACGTACCGATTCCCTTTCTCTCCAGTCAATTCGTCCGCCATGGCCTGCGGGATGTAGATCGTCTTGAGCTCCTTGGCAACAGGAACGCTCGCCATGGCCACACCCGAATGCACTGATCCGACAACGAATGGAGCATCATACCTCTGAACCAGGCGGCGGAACTTGCGAGCCCCAACGGTAGGGCTGCTCTCACTGTCCTCGACGACATATTCGACTTTCCGTTTAGCAATTCCTCCGGTCTTATTGATGTAATCACAGGCTGCCTTTCCGGCCTTATCGAGCCAGTACCCCCAGGAGGCAAATCCTCCTGTTAACTCCTGCTGAGAGCCAATAACAATCGGCCCTGCTGGTGCTGCAAAGAGATCTTTCGCGGTGGTGAGATGTGCCGTTCCCATGGCAGCTGCCCCAGAAAGGGCGTACTTTAAAAAGCTCCTACGGTTGATCTTCATTTTCATTCCTCCTTTTGTTAAATGGTTCGAGCCCTTCTACTTAAGCCTTGCTTACACCTAAATACCGACGAAGCACCTCTGCTTCGGCTTTGAGCCGCTCCGGAGTCCCCTCATGGACGATGATCCCTTTCTCCATCATATAGACGCGGTGTGAGATGGCAAGGGTCGTCTCGACGTTCTGCTCAACCAGAAGTACACTGACACCCGTCTTGTTTATCTCCACAACCTTTTCACTGATCAACCTGACTAGAAGGGGCATTAACCCTTCGCTCGGTTCATCCATGAGCAAGAGGTGTGGCCTTGTCACCAGACATCTTGCAATGGCAAGCATCTGTTGCTCACCTCCTGATAATGTCCCCCCCAACTGATTGATTCTATCTTTAAGAGCAGGAAAGTATTCAAAGGCCATATCGTAGGAATATCCAGCTCTTTCCCCGAATAATCCCATATTAAGGTTTTCTCGGACCGTCAAGTTTGGAAATATGTGACGGCCTTGGGGTACAAGTCCGATGCCCTTCCTTGGAATTTTGTAAGCCCGGACGCGTGTGAGTTCTTCACCATTGAAGGTGATACTTCCGCGACGGGCCCGTATCAGCCCCATAATGCTTCGCATGGTTGTGGTTTTCCCTACGCCATTTCGCCCCAGAAGTGAAATAATCTCAGCCTTCTTTACTTCAAGAGATACGCCTTGAAGAATATGACTTTTGCCATAATAGGTATGCACATCCTTAAGGCTAAGCATATTTTCCTCCTCCAAGGTAAGCTTCTTGTACTTGGGGATCCTTTACTATCTCCGCTGGCGTCCCTTCCGCGAGGGTCTTCCCAAAGTTGAGGACAGTGATACTCTGAGCAATATTAAGCACTACCTCCATATCGTGTTCTATTAAGATTAGATCGATCCTCTCTGCCAGGCGCTTGATAGTTTCAACGGTCCTTTCGGTTTCTCCCGGGCTCATACCAGAGACCGGTTCATCAAGGAGGAGAAGTTTGGGGTCCGTCCCCAGAGCTACAGCGATCTCAAGGAGGCAGAGGTTGCCATAGTCGAGATTCTCTGCCAGCTCCCCTGAATGTTCTCTAAGTCCAACGAGATCGAGAATTTCGTCCACCTTACGACTTATCTCCGCATACCTCCGGTAGTTCTTAAACGGATTAATGAATCTCTGGCGAGACTGGACCGCTACCCGAACATTATCTCCCACGCTCATTTTGCCGAAAACACTCTTGATCTGCATCGTCCGGGCAATGCCAAGCATCGAGATCTTATGCATGGGCATACCCGTGATATCACGATTGTCGAAATATATCTTTCCGTGGGTAGGCTGCAGGATGCCACAAACAACGTTAAAAAATGTCGTCTTTCCCGCACCATTTGGGCCGATGATAGCCCTGAGACGGCCTTCCGCTGGCATGTTGAAATTGACGTTCTCAAGAGCTGCCAAGCCCCCGAAATGCTTGCTGAGGCCAACTGTTTTTAGAATCATTTTATCTCCGGACAATGCTATCCTCCTTCTTTCGATTCGCCCCTCTTACCAAGAAGAAGCCCCAATAAACCCTGTGGTGCAACGAGAACCAAAATGACGGCGATCGCACCCATGACGAGCAAGTAGTTTTCAAACCATGCGCTGAGGTAATCTTTGAATATGATCATAATAGCCGCTCCGATCACCGGACCGATGAGGGTCCCGGCTCCTCCCACGATCGTATAAATCACTGCCTCCCCACCCACAGTCCAGAAGAGAAAACTTGCACTGGCGTAACGCATATGCAAGGAGTAAAGAGCTCCAGCAAGGCCACAAAAAACGCTGCCGATGATGAAGGCAATCCAACGGTAGTAATGGGGATTGTAGCCAATCAATCCAACACGGTCTGCATTTTCCTTGATGGCCAGGAAAACCATCCCCAGCTGCGAGCGGGTGATCTGTCTTAAGAGAAAATAAGAGAGGGCCACGAATACCAAGATGAAATAGTAATAAATGAGTTTACTGTAGAGGGTGACCGAATATCCACCGATCGATAAAAGATGAGGGATCTCGAAACTAATGCCGTCATCGCCACCGGTCAAATTTTTCCACCCTATAGCTACATAATAAAATACAAGAGTTGAGATGACAGTGATGATCGCAAAATAATGCCATGTCATTTTGACGGCGAAATACCCCACGACTACCGCAAAGATGAATGAGATGACCAAAGCAGCTCCGAGGGCTGGCCAAAAACCGAATCCAAGGTCCTTAACCGTTAGGACAACACTATAAGCCCCAACCCCGAAGAAGAGGGCCTGGCCAAAAGAGAGCATGCCTGCAAATCCGAATATCAGGTCAAAGCCCATCGCAAAGAGACCCCAAATCAGGATCTCAGAAGTCAGAGAGGTCTCAAACTCTCCAAGAAAAAAGGGGGCCGATAGAAGAAAGATGGAGCCAGCTACAAATAGAAGTTTTAGAATCTTTGGTCGGGTCAATTGGGTTTTCCCTCCATTATCGATCAGTTATTATATTCGTCTCAACAGATCTGAAATAGTTCTTCAGATATCCCACGATCCCTTCGGGGAAGGCAATAACGACCACAATCAAGAGAATGCCGAAGATGATCGGAAAACTCCTGAACGAAGTGCTGAGCAACTCCGATGACACCCAAAAGAGTGCGGCCCCAACGAAAGGGCCAATAAGAGTCCCTGCTCCTCCAAGCAACGTCCAGACGACGGCTCTTCCTGAAAGTTCCCACTCGAAAAAAGCGAGGTTGGTATAACGAATGAGGAGCGAATAAAGGGCCCCTGCAAGCCCAGAAAGCCCTCCGGCGAAGACGAAGATCGCAAGCTTCACCCTTTCGATGTTGTAACCGATCAGGCGGGCCTTCATTTCGTTTTCTCGAATGCATTGCAGAACGATTCCCACTTGGGAGCGTACAATCAGGCGAGACAGAAAATAGGTCAACCCAACAAAGAAGGCTACGAAGTAGTAGCTAACCAGTTCATTCATAAAGCTGAGGGTGGTGAAGCCCAGAGGAACGGTCGGCGTTGGTAGAGGTTTCCCTCCGTATCCACCGGTAAGCCATCTCCAGTGGCCACTCTGGAGCACCAAGCAGATAAGCACCGAGAAAACAATCGTAATGATCAAAAAATAGTGACCTGACATCCTGGTGGCTACGTAGCCGACGAAAAACGCCAATAAAGCCCCGACAAGGAAGGAAAAACCGACACTTGTCCAAATCCCGGCTTTTAAAAAGAAAATCGAGTACGCAGTCCCATAAGCCCCTGCTCCAAAGAAGAGGGCCTGGCAAAAAGAGAGCATCCCCGTGTACCCAAATACGAGGTCGAATCCAGCAGCAAAAAGGCCCCAGATTAGGATTTCAGCAAGGAAGATCTGCTGGTAGTCTTTCAAAAACGGGGGCACCGCGAGCAGGATGAAACCCACAAAAGGTAACCCGTACTTTCCCATTAATCCCGCAAAAACTTGTTTCACCGCCTCCGCCTCGTAAAGAGTCCTTCAGGTCTGACCTGGAGCACCACAGCCATGAAGACCAGAGAAAGGACTGTTGCTGCAGTGGGTGTCATAAAAACGCTTGCGATCCCGACCATTTCACTCACAAGAATCGCAGCGGCAACAGTACCAAGAAGGTTTCCAAGCCCTCCGATAATGACGGCGATAAAAGTTGTTGGAAGCATTTGGGTACCGATGGTGAATTCGACAGTAGTTATAGGTGTTGCCGCAACTCCGCCTAAAGCGGCAAGGCCGGCTCCAACGCCAAAAGTGACCATGAATATCTTATCTGTGGGTATGCCCATAGCCGTGGCCATTTCCCTGTCCTGCCGGACAGCCCGCATCCAAGTTCCAAACTGAGTTTTATGTAGGTACAAAAATAGCCCTGCTATTGCCACAGCTGCGATGGCTGCCGCGACGAACCGGTAGGTGGAATAATCGAATCCGAAAAGTCTGACCGTGGTTTCAATCGGGGGGAGAACCCTCTTGGGAGCTGCACCAAAGGTCGCACGAACCGCTTCCTGGAAAATAAGTGAAAGGCCGAAGGTTGCAACGATAGAAAGGGAGGCGTTATCTTCGATCTTTCTCAGTACCCATCGTTCTATTCCCATTCCAAAAACAAAAAGGATGAACGGCACGATCAATAGGGAGAACCAAAAAATTCCGTAAACCCATCCAAAAACTGTGATGGAGGTCCAGCCCAAAACCGCCCCTAGCATAAAAAGCTCACCATGGGCGACGTTAACGATATCCAGGAGACCGAAAATGATAGAAAGTCCCAGGGCGATAAGGGCAATAATGAGACCCCAAACCAGCCCGTTCATGGCCTGAAGCATTAAAAGATCCCAGATCATAATTCCTCCGCAAAGGAAGGTGATTTTTGTACTGAGATATTTTAAGACATTGCAAGAATGACATGGGGAGGTAAATTACTACTGTTCTCCCCCCTGTTGTCAATATGCTCTTGGAGTAATTTAATTAAGTTGACTGGTGTTGGCATTTGGCCCGCTGATAGATAGCCAGCGGGCCAAATGATTTAATTATCTTTTTTCAACTGGGAAGCATTGAATTCCATAGAACTCTTCCCCATCGACTTCTCGGGTGAGGCCCCACTTCGCTCTCAGTTTTTGCCCTATTCTAAAATTCTCCCCAATTAACTGGGCCGTTGCTCTCACTTTTGCTGGGAATTCAACCACCCCTAAATTGAGGACCCTTTGATCGAATCCTGTCGGAAGTGCTGTTAATTCAGTAAAGGTGACAAGCTCGCATTCGGACCCCATGTCTACTTCCTCGAATTCTCTGCCTTTACATTTTATGCATCGATCGTGGTATGGGTAATGTATTTTCTTGCATTTCTTGCACCTGAACCCAGTAATTTTATCTTGCATCATATCTCAGGCCCCTTTCTTTAGCACAAAGGCAATCACATTATTTCCAAACCCACCAAAGTTTAAGGAGAACCCCTTTGAGGCATTCTTCACCTGTCGCTCTCCTGCCTGTCCTCTCAGTTGCCATACCAGTTCGACTACCTGGGCAACTCCTGTAGCACCCACTGGATGTCCCCGGGACTTCAGCCCCCCGGAAGGGTTAATAGGAATTTTTCCGCCAATTTGAGTTAGACCTGCTTCCACAGCCTTTCCCCCCTCGCCTTTTTTGAAAAACCCGACATGTTCACTCTGAGCGATTTCCAAAATCGTAAAGGCGTCATGGAGTTCGGCCACATCGATATCCTTCGGTGTTAATTTCGCCATGTCAAGAGCCTTCTTGGCCGCCAGTGTGACCGCTTTCAAGTCCGTAGGATCTTCTCTTTCGTGTACCGTCTGGTGGTCTGTCGCTTGGCCGAAGCCAGCAATAGTCACGGGGACGGTCGTAAACTCCTTGGCCTTCTCTTCAGCGCAAAGGATCACCGATGCAGCGCCATCCGATACCGGGCAGCAATCATAGAGCCGGAGCGGTTCGGCGATATAAGGATTGTTTACGATCGCCTCAGGGCAATGAAGGACGCCCTCAAGAATGAAATCCCCGCGGATGTGGGAATAAGGATTTTTCAGACCGTTTAGATGGTTTTTTAAAGCAACCATGGCCAGTTGGTCAGAGGTGATCCCGTAACGTTCCATGTAAAGCTTTGTAAACATCGCTGCCAAGGAAGGAAGGGTTATTCCTAAGGGGTACTCAGCCTCAGGATGAGACATCGTCGCCACCGCATCGGTAGCAACGAATCCCGGAACATCTCCCATCTTTTCTCCTCCGGTTACCATCACCAGATCATAAGCCCCGGATGCGATGCTGAAGTATGCATTTTTTATGGCTGAAGAACCTGAGGCAGGGCCATTCTCAACCGTCTCTGCTGCCGCTGGCAACAAGCTCAGCCTGTCCACTAACGAACTTCCCAAGGCCGTCTGATGGTTGAGGATCCCGCCCGCCATGTTGGATACATAGACCGCATCCAATGGCTTATCGCCAATTCCTGCGTCATCCATAGCCGCAAGAGAGGCCTCTGATAGAAGTTGCATGAGTCCTTCCACGCGTCTCCCAAATTTCGTCATCCCAACGCCGACAATGACAACTTTTCTCATACGCTCGCCTCCGTATCTTTTTTAAATTTCCGTTCCATTGCTTTTATTTCTTCCGCAGCTCTCTTCTGACCCGACTCAAGGGCAACCTGTGCAGAAATCTCCCAGTCATCGGGGATCCGTATCGGATAAGAAGCGTCCAATAATTCTTTAGCAACCGGCCGCCTCCCAACACATAGACGGGGTTTATGTTTTTCCCAGAGGGCCCGCGTCAGGGTAAAGGACCTTGCGCCTCCCAGTTCGTGCTGTACATTTGGATCGTATTCCAATTCAAATTCGATCATCCACTTCCTGAATCCGATCGGACCTTCTGCGGTAATGTAGACCTCATTCTGGCCCAAAAAATCCATGTGATGTTCCATCTTGGCCGCAAAGAGATGTTGACCTACCCGGAACCCTCTTTTCAAGGTCAAGGTATGCAAACTGATGCCGAGATTTTTGTCATACATCCTGCTATTGACTATTCCCCAAAGTTCTCTGTCAACTAACCCGACCAAACAGAATTCGTTACGAACCCGATGCTTCACCCAACCCAGAAGTTCCGAATAGAGTCTCGACCCAACCAGATCATAAAAGTCAGAATCGACAAAGAGGGTGGGGTGAACCGCCTTCAGCAATACCGGCACCTCTTCCCGCGAGGCCTCGCGAACCACCATGATTCGACCGTCCCGTAACATGACGGTCTTGGGAGGATAAGGTGCCATCGGTAACTCCGGCGGCCTCAACTTTTCTTCCAAATTGACTGCCATTGTGCTTCTCCTTTCTTTTTGGATTTTGAAATTCCTAAAATTGGGGTCAACTATTCCAAAAAAAATGCTTTGCCATTGACATCTTAACTTAAAATGTAATCACAGTACTCTTCTTTCTCTTCCTCTCTTCTATGGAAGCCATCCCCCTATAGCTTTCCGCTTATGGCATGAAGTTTTTGACAGGATATCAAAATCATTGTTCCTTTTTTTCTTCCCTTCCTTCGTTCTCCTCTTCCCTCACGTGTTTCTCTAAGAAAGATAGATGTTGAACCATTGCTTTTCTTGCCCCCTTAACATCTTGCTTCTTAATATACTTGTAAATCTTATAGTGTTCTAAATAACCTTCTTTATACACATCCTTGTAATATTTTATTGTTTTTCTTCTGCTCTCATACAAGAGCTTATACATCTTCTCCATGAAGTCCCGTAAAATAAAATTTCTGGCCCCATGGATTACGGCCTCGTGAAATTTGCTTTCAAATTTCAGGAACAAATCCCTATCTTTCACATTTTTTCTCATATTTTTGAGAGCCAATTCCATCCTTTCAAGATCTTCGTCAGTCCGTCTTTCAGCTGCCAGCTCGGCAATGATTCCTTCGATTCCCCTCCTCGCGTCAAATAGATCTATGTGGACTGTTTTCTTAAGCTCGAAGAGCATACTAAATGGATCATTTGACCAACTATCCAAGGAGCTTCTCAGATATGTTCCGCTTCCAGGAACCATATCTGTAATCCCCAGGATACTGAGAGCCCTTAGGGCCTCTCTAAGAGAAGGCAGGCTAATACCCAGAGATATTGCTAAATCGCGTTCTGCCGGCAACCTTTCGCCGAACTTAAAGTATCCTTCGTCAATCAATTCCTTGATCTTGGAAATGGCATCTTGGACAACAGATTTCTTGCGAATGGGTTCAATCTGCATATCTTTAAGGGATTAACTTAGGCCCACAATTGTTCAGAACAACTTAACAGTTGGACAATTGCACAATCTATTTTTTTTGTCAAGCATTTTTTTGTGCCTTTCGATGGCAAGAAGGGGTCTTCATCGTACCACTGGATATAAGAGGAAGAAAATTCCACTCCTCCGACCATGTGGGCCTCCAAAGGACAGAAATGAGCACCCCAAGAGAATTGTGAGATCTTCGTCTATAAATGACACTTGTCCACAAATCGTCTCCAAGTTATGCGCCAATGATTCTCACTTAATAATAATCTCGAAAAAGAACATGTGATCCCTGGCGGCTCTTGCCGTTTGTCTCACTGTAACAATCGAAGTCCAGCTAGCGTAAATATCTTGGCTGCCCGCACAAGATTTGAGACTTCCACGTGTTCATTTGGCTGGTGGGCCAGCCTGGGGTCACCTGGACCACAGATAATCATGGGTGCCTTTAATGCTGGCACAAGGACTGCTCCATCCGTGTAATAACTCGCCCCTCTCGGAATAGGCCTCTCACCGATCACCTCGGCAACCACCTGAGCCATGTTTTGGACGACAGGTTCCTCTGGGAATGTTTCTACCGGGGCACGATCATTGGTAACTTTAACCGAAGCCTTGAAATCGGGTATGCGGTCGCTCAAGTCTGTGATCAGGTCTTCAACGCGCCTTAGAATAGCGAGATGATCCTGACCGGGTACAGTCCGCATATCGACTGTCACCACACAGTTGTCAGGAACCACATTCGTCTTCATCCCCCCTGCAATCGTGTTGACGCTTCGGGTGGAGCCACCTAACAATGGGTGTTCCTCGTAAGGGATTTTCAGTTTTTCCAGTTCACCAACGAGTTTCAACATCATCATCACTGCATTTTGCCCCAACTCTGGTGTAGCACCATGGGCAGTCTTCCCATGGGTCGAGAGTTCCAACCAGAGAGCTCCTTTTTCGGCAATATAGAGGCCGTTGTTACTTGGTTCCCCAATGATCACTGCTTGGAGGGACTCAAGATCAGACCGGGTCGCAATCGCCATAGCGCCTTGTGAATCTGTTTCTTCCCCAGCCGTGGCTGCCAGAATGAAATCGCCTCTCAGAGACATCCGAACCTCCGCGAGTGTTTTCGCAGTAACAATCAAGGCAGCCAGACCACCCTTCATATCCACAGTTCCACGACCCCAGATCTTGCCTTCTGCGATTTCTGCAGCGAAGGGATCATGGACCCATTTTTCCGCTCCCACCGGGACAGTGTCCAGATGGCCATTGTAAAGAAGGCCTGGTTTCTCGCCGAGACTTTTTAAGCGTGCTAACACGCTGGCTCTGGTCGCGCTGTGTCTCACCAACTCCACGTCTAATCCAAACTTCTTGAGGGTGGAGGCAACGTACTCTGCTATGGAGAGTTCATTTCCAGGAGGATTAACGCTCTTAATCCGTACCAACTCTTGACAGAACTTGATCACTTCTGGCCCTTTTATAGATGTAAGCAAAGTTTTTTCATCCATACGGCCTAGCCTCCAGATTCTCTTAGTGCAAGAGATTATTCGATTTTTTCATCTCCCTCAGTGGGTGGTATACAACTACCCCTTAACGTTTATTGTATCTCTCCTCCCAAGTCAAGCTTTTTAATATAACAGGAAGAAATTTGAAGAAAAGAAAAACATTTGTAAAAGACAGGGCGCAATCCCTTGCCTTGAGGTCATCACTTTAGTATAATTGCAACGACTAATTATGCTGAGGTTCGGGGTGTACCCCAAATATCAAGCCTGCACAAAATATTAGCCGTGACATTGACTCAAAAAGAGTTTGAGGCGTTAGTCGTTTTAGCGCTAAAGAGGCTTCCCAAATTTTTTAAGAAGAAAATGAAGAATGTGGATGTCGTGGTGGAGGATCGGGCGCCACGGGATCTTCTTTTAGAGATGGGGCTGCGATCCCCATACAATTTATTGGGACTTTATCAAGGTATCCCCTTAGATCGAAGAGGATTCTACTACGGGAATGTCCTTCCGGACAAGATCACACTCTTTCAAATCCCTATCGAATCAATCTGTCAGACGAAGGAAGAGGTCGAGGAGAAAGTCAGAGAGGTGGTCATCCATGAAGTCGGCCACTACTTCGGACTGGATGACAAGAGGTTGAGAGAGCTGGAAAACGAATGAGAAAAAAAGTCTCAGGTTGAGGTTCAGGCTAAGGTCGAGAATGAAGGCTAAGTCGATATAAGAAGCAAGATTTTTTGTGTGTTCGGAGAAATTTCCGCAACTTCAACCTTAACCTCAGGCTTAGCCTTATCTTTTACTATGTCTTTCATCAAATTTTTAGGTACAGCAGGTGCTCGATTTGTGGTGATGAAGCAACTCCGAGCCTCCGGGGGAGTCTTGCTCTCCGTTGGTAAGACGAATCTCTATATCGATCCAGGGCCCGGCGCCCTGGTTCGATCTCTCAACAGCAAGCCCAAATTGGACCCGTCCACGCTGAATGGCATTCTCCTCACCCACAAGCACTTAGACCATTCGGGAGATGTCAACGTCCTGATTGAGGCCATGACGGAGGGCGGGTTTAAGAAGAGAGGCGTCCTTTTCGCTCCAAGAGACGCTCTGGAGGAAGATCCGGTTGTTTTTAAATATGCGATGGGTTATGTTGAAAAAACAGAGGTGCTCAAAGAGAACGCTGAATACCAAATCGGGGATATTCGATTCTCGACTGCACGGAGACATCACCATCGAGTAGAAACCTATGGCCTTAATTTCAAGACGTCGCCCCATACGATATCTTTTATCACCGACACAAAATTTTTTCCGGAGCTCCCGAATCTTTATCGAGGGGAGATCCTAATTATTCATGTGGTCCGTCTGAAACCCATCGGGGATGAGCCGATCGAACATCTCTCAATTGATGACGTGAAGAGTATCCTCAAGAAAGCAAAGCCGAAGCTGACCATTCTGACCCATTTTGGGATGACGATGATCAAGGCCAAGCCCTGGGTGGTGGCTGCTGAATTGGAGAAAGAACTGGGGATGAAAATCATCGCTGCCAGCGATGGAATGAAAATAGATCTGGAGGAGGTTTGATGATGGAAAAGTGGATGGGTGGTGATATGCATCCGAGCTATCGGATCCTAATGGGCCCCGGGCCGAGCAATGTTCATTACCGGGTTTATCAAGCCATGTCTAACCCGGTCATCGGTTATCTGGATCCCCAAATTTTGGCCTGCATGGATGAGATCAGCGAGATGTTAAGAGGTATTTTCCAGACAAAGAACCCGGTCACCCTGGCGATCTCTGCTACGGGGAGTTCAGGGATGGAGGCTTCCTATGTCAATTTCGTTGAGCCTGGAGATGTGGTCGTCGTTGGAGTGAATGGTTTCTTTGCAGATCGGATGACTCAGGTCGCGTCTCGGTGCGGTGCGAAAGTCATTCGAGTCGAGGGGGAATGGGGTAAAATCATTGAGCCAGAGAAAATGATTAAGACCTTGAAGGAGCACCCCGAGGCCAAGATCTGTGGCGTTGTTAACGGAGAGACTTCCACCGGGGTGAGGCAACCCCTTGAGGAAATAGGAGCCTATTGCAAAAAAGTGAATACACTCCTTGTGGTGGATGCCGTAACCACTGTGGGTGGATATCATTTGAAGGTTGACGAATGGGGAATCGATGTCTGTTACGGTAGCTCCCAAAAGTGTCTCAGCGTTCCACCAGGGCTTTCTCCGATCACGGTAAGTCCTAAGGCCATGGATGTGCTCCGGGCCCGCAAGACGAAGGTTCAGAGTTTTTATCTGGACTTGTCATTACTCGAAAAATATTGGGGAGAAGAGAGGGTCTATCACCATACTGCGCCTGTCTCCATGTTCTATGCCTTGCGAGAAGGGTTAAAGATCGTTTATGAGGAGGGCCTTGAGAATAGATTCCGGCGTCATGAGATGTTGGGTGATCGCTTGAAAATGGAGCTGGAGGGTTTCGGGTTTAAGCTTTTTGCACAGGAAGGATACCGTTTGCCCATGTTGACTTCTGTGACCCTCCCTGATTGGATGGACGATGCCAAAACGCGTTCGAGGCTTTTGAATGAATATAATATCGAAGTCGGTGCGGGTTTAGGCTGGCTGAAGGGAAAAATATGGAGAGTCGGCCTCATGGGAGAGACCTGCAAACTTCGATATATTCATTGCTTGATGGGAGCGTTGAGGGAAATACTCGCGTAAACCAAAAAGACTAGATAAACCAGAAGAACTAAAGAAACCAGAAGAACTAAAGAAACAAGATAAACTGAAGTACGGGTTACTTCTGCTTCAATCCACCTTAGAATCCTTAACAGGATCTAAGATCGTCTTTGCAATATCTTTGGACTCTACACCTGGAGATTCAACCTTTTTCTGTTGGTAGTAAATTTCCACTTTTTCGATGATCTTTTCTTCCTCCAGAGAAACTTTTTCCAAAGATCCCTCCAAACCGTCAAGCCCTTCCTTCGGATAGAAAGTAAAACCTCCAGAGATGGTGACATCTTGGATTTTTCTTTCTGAAATTTCCTCGGCGGTCCGTATCAAACCTCCTTTCGCTTTGTGGAGACCATAGAGCACTTTAACCCCTTCTCGAATTTTTACGCCGTTTGGAATCCTTGGAGTCTTCTTGAGGAGGAATTCTTCAGAGGTCATCCGGGATTCTATTTCTTTCATCTTTTGAAGAGTTTCTGAATTCAAGGAGGCTGGCTGCAATTTTCCCGTCACCTTTTCAAACTGCCCCTTGAGAACCCTCACCACATCTTCCCTTGGCGGAGGAGTCCCCAATTCTCTCTTCATCGTAGTCAGGTTTTCTTCCATCGTTTGATAAACTTTATCCCTCAGTTTTTCGTCCGGCACTCTCAGGATTCTGCTCATAGCCTGATAGTCGAAGTCGAGGAGGATTCCACCCACGAAGACCATACAGTCTCCAATATTTCCTCCTCCTTCGCCGGCGATCTTTCTACCCGTCTTCGTAATGATGTCGTTCACAACTCGGAATTCGGATTCAATCCCGAAAGCTCTATAAGTTTCTACCGGTGCTTGTGAGAACCATGGGTAAATCTCATCGACCGCTCTTGGAAATTTAAGATTATCTTTTTTCCAGATGAGTTGATAGAAGATCTGATTCTCATCTAAATAGGTTGCACCCCCACCGACTTCTCTTCGCATGAAGGGAATTCCGGATTCTCTACAATACTGTAAGTCTACTTCCTGGGTGGCGTCCTGGAAATATCCAATGCTCACGAGAGGACTCTCCGGTGAAACAATGACAAGAGCCTCAATGCCCATCCTGGCAAGGGCATGAAAGGTAAGCATCGATTGCTGGCCTGGAAGTTTCCCGAGATCGAAGAAAAGCATCTTTCCCTCTGAAAGGTTGGTAACATGGCAAAAAGAATTTATCAAATGAAGATAGTTTCGTAAAAAGTCGTCATTCCCGTGGAAACGGGAATCCAGAGAATTCTAATTCCTTAAAAGTACTGGATTCCTGCTTGTGCAGGAATGACAAAAAACACCTTTTTAGCCTTTTTACGAGACCATCAATGAAGTATTTTGGCTATTTCATGTGTTTGGCGAGGAAGGCCTTAACTTGGACAATCGAATCTGCCGCAGCCGCTTGATTGTACTCGATCCGGTGGTCCATGTATTTTGTTTTGACTTCCTCCACATCAAAGCCATGGTAGGCGCTAGAATAGACCTTCAAGATCACTTCGTGGCGGGTCTTTTTTTGGGGCATCCGCTCCCGACATGTTGCGACCGGGGATAAATCATCCAACTCCCCGATTAGGATTAGAAGCGGAAATTCCAGGCTGGCAAGGGATCTGAAGCAGTAAGGGTAAAATGCGACGACTGCACGAAGGGGATATTCCTTTTGACTCGATGAGGACCTTGCACAAAGGGCAGCGAGCGTGCTGGATCCTCTGCGGGACCATCCGATGGCTCCAACCCGTTTAGGATCCACAAATGCCAATCCGGCAAGATAGGATTTGGCAGAACAGACATCCTTTGCCCGTTTGGAGGGCGGATCTGAGAGGTATGATGATTTTCCTCGTGGTCCGAAATCATCTATTTGCAACGTGACATAGCCCCAGTGTGCAAGCCGTTCAGCCCAGGCATCATAATGTTTATCCATTCCGTCAACCCCATGCAAAAGGATGACGGCGGGGAACGGGCCATCGCCTTCCGGCTTCATCAGTCTTCCGGTCACGACCTCCTGATCATCTCCTTTGAACGTGACCATATCCGCAGCGGTAGCTCCTGCCGCCGTTGTGATCACTAGCAGCACAGCAATGATGATTTGAATCGACATGACGATCCTCCCCTGATAAGTTAATCTATTCGGAAGAATGAATAGTGAACGGGATCCGCGCCATCTTAACATTTTTCACGAATGCCTTCTGGCGGTCGGAGATGACGGTCATCGAAGAAGTGAAAATGTGAAGCAGTTTGCTGTGAGGGATGTAGACGAAAAAGATGAGACTTGGCACCACATGAGCGTACCAGAGAAAATTGGCATCGATCTTTATGTTTTTAAGGAACAGGGACAAGAAGTAACCGCCAAACGAAGTCCAGTTATTGGCGCTTGCAGGGGTGAAGTTAGCCATGTAGACATGTGCCTGAACGACCTCATGGTGCGCGATTCGATAGCCCTCCATGAAAAAACCCGAAAGTTCCAGGAAGAGGATGAAGAGCAGGGTGGTGACATCTTCTTCTTCCGTGCGAAGCTGGTCAGGGCGGAGAATAAAGCGGCGCACGATAGCCATCACGCAACCGACAAGGATCAGAAAACTGAAGAGCTCAAGGAAGAAATCGAGAAATGGGCGGATTGCTCCTATCTCAAACTCGTGAGAAAAGGAAAGAGAGGGAAATTCTTTACTCAGTTCAACCAGGTAACCGGTCGTAAATCCCTTAATCATGTCCACAACAAAAGTAGCTACGAATCCGAATACCAAAAGGGTGTGAGCGAGCCATCGGTAAAATGACTGACCGAAGAGCTTTCTGTGAAAAATCACTTCTGTGATGAGAATCTTTACGTACCATCCGGGCCTCTCCCAGAATGCTCCCCAGCCCTTCCTCATGTAGATGGCGAATTTCCTCCATTTGGTGTTCTCCTCTGCTCCTTCAACGCTTCCCTCGAGCCATATGCCGACGTGTAGGCTCAGCCCCCAAACAAAGAAGATCGCCGTGGGGAAAAACATGACATAGAAAATGAGATGCTTATCCATTTGCGTGGCAGATAGTTCGGAGTAATTTAGTTCAGAGTTCGGAGAACTCAAAATCAAGACTCCGAACTGCGAACTGCGAACTCCTGTACGGAACGGTTTGAAACCGTTCCCTACCGACTCATGACTTCATTGTCTTCAGCACAAACTCCGTAATGTCCATCGCGGTGACGGGAATTTCCTTTCTTCGCGCTGTTGTCAGGATGGTTCGAACACACTGCTGGCAAGCAGTAATCACTGTGTCAGCCCCTGTTGCCTGAATCTGATTAATCTTCTCTTGAGCCAAGGCTGCTGAAAGTTCTGGATCAACCATTTCCAGGTTGCCCCCTCCACCGCAACATTTACACTGTTCCCTGTTGTTTTCCATCTCTAGCAACTCCACTCCGGGAATGGAATGGAGAATTTCTCTGGGGGCTTCATAAACTCCGCTCGTCCTTCCAAGATCGCAGGGATCGTGATACGTCACCTTTATCTTCTTTTCCTTGAAGCTGATCTTTCCCTCGTCTATCAGTTTCTTGATAAATTGTGTGGAGTGAAAGATCTCAATATCGGTATGATACTCTTCCCTCCATGTGTGATAGCACGAGGGACAGGCAAAGACTACCCGCTTTACGCCTCTATTCTTTACCATTTCCAAATTATGCTGAATCAAGAAGTTCGCTTCCTTTTTCATTCCGGCACCGATGAGAGGAAATCCGCAGCACCACTCCTCTCCGCCCAGGAGCGTAAAATCGACTTCTGCTTTGTTCAGGATCTCAACGAAAGCCACGGGGATTTTCTGTACCAGGGGGAAAAAGGAGGCCACACATCCTACAAAGAAGGCCACTTCAGCTTTCTCTTTCCGATATTGGTGATCAGGGAGTTCGTCCAGGAACTCCAACCACTCCGTTCTCTCCTCATTCTCATCTCCGGAGACATTGTGAGCTTGGAGAACATTGGCTTTCATTCGCTTTGCGGCCTCCGGGAAATGGCCCATATCTACCAAGGTCTCGCGCAATGCAGTCCAGAGATGCTTGGCATCGATGGAGACCGGACAGCTGACACTGCACTCCCCGCACAGAGTGCAGCGATAGACCATCTCGGAGAATTTCTTGAGCTTCTCTTCATCCAACTTCTTCGGACCGAAAATCTTGGCCCAAATCCCGTACTGACTGCGAATAAATGATTTGAACGCCTGAATCTTTCCCCGAGGGTCAATCTCCTCCTCACCCCTCTGAGCATAAACAGGACAATACTTGAGGCACTCGCCACAGCGCGTGCAGGCTTCAATCTCGACTAATTGCTTGGGTGATAAAGCTGAAAGTTTCATGCGAAAAAACCATGATTACAGCGATTTACGATCTGGTCTTAATCTGTGTAATCAATTTATTTCTTGCTGTGCTCGGCTATCTCCGCTTTAAGCCATTCCTGGATCATAGCAGGGTCCGTCATGAGATTCTTGACCTCCTCCATGTTGTCGGGTTTGATTTTGAACATCCATCCTTTGCCGTAACAGTCCTCGTTGATCAGTTTGGCTTTCCTTTCCAACTCTTCATTCACTGCTACCAGCTCACCACTCATTACGGAAAAAACCTTCCCAAGCCATTTCCCCGATTCGATCTTGGTAAAACTCTTCCCCTGAACAAGTTTTTTCCCCTCGGGCGGAAGGCCGACGTAAACAATGCTGCCCGCCATCTTCTGGGCGTAGTCATTCATTCCCATGACCACGAGATCCCCCTCCACTCGTGCCCAAAAATGATTCTTGTCGTAATAAAGCCCCTCTGGAAATTCATATCCCTCAATCTTCATCTTTCATCCCTCCTCCAAAGAAAATCAGTGTTGAATTCGGTGCCGGAGTTTTGAGTCTTAAACTAAGACTCAAAACTAACATCAGGCCAGTTCCTTTTCCCTTCCTTCCTGCAAGAGCTGGGCGATGAACTCGGTAATATTGTAGATCTCAATCTTCTGCTTTCGAAGTTTGGCATTTCTGAAATTGTGCAGACAAGAAGGACATTCGGTCAGCAGAATTTCAGCTCCAGTTTCTTCAATCATCTGGCTTAAGCGATTTCTTGAAATTTCGATGGAATCCTCAGGAAACGAACCTCTGAGTCCACCTCCTGAGCCACAACACATCGCATTCTCCCTGCTTCGCGTCGGTTCCACAAAATTGGGCGCGATCTTTCGAATAATCTCTCTCGGCTCGTCATAAATGCCGGCGTGGCGGCCCAGATCGCAGGGATCGTGATACGTAACTTTTTTTAGAGTCTTCACACCAAAATCAAAATCCTTGAGAAATTGAGTAATGTGCTTGACCTCCAGCCCTAATTCCTTGTAGGAAGGATGCTCTTTGAACACCCTGTAACAGTAAGGGCAGGTGGTGATCAATGTGTTCGCTGAGGTCTTCTGCAGCTCACGGATGTTCCGTAGAGCCAACTCCTCCTTGATCTCGTAGCCTACATCCTCCATGACCCCGCTGCAGCAAACTTCATCAATCATCGTAAAATCAACCTTGAGAAGATCCAGAAGCTGGATGGCTTCCCCCACGCTTTCTTCTTCCCGAAAAGTCCCAACACACCCTACAAAAAGAGCATAGGGAGCCTTTCCTTTCTTATGTCCCCAATCGTGCCGGTCTTCCTCTCCATAAATATTCCCGTATTTCTCAACCACCTCGCCCATTTTCTTAAAGAGGTTATCATAACCCATCCCCACCATATCCTTCCGCGCAGCCTTGATAACTTCTTGGGGGTCCACCCCTGAAGGGCAGTTAACCGTACAATTCATGCAGGTCGTGCATCGAAGGAGTGCCTGGGCCACTCCCTCCGTCACCGGAAGTTTTCCCTCCATGACCTCTTTCATGAGAATCATCTTCCCGCGAGCATTGGTAATGGGTCTCTTAGTCAAGTCAAAAATGGGGCAGACCGCTCGGCAGAACCCACAACGGGAACACTGGGTAATCGCCTTGCGTCTTTTCTCGTCTAATTGAAGTTGAGTAGACATCATCTCTCTTAAAAAACAACGAAATAACGGAATGTTGGAATGATGGAATAATGGAAGAACAAACTGTTCTTCAACCCTATTAAACCCAATAATCCGTTGTTTCAGTATTCCAGCCTTCCATTGTTCCAGTTTTCCATTATTCCACTATTCCAGTTCTTAACCATCGAGGGCTCTCTTCCCCGGATTCATGATATTGTTGGGGTCGAGAGTTCGCTTGATCCGTCTCATCAAAGCCATCTCGACTGGATCGTGCTCCAACGTCATGTAATTCGCTTTGGAGAGACCAATGCCGTGTTCACCTGACAGAGTTCCTTTCAGGGAAATAGCAAGACGGAAGATCTCCTCCTCGACTTTTTCCATTCTCTCCACTTGCCCGGGATCGTTTTCATCATAGAGAATCTGCGGGTGAAGGTTTCCATCCCCTGCATGACCGAAGGCGGCAACCACGATCCCGTATCGCCTGGAGATCTCCTGAATTCCGATCAACAACTCTGGGATTTTGGAAATGGGAACCGTCACATCGTCCAGCACAAAGCTATGGCTGGTCCGGGCGAGAGTCGCATAAGCCGATTTCCGGGCCTTCCAGAGATTGAGCCGGTCTTTCTCATCCTTAGCGGTCTTAATTGAGGTGGGATGGTTCTCTTTGAGAATACGGAGAACCACTTCCATCTGCGCCTCCACCTCTTCCCAGGTGTAACCATCTGTTTCTGTCAGGATCATTGCCTCGGCTTCGGGAAGGTCGATGTCCGTGTTTTCCTTAATCGACTTCAGAGTGACCTTATCCAGAATCTCCATGACGCTCGGCAGCACCCCGCTGGTCATCGTCTGAAAGATGGCTTTTCCTGCATCCTCTAATCTGGCATAAGTGGCCACCGCAGTCATGGCATGACGCGGAAGGGGATTGACTTTCAATGTCACTTCAGTAATGACTCCCAGCGTCCCTTCCGCTCCGACGAAGAGTTTCGCCAGATCATACCCTGAGACACATTTCATCGTATAGGAGCCGGTATTCATGATCTCTCCGGTTGGCAGAACGATTTGAAGCCCAAGGACATAATCTCGGGTCGTTCCGTACTTCGCCCCCTTAATGCCTCCAGCATTCGTTGCAACATTTCCTCCAATGGTGGAAACGCTGCTGCTTGCAGGGTCTGGAGGAAAAATAAAGCCCCGTTTCGCCAGCTCTCTGTTGAGATCGTCACAGACGACACCTGGCTGGACTCGGGCAAAGCGATTTTCAATGCTTATTTCAAGAATCCGGTTCATACGAGAGAGATCAATGATGATCCCGCCTCTGATCGGAATCACTCCTCCGCTGAGACTTGTGCCTGCCCCTCGGGGAATGACCGGAATTTTATACTCATTAGCAAACTCAACAATTTTAGAAATCTGCTCGGTCGATTCGGGCCAGACTGCGGCGTCAGGTCGGTGGACATTCATCGAGGCGTCATAGCTGTAAGGGACCAACTCCTCCAATTGATCTGTGAAATTCTCTTGTCCAACGACCTCAATAAGTTTTTCTCTTAATAACATCTTTCAGGGCTCCTTTAGATCCCCTAAAATATAACAATTATAACCCGCCAGTCCAATCATTTCCTCCTGTTTTCATTCCTTCTTTTCAGCGGAAGCCTTCACCTCGGAGTCAACATAATTGAGGTGTTCGAGGGTTCTCTCTCTGGCCTTCTCAGGAGAGTGATTCTTGATGGCGCTGAATATTCGATAGTGGTGGTCGAGTAATTTTTTCACTTTTGATCGGTCTTTAAATACCGTCCCTACCGATTCCCTGAGAAGGTCATAGATCGTGGACATGATGTGGGTCTGGATGGTATTGTGGGTTGCCTGGGCAATGCCCAGATGAAAATCAGCATCCTGCTTTTCCCAGGATCGTCCCTCCTCAAAGGCTTTTCTCATCTCTTCGATAATATGCTCCAACTGTATAATGTCCTCTTGCGTAGCCCTTTGGGCCGCGAGAAACGCGCCCCAAGCCTCCATCGCTTTTCTCACCTCGATCAGGTCGAAAATCTTCTGAGTATCTGTTTTAATGAGCAGTGACAAGGGATTCTGCACACTCTCAGAGGCCACTGATTTGATGAAAGTTCTTTTTCCCTTAATTTCCAAAAAACCCATGGTCACCAAGGTGTTTAGGGCCTCTCTAAGTGAAGGGCGGCTCACGCCGAATTCGTTTACAAGCTCTCTTTCTGGAGGGAGGCGATCGCCGGGCTTTAAGATCCCTCCACTGATCTGGTTTCTTATCTGATTCACGATCTCATCGGAAACTTTGGTATGCTTGATGGCTTTAAACATAAAGGAAACTCTCTGCCAGAGGGACCTGATTTCCGAGTCCAGTTGCTCTGATCCCTTAATGGTCAAACCATTGTAAAAAAATCCAAAATGTTTGTCAATCCCAAAATTTGTTCAGGTATAACATATTGATTTTATTATATTTTTATCGGGATATCGAATTTGGTCTGACCATCTTAAGTTCCTATCTTTTTTGTTGACAAGCTATATCCCATTTGTTATAAAAAGAATTGATTAAATCTAACAAGAAATGTTGAAATCTTCTTCTCCATGTCCTTTCGTGGGGTTCGGGCGAGCGGAAAGGGGCAGAGGAGTAGTATCAGGAGGAAGTCATGGCTCGATTATATGAATATCAGGGAAAGCAGTTGCTTAAGGCATCGAAAGTCCCAATTCCGCAGGGTGAAGCCGTATCGACTCCGCAAGAGGCCAAGAAGATCGCTGAGAAGATCGGCAAACCCGTGGCCATCAAATCGCAGGTTTGGGCTGGAGGCCGTGGAAAGGCTGGCGGCATTAAGTTCGCAGAACATCCTCTTGATGCAGAGATTGTTGCCAATCAGCTCTTGGGATCGGAGATCAAGAACCTGAAAGTCGAGAAGGTGCTGGTGGAGGAGAAATTAGATATTCAGAAGGAGTACTATGTTGGCGTCATCATCGATGCTTCGAGGGAAGTGCGAGCCCCGGTGGTGATGTTTAGCACCGAAGGAGGAATGGATATCGAATCTGTGCCTTCGGAAAAGATTGCCCAGATCAATGTCGACGTCCTTCGTGGCTTC
>Ga0326726_10000700_pt1 | contig 30607 bp, 17 predicted proteins | sample MHFenrmetagenome_2_FD_207603 | JGI IMG/M metagenome (GOLD analysis project Ga0326726, IMG submission 207603) | Lab enriched peat soil microbial communities from Michigan Hollow, Ithaca, NY, United States - MHF15MN | ecosystem: Environmental > Terrestrial > Soil > Wetlands > Peat | place: USA...
CCTTCGGGACCACGGCTTTCACGTCGTACGGGTTGTTCTGGCTGACCCTCGTGGCGACCTGGGTCATCCCCGGTCTGAATCCGCCCAACGGCGGGGCGACGCCCGTCCCCTACATGGGGTGGTACCTGTTCATGTGGGGCCTCTTTACGTTCTTCATGTGGATCGGGACCTTCGGCAAGAACCGCGCCGTCCAGTTCGTCTTCCTGAGCCTGACGGTTCTGTTCTGGCTGCTTGCCGCCCGCGACTGGTCCGGGTCGGCGATCGTCGGACGGATCGCCGGTTTCGAAGGCATCGTCTGCGGTTTCTCGGCGATCTACCTGGCCATGGCCGAAGTGTTAAACGAGGCCAAGGGACGGGAAGTCCTCCTCATCGGAGAGGTCAAAAAGGTTTAGCCTCCGCGGCCTCTCAGGGAGACGGATTATTCCTAATTTTACCCGCGGCGTATAATAGACCGTTATGCCAAAAAGCCGGCCAAACATGATCAAGGTCCTGACGGTTCTCCTCTGCGCAGCCGCGCTTTTTATGGGCTCCGGTTGCCGGAAGCCCGCGGCCGGGCCCGCCTTCAAACACGTCATTCTATTCATCGGCGACGGGATGTCCGTCGAGTCCGAGGTCGCCGCCAGCCGCTACCTGTATGGCCGGGACCGGGCTCTGGCCTGGCACGAACTCGCGGGCCAGTCCTATGTCGCGACTTGGGACATCACCGCCTACAACCTGAATGCTAGGATGGCGGGACGTGACGCGTACTCGGCATCGGCTTTCGCCCCGTCCCTGGGCTATGACGTCTGGCGGGAGGGCAGCCGCCCCTATCCGGGCGAGGGTTCCCGGGGCGCGGCAGAGCCCGTCCCGGCCCCGGCCACGGATTCCGCCTCGGCGGCGACGGCCCTGGCCACCGGAATCAAAACCGACAGCGGCAACGAGTCCTGGAGGACTGGCGACCCTCCCGGAGGCGCGCTCCCCACGATCGCCGAGGATTTTCGCGCCGCCCGGAAAGGAGCGATCGGGGTCGTCAGCACTGTTCCTTTCAGTCACGCGACGCCAGCCGCTTTCGTCAGCCACAACACGAGCCGCGGTCATTATTACACCGGGTACAAGGGATACACGGGCCAGGGCATCGCCGACGAGATCATCCTCCAGGTGAAGCCGGAGGTCGTGATCGGCGCCGGACACCCGCTCTTCGATAACCCCTCCTTCGGCACGAAAAAGGGATATATCTCGGAAGGCCTCTACCGGGCGCTCCAAACATCCACGGAATATGTCCTGGCCGAAAGAAAGGCGGGCGCCAACGGAAGCCGGACCCTCAGCGAGGCCGCCGGTCAAGCGCTCGCCGAGAGGAAGAAGCTCTTCGGGCTCTTCGGCGGCCCCGACGAAAACTTCGTCCACCCCGTCGCCGAGAACAGCCCGGGTTCGCCACGTTTCAGGAGCATATCCCCGGAAGATCCTACCCTGAAGGACGCCACTTTGGCGGCCCTGCGGGTCCTCGGCCGGAACCCGAACGGGTTCTTCCTCATGGTGGAACAGGGCGACATCGACTGGGCCAACCACGACAATGATTTCCGGCGGATGATCGGGACCTTGGCCGACCTCGACGAGGCGGTTAGGGCGGCCGTCGCGTTTGTCGACCAGCCCGGTGACGATATCGACTGGACAAATACCGTCCTGGTGGTGACCGCCGATCACGCAACGGGCGGCTTGCGTCTGAACCCGTCGAAGCCCCTCGGCGCCGGAGCGCTTCCTCGGCAGATCGCGACGCCCAAGCAGGGCCCGGAAAGCGGGTCGGAAGAGCCGGAAGCCGTTCCTAAAGCCAAGTCCGGTCCGCGCGCCGCCGTGCCCAAGTCTCCGTTTATCTATCCGGACGGCGAAGTCAGTTATTCGACCATCGGGCACACCAACGAACTGGTGACCCTGGCAGTTTACGGTCCTTCAGCCCGCCTGTTCCTGGCATACCAAGGCACCTGGTATCCGGGACCGATTATCGACAACACTCAGGTCAACGCCGCGATGCGCGACGCGCTGGGACTTGGGGCCCGGGAAGCCGCGGTCGTTCCGGCATTCCTGCCGGCCGGCGCGCCGAATCCCTCAGGCAGGTCTGCCCGGAAATAATTCCCCCCCGCCGGCCTTGTCAGGCCGGTCCCTTCAGAATCCAAGCCCGGTTCCGGCTATCATTTGATCCGGACGGCGCGCTCCTCCATGGACTTGAATTCCTTGCCGTTCGGAAGGGTCATATAGGTTTCGTAGCGGAATTCGTCGGGGCCGAGCCATTTCGTTACGTTTCTGATTTTGACTTTCCCCCCTGACATCGGGTCGGGCCAGACGCCTTCCTCCGTCAGGACTTTCGTGGCCAGGTCCAGGGTGCCCGTCGTAAGATAAAAAGACGTGCTCGTGTTGTCAACCCACAAGGAGACATACTTCTGGGCGATATTGTCGTAGCCCAACGTCTGAACCCCTTCGAACGGTTGGCCCATCATGGACCCGGCATGCGTCATCCTCAGGAAACGGCCGCCGAGGATGAGCTCGCCCTTGGCCTTGGTTTCGGAGGGTGTCGCCGGCGATCCCGGGAACATCCACATGGACACGGAGACTTTCCATTCGCCCACAAGCTGTTTGAGGTAGGCGTGGTGCTCGCCGACCGCGCCCAGCTTCATGTACACCTCCGTGGCCTTTTGCTGGTCCTGGGCCGTCTGGGCGGAGAGCCGCGGGGCCGGGAGAAGCACCGCGCCAACCAGGAGTAGCGCGCAAGCCGCGCGCCTGGCCGCTGTCATAAACATGGTTCCCTCCTTGAAATAAGGTCGCTTCAATCTTATTCGAAAATCGCGGGCTTTTCCCCCCCCTTTTATTTCAGCTCCCTGATCCGGATGTTCCTGAACTCGACGATGGAGCCGTGGCCCAGGAACCCGATATGGCCGGCCTCTCTTTTCAGGCCGGGATGGTCACGGTGGTCGATCGTCCCGGCCGCGCCGGCCCGCTCGATGTCTGCGTCGACGATTCTCGTCCCGTTGACCGTGACCGTGACCCGCCGGCCCCGGGCGGCGATCTCCTCCGTGTTCCATTCGCCGACGGGCCGCAGGACGCCGCGCCGCGCCGGGACGACTCCGTAGATCGAGCCGTGGAACTGATACGGCAGGAGATCCCAGTAGACCGGCGAGCCGTCCTCGAGGACCTGGATTTCCATGCCGGCGTAGGCGGCGTCGCCTTCGAGCGGCGCCCGAATGCCGATGCCGTTGTTGGCCGCCGGTGTCAATCTGAATTCGAAGCGGAAGACGAAGTCGGAAAATTCCTTTTCCGTGTAGAGGTTACCGCTGCCGCGCTCGGGATAGATGACGATCCTACCGTTTTCGGCGGCATAGCCCTTGGTGTCCCCGGTCCAGCCGCTGAGGTCTCTGCCGTTGAAAAGAGAGGCGAACCCTTCCTCCTTCTCCGCATCGGTCAGCCCAGGGGCCGCGGCGTCGCGCGGGATTTCGCGGATGTAGACATTCTTGAAGTATAGCGGGTTGCCGTGAGCCTGGAGCTCGATCTGGCCCGCGGAATAGATGGGCTTGTCCCGCTCCCAATAATTTTCGAGGACCGTGTTGTCGACGACCATCCTGTCGCTGAGGTAGACCGTGACGCGCTCGCCGATCATGATGATCCGGAACGTGTTCCATTCGCCTACCGGGCGGTCGGCGGCTTCCAGCGGCTTGCTCGGTCCCTTTTGATTATTGAAGAGTCCGCCCGACCCGACGGGATTGGCGGCCGAGTCCCAGATCTGGACCTGGGGCGATCCCCGGAGGTATATGCCGCTGTCCCCGGCCTTCTCGATCCTCCAATCGACGAGCATTTCGAAGTCCCCGTAGTCCTTAACCGTACACAGGCTTTCCCCCTTCGCGTCGAAGACGAGCGCGCCATCAGCGACCCGCCAGTGGGCCCTCATGACATCATCCGCGGCGGCCTGGGCTTTCCTAAGCCCCTCCGGCGTCATCTTGGCGCGCGCGGGCGGATCGGCCACGAGTCCTTTCCAGCCGTCGAGGCTCCGGCCGTCGAAGAGCGGGACGAACCCGCCCTGCCTGAGGCGATCGACAATGATCTTTGCGGCCTGCTCTTTCTCTGCCGGGTTTTCGGCCTGCGCCTCGACCCGTCTGAGGATCGAGACGGCCTGCTCACCCGAAAGCCACCTTTCCTCGGGCGCCTGCTCGGAGGCCATCTCGAGCAGGGATTGGACGGCCGTCGCCCGGAGGGCCGGGTTCCCCAGGGATTCCGAGAGGAGGCGGAAGGCCTCGGGCCCGCGGATCGCCGCGACACCGCGGAGGACGGCTTTCCTGTCGGCGTCGTCCTTGGGCAGGCCGAGGGCTTTTTTAAGCAGGTCGAGCTTTCGGAACCTGGGAACGTCGGACTCATTGACCAGCCGGACATATCCTTCAAGGGCCAGCAGGAGATATTTCTTATTGGCCGCTGTCGATACGATCCGGAGAAGTTCGTCGGCCGCCCCGAAATCGGGCCACTGGGATAGGGCATAAACCGCCGCGGCCTGGACCTGGGAGTCCTTGCTGCCAGTTTCTCCAACGACAGTCTGCAGGGCCTTGGTTCCGGCGGCCTGAGGAAGCACCTTTAGAATGGCGGCCTTATGCGAGGCCGGCGCGCCGTTTATCAGCGCGATCAGCGCGTCGGCCCGCCTCTCGGGGTCCGAGTTCCGGCCGGCCGCGGCGGCGACCGCCTTTTGGAGGTTCACGGTCTCTTCGCTGTCCGCCGCCGCGAACAACAGGTCGAGAAGCCGCGGCAGGTCCTTCTCCTCCGCCAGCCCGGCCAGCGCGGCGATGGCGGCGGCGCGGACCGCGGGTTCCGGGCTGGCCGCCTGGCTGAAAACGAGGTCGATCCGGTCGCGGGCGCCCTTGGCGGCCAGGACTTCGAGTAGCGCGGCCTTGCCCGGGGCGGGGGACGCGTCCACCAATCGCGCGGCTTCCGGAACGACCAGGGCATCCTGGAAGCCGAGGAGGGCCTCTTTGGCGGCCGCGATCTCGTCTGAGTCGGTGGAATTGAAAAAGGGCAATATGTCGGGGAGAGCAGCGGGTCCTGCCAGCCTGACGACGGCGGGGATGGCCGCTACGCGGACGAGCTTGTCCGGGCTCCGGAGCGCGTCGCGCACGGCCGGCAGGGCGGACGCGTCCTTGCGCCGGCCGAGCATGGCCACGATCTCGGCCCGGACATCGGGAGGGGACGAGGCCGCTTTTTCCACCCAGCGACCCGTGGCCTCGGTGCCCGGGATGGACAAGGACAGCTCGAGCGCCGACCCGCGGAACTTCCGGTCCGGGCTGTCCATCGCGGCCAGGAGATCCGGGAGGGCGCGGTCCTTTAGGACGGACACGATGAGCTCGAGCCCGCTGGATGCGATATGACTTTCGGCCGGCGTCGCATAATATTCGACCAGGCTCCGGCCGATGGCCAGGCCTTCGGCCTGCTTTCCGGACTCGACGAGGCGCCGGGCATAAAGGAGATAAAGCGAAGGGGCCAGTGATCTTTCGTAGGGCGACGCGGCGATCCTTGTCCTCTCGAGGGCGCGTCCGGCCCGTGGGTCTCCGATGTCGGCCAAGGCGAACAGGGCCGCCTGCCGCAGCTTGTCATCCGGGCTCTCCGCGTAGGGCAGGATCTTCTTCACGGCCTCACGGCTCCTCGTCTCCCCCAGCGCCTTGATGATCGTCACTTTGGCCGCGGGAGGGGCGGAATCCAGGGCCTTGAGGAAAACCCCGGCTGCCTCGCTCCGGCCGGCGGCCTGGATGGCCCGGGCCGCGGGGTCGGCGAGCTTTTCATCCGTGAGATATACGGCCAGGGGCCTGACGGATTCCTTCGCTCCCGACAACTGGACCTGGGATATGAAAAAGGCCTTGACGTCTTTGTCGGCGGCCTTTCTTATCGCGTCGAGGAGGGCCTGGACGTAAAGAAGCCGCTCCTTTTCCGCGCCCGTCCTCGAGACATAAACCGCCAGCCCGTTGAGCGCGAAACGGGCCGGGCCGTCGTCGCCCCCGCCGGGAGGCAGGACCCGTCCGCAGATGTCCCCGATGTCGGCGGCGCCGAGCTTGAGGATTTCGGCCGAGAAGGCGTCCCTTTCCGCAGCCGTCTGGGCCGGGTAGCGGGCGAGGATGTCCGTCACTCTGGCTTTCAGGGCCGCGGGGTCCTCGCCGCCGCGAAAAGGAAGGGCCGAAATCACGAGGGCGAGGGTTATGAGGACGGTCAACGTCGATTTCTTCATCTTTATTCTCCTCCCGGAGACCCGGCTCACAAACGCCAGGGGGCCCGCATGGGCTGTTCGGCCAGGCGGTTGGCCTCGTCATCCCCGATGAACCGCTGTCTTTCGGGGTCGAAACGGAGCGGCCGGCCGAGCTGGACGGCGATCTTGCCCAGATTGACCAGCGTGCAGGAGCGGTGCCCGTTCCGCTCGTTGAGGGCGAAGCGGCGGCGCGTCCGGACCGCCTCGGCGAAATCCGTGACCCGGGGTTCGGGGTCCGGCAGGCCGGCGACGAGGTCCTTGAGGTTCGGGATATCGGACCTGAATCCCGGGGACAGCCTGCCCTTGGGTCCCTCGAGGAAGGCCGCGTTCGTGTCCTTGTTCTCGCCGTCGAGAACGATCGTGCAGCCGTCCGCGTATTTCATCTCGATACGGCGCCATGAGCCGCACGCGTCGGGATGCTGCTGCGGGCAGTCCGCCGAGATCTCGACGGGGCTCGTATCGTCCTTTTCGAGGAGATACTGGACGGGGTCGAGGTAGTGCATGCCCATGTCGCCCAGGCCTCCGCCGTCGTAGTCCCAATAGCCGCGGAAGGTGCCGTGGACGCGGTGAGGGTGGTAGGGTTTCCAGGGCGCCGGGCCGAGCCAGAAATCGTAGTCGAGCTCGGGGGGAACAGGCTCGGGTTTGAGGTTGGTCCGTCCGCTCCAGTAGAATTTCCAGTCGAACCCGGTCGTCGCGTTAACTATGGCCTTGATCGGCCAGCCGAGGAGCCTGCTCTGCACGACCTTTTTCACCGGCCTGACGTCGGAGCCGAAGCCGTAGAACTCGTCCTCGAAGCGGAACCAGGTGTTGACCCGGAAGATCCGGCCGTTTCGCTCCACGGCCCGGACGACGGCTTGGCCCTCGGCGATGGTCCGGGTCATGGGCTTCTCGCACCAGATGTCCTTGCCGGCCTCGGCAGCGGCCGCCGAGATCAGGGCGTGCCAGTGCGGGGGGGTCGCGATGTGGACGATGTCGATGTCGGGCCGTTCGAGGACCTCGCGGAAGTCCCTATAGCCGCGGACACCGGGGCCGGAGATTTCCAGGGCGCTTTTCAGGTGCTCCTCGTCGACGTCGCAGACGGCCAGGAGGGTCGCCCCGGGGTAGGCGAGGTGGGCCCGGCCCATGCCGCCGACGCCGATGACGGCTTTGGTCAGAGTGTCGCTCGGGGGGGTGTGGCCCGGGCCTCCCAGCACCCGCCGCGGGACGATCGTGAGCGCCGCGGCCGCGGTCAGCGTCCTTCCGATGAATTGCCTGCGGGTCAGGCGACGGCGTTTCGGCATGGGCCTCTCCTTCCTTCGCGGTGGCCGGGCCGCCTTCGGTTCCGGCTCGCGCAGACGCTCATTATAACGCATTTCTTTGGAAGAAATATTGCGGACCGGCGTCTAAAACTTGTGCGCCTTGGAGTCCGTTCCTTTCGAGAACCGTCCCTTCTGCCTGTCGGCGCCAATCCCCACAATCCATCAAGGAGGTCGGAGTGCGTCCCATTTTGACTTGGTTCAGGCGTCTCCCGCCGGCCGCGCCGCTCATGCTCATCGTTTTGGGCCTGGCGGTCGCATCCGGGCCGGCGAGGGCCCAGGATTTCACGAAGTATCACAATTACGCCGAGATGTCCGGCATGCTCCAGGCGATGGCCGACGCCCATAAGGACATCGCCCGCATCGTCTCCATCGGAAAAACGGCCGGAGGCCGCGACATCTGGGTGGTGGAAATCGCCAACCCTGCCGGCGTTCCGGTCAAGGACCGGCCGGGGCTCCTCGTGGCGGCCAACTTCGAGGCCGATCACCTTATCGGGAGCGAGATTGCCCTGGCCGTTGTCGACGGCCTGCTCAAGGGCTATCCGGCCAACGCCGATATCAAGAGCCGGCTCGACAACTCGGTCATCTACGTCATCCCGCGGATGAACCCGGACGGCGCCGAGGGGATGTTCGGACCGGTTAAAGCCGGGCGGAGGACGAACCTCAACCCCAGCGACGACGACAACGACGGCCGGATCGATGAGGACCGCCCCGAGGACCTCAACAAGGACGGCCTGATCACCGTGATGCGGGTCAAGGCCTCGGACGGCGAGTACATCATCGATCCGGAGGAGCCGCGGCTTATGAAGAAGGCCGACCCCAAAAAAGGGGAATCCGGCGCCTATAAGCTCTACTGGGAGGGCGTCGACCGCGACAAGGACGGCTTCATTGGCGAGGACCCCGTCGGCGGCACGGACCTCAACCGGAACTTCATGCACGACTATCCTTATAACAAGCCCGATGCCGGCCGGTACATGGTCAGCGAGAAAGAATCCCAGGCCCTCATGGCCTGGATCATCACCCACCGCAACGTGGCGGCCATCCTGACCTTCGGGGAGAGCGACAACCTGATCGCCCCTCCCTCAGGCGGGCGCGTGGGCTCGTCGCGCGAGCTCGACCTCGTCCGCTTCGCCGACGCCTCTATCGCCGCGTCCCGGACCGTGGGCATGATCCAGACGGGCGGGGGCGGCGGTTTCGGCCGTTTCGGCGGCGGCGAATTCTCCTTCGAGATGCTGGGCGGATCCCAGCGCCAGACGCGGCAGCAAGCGCAGCCGGCGGCCCAGGAAGGCGGCCGGTTCCGGATGCCCGACCGGAAGGCCCCGACGACGGTCAACGCGGCCGACACGGACTACTTCCGGACGATCAGCGAAAAGTACGGCGAGCTGACGGGGATCCGGCAGGCCCTCTATGTCCGGGAGCCGCAGGGCGCCTTCTTCCAATACGGCTACTTCCAGTTCGGTGTGCCGTCCTTCTCCACCCCGGGCTTCGGACTGGCCACGGCCGATTCCCCCATGCAGCGGCGGATGGGCATGATGCCGCCCGGAGCGGGGGACCAGGGGGGCCAGGCGGCCCAGGGCGGCGGCCAGGCATCGAGGGCCGGTGGAGGCCAACAGGCCATCCAGACCATGCAGGGCGCCCAGGACATCATGCAGATGATGCAGGCCGGACGCGGCGGCGCGGCCGCCGACGCCGGCCCGGCCATGACGCCCGGCATCGACAAACAGATTCTGAAATGGATGGACTCAGAGAAGATCGACGGCTTCGTCAAGTGGGCCAAGTTCAACCACCCCGACCTCGGCGAGGTCGAAATCGGCGGCTTCAAGCCCTACGCCGTCACGAATCCCCCCGCGGCCAAGATCGCCGAGCTCGGCGCCTCACATACGAAGTTCGTCCTTTACCTTTCCTCCCTCTTCCCGAAGGTCAAGATCACGAAGCTCGACGTCGTCAGCCACGGGGGCGGGATATTCCGGATCAAGGCCGAAGTCGAAAACACGGGCTTCCTACCGACGGCCCTGGCCCACGCGGTGACCTCGCGGTCCGTTCGCCCAACCATGGTCCAACTCCAGGTCAAGCCGGAGGACATCCTGTCTGGAAACGTCAAGACGAATTATGTCCCGGCCCTGCCGGGGTCCGGAAACGGGGCCGCCAAGTTCGAGTGGATCATCCGGGGCAAGGCCGGAGACGCCGTCGCCCTCAAGGTCGTGTCGGAGAAGGGCGGCACGGACACGGCCAAGGTCATGTTGAAGTGAGGAGAGGACGACCATGAAAACTATACGCGAAGCGAAATCCAAGATGAAAAAAGCAAGCGCGATCCTGGCCATGACAACTCTCTGTGCTGTTCTCCTGGTGCTAGGCTCGCCCGCGGCCTTCGGCCAAAAGGCCTCCGATCCAGCGTTCAAGGTCAAGCTCGATTTTGACCGCTGGCATGACGTCCCCGAGCTTTACGCGGACTTCCAGAGGCTCCAGGACGCTTTCCCCAAGTTCCTCAAGTTCCAGTCCATCGGCAAGTCCTGCGAAGGCCGGGACCTCATGGTCCTGACGATCAACAACCCCGAGACGGGCGCGGAGATGAGCAAGGCGGCCATGTACATCGAGGCCAACGTCCACGGCAACGAAATCCAGGGCGCCGAGGTCTGCCTCTACACGGCCTGGTACCTGATGGAGAACTACGGCCGTCTCGACAACGTCACGAAACTCGTTAACGAGAGGGTCTTCTACATCATTCCGACCGTCAATCCCGACGGCCGGCAATACTTCATGGAAGCCCCGTCCGGCGTTAACACCCGTTCGGGCCACGTCCCGGTCGACGACGACGGGGACTGGCTGGTCGACGAGGACAAGCCCGACGACCTCAACGGCAACGGCATCATCGAGCAAATCCGCAAATATGTGCCCGGTAAGGGGAATTACCGGATCAGCCGGACAAACCCCAACATGCTGGAGCCCGTGCCGTTCGGCGAGACGGGGGACTACATCCTCCTCGGCCGGGAAGGCCTCGACAACGACGGCGACGGTTTTGTCGACGAGGACGGCTTCGGCGACTACGATCCGAACCGGAACTGGGCGTCCGACTGGCAGCCCGATTATATCCAGCGCGGCGCGATGCAGTACCCCTTCCAGCTCCCCGAGGCTAAGGCGGTCAACGACTTCCTCCTGGCCCACCCGAACGTCGCCGGCGTCCAGTCCTACCACAACAACGGCGGCATGATCCTGCGGGGCCCCGGGGCTGAGGCGGCCGGCGAGTATCCCATGAGCGACGCCCGGTTTTACGACCAGCTCGGCCAGAACGGCGAGCGGATCCTGCCGTTCTACCGCTACCTCGTGATCTGGAGCGGGCTCTACACCGTGCATGGAGGCTTCATCGACTGGACGAACGACGGACTGGGCATCATCTCGTTCAGCAACGAGCTCTGGAACGGCGACCAATATTTCACGAGCCCCAACCTCAAGGAGCAGCAGGACAACCCGCAGAGCCCGATCGCGCCCAACGTTTCCCGCTATTATTTCGACAAGTACCTCGAGTTCGGGCAGGAATACCAACCCTGGAAGAAGTTCACCCACCCCCAGTTCGGTGAGGTCGAGATCGGCGGCTCCTGGCGGAAGTTCCAGGGCCGTGTCCCCCCCCGCTTCATGAGCGAGGAACTCTGCCACCGGAACATGGCCTTCTCGCTCTACCAGGCGGACGAAATGCCCATGGTCAGAATGGGCGACACGAGCGTCGAAAAAGTCGGCGGCGACGTCTACAAGGTGTTCGTCGATATCACGAACCCCAAGGTCGCGCCGACCATCATGGCCCGGGCCGCTCAAAACAATGTCGTCCGGCCCGACCTTCTGACCCTCAATGGAGGGAATGTTCAGGTCATCGCGGCGAGCTTCATCGATAACAAGGAGGTCTATAAGGTCAAGCCCTCGGTCACCCAGCTCATCGACCAGAAAGACCTCAAGCGGATCCTGGTCCGCAACGGGCAGGCCGGGAAGACTACCCGCACGGTCCTGTACCTTGTCAAGGGGTCGGGGGCGGTCACAGTCACCTACGACAGCGTAAAGGCCGGCCAGGCGAGCCAGACGATCCAGCTTCATTAGCCGGCGGAAGCCGCGCGAAACGAGCGGGGGGACGGCCCCGGGCAGGGCGCCGTCCCCCTTTTATTTGGGCGGGGAACTTTTTGGCCGGGGATTCCGTCCCTTCTTATGTAGAATGGAGGTGCACATGAAAAAAGCGGTCCTTTGGCTTTCCCTGTTCATTTTGGCGGCTTTCCCGGCGCTCGGATTCGAGAAAGTCCAGAATCTGACCCTTCCTTCGGAAGGCCTGGCCAGGCTGGACATCACGGCCGGGGCCGGGTTCCTCACGGTTTCGGGCCGGGACGGACAGACCATGATCGAGGTCAAGGCCCATATCCAAGTCTCCGGCGTCTCGGACAGCGCGATGGGCGAATGGATCAAGAACCACGTCGAGCTCGAGCTCCGCAAGGCCGGGGACACGGCGGTTCTCGTCGGCGAGATCCGTTCCCGCGGTTTCATCTCGCTCTTTGACGGCGAGGCCAAGATCGATCTCACCGTTTCCGTCCCGAAAACCCTGGCCCTGAAGATCGACGACGGCTCGGGCGAGCTGACCGTCGAGGACGTCAAGGCCGGCGTCCGGATCAAGGACGGCTCCGGGGACCTCCGGGTCGCGAGGATCTCCGGCGACCTTTGGATCGACGACGGCTCCGGGGACATCACCGTGGACGGAGTCGAAGGCAACGTCGACATCATCGACGGCTCGGGCGGGATGGACGTCAGAAACATCACCGGGGATGTTTCGGTCGACGACGGTTCGGGCGGAATCTCCCTGCTGAAGGTGGGTGGAAACGTAACCATCGACGACGGCTCCGGTCACCTGGAAATCGACGATGTCGGCAAGGACGTCCGGCTGAAGCACAAGGGAAGCGGAAGCGTCGATATCACGAACGTCCGTGGCAAAGTCATCCGCTGAAGCGCGCCGGGTGACTCCGGCCGCTGGTCGAAAGGACGGCGACCGGGAGGCTTGCCTAGAAGAGGCCTTGCACCTTGCCTGTTTTGAGGTCCAGGTCCACGTCGTAGAAGACCGGCCGCGTCGGCAATCCGGGCATAGTTCTCATATCTCCGCATAAGGGATAGAGAAACCCCGCTCCCACGCTGGCCTTGATGTCCCGCACGGGGACCCGGAAGCCCTTCGGGACTCCTTTCAGGGCTGGGTTGTGGCTCAAGCTGAGATGGGTCTTGGCCATGCAGATGGGCAGCTTATCGAAGCCGAGACGCGTGTAGAGTGCGATCTTGGCCTCCGCTTCCGGCGCGTAATCGACCCCGTCGGCGCCATAGATCTCTGTCGCGATCGTCTCGATCTTCTTCTTGATGTCCCATTCGAGAGGGTAGAGGAACCGGAAATTCCCCGGCTTGGCGCAGGCGGCCATAACGGCCTTGGCCAGGGCGACGGCCCCCGCTCCGCCCTCGGCCCAGTGGTCGGCCATCACCGCGTCCTCGGCGCCGGCCGCGATCGCCGCCTTCCGGACCATATCGATCTCGGCGTCGGTGTCCGAAACGAACCTGTTCACGGCGACCACGGCCGGGACCCCGAACTTCAGGGCGTTCTTGATATGGGCGGCCATGTTGGGGAGCCCCCGGCCCAGGAGGTCGAGGTTCTCGTCGGTGTATTCGGGCGGTAGCGGGCGGCCTGCCACGACTTTCAGCCCTCCACCGTGCATCTTCAAGGCCCTGATGGTGGCCACGATGACGACGCAGCTCGGGACGAGGCCGCTCGCGCGGCACTTGATGTTCATGAACTTTTCCATGCCGCAGTCGGCCCCGAAGCCTGATTCGGTGATCACATAGCCGTCCTTGCCGACGAGCCGCAGCGCGATCTGGTCGGCGATGATCGACGAGTTGCCGTGGGCGATGTTGGCGAAAGGCCCGGCGTGGACGATGGCAGGGGTGGTCTCAAGCGTCTGCATAAGGTTGGGCATGATGGCGTCCTTCATCAGGACGGTCAGAGCACCCGCGGCGCCGAGGTCTTCGGCCGTGACCGGCTCCCCGGCCCGGCTGGTGCCGATGATCATCCGGCCCAGCCTTTCCCGCATGTCGGCCAGGCCCGTTGTCAGCGCGAGGATGGCCATGATCTCGGAAGCGACCGAGATATCGTAGCCAGTCTCGCGCGCGAGGCCCAGCTCCTCGGGACCCAGGCCGATTTTGACCCGGCGGAGGAAACGATCATTGACGTCAATGACCCGGTTCCAGGTGATGCTCGTCGGGTCGATGTCGAGGCGGAACATCCGGCGCCTCTCATCCGGCGTCAGGTCGTCCGGATCGGTTTTCCCGATGCCCAGCTTCACCAGGCGCCTCAGCATGGTCAGGGAGAACCGGCGACGACCTTCCTTATCAGGAGGGCAAAAGGAGTTGAAGAGCTTCTCGTCCTCCTGGTAATACTCGTGGAGGATCCGGGCGTCGATGGCGGCGGCCAGGAGATCATGGGCGACGGTTACGGCATGGATGTCCCCGGTCAAGTGCAGGTTGAAGTCTTCCATGGGCACGATCTGGGAGTATCCGCCCCCCGCCGCCCCGCCCTTGATGCCGAACGTCGGGCCCATGCTGGGCTGGCGGACGACGGTTAGAACTTTCTTACCCAGGTGCGCGCCGAGGGCCTGGCTGAGGCCGACCGTGGTCGTGGTCTTTCCCTCGCCCAACGGCGTGGGGGTGATGGCGGTCACGTCCACGTAATTCCCCAAGGGCCGGTCCTTGACGCGGTCGAGGACGTCGAGGTGGATTTTGGCCTTGTATTTGCCGTAGAGGTCCAGGTCGTCCTCCCCGAGGCCGACCTTTTCCGCGACCCGGACGATGGGCTCGAGCCTGGCGGCCTGGGCGACCTCGATGTCGCTCGGGACGGATTTAACTGGCTTCATGGACATGACGGATGACTCCTTGGCTATTTTAGAGAAGCGGGATAAGAGGCCTGTGCTGATTCATCAATCCGGCAGGGATATCTTAGCCGCGGGGCCCGGAGAAAACAAGCCCTTCGCCGGGCAAATGTCTCGTCGGGAGCCCGCTTCTAGAAGCTGATCGAGACACTGCGGCTGCCGCTCCCGAAGCGCGGGTTGACGACGTTGCTCTTGAGGGAGCCGAACCTGAAGTTTAGGCCCACAGAGAAATAATAACTGAAGTCGGTTTCGAGTTCCCGGAGCATGAGGAGGATTTCTTCAGGGGTTGCGCCGGCTTTTGGCAGGGTCATCTGATCGTGGATCTTGGCGAAGCTTCCGTCGACTTCGAAGTTTAGGCCTCTCCAGATGCGGAAGGAGATTTCCCCGCGGAGCGCGACCTGGTATTTGAAAGGTTTAAAAAAATAGTGCGACCCCTCGAGGCCGGCCGTCACGTTCCCCCAAGGCCGCTTAAGCTCGAGGGTCACGGACAGGGATTCGCGGAAAAGGCCTTGGGACATCCTGTCGTAAACCGTCAGTTCACGGTATCTGGCCTGGGTGTAGCCGAGCCGGTAGAGGATGCGGAGCTGCCGCTTGGTAGATTCGGAGTAGGGAAATACGTCGTATTCGAGCGCGGGAGCGGCGGACGCGCTGAACTTGGTGTTGGAATACGTCGAGGACGCGGCGGACAAGTACCCGCCTACGGACCAATGCTCGCCCAAGCTCTTGACGACGAGGCCTTCAAACCCGTAGCTCTGAGAGGAGCTCTTGATAGACTCGCCCTCGATGTCGAACCGCTGGCGATAAAGGTTGCCGTAGACCGATGTCCGGATCTTGAGCTCCGGGGTGACGCGGTTCGCCGACAAATTGCCGGAGAACATCGTGTCCGAGTACTGGGTCTCACCGTCCATGAACATGTCGGAACCGAGGTTGAAGACCCAAAAGTCCCACTTGTCGATGACCGAGGTCGGTTTGACCTGGTCCATGAATTCGACCGAAACAAGCTTGGCCGCTGGGGTCTTGGCGACGTAACGGATGAGGCCGATCTTGATGAGCCTGGCGACCTCGCTCCGCGACTCCTCCGGCTTTTCCCCGGGTTTGGGCCGGTAGCGGAGAGTGTTGTCGTCGCCGGCGAATTCCTTGAGGCCGGCGAAGTCCAGGGTGAGCGCCCCGCTCCCTTCCGGAGGCGACAGGGACACGCGGACATGGACCTGGGCCGCATCGAGGGAGGAAACGAACTCGGCAAAGGGGATCTCGCCGCCGAAATAGGCCAAGTCAGCGCCCGGCCAGTCCAGGAACACCTTGAGGGAGGGCCCGGGGGGTGCCCCGCCTGGCGGGGGAGGGACCTGGCCGAGGCCAGGCCTGGCCCAGGCCAGGCCGGTCACCGCGAGGCCGAGCGCGAGGAAGACCAGGAGTGCGACCTTGGGGACCGAAAGATTCACGGCCTTATCCTTTCGAGCGGTTCCGGACATGATCGTCCCTCTTTCCCTTAATTGATGCTGATGCTCATCGAATTCCCGCTCATTGAGCCGAAGCGGGGATTGATGACGTTGGTGAAGATCGAGCCGAACGTAAACTGGACGCCGACGGCGAAGAAATAATTGCTGTTGGTCTTGAGCTCGATTTGGCGGAGATAGATCTCGTCTTCGGTCGGCTGCCGGAGCCGCAGGGAGAGCTGGTCTTTGATGAGCGACCAGCCGCCGAGGACGAAAACATTGAGCCCTTTGTAGACGTTGAATGTGATCGTGCCGAAGGTGTCGATGTGCCCCTTCGTGAAATGATTAAGATAGTTGACTCCTGAAACAGATGTGCTGATCGTCCCCCATTTTTCCCTCAGGTCGAGGTTGACCGACAGGGATTCCGTCCAGAGGGTTTCCCGGAGCATGCCGTACTGCGTCGTCTCCCGGTAACGCACGGGGTTCCAGGCAAGCCGGTAGAGGACGCGGAGCTGGCGCCGGGTCGATTGAGCATAGGGGAAAAAGTTGTATTCGAGGGCCGGGGCCAGGGACAGGCTGAAGCTGATATTCTTGTAGAACGAGGAGTACGTCTCGATATAAGTCCCCGCCGACCAATGCCTTCCCAGGCTTTTGACGACGAGTCCGCTGCTGCCCCACGACTCGCTCGTGCCGGCCACGGTCCGGTCCTCGCTATCAATCAGGAACTTCCGCCTGGAGTTGCTGTAATCGAAGGACAGCTGGACCTTCGTTTGTTCCGTGACCCGATTGGCCGAAAAAGAACCCATGAGAAAGTCCCGCTTATAAGTCTTCTGGCCCGAGATGTTGCCCTGGGAGCTGAGACTGAAGACCCAGAAATTCCAAGGGTCCCGGACCGGCCCCGTTTCCCTCGGCGCGGTGTACTTGATGGCGATCCGGCCGGCGATAGGCGTCCGGCCGACGAAACTCATAAGCCCCAGGCGGAGGGCTTGGACCAATCCGCGCCGGATCTCGTCTTCCGTATCGGTCGAGCTCGTGAAATACCTCTGGACGTCTTTCACGTCGGTGAAGCCGTTCTGGCCGATGAACGTCAGGGTGTACTCGCGGCCGCCGCTCCCCGTGCCCTGGGTCGTGATCAGGACATGGACCTGGGCCTCGTTCCGGTCGCGGACATAATTGACAAACGTGATTTCGTTCTTGATGTATTCGATGTCACAGGATCCGCAGTCGAGATAGACTTTGACGGCGGTTTTCTTCAAGGTGTCGAGGTCCTCTTGGCCGGGCGGGGTGGTTTGGGCCGGGAGCCGGGTTAAGGCGACAAGACAGAGCGCGGACACAAGGAGGCACGATACGACCCCCGTTCTTCTCATCCAGCTTCTCCTCTCAATTAAGAAAGGCCCTGAGAAAGCCTTTTCACCGGGCCGGTCCGGGAAGCAAGGAGGCCTCCTGAACCAGCACTGCGGGTATCACAGCAATCCGCATGCCACACCGAACCGCCTGAAATTCCGGGGAAAACAGGGAAAGCCCTCTCCTATTTATACCTCGGTTTCGTAAAAAACGTTTACACAAAGTCAAAATCTTTTCCGTTGCGGCTGTCCCCGCCGGGGCGTTCCGGTCCGGCGACTGTTGGCCTCAAAAGAAGTAGTAAGCCGCGAAGAGCAGCCGGAGGTTCGTGACGAATTTCGCGCCCCGGACTTTTCCGAAACCGTCGGGAGTTCCATAGGAGGCGCCGGTCAGCTCGGTTTCGCCCGCGAAGCGGATCTTCCCCACGTTATAAATGAGGCGGGGCGATATTCTATAAAGCTGGTCGATGTTCGCCGCCCGCTCGAAGCCGGGGTTGACGATAGCCCGCCGGGCGCCGAGATTCTTGGAGTAGCCGGCGAAAACCCCCGTCTGCCAGCGCTCGCCGGTCGTCATGGCCTCCGTCCAGAGCGACAGGGTGTTTGTGGGCGCATAGGTCCAGACATCCGACTCCGGGATTTGGAGGACGTCGCGGACGGCGTATCCGCCGATCATCGTCAGGTGATGGAGGTTCGAGCCGTAGATCCCCTCCGCCTTGAATGTCCATTTCTGTCCCTTCCGCTTGAAATAGGCCATCCCCGCCAGGCTGGTCACGGACTCGTCCGTGCGATATCCGGACGCGGTCGCCAGCCGGGGGACGAGCTTCAGGGCATCGACACCCGCGCCGGCCAGAGTCTCGGTTTTTTCGGCGTCGTTCCTGGCCGCATATTGAAGCTTCAGATTGAACTCCGGCAGGGCGGCGTTCCGGAGGTAGACCGAGCTCGGCCCTTGCGGCCCGTTGGAGACGAAGTCCCGCTGGGAGAGGGCCGTCGCGATCAGGCTGACCTTGCCGAACGTCCGGATGAACCGGACCTGGGGACTGCGGTTGAACGGCTGAAACGGAGCGCCGGTGTTGAAGGAGACGACGTCGGGGTAATTTTCCCCGATGAACATCGGGTGCCAGTACTGGCCGATCAGAAGCTCCGATTTTTTCCAGTTGAGCTTGAGGTAGGCGTGGCGGAGCCGGAAGGCGTTGAGGTCCGCGTCGGACGTGCCGAAGAATTCGGTTTCGAGATACGCCGACGTTTTGGCGCCGAGGGCATCGGGACCCGTGATCTTTCCGATGAGCCGGGTCTGGATCGAGAGGATGTTGAAACCGGCCTTGGCGTTGATGTCATTCCCATTCGGGTCGAGGAGGGGATCCTTGGGGTAGAGCAGGAAGTGGCCTTCCCGGATGTTCACGGTCTGGCGGGTATCGTAGAAGATGTCGGTCTTGATATAGCCGGAAAATGCGATGCCGAACGGCGACGCGGGCTTCTCGTCCTGGCCGAACGCGGCCGTCGCGGCGACCGCCGCAATCGCCAGAGCGAAAACAATTCTTCTCGAGACGTTCATGAGACCTCCGGCCGGATGAAGATGGCGAACTCCGTCAGTATCGGCAAACGACGACCGCCGGGGCCGTGAGGCGACCCAGGTCGATGGCCTCTCCACGGATGTCGGTCCAAGGCTTCCCGTTGACCGTCACGGACTTCGGCGCGCTGAACGTCGAGGGTGGACGGACGTGGAGGATGACCCGGGCCGTCTTCCGGCGCGGCGGGTCGATGGTGGTCACGACCTCCTTGCCCGCCGCGCGCGAATCGCAGCGGACGTTCACCGCGCCGAACAGCGTGGGCGCGTCCCGGACCTCGACGGTAAGCCCGGGAGCCAGCCAGCCCCGCGGCGTTCCGGCGAGAAGATGGAGGGCGTCCCCGTCTTCGACGAGGAGGGCGATACGGAGCAAGGCCAGAACCCGGCTCGCCGAATGCATGTGCGGCATGCGCAGAGAATCCCAGGCGTCCCCCGAGGACCCCGTGACGATGTCGTTGCATTCCAGGGTTGCGTAGGTCGTCCGCGACTGGCCGTAGGCGAAAACACTATAGAAGGTCCAGAGGAATTTCTCGATTTCGCCCCGGAGAAGCTGACTTAAGGCCTGGTTGTAAACGTAATGCGGGTCGACATAGCCCGGGCGCTCGAGGGTCGGCAGGCCGCTGGTCATGACGAATTTTTCGATGGTCCCGTTGATCCAGGACGCCTTCTGGTCGGCCGCGCCGAAGAGGCCCATCTCGACCATATAGATCGGGCTGCAGAGACTATACCAGCTAACGGCGAGCCTCTCGGCCGTCGGCGGCTGGTTCATCTCAGGCCCTTGGGGAACGAAGGGCGGGTCCGTGTCGCGGAGGATCGACCGGTCGACGGAATCCAGGATGCAGGACTTATAGTCCTCGGCTTCCGCCCCGAGCCGGGCGGCCTCCTTGTCCATCCCGATCTCCGGAAGGACGTCGGCCGTTCCCCGGAGCCCGCCGTAGGAGTAGGTGTCCGTCCAGTAGAAATAGTTCAGTTCCGCGTTGTCCGAGGCCCGGCCCTTCGGGAGAAGGCCGTAGGTGCGGGGCCGCCCGGCGCCGGTCGCGGTCTTGGTCCGGGCCCGTTCGCGGATGATCCAATCACAGGATTTGATCATCTTCGGCGCCACTTTCCTCAGCCAGAGTTTGTCTCCGGTCAGCTTGTAGTGCTCGGCGAGGGCCCAGAGAATGAAGCCGTTTTCCCCCATCCAGCGCAGGCCGGGGGCATCCCCCGAAAAGAAGCCGTCCGCGGATGAGACCTCGCCTTCGGGCGCCCGTAGGCCCTGCCGGGCCAGGAAATAGTCGAGATAGGCCGCCGCGTCTTCATGGTACCCGAGACGGTCGGCGGCGTGAATGATGCAGCCGCTGTCCCCGGCCCAGACGTGCTCATAGGCGGTTGCGTCGGGGTGCGGCACGGTGAACCCTCTCGGCTCGCGGTCGGAGAGGATCATGCTGTAGGCGAGCGAGGCCCGGTAGGAGTCCCGGATGCGCTTCTCGGGGACCACGAATCTGGCCCGGCGGTTGAGCTCGCGCGTCCAGAAATTGCGGAAGATCTCGAGTTGAGGCGCGATGGCCAGGCGCTCCAGGTCCCCGGCCCTCTCGATGCCGGCGGCGAAATACGGGACGAAGAGGTCGACCGTCCTCTCCTCGCCCGGCTTGAGCCGGAAATCGAAGGTCAGGTCATTGTCCGCCATGCCCGCCGGAGCGGGGGCCTGCCCCCTTGCGGCCGGATGGAAGGCGATGGCGGCCCCGGGCGCGAACACCCGGAAGAGCAATTTGCCGTCGGTCCGGACGATGAAGGGCGACTTGAACGCCAGCGAGTCCGGATAGGCCGGGGGGGCTTTGAAAAGGCTCTGACCCGACACCGCTTCGCCGATCATCACCGAAAACCGCGCCGTCTCTTCGCGGCCGGACCCGTTTCTCACCGTCAGCCGGACGACCGTCACCAGGGTTTCCCGGCCGGTTCTGACCTCGGGGACCTCGAGAAGCGTCGCGAAGGCGAGCTCGCGGACGCTGAAGCCTGCGGCCCTCCACTCACTCCTGACGCCCGGAAGGTAGCCGTCGATGAGCTCCTGGGCGACGGTCGTCGGATCGAGGAGCCCGAGAGGGGCGCCGGGCCCGAATCTGACCCGTGGGAGCAGATAAAGCCCTCCGGGGAGGGTCGCCTTGGGGAAAACGAGCGCGCCGTTCGGGGCGACATGGGTTTCCTCGGGGTGGTCCTTCCAGCCAATGACCGGGACGGGGTATTTGACGGGGGGGAAAGGCTGGCTGGAAACCAGCGCTTCGAACGAAAGGTCTGGAGAGATCTTATCGGGATAGGCGCGCAGGACCGGGTTCCGCTCCTCCGCCCGGAGGGCCGGGACGGCCAGGAGCGTGAGGAGCGCGGCGAGGGGGAAAATGGGGCTTCTCGCCGTCCGGGCGGAACGTCGGCTGTCCATGGGGGAGAGTTTATATTGGCCCGCCAGGGAAAGTCAAAAAGTATGATACAATCTCGGCGCCGCGTGAATCCTCTGAATCGGGAGAGATCCATGAAAAGAGCGACGTTGGCGGCGCTGGCGGCCGTCTGGCTGTCCCTGATCCCCGCCGCCGCACAAAAAACGCCGAGTTTCGGGTTCAAGGGCGGGGAATTCGTCCTCAACGGGAAGCCGTTCCGGATCATGGCCGGCGAGGTCCACTTCCAGCGCATCCCCCGCGAGTATTGGGCGGACCGTCTGGTCAAGCTCCGGGCGGCCGGGCTGAATACCGTTTGCACGTGCGTCTTCTGGAACGCCCTCGAACCGGATCCGGGCCAATGGGATTTCTCCGGCGGGAACGACCTGGCCGCTTTCCTCAGGACCGCCCAACGGGCCGGGCTCTGGGTCGTCCTCCGGCCCGGGCCTTACGCCTGCGCCGAATGGGACTTTGGGGGATTGCCTATCTGGCTTCTGCGGACGCCGGACATCAAGGTCCGGTGCTCGGACCCGCGCTACCTCGCCGCCTGCGAGGCCTATATTCAAAAGATCGCCGGCGAGATCCGGGACCTCCAGGTCCAGCGCGGCGGCCCCGTCCTCATGCTCCAGGTCGAGAACGAATACGGAAGCTACGGGAACGATCGGGAGTACACGGCGGCCCTCCGGGAGATGTGGGAAAAGGCCGGAATCCAGGTGCCCTTTTACACGGCCGACGGAGCGACTCCGTACATGCTGGAGGCCGGGACGATCCCCGGCGCGGCCATCGGCCTGGACCCGGGGACGAGCGCTAAGGATTTTGCCGAGGCGGCGCAACTCGGCCGCGACGTCCCCGTCTTCTGCAGCGAGCTCTATCCCGGCTGGCTGACTCACTGGGGAGAGCCCTGGGCCCGAGTCAAGACCGACGAGGTCTTGCCCGACCTCCGCTGGCTCCTCGACAACAAGAAATCCTTTAACTTCTATATGTTCCATGGCGGGACAAACTTCGGGTTCTGGGCGGGCGCCAACTTCAGCGACAAATACGAACCCGACGTCACGAGCTACGATTACGACGCCCCGCTCAACGAAATGGGACAGCCGACGCCGAAGTACTTCGCCATCCGGGACCTCCTCAAGACTCAACTGGCGAAAGGCGAAGCGCTTCCGGACCTCCCACGGCCCCTGCCCGCGATCGAGTTTCCGGAGATCATGTTCCCCGAGAGCGCTTCCGTTTTCGACAATCTCCCACGCCCCGTGCGGAGCCCCCAGCCCCGGCCCATGGAAGCCTACGGCCAGAATCACGGCTTCATCCTTTACCGGACTCTGCTCACCGGCCACCGGAGCGGGCGGCTGACGATCACGGACCTCCACGACTACGCGAACATCTACGCCGACGGGAATTACCTGGGCAGCCTGAACCGGGCGAAGAAGGAGAGCGTCCTCGAGATCCCGAAATCCGACCCGCCGCACCAGTCGCTGGACATCCTCGTCGAGGGAATGGGGAGAATCAACTTCGGTCCCTTCCTGCTCGACCGCAAGGGGATCACCGACCGCGTGACACTCAACGCCATGACGCTTATGGGCTGGGACGTCTACGGCCTGCCCATGGAAGAAGACGACCTGGCCTTGCTGAGATTCGGAACCGTGGCGCCCCGGCGGCCCGGAAACTTTTTCCGCGGGACGCTCGAGCTTCCGGCGGCCGGCGACACTTATCTCGACATGACGGGCTGGAAAAAGGGTGTCGTGTGGGTGAACGGCCACAACCTCGGCCGCTATTGGGAGGTCGGGCCGCAGAAGAGGCTTTACTGCCCCGCCCCGTTTCTGAAGACCGGGAAAAACGAGGTCATCGTCTTCGACCTGCACATCCTCCGTCCGGCAACGGTCCGCGGCTTGAAGAGCCTGGAATGAGAGGGCCCATTCAGCGGACGAGCCGGAAGCCGGCGGTGAGGGAAAAGCCCGGCGTCCCGTATCCCCAGACCATCTCGTAACGCGAGTTAAGCAGGTTGTCAACCCGGACGTAAAGGTCCAGGCTGGAGCTGACGGGCGTCGAGAGAACGGCGCCGAGAAGAAGGTAGCCCGGGAGCATAACGGTCGCATACGGATAAGCGCTGAAATCGCGATCGGCCCGCTTCCCGACATAGAGGAGGGATGCCGTGAGGTCGAATCTGCGGAAGAGTTGCCCGCCGATCTCGGCCGCGAACTTGTCCCGCGGCCGGCGGAGAAGGGCCGTCCCGGCGAGCTCTTCGCGGGCGGTGAGGCGCGTATAAGAGACCCTGAAGCTCAGGGGGTCGTCCGGCCCGAGGGGGCGGGTTTCGAGAGAAAGTTCGGCGCCGAAGGTCTTCGCCCGTCCGATATTGATGTAGCCCGACGCGTAGTCGAAGTCGATCAGGTCGCGGAAGACATTGCTGAAATAGGTCACCCCGAAACGAATTCTGTCCCTGACGATGTCCTGCTCGACTCCCGCGTCCCAGCCCGTCACCCGCTCCGGGCGCAGCTCCATGTTGCCGATCGGTCCCCAGGCCGTGGGCGGGGCGAAGAGCTGGTAAAGCGACGGGGACTTGAATCCCGTGCCCAGGGTCGCCTTGAGCTTTGTTCCGGTCGCGGAGTTGACCCAGGCGGGCGCGATACGGCCGGTCAGGGCCGTGCCGGCGCGGCTGTGGGCGTCGAGCCGCGCGCCGGCTGATAGAAAAAACGAGTCCCGGAATTTCCATTGGTCCTGGACGTAGAAGCCCGCCGCTTGCGCCTTTTCCCGCGGGAAGGCGCTGACATACGTTCCCGTCGGGTCCTCCATAGTGTAATCCGAACGCCCTCCCTCCTGCCCGAGCTCGAGGCCCGCCGTCAGCGTCTGTGAGGGATTGAGAAAGACATTGTTCTGCCAGTCGAGCTTCAGGAGCCCGCTCCCGTAATTCCCGGATTCGCTCGCGCCGGGATGAGCGTCGTCGGGAGGATTGGCAAGATTGCGGCTGGATCCCGTCCAGGCGAAGGAAAGCCGCTGCTCCCATCGGTTCCCGAGGAAGAGGCCGCGGAGGAGCGCCCGGGCGAGCGTGGAGTCATAATTCTGAACACTATTCGGGTCGTCGCCGTAGGGCCCTCCGAAGCCGTCGATCTCGGACCGGGCCGTGACGGACCGGACGAGGACGTCCAGGTCGATATTTTCGCGGACGGCAAATCCGAATCGCCCGGACAGCGTGACGTTCCGGTAGCCGTCGTTTTCAGTATTGCCGGGATAGCGGACCGAGGCGGCGGAGACACCGGACGTCCGGGTCGCGAAGAAACCCAGGGAATAGTCGGCCCGGCCGGCCGAGCCCGAGAGGCCGATATCGCCCTCCGCGGTCGCGTAGGTCCCGGCCAATCCTGATACCGTCAGGCGCGGCCGCCCCCGGCCTTTCCGGGTGATGATATTGACGACACCCCCCATCGCGTCCGAGCCGTAGAGCGGGCTTTGGGGACCCCGCAGGATTTCAATCCTTTCCACCTGGGTCAGCGAGAGGTGGGCCAGGTCGTAAGAACGGGAAGGATTGATGGGGTCGTTGAGCTCGACCCCGTCGAGAAGGATAAGGGTGTGCTCGTTGTTCGCTCCCCGAATGGACAGGGACGCCGTGGAGCCCGGGCCTCCGTTCTGGCTGACCGTGAGGCCGATGACATCTCTGAGGGCGTCGAGAACGGACGTGCGGCGCGTCCTGGCGAGCTCGCCGGCCGTGATGACCGTCACGGAGGTGGCTACCTCCCGGCTCGGAGTCTCGACCCGGGTCGCCGTCACGATGACATCGTACTGGAGGGACTGGGCCGGCTTGGCCTGTTTTTCGTCGGCCCGGACGGTCAGGCCGCAGATGAGGACGAGAAGAGCGAAGGCGGGCGCGCGCTTGTCCATGGCTGGATCTCCATCGCCGCCCCCGCCGCTTTTATCCGGGGGATCGAGGGGCAAAAAAAATAGCCCCTGTCTTCCTCCCGAAGACCGGTTGCCCGGGGCTTATGGAAGGTCTCCTGGCTCCCGGATCGTCCTCCTCCCAGGCCTTCCGGCCCCGCGGCCGTGGCGTCGTCTGGGATTCGTCCCCGGTTACAGTAGCGGGGGCTGTGTCCGCTTTAAACGGACTTCCCTTCGAATAAACCCGGCCCGTATTGTATCCCAACGCGGTGCGAAGTCAATCCCCTTTGGGGGAGCTTGCCGTTCTGATGAATCGATGGAAAGTTGAGAGAGGCTGCCCTGATCTCAGCCTCAGATCAGGGCAGCCTCTCCAGGGAATGGATTGAGAGATAAGCGGAATTTATGGTCAAACTCCCGCTAAAAGGAGGTCCTAAAAGGAGGTGCATCGCTTGCCGTCTTTCGGGGTTTCTCGTCTTCATTGTCGCACTCCACCCATATATACGACGTGCGCCAACAAAATGTTGCGTAGGGGGCCAAAAAGATTACAAAGTTATTTGATTCGCCTGGCGGGACGAAGATTAGATGGACTGTTTTACGCCGAGGGGGACGGGAGGCTGCCAGCTGTCTGCCTGTCAGACGGATAGCAAACCGCGGCACGCATCCAATTTTTTGATTTTCCCCGGTTTCCCTTTTGCTACCATTAACTATTATACCACAACTCACGGGCGCCAATCAACATCTTTTTTCGAGTTCACGAGAAATTCTTTTTGAGGCCGGGTTTCAACCCGGCCGGAGCCCCAAAACAGACCGATTCCCCGTTTTTCCCGAGACAGATCCAAAAGGCCCGGCTCCTCCCCATTTTCCCCTGGACAACAAGGCCTGGAATGGGCCCGGCGTAAGCCAAAAAGCGGGGAAATAGGCGGAAAATGGCCCCTTAAGATAGGGTTTTTGGGCGTTTCAGGCAGGGCCCAATCAATAGGGCGGCCTAGAAACCGTGGAAAGCACGTAATTCACCCCCGAAATCGGTCTTTCGAGGGCGCCGTAGGCCAGGATTCCGGAGCTCACCCAGGCTTCTTTGCTTCCTCCGGCCTCAGGCTCCAGCGGAGCTCCCCCTTGGGGTCGGAGAGCCGGAAATAATACCCCCAGCCGCCGGCCCCCTGGAGAACCTTGATCTGGACCTTGTTCCACCCCTTCTTGAGGTTCACCGAGAAACGGTCCTGGTCCGGCTCGGCGCCTCGGTAGGAGGGGTTCGTGTGGGCGAGCTCGTCGTTGACCCAGACCCGGATGCCGTCGTCGCTTCCAAGTAGGACGGTGGCCCGGCGGTCGTCCGGCGATAAGACATAAACCAGCCCATAAACGAGCGCCTGTTCGTTGGGCTGGACGAGGGAATCGAGCCGGACATAGCCCGCAGCGTCCGCCTGGACGGTCCGCCAGCCGACTTCGGCCTCGTTTTTCCCTTTGTATTTTTTCGCGAAATCGGTCTCTTTCTCGGGCGAATAGACGGTCTGGAGGTCATTCATGTCGGCCGCCTGAAAAGGCCCGATGAGGTTCCACTCCAGGATGAAGCGGCGCGACGAGGGGGTGAGGCTCATGCCGACGAACGCGATTTCCTGGCCCGCCGCCTTTTCCTCCTTGCCGGCGGCCTGGAGATAAAGGGAATTCGGGCCGGCGTCGAGGAGGATGTCCTTGAGCGTCACGGCCGAGAGCTGGCCTTCCTTCGAATACCCTTCAAACGTCCCGAGCACTTCAAACGTCCCCTCCGGATTATCGGGCGCCGCCGTTTTCTTGAGGATGTGGAAATTTCCCGACGTGCGGGCCTTGAGAAAATAGAGGCTGATGGAATAAAGATCGAGGGTCTCCACGGAGAACCGGAGCCCCACCTGCGTGCCCTCGGCGGCTCCGTCGGTCCGGAGAAGGGGATAACGGACCCCGGCGGCGTTATAGTAAGACGTCAGCGACTGGGTGAGGCGGGGCGCCGAAAGTCCGAGTCCGGCCGCGCGGTCCTCGAAGACGGCCTGGCCCTCGGCCTTGACCTCTTCCCATTTCGGGAAGACGAAATGCTCCGGAGATTCGAGCGCGAAGGGCAGGCGCTTGTCCTCCGCCGGAACGGCCGGGTAGGGGACATGCGGCTCCGTCTGGTACCAGTATGCGACCGAAGAGTAGTAATCCGACCGGTCATTGGCATGGCCGTGCTCGATCGTCACGCGGATGGATTTCTTGAACGGCACGGGATCGGGGATATGGAAGCGGTAGACGGTGGCTTTCGAGCCCGGCTGGAAATCCTCCTCCTGCAGGGGGCAGCCGTAAAAGAGGTGTTGTCCCTCCCGCATGCCCCAGGCGTCCGAGAAGTAGTCCTCGGAGCCCGTGCCGTGGAGCGATGGTGTCGTTTCGCCGTCCACGTAGATCATGTCGTCGCCTTCGCCCCACCAGCCCATAGTCCTTTGAAGGACGCTGAGGTTGCAGCCGACGTAGTGTCCCGCCCCCGCGGCGTCGAGGAGGACATAATTTTTTTGCCCCAGGCACGGAAATTCCTGCCTGTACTGGGCGTGGAAGTAGGGGGCGTCCGGCCTCAGGCCTTCGAGCTCGCGGTAATCGATGTAATAATAAAAAGCGTCGACAGGTCTCTGTCCCTCGTTGGTGACCGTGACCCGGCAGGACCAGCGGAACGGCATGTACCAGTAACAGTTCCTGGCCCGCCCTTCCGACGAGCAAGCAATGGGCAGGGACGCTAGGTCGCGGTTGAGGCCGTGACCGACCCCGAAGAAATCCCCGATGGGGGCTTCGACCGAAGGCACGTCTTCGCCGTCCCAGTAGACCCGGAGCACGATCTTGCGTCCGTAGAACGCTTCGGCGGCGATGGTCACCCAGATGTGGTGGATGGCGGCCGGGCCCTTGATCTCGGCCAGGATCGCGGTCTTTCCGGATTCGATGGACAGGGAATCCCGATTCCCGCCCGTCCGGTCGTAAGAGGAGATCCTCTTGCTCCGGTAGTTCTGCTTCTCGCCGAGCTTGCCCAGGATGTCCTGGCCCGTGATGTGCGGCAGGGAACAGAGGAAGAGGAGCGCGGCCAGGAGCCCCCAGCGGACGGCGCGCCGCCACCCGGGCGCGAACGGAGTTCGGTCATTTCGCATGGTGTTTTCCTTTTCCCGGAATATACCAAAAAAGCCGGCCGGGCGTCTATCGTGCCTTCGCGGGCCGCGTCGTCACCCAGCCCGTCCGGATCCGCGACTTCCGGTCGCGCCGCGTGTAGGGCTTGATGTCGAGGACCGGTGTGCCGTCGATCATGTCGAGCCCCGCGACCCTGAGAACCGGCCCGTCCCGGCCAAGGAGACGAACGACGCTCATGCCAAGGGGATTCGGGCGATGGGGCGAGCGAGTGGCGAATATGCCGCGGGGGCGGGTTTCGCCCGGCGGAACGGTCTTGAGCTTGAAGCCGCAGGCTCTGTGGAAGGCGAAGATGACGATGAGGTGGGAAAACCCCTCCAGGTCCGCGACGGCCGGCGCGAATTCGTCGAAGATGACGATTTCACCCAAAACGTGTTCGAAGAACCGGGGGGACGCGAAGACGGGCGGCGGCAGGTCCTGGGGGTTCCTATAAGGAGAGCGCACGACGCCGACCGGCTTGAAGCGGAACGTGCGCGCGGGCGGCCGGCGTCCCGGGCGTGGCCGGACGTCAGTCATGGACGAAGGTCAGCCACTTCTCATATTTTGGCGCCTTGCCGGTCACGGCGTCCCTGTAGGCGGTGATCATGGCGCGGGTGACCGGACCGATCTTGCCGTCGCCGATCACGTGATCCTTCCTCGCTTCGCCGGGCGTCGAAGCGTCGGCCACATTGATGACCGGAATGACCTCGACCGCGGTCCCGGAGAAGAACGCTTCGTCGGCGCCGAACAGGTCGGCCTTGGTCATCGGGCCGACCAAGGATTTGCGGCCGGCGTCCCGGGCGATCTCGAGCAGGCTCGTGCGCGTGATGCCTTCGAGCACGGACTCCTTGCGGTCGTTGGTGTAGAGGACGCCGTCCTTGACCAGGAACAGGTTCTCGCCCGGACCTTCGGCGACCCGCCCCTCGATGTTCAGGAAAATCGCCTCGTCACAGCCGTTGGCCCGGGCCTCGAGGCCGTTGATCGTGGACTGGACGTAGATGCCGCCAAGCTTGGCGGCCATGTTGAGCTGGCTGTGGTGGACGCGCCTCCAGGGGCCGATATAGGCGCAGGTGCCTTGCCCGGCCTTCTCGCCGAGGTAGGCCGCCCATTCCCACGCGCCGATGACGAGCTCGACCGGGCAGGCTTTGGGCACGAGGCCGAGGTTCCCGTAGGAATAAAAGAGAAGGGGCCGGATGTAGCAGCTCTCCAGGCCGTTCTCCAGGACCGTCTGCTTGATCAAGCGCATGATCTCGTCCTTTGAGTAGGGGGAGACCATTTTGGCGACTGAAGCCGATAGGAGGAAGCGGTCGATGTGCTCGGGCAGGCGGAAGATGGCCGGGCCCCTGGGCGTGGCGTAGGCGCGGATGCCTTCGAAGACCGACGTCCCGTAATGGAGGGCGTGCATCATGGGATGGAACGACCCTTCCGACCAATCGCGGAATGTCCCGTTGTACCAGTACTTGCGGGCCTTGGGAAAATTAGCGTTATCATACATGGTTGTCTCCTGAACCGAGGGGGGGAAATCCGAAGGCGGGACAATAAGAATTGAGATCCCCGGGGCTGGCGTCGAGAATCACGTCACAGGTGAAGAAGGCACGACCTCGTCAATCGTCCGTGAGTTTCGTCCGGGACCTGTTCAAGGACGAATGCTAGCACACAACCCGGCCGTTTTCAATCCCCTTCGCGGGGTCCCACGGACCTCATCAAGAGGCCGCCCTCGGCAGCCTCTTGATGACTGCGGGGGTTCAAGCCAACAGTCCCCCCGGCTGCAGATCCGTGGAGCTTCAGGCCGCCTCATAGAAGGTCTTCCGGGCGTGGTGGACGGTCCGGACTCTTCCGGACTGGCTCAGGCGGCGGAGGGCGCAGAGGACTTCGCCGCGGGACTTCGCGAGAGAGGCTGAGATATCCCCGGCCGTCACCGGGCGGCGCTTGACCACCGCCGAGATGGCCTCTTCAAGATCGACGCCCTTGCGGGCCGGACCCTTTTTCCCGAAGTCGGCCACGACCTCGGCCCTGTCCCCCAGGGTGCGGCGGATTCTTTCGAGCTCCCGGGCCGTGAGGGGGCGGGCGGTGGCCTCGGCGGGAGGCCGGACGACGGTGTTGAGCTGAATCCGGTCGGGATTGATCAAGGCCACGGCGTTCTTCAGGGCCCGTAGATGGCCGGGGGCGTCATTCATCCCTTTGACCAGCATGATTTCGAGCCAGATCTGGCCTTTGAATTCCCGCCGGAAGCGGACCAGGCCATCGATGACCCGGCCGGCCCCGAGGGAAGGATGTGGGCGATTGACCGCCCTGAACATTCGGGGTTGCGCGGCGTCGAGGGACGGCACCACGACGTCGGCCGCCAGCAGGTCCGCCCGGACGTCCCGCCTCGAAAGGAGGGTTGCGTTCGTCAGGACCGCGA
>Ga0326726_10000701_pt1 | contig 30582 bp, 23 predicted proteins | sample MHFenrmetagenome_2_FD_207603 | JGI IMG/M metagenome (GOLD analysis project Ga0326726, IMG submission 207603) | Lab enriched peat soil microbial communities from Michigan Hollow, Ithaca, NY, United States - MHF15MN | ecosystem: Environmental > Terrestrial > Soil > Wetlands > Peat | place: USA...
GGCGGGCGGCCTACCAGGGAGCGACGCCCACGGCCCTGTCCGAGATCTGCGTCACGGAATTCCCTTGGGGCCCGCGCGTTCTGACGAACATGACCGACCAGGCGGCCGGGTTCATCCTCGGCAACCGGGAGGTCATCTCCTGGAAAAGCCGGGACGGGGCCACGATCGAGGGGGTCCTCATCAAGCCGGCCGACTTTGATCCGGCCAAGAAGTACGCCCTGCTCTGCGTCATCCATGGGGGCCCGACCGGGGTCGACCGGCCGGCCTTGCTTTCGGGCGATTCGCGCTATTATCCATCGGACATCTGGGCCGCCCGGGGCGCGCTCATCCTCAAGGTCAATTACAGGGGCAGCGCCGGCTACGGCGAGAAATTCCGCCGTCTCAACTACCGCAACCTGGGTGTCGGCGACTCTTGGGACGTCCTGTCGGGCGTCGAGGCCCTGGTCAAGAAGGGTTGGGTCGACCCGACCAGGGTCGGCTGCATGGGCTGGAGCCAGGGCGGTTATATCTCGGCTTTTCTGACGACGTCCTCGAAGGCCTTCAAGGCTATCTCGGTCGGGGCCGGGATATCCAACTGGGCGACCTATTACTACAACACGGATATCACGCCGTTCACGATCAATTACCTCGGGGCCAACCCAGCCGATGATCCCGCGATCTACGCCAAGACGTCCCCGATGACGTACATCAAGCAGGCGGCGACGCCGACCCTCATCCAGCACGGCGAGTTCGATCGGCGCGTGCCGATCCCCAACGGCTACGAGCTGCGTCAGGGGCTCGAGGACCGGAACGTGCCGGTCGAGATGGTCGTGTACAAAGGCTACGGCCACGGCATCACCAAGCCCAAGTCGATGCGAGCGGTGATGGAGCACAATCTGGCGTGGTTCGGCCATTATATCTTCGGCGACCCGAAACCGGATCTCGCCGCCCCCCCGGTGCCGAAGAAGACCGATCAGAAGGACGCCGTTCCTGGCGACAAGAAAAAGGGGGACCGATGAGATGCAAGATCTGCGGCAAGGATTATCCGTCGCTCTATCATTTCAAGACCGCCGATACGTGCCTCGCTTGCTATGAGAACATGAGCGAGGACGAGCGGGCCAAGACGGCCCGGCCGTCGCCGATCCACCAGATGACGACCACGGCCTTCACGCTGGACGGCTACCGGATCGTCAAGTCGTTCGGCATCGTCCGCGGCATCACCGTGCGCTCGCGCTCGGTCTTCGGCACCATCGGGGCCTCGCTCCAGACGATCGTCGGCGGCAACATCACGCTCTTCTCGGAGCTCTGTGAGCAGACCCGGGCGGAGGCCTTCGAGATGATGGTCAACCACGCGGTCGAGCGCGGCGCCAACGCCGTCATCGGGGTGCGCTACGACGCGACAGAGATCATCCAGGGGGCGACGGAAGTCCTTTGCTACGGCACGGCCGTCCTGGTCGAGACCCTCGGAGGGGGCCGGGTCTAAATCTTGATCAGGATCTTCCTCTTATACAGCCAAAAGCACATCGACCAGAGACAGGCCCAGGCGGCGACGCTGGTCAGGATCTCGGCCGGCAGCTGGCCGATCAACCCCTGAAGGGCCATCGTGAACGGCCAGGCGAGCTTACGGATCCAGACCGTACCGCCGCTTTCCTGGAACAGATAGATGAACAGTGAATTCATGCCGACGATATTGAAGAAGACGGCCCAACGGCGCCATTTCCGGACGTCGATGAGCCAATAGGACAGGGCCAGCGCCAGGAGGCAGATCCCCCCGGTGGCGACGACGAACGAGCTCGTGGCGATGCGCTTGATCATCGGCGTCACCGCGGTCAGGGCGAAGCCGCCGGCCACTCCGGCCGCGCCGAGCCCGGCCAGCCAGGCGATCTTCTTCTTCGGCGCGGCGCTCTTCATCAGCCATTGGCCGGCCAGAACGCCCCAGACGGTATGGGCTGCGGTCGGCAGGGCGTTGAAGGCCACCCAGTGCCCAGCCGACAGCTCGCCGCCGAGAAGCATGTCCACCCAGGACCCGAAGTTATGGTCCGGGACAAAGGGTTGGTTGTATCCTGCGACCCAGAAGACCCGATAGATGATCTCCGTCGCCAGGAGGAAGGCGAGGCTCCAAGCGATCTGCGTCCTCGGCTTCTTGCGCATCAGGGCATAAGCGATGGGATAGGTCACGCCGAGCTGGGCCAGCACGTTCTGGAACCGGAACGTGATGTGGCCGGGCTCGATGCAGTAGAGGGCCCAGCCGATGACGAGCAGGGCGATCGAGCGGATGATGACGTGCTTGGTGATCGCGGCCCGGCTTTCCCCTTTCGCTTCGCGCTTGGCCACGGACAGGGCCAGGGCCGCCCCGACGATGAACATGAAGAACGGCTGGACCAGGTCCCAGGCGCGTAGGCCGTTCCAGGGATGATGGTCGAGCTGGGTGCCGATGAAGCCGAGGACCGTCCCGGCCAGGCGATGGTCGCGGAGATGCTCGTAGAGCAGGGTGCTCTCCCCGATGAGCATGAACATCGTGAAGCCGCGAAAGAAGTCCAGGGACAGCAGCCGCTCTTTCACGGACGGCGGGGCCGTCGAGACCAGAGGAACAGGCTGGGGATCGCTCATGATCTACCTCCTGACGTCGCGTCCGACGTCCAGATCGACGTCGTAATACAAAGCGCTCATCGGCTTTCCCGAGATCGGCTCGACGTTGTCGGCCCGGACGAGCGCATGGTAAGACCCTTTCTTGAGCCTGGCCGTCGAGACCATGTTGACGAACGTCTGGGCCCGGCCGGCCGTCTTGACCTCGACGTGCAGCCAGGGCGGCAGGGATCGCGCGTCCACACGCCAGGCCGGCAGGTCGGAGCTGCCTTTGTTCGTGATGGTCACCTGGCCTGTGAGGGTCTCCGGCCGGGCGCCCGACGACCGGAACGCCAGGCGATAGGCATCCGCGACCAGGATGGGCGGGATGGGGAACTCGTTCGTCTTCGAAAGCCTGAGAAAAGCAACGTCATTCGGCCCTACGGAAACCGTGGTGGCTCCGGCGACCGGTCCGCTTGTTTGATGCGTCCAGAGATCGCGGACGTAGAGCTCGTCCGAGGCCTTAAGCCCCAGCTCCTCCCAGGTGATCTTCCGCTCGGCCCGGTGGCGGCCCTGATACAGAAGGAGCACGGCCAGGCTGCCGTCAAAAAGCGGCTTCGCGGCCCAGAGACTGACGTTCCCGTCGTTCCAGACGACCCGGCCCTGGACGCCGAGCGGGTCCTGGTCGATGGCGATGGCCTCGAGGTTGGTCAAGATGTCGATCGTCGCCTTGTCCATCGTGCGGAGATCGTGCCCGGCCATGAGGGGCGAGGCCATCATGCACCAGAGGCTGAAGAGGCTGCGGTCCTGGGCCTCGCTCAACCCCGGCATGCCGACGATCATCATGTCCGGGTCGTTCCAATGCCCGGGACCGGCGAACGCGTTCAGCTTCTCGTTGGCGAAGGCGATGCGCGTGGCCCGGGCCCAGTCGGCCTGGCCCGGAGCGCAGATGTCGGACGTCGTCCGCCACATGTGCCCTATCGCACCGGCCCAGACCCAGGGATAGCCGTCGCCCCACGAGCAGAGGCTGTGAACGACGGGCCGGCCGGCGGCGCGCTGGGCCCGGCTCAGGTCGGCGTAGGTTTGGACGATATCCTGGCCTTCGCTGTTGCACCAATCGATCTTGATGTAATCGGCCCGCCAACCGGCGAAGGCCCGCATGTCCTCGATCTCATGGCCCTTCGTTCCGGGCATGGCCGTGCTGCACGTTTTTGTCCCGGCATCCGTGTAAAGGGCGTACTTGAGCCCCTTCGCGTGGATATAATCTCCGAGGCCGCGCAGCCCGGTCGGGTAACGGGCCAGGTTCGGAGCGAGCGTCCCGTCGCTGCCGCGCGAAAAGCAGATGCCCTCGTCCGGGCCGACGTACACATAGCCGGCGTCCTTCATGCCGCTCGCGACCAGGGCGTCGACGATCTCCTTGATCAGCTTCTCGTTCTGCGGCTCCTGGCCGAACGCGTTCCAGGGATACCAGCCCATGGGCGGCGTCAGGGCCAGGCCGTCCACTTCGGCATGCGCCGTCCGGGGCAGGTCCTTCGGCAACGGGACCTGAGCCGACGCGGCGGCCGCTTGGATGAGGGCCAGGGAGATCAGCAACAGGTATCGGACCGTGCGGATCATCGAACTTCCTCCGATCATTTGCTCCTGTGAGCTTCCGGCCGGAAGCACCGCCTAAATTGAGCGCATCATAGCACGCGGCGGGCCCGGCAGACAACGGCCAGACTTCGGATTGTCTGCGGGAAATGTCTTAGCGTATAATCAGGCGGCTCTCAAAGATGGGCCCGGGTGGCGGAATAGGTATACGCACGACACTTAAAATGTCGCGGCCGTAAGGCCTTGCGGGTTCGAGTCCCGCCCTGGGCACTCTTTCCTTAACCCACACGATAAACGGCCAATTTCCGGATGATCGGCCGGGCGACCGAGCGGACGGCGCGCAGCCGGACGGCGCTGACCGCGACCGGGGCGAAGCGATCGATCTTCTTGTGGCCGATCGACTCCCCTCGCGCGAGCTCGACCCAGCCCCCGTCCGTGCGGCCCTCGACCACATACTCCCGGATCCGCTCGCCTTCGCGGATGTCCTCCATGCTGATGACGTGATCGATCCGGGTCGGGGCCTTCAACGTGAGCACGACGACGGCCCCCTTCCCCGACGTTTCGCCGAGGCCGGTGCCGAAACGACGGCGGATCTCCGCGCCGAACTCCCGATAGCGCCGCATGTCCGGTTCGGGAATGAGCCCGCTCGGGTCGGGGTTGGCGTTCAAGAGCAGGTTGCAGTTGTGCCCGACAGACCGGTAGTACTTGTCGACGAGCTCGTCGAGCGTCAACAGCCTGCCCTCGGTATCAGGCTCCCACAGCCACGTCGCGCGCCGGACCGGCACGTCGCATTCGCCGGGGAGCCAGCGTGTCCCGTCGGGCGTGCCCCCGCCGTTATAATCGCGGCCTGCCGGGACGGTCGCCCAGCACGGATAGGGCGCGACGCCGTCCTCGTTGCCGATCCAGCGGATGGAGGCCGCCGGCCCTTGAAAGACGATGGCCTGGGGCTGAAGCCGCTTCAGGATCGGCAGCATGTCCGGCCCGCCCTGGCCCGGGTCGAGGACCCCGCCGTCGAACCAGATCTCGAAGAGCGGGCCGTAGCTCCCCCAGAGTTCGGTCAGCAGGCCTTCGCAGGTCCGGGCGTAGCGGGCCTGGGCCGCCGGGTCGCCGCCTTTGCCCCGGTTGACGAGGCCGGGGTTATCGACCTCGAGATAGCCGTTGGTGCTCATGCTGGCATAGATCCCCGGCTTGAGGCCGTGTTTGCGGCAGGAAGCGACGAAATCGCGGACCAGATCCCCCCGGCCGTTCTGATAGGGCGACTGTTTCATGCCGTAAGGATATTGGTCGCTCTGCCAGGACAGGAACCCGCTGCCGTGCTTGGCCACGAACACCGCGTATTTCGCCCCGATGGCCTCGGCCGCGGCCATCCATTGCTCGGTGTCGAGCTTGGCCGGATCGAAGATCTCCGGGCCCGGGCGGCTCTCATACATCCTATGGTTCCACTCGGGCTTGAACACCGGCAGGTCAAAATGGATGAACAAGCCGATCTCCTGATCCTGCCAGGCCGCCTGTTCCGGGGTCGGCTTAACAAGGTCCGCGGACGACTGGGACCGCGGGCACGCGACGGCCAGGACCAGGACGACCGCCATAGGGAGGACGGCCGGTTTTCTCATGCTCTCTCCTCGGGCCCTCTTGGGCCACTGCCCTTGGACATGTCCCGGTCTATCTTTTCTGGAGCCAGGCCAGGGCCCGGTCCATCACCGGGTCCCGGCCGGCCATAAGATCCTCGATCGTCGGCGTCACGAGGATATCGGGGACAAGGCCCCGGTCCTTGGGATATCCCTCGACCGCCATGGTGTAGAGGATGAGGGGGACGCGGACCTCGATCCGGGTTTTCGGGAGCGTCGCCGTGACCATGAACCCGGACGTGTTGCCGTAGTAGCCGGCACCGCACTCCTCGCCGAAGAACACGGCCTTCTTATAGTAATGGAAGGCTGAAGTCGTCTCCCCGGTCGCCGAAAAGCTGCCGCCGTCGATGAGGATGGCCACCCGGCCGGCGAAGTGGGGTTTCCGGGTCGATTGGAGACCGCGGTTGGGATGACCCAGGACGTCGAACCAGCCCCGGGCGTTCTTCCGGAGCGGCCGGGCCAGTTCATCGGCGGACTCGGCGGTCTCGTCCGTATAGCGGAATAGATCGTAGCGGTCCTTCTTGGTCTCGAGCGCCCAATAGTACAGGAACGGCCGGTCCATGACGTGGGCGAAAAGGAACTTGCCGTACTCGTCGAATCCGCCGCCGTTGCCGCGGAGATCGATGACGAGGCCCGGCGTCTTCTTCTCCTCGAGAGCGAGGAACGTTTGCGTCAAAAAATCCGGGAAGCGGGGCCTGGTCTGATCGGGATCGTCCCCGAACTGCCGGATGGTCAGGACGGCCATCGGGCCGGCGGACGTCAGCTCGTAGGCCGGCCGGGGCTTGGCGGCCTCCGGGTACCTTTCCTGGCGCAGGCGGGCGAGATCCACAGCCGTCAGCCCGGGGACTGTGATCTCTCGAACCCCTTCCGCCTTGAACGGACGGAACTTGATCCGGAACGACTCCCGCCAGCCGAACCGCAGGCCGAACAGTCGGCTGAAGGCGGCCGGTGGCTCGAGCCGGCGGAGCTTCGCCGTCCGAATGCCCGCATCGGCCGGGACGAGCGGGAGGAGAGCCGCGAGGACGGACCCGAACGGCCGGCCGGCGATGGCCAGAAGCTCCGCGCCCTCCCCGACGCCGCGATCCAGGCTAAAGTCCTTGAGGACATAGGCCCTGTCTCCGACGAGGCGGAGCCCGAGCGGGAAGAGTACGGGCCGCGAGTCGAGATAAGCGTCCGGGCGCGGCGGCAGGCTCAGGCGGGTATGCCCGTCCTTGATACTGGCCACGAGGGGCAAGAGCCGGGCGAAGAAATCGAAGCGGGTCAGGGGGCCCTTCAGGCCGTCCCGGACCGCGTCGAATTCCTTCCTCAGCTCGGCCGCCGGCGTGTATCTCTCGAATCCGCCGTGGCCCTCCTCGAGGACATCCCACAAGACCTGTAGGTCGGCCTGTAGCTCGTCGGGGGGGAACGTCCTCGCGGGATCGAACGGCGGGGCCGTCTGGTCAGGCGGCGCACCGGCTCGGCCACCTGCCCCCCTGGTGACGAAGAGGGACGCTAAGATCAGGACCATTAAAAAGTGAGTTGCGACCTGGACGATCTTCCGCATGGCCCTTCTTTCGGTCGTCATTGAGGCCTTCCCATTTAAATCCTCCCGGCCGAGAAAACTCAAGCTCTTTCTTTGAGAAGAACGGGCCGGGCCCTTCGTCCTTCATACGTGGCCGGCCAGATCCGGGATTTCGATTGACAGAAAGCGCTTTTGCGATTAATCTACTTTTAAGAGGTGTCCCATGGAGACCGCGACGATCCGCATCCCCGAGGAAAAGAAGAACCTGCTCAAGGCCGTGGCCAGCCTGGAGAACAGGACGATGAACGATATCCTCATCGACCTGATCGATGATTACGTCGAAAGGCGCAAAGAGACCCTGGAACTCCTGGCCATTCCCGGCTTCACTAGGAGGCTTCAGGCTTCCCGGCGAGAATTCCGGGAGGGCAAATTCGTCTCTATGGAGGATGCCAGAAAAGACCTGGAGCGTCGACTTCTCAAGGAGGGCTCAAAAGGCCCTCGGAAGAATGGAAACGTCCGTTCACAGAAGACTGCTCGATCGTCTGGATCATCTCACGGTCCTCGATGATCCCCTCCGGCACAGAGACGTGCGCCTCCTTGCGGGGAAATTGCAGGGCGTCTACCGGCTTCGCGTTGGAGAATATCGCTTGGTTTTCGAGATCGATCCCGCACTAAGGCATATCAAGGTCATGCTCGTCGAACCCCGGGGAAACGCCTACTGAATCCGTAACATTATCGGTGCCCGCCTTCGTTCCAGACAATGTCGCCGTGCTCGACCGTCCAGTCGTTGCCGAACCAGCCGATGGCCCGGACGCCTTCGGTCGCCGAGCGCAGCGTCTCGGCCGAAAAAAGCACGAGATCGGGGAAGCCGGCCCCGCTGATGAAATACTGGACCGGCGAGGCGGCCATCCAGCCGGCCGGGCCGGTCCAGGCGACGACCCCGACCGAGGCGATGTCGCTCCCGGGGCGGGGACGGATGAAACAGGCGGCATAATCCTTGCCGGTGTAGATCTTCTCACCCACCCTGGCCCGGCCGTTCCGGATCTCGACGGGCGAGCCGGCCAGGAGCTTCGACCAAGCGCCGTTCGTGTCGGCGTTGCCATAGAGGATGACGCTCCGGTCCTTGAACTTCGCCGGGTCGAAGGCCGTGTCCGGGATGATCTCGATCCCGGCGTTGCCGCGGACCCAGAAGGTCTCGGCGTCGAAACGGGCCTTGGCGAAGGCCCGGAAATCCTCGATGTCGCTGCCGCGGGTGCCGTAAACAAAAACGAAGTGATGGCGGAAAGCGTCCTTGAAGCCGCCGGAGCGGCGAGGTCCCTTCAGGCCCGGGCTGGGCGGGACGATCGCCGCCCATCCTTCATCGCTTCTTTCGAGGAAGACCCGTCCGCCCGCCTCCGGCGCCGGGATCTCGATCTTCGCGCCGTCGAGCTCGATCCTGATCTTGTCCGAAGGCGTCGAGGCGGAAGAGGAGGCGGCCCGGCCTTCGCCTTTGTCCGGCGCCGGCGCGGCGGGCGGGATATCGATCGCCAGCCGCGCCACGTTCTCCGTTGTACCTTTGTAGGATCGCCCAGTCCCATCCCCCTCGATCGCGACCCTGCTGTACGCGAGCGGATGTTCCTGAGCCATGACTTCGACCCACCGCGAGCGCGACGAGGCCCCGGGGTTGGCCGTCACGAACTCGACCCGCCTGGCGTCGGCGGCGGCCGGCTTGACGTGCTGGCGCAGGAACTCGAAGAGCGGCGGCCAATCCACGCACTCGCTGCCCCACCAGTGTCCGGCCCCGGGGCGTTCATAGTAAGCGAAATCCGCGTGGAAGGTGCCCAGAAGCTGGCGCATGGCCCGGGCCTCGCCGACAGGCACGTTGTCGTCCAGGTCGCCGTGGAGCACATAGATGCCGTAATGCAGGAAATTCCTGGCCAATTCCGTCGTCTCGCTCGGAGCATTGGCCCGCAAGAGCATCTTCTCCACGGGCGAGGGATTGTTGTAGGTCACGCCGCCCCCGTAGGACGTGAAGCTCCGCCATCCGGCGCTCGGGGCGATGGCCGCCCAGGGCTCGGGAACGGTCGCCCCGACCTGCCAGGTGCCGTGGCCGCCCATCGAGTGCCCGGTCAGGTAGATCCGCGCCGGGTCCGGCTGGTAGAGACGCGTGGCCTCGGCCAGGACCTCGAGGGCGTCGAGCCGACCCCAGTCCTCCCAATCAAAGCCATAGGGACGCCGGTTCGTGGCCGCGACGATCCAGGCCCAGTCCTTGGGCTTGTAGGCCCGGGCCTGGCCGATGGCCTCGACGCCGGCGCCGTGAAGCGTGAGCACGAGGGCCGGTTTCTGGGCCGCCGGCGCGGCGCTCACGAGCGGCGCCACACCGAAGTACTGGACGCTGCCGTCGATCTCGCTGACGAAAGTCCGGCTGTGGTGGGCGGATGGCGCGACAGCCTTGAGCTCGAGCGGAAAGACCGGGCTTTCGATCATGCGCCGCCCGGCCCGGGCCCGGGCCTTGATCTCGATCTTGACCGGGCCTTCGACGGCGGGGCCGTCGACGGGGATCGGCACGGCCAGCTTCTGGGTAAAGAGAGGCGCCACGGTCGGGCTGAGGGAGGTCCGCGTTTCCCGGCCCCCGACCCGCACGGAGATCTCGATCCGCTCCAGCCTCTCCCCTGTCGCGTTGACGAGCCTCAGGCCGGCCCAGACAGGCCCCGTCTCGCCGACGAGGAGATCGGGCAGGGTCATGTCCTGGTCGGTGAAAAAGACCTCGGCCGGAGGCTCATAGAGACGTCCCTTGAACCGCCCCCGTTCGCCCCTGATCAGGAGGACATTACGGCCCTTGACCAAGCGAACGGGATGGCGCAGGTACTCGGCGCCGTACTTTTCGCCGCCGCGCGGCTCCCAGTTGATCCAGGCGACGTAAAAGCCCGTCGCGTCGAGGACCGTGGTCCGGGACGTATCGGAATTGACGACCATGAACAGGTAGCCGCCGGCCAGGGCCCGGCTCTCGATGACGCCGTCTTTACCGGCCTCGACCGCGGCCCAGGCCATGTCCTCGCCTTTGACGCTTTTGCCGACCGCAAGACCGGTCTTCGGTTCAGGCATCGTGCCCTGGGCCAGCTGCCAGGCCAGAAGGTCCGACGGCACGGCCGACCGCCCGTAGGAGCCAATGAGCCCGACGGCCAGCCCCTTCGTCAAGGCCATCTCCTTGGCCGAGGCGGCCAGGGTCATAGGAGGGGCGACTTCGCCAGGCGCGGCTTGGCTGGCGGAACCCCCAGCAGAAGCAAGGCTCAGGGCGACGAGAATGATGGCCAGATAAAAGGGTCGGGCCGTCATGCGCTTCATGAAAGATTCCTTTCTCTATCGGATGCGTAAGGGGGGTAATCGCGACCATCAACTCGCGCCTGTCCGTCCTCAGCATGATAGACATTTTCGTTCGACAGCGTCAATGTTAGATTGCCGAAACGGACCAGCAAAGGCAAGAAGAAGCCGTCCTGGCGCTGGGGCTCCCTCGCGGCGGCGATGGGCGTTGCCTCGAAGATCCCCGTCGCTGGAGAGGGGGACCCGCGAAGCGGGGGGGAACCGTGCGAACTGGTTGCCAGGGGGGCCGGGGAGCTAGAGGCAATGCCCTGAGCAAAGCCGAAGAGAGGGAGTCTCCCGGAATCGGGATATAAAACAAAAAAAAGCGGCTCAGCGATACCTCAGCTTGTTCTTCTTGACTTCCTTGAGCCGGGCGGCGAAGTCGCGGCCGGCCGCCTTCTCATGCTGGCGGCGTGCTTTCTCGTCCTTGCGGAGCTCGAGCGAGTGGAGCTCCCGCCGCAGCTTCAGGTAACTCTCCCATCGCTCCGCCGGAACGGTCCCGGCCTCAACGGCCTCGCGAACGGCGCACCCGGGCTCGTTCTCGTGGCTGCAGTCGGGGAACCGGCAGCGGGCCGCCAACCTGTCGATCTCATCGAACGTCCTTTCCAGGCCGTCATCATCGGCCCAGAGCCCGAGCTCGCGGAGGCCCGGCGTATCGATGAGCAAGGCTCCGCCCGGAAGCCGGACCAGCTCGCGAGAGGTCGTCGTATGGCGGCCGCGCCCCGCCGCGGCGTCGCTCACCTCCGAGGTCGCGAGCCGGTCCTCGCCGAGCAGGCGGTTGATCATCGTCGACTTGCCGGCCCCGGAGGAGCCAAGAAAGGCGATCGTTCGTCCGGACCGTAAAAAGGGAGCCAACCCCTCAAGTCCGTTGCTCTCGCGCGCCGACGCCGTGACGATCGGCACCTCGCGCGCGACGGCCGCAGTCTCCGCGACGATGGCCGGGAGGTCCGGACGCAGGTCGGCCTTGTTGAGGACGATGACCGGCGCGGCCCCGCTTGACCAGGCGGCCGTCACGTAGCGCTCGATCCGGCGGAGGTTGAAATCGCCGTCCAGGCCGCTAACCAGGAACACCGTGTCGACGTTCGCGGCGATGACCTGGGCTTCCACGGCCTCGCCGGCGGCTTTCCGGGTGAAGGCGCTGCGGCGCGGCAGGAGGGCCTCGATGACGGCCCGTCCCCGCGCGACGGGACGGATGGCCGCCCAGTCGCCGACGGCCGGGTAATCGGCCGGGCCGCGGGCAGCATGGCGGAACTTGCCCGAGACTTCGCCCGCGAGCTCTCCCCGCTCGCTGACGAGGGTCGAGAGCTCGCGAAGCTGGCGGACGACCCGGGCAAGCGCGAGGCCCCGTTCGGCGAAAGGCGCGAATGGCACGGCCAGATGTTCGTCCCAGCCGTATTCAGACAGATCCATGGTTGGTAAACTCCTGCAGCTATCGCGGGTCCGGCGAAGGGGATCTCATCCCCTCTCGCCGGGGAGCTGCGCGGTCCGGCAACCGTTCGGCCGCTCGTCTCAGGTCACCCGGAAGACCTTGTCGCCCTCCCGGACGTGCTCCTTGACCTTCAGGCCGGCCGAACCGCCGGCCTTGACCTCCGGGACCTGCAGATGCTCCATCTGGAGCGAATCCACCGGCTGGGTGAAGTCGCTCGTGTGGCCCTTGATCCGGATGGTCTCCCCCACCTTCAGCGATCCGGCCGTGACCTGGATCACGGCCACGCTGATCTTGGGGAAATAGTGGGTGATGTGTCCGATCTCCTCTTCGCCCATGGTCCCTCCTGCGTTCGACCTCCAAACGTCTATCGGACCGGCAGGAACGAATAGTCCCGGCCGTACCGCAGCATCTGGTCGACATAGCCCTCGTCGAGCGAGATCTTGACGTCGACAACCCGGCCGTTTGCGACGACCGGCGTGTAGACGGGATTGACGAAGCCGCTGTAGGGGGCGAGGTGGAGCTTGGCGTAGCGCTCGAGAACCTCATTGTGCAGATCCGGATCGACCTTGACGCCGTATTCCTCGACTAGCGCCTTGGCCCCCTCGTAATCGCCTTCGCTTGTGATCCGCTGGATCTCGGCCAGCAGGCGGCCGTAGAGCGCCCGCAGCTTCCGATAATCGTTGATCACGAAATAGGTCTTGCCGTCCTTGGTCACGCGGGCAATGACGTTCTCGGCCCGGCCCTTCTCATAGACCCAGTGAGAGACGAGGGCCCGGGCCCGCATGTGGGCCTCCTCGACCGTCTTTCCGGGCTGGACGCGGACGAGCTGGGTCATCAGGCCGTTGCGGACCTGCAGGTCGTACTCGGCCTTGGCCGCTTCGGCGCTCGGCAGGAGCCCGAGCTCGATCATCTTGTCGTCCATGATGTAGTAAAGGCCGAAGAGGTCGGCCCGGGCCTCCTCGACGGCCGAGTGGTAGTTCTTGAGCGACTCCGGGCCGGCGCCGGGCATGAGCTGGCCCGAGCCGTGGCCCAGGACCTCGTGGAGGTCGGTGTGGATGTTGCCGGCCAGGGCGCCGTAGGTCCGGGACCGCTCCAGGAGCTCGGGCGAATAGCTGAATTCGGGCCCGAACGGCGACTTGAGCGAGGATTGGTCGTAGGCGTAGGTGATGTTCTCGATGGTCACCGACTTGGAGCCGAAGTCGCGGCGGATCCAGTTGGCGTTCGGCAGGTTGATGCCGATCGGCGTCGAGGGATAGCAGCCGCCGCCGAGCATGGCCGCGGTGATGACCTTGGCCGAAACGCCTTTGACCTCTTTCTTCTTGTACTTGGCGTCGACCGGCGAGTGGTCCTCGAACCACTGGGCGTTGGCCGAGATCGTGTCGGCCCGCTTGGTGGCCGCCAGGTCCTTGAAGTCGACCAAGGCCTCCCAGCTGGCCTTGCGGCCGAGGGGGTCGTCGTAGACCTCGATGAAGCCGTTGACGGAGTCGACGAGCGAGGCGAGGTCGCCGACCCAGAGGACGTTGTACTCGTCGAACTTCCTGAGGTCGCCCGACTTGTAATAATCGATCAAGGCGCCGAGGACTTTCCTCTGTTGCTCATTCTCGGCCACGGCGGCGGCCTTTCCCAGCCAGAAGACGATCTTGGCGATGGCCGGGCCGTAGAGACCGCTCGCCGAGGCGACCTCCTCGAAGACCTTCCCGTCCTTCTTGACCAGCCGGGAGTTCAGGCCGTAGGAGACCGGCCGGGGATCCTTCGGGTCGGCGATCTTGTTGTAAAAGGCCTCGACCTCGGCCTGGTCGACCCCGTCGTAGAAATTGACGGCCGAGCTCAGGACCAGGTCTTTGGTCGAGTCCTGAGAGACCTTCTTGGGCGCCACCGCCGGGTCGAACAGGATCGGCGTCAGGAAGGCGATCAGGTCCTCGAGGGACTGCCCCTCGCGGAGCGGGAACGCCACCCCCTCGCTGCCCTTGACCAGGGCGGCGAAGTAGGCCGCGTCGAACCCGGGCATGATCTTGTCGTTCGAATAGTGGTGATGGATCCCGTTGGAGAACCAGACCCGCTTGACGTAGGTCATGAACTCAGCCCAGCGGGGGTCGTTCCGGTCGCCCTTGTAGCCCGTGACGACGGCGTCGAGGGTGTGGCGGATCCTGAGGTTGTGCTTGTAGTTCTCGTCGAAGAAGATGTCGCGGCCGCAGATCGCCGCCTCGCTGAGATCGTAGACCAGCTCTTTCTGGGCCGGCGTCAGGGCCTCGAAGCCGGGGACTTGGTAGCGCAGGATCTGCAGATCGGCGAACTGATCGATCTTCCAGGGGAATTCGGGCACGGCCTGGGACGCCGCCGGAGGCGGAGGCTCGGGCCCTTTTTTCTTGCAGCCGGAGGCCAGGCTAATCAGGCCGAGGCCGAGTACGAGCAGAAGCGAGCACTTGGCGGTCATGTTCATGCGACGGGACCTCCCCTGAGATATAAGCCGAACCCATATTATCTGAAACGCCCCCGCCGAGTCCATAAGACATAAGAGGGCGTCAAGGGCTGGCTGAAGGCGGCGGACAAGACGGGGTCAGACCTACACTTTTTAACTTTTTTGGGCCCAGAGCGCGTTCGTGCCGTCCGGCCCGTCTGGAAAGTTAAAAAGTGTAGGTCTGACCCCGTCTGGAAGAAATCCGGCCCGGTCTCGTCTAAAGACATGGCCGTGAATTCTAGGTGGAGGTATTTATGAAGAAGCACTTTTTGGCTGTCATCCTCGTCTTCGTCTGCCTCGCCGCGCTACAGGCCCAGGGGCCTCCGGCGCAGCAGCAGATGAAGCCCGAGGATGTGCAGAAGGCGCTGTGCCTGGTCGACAAGCCCGTGCCGGCGCCGGACAAGTTCAAGGCCGGACTGGAGGCCATCAACGCCAAGGACACCCTGGCGATGCTGACCTACATCTCGTCCGACCTGCTCGAGGGACGCGAGACCGCGACCCGGGGCTACGCCCTGGCCGCCGAGTACGCCGCCTCTCTGTTCAAGCTGTGGGGCGTCAAGCCCGCCGGGGACATGCCCAGGATGGGTGGCTTTCGCATGGGCGGCGGCCGCCCTCAGCAGCCGCAGGCCCCGCGCGAGCGGACCTATTTCCAGGACTTCGCCCTGAAGGAGACCACGGACTCCCAGACGGCGATCACCATCGAGACCAACGTCGCCGGCGCGATCAAGACCCGCACCTTCCAGGGGGGCCTTGATTTCGGGGGCGGCTTCGGTGGCATGGGCGGCGGAGCCGAGGGCACCCTCACGGCGCCGGTCGTCTTCGTCGGCTACGGCATCTCCGAGCCGTCCGTCGGTTTCGACGAGCTCAAGGGTCTCAATCTCAAGGGCAAGATCGTCCTCGTGCTGAGCGACGTGCCCGGCCGGGACGACCCCAAATCCCCGCTCCAGAAGACCAAGGAGCTCAAGGACAAGTATTTCCCGGCCGCGCCGCAGGGCGGCGACATGGCCATGATGATGCGGGGCGGACCCGAGCGCTTCAACAAGCTCACCGCGATCAACAAGCTCGGACCCGCGGCCATCATCCAGGTCACCAGCGCCGGCAAGGATAGCGACATTTTTAACGCCCTGTCATTCGTGCGCAAACCCAGCGACGACCAGCCCATCACCAACAAGCCTCGCGTCCGGTTGGCTTTGGCCGGCGTGGCCGGCGGCGAGATGGGCGGACGCGGCCCCGCGGCCACGACCATCACCCGCGAGATGGCCAACTTTCTCCTGGCCGGGACCGGACAGACCGTCGATGAGCTGAAGAAAAAGATCGATTCGACCTACAAACCGGCTTCGATCGACGTCGCCGGCTCCAAGATGACCATCGCCACGACGGCCAAGACGACCCTCGTCCGAGGCACGAACGTCATCGGCTACATTGAAGGCTCCGATCCCAAGCTCAAGGACGAGTTCTTCGTCGTCGGCGGCCATTACGACCACCTGGGGGCCTGGGACGGCTACGTCTGGAACGGCGCGGACGACAACGGCTCCGGCTCGGTCGGCGTCCTGAACATCGCCAAGGCCATCGCCGCCAACCCGGTCAAGCCCAAGCGGTCCATCGTTTTCGCCCTCTGGACCGGCGAGGAAGAAGGCCTCCTCGGCTCGCGCTACTACGTCAACAACCCCGAGTTCCCGATCGAAAAGACGGTCGGCTATCTCAACTACGATATGATCAGCCGGCCCTATGACGCCGAGACGCTGGCCCGGACCATGCGGACCTACAGCGTTCCCGGGGCCGAGGAAATCGTCAAGAAGGTCCGGGCCCCCTGGTTCGTCACCGTCAACCTGACCGAGGGCACGCCCTTCGCCGACATCGCCCGGGAGATGAACCAGTACGTCGGCCTCGACCTGGCCTTCCGGCCCAATCCCCTCGGCGTGGGCAGCGGCGGCTCCGACCATGCCTCGTTCGCCAGCGTCAAGCTCCCGTTCATCTATTACATGGCCGCCATGACGGCCGACTATCATCAGCCGAGCGACAGCGTGGAAAAGGTCAGCGGCGAGCTGATCGCCAAGATCAGCCAGCACGGCTTCCTGACGATCTACGCGTACGCGGACAGGTAAGCTCTTGGGAGGGAGCCGACCCGGCGGTTGGCTCCCTCTTTTTCTCTCTCTCATCCTTCCCCCCCAGCTCGCCGCGGCTTTTTTTTCCGAATCTTGACATCTTCTTAACAACTCGGTCGGGTCCCCCGGCTATCGTGGGAGCGGGTCGGGAACCGGGGTCGGGGGTCCGTGCGGAAGGCCATAAAGGGCGATGGCGATGACTCAAGGCAGTCCGTCAACATGCGTCATCACCGGCGCCGCCTCCGGGCTCGGCTTGGAGGCCGCCCGGCAGCTGGCGGCAAAGGGCCGGCGGATCATCGGCATCGGCCGCTCGCCCGCGGAATGCCGGGGCGCCGCGGAGATCTTGCGCCGGGCCGTCGCGCGCCCGGAAGCCTGCTTCATCCCGGCCGATCTTTCCTCGGTCGGCGGCGTGCGGCGGGCCGCGGCCCAGGTCCGGAAGACGCTCGGGGCCGGCCGGCTGGACCGGCTCATCCACGGCGCCGAAGCGTTCGCGGGCCGCCGCGTCGGCACCGAGGACGGTCTCGAGCTCCAGTTCGCCACCAACTATCTGGCCGCCTTTCTTCTGACCTGCGAGCTCTTCGGCGCGCTCATACGCCCCCCGGAATCCCGGGTCATCGTCGTGTCCTCGGGCTCCCACCGGGGGGTCGAGATGGCCTGGGCCGATCCCATGCTGAGGCGCCGCTACGGGGCTCTCCGGGCCTACCGGCAGTCCAAGCTGGCCTTGGTCCTCTTCGTGCTCGAGCTCAATCGCCGGGTCCGGCACCGCTTCCCCGTCCGGGCCATGGCCGTCGAGACCGGCCCGGCCGCCGCCATCTCCGGAGGAGGGGCGTTCGCGGGGCCCGGCCTCAGCGGGGCCGACGCCGCGGCGTCCATTGTCCGCTTGACCACCGAACCGCTTTCCGCGATCGCCGGCGACTATTGGCGGCTCGGCCGCCCGGCCTCGCCGAGCCTTTACGCCCGCCGGCCGGACGTCGCCCAGCGCCTTTGGGACCTCTCGGAGAGGCTCTGCGGCGTCGACTTCCTGTGACCGGCCGCGCCGCCGGAAGCCGGTCCTTTCCTTCTTCGAGCTTGCGCAGCGCTTCCGGATTCATTTAGAATGGGCGCAGGGTACCGGGGATGCGCAGGAAAAAGCTCCGCATTGCGCTCATCTACAACGCCTACACGGACTCGCAGCCGGACGAAAAGGCGGACACCGGAAGCCTGCACTATCTGCGCCAGATGATCCGGGGCATCGCCCGGGGCCTGCGCCATGTCCGGCACGAGGTCGTGGTCATGCCCCTGGCGGGCGATCTGTCCGTCCTCCAGCGCAAGCTCGACCGCCTGCGGCCCGACGTCGTCTTCAACCAGTACGACGATGTCGTCCACGGCGCGCTCTACGAGATGCGCGTGGCCGCCTTCATCCGCATGCTTGGCTATCCCATGACCGGGTCTCCCGCGCTCGCCCTTGGGCTCAGCCGCTACAAGTACATGGCCCTGTCCCTGCTCAGGGGCGCCGGCCTGCCCATCCCGCCGTCGACCGCCCTGATCGAGCGGCTGGCCGATCTCGGCGAGCACAAGTGGACCTTCCCGCTCATCGTCCACGCGGCCCAGGAGCACGCGGGCATCGGCCTCGACCGGAACTCCGTCGTCGAGACCAAGACCGCCCTGCGGGAAAAGGCCCGGGAGATCCTCAAGACCTACAAGCAGCCGGCCCTGGTACAGCACTTCCTCAAGGGACGCGAGTTCAACGTCGGGATCGTCGGCGGCCGGACCCTGCGGGTGCTGCCGCTCGCCGAGGTCGACTATTCGCGGCTGCCCCGGTCGATCCCGCCCATCCTCTCCTACGCGGCCAAGTGGGTCGAAACGTCCGTCGAATACAAGCGCACTTCGGTCATCTGCCCGGCCCGGGTCGACGCGGAGATGACGGCCCTCATCAACAAGACCGCGACCAAGGCCTTCCGGGCGGTCGGGGGCTGGGGCTACGGCCGCGTCGACATCCGCCTCGACGAGAGCGGCCAGCCGGTCATCCTGGAGGTCAACTGCAATCCCTGTCTGGACAGCGGCATGGGCCTGGCCAGGTCGGCCGAGCAGGCGGGCATCACCTATCCCGAGCTGCTCCAATGCGTGGTCAAGGCCGCTTTCGAAGGCCCTCCCTACGACATGCAATTGCCCATCTTCACGGCGGCGAGCGCGGGCATCCCGAGAGGACGCTGAGCGGCGAGGCTCAGCCGGTCAAGCGCCCGGTATAGGCGTAATCGAGGGCCAGGGCCACGACCAGGGACACGACGTCCATCAGCCTCTCCCCTTCCGCGCCGGGCCGGTAGACCAAGCCCAGAGCGGCCGCCCGGGCTTCGAGCTTGCGCACCAGGGCTTCGGCCTCGGCCAGCGTCAGCACGGACCAGTGGACGACCCTCTCGACCAGCCGGTCCCGATACCGTTTGATCAGCCCGGCGGCCGGGCGCAGGACCTGGCCCCGCGACGCGGGGAAGGCGTCGCGCAGGCTGTCGTCGACATAGCCGCGGGCGTCGCGCCGGAAGCGTTCGGCCTTTTTGCCGTAGTGGTCGGCGAGCGTCAGGTTCATCCGGTCGGCCGGCCGGAGGCGGCAGGCCCGGTGGCTTTCCGGCGCGGCGCCGCGGATGTCCTTCATCAGGCGGTCGACATAGATGAGCTTGCGGATGACGGGCCAATTCCGGTAGCGACGGCGCCAGTCCGACCGCGGGGTCAGCCAGACGGCGAACGTCTCGGCGAAATCCTCGTCCGGGTGCTTCTGGGCGTAGGTCCGGCCGTAAGGGTAGGCGGCGATGTGCCGCACATAACTGCGGCTGGTCCGGTCCGGCCGGAAGGCGTCGCGATAGGGCTTGGTGAACGGCCCGAACATCTCGCCCCAGCTCGGCCGGCGCCAGAGGCGGTAGGCGTAGTTCACGGCGTGCCCGGCCTCGTGGCGAAGAAGCATCATGATCGTGCGGGCGTCTTCGACATCTCCGGCCTGCTCCTCCTCCAGGCGGGAGAGGCGGGGATCGGCCAGGTAGAACGGCACCCCGATGACCGGGGTGCGGTCGGGGCAGCCCCAACCGTCGGTCAGATAGACCTCGGGCCTGAAACGGAGCTGCTTCCGCTCCATTTCCCGGCGCAGACGGGCCACGAAGGGCTCGAGCGGCGAGCCCCCGACCTCCAGGCCCAGGTCCGAGATGCGGCTCTTCAAGAGCTCGAACCGGACGGTCTCCCAGCTCTGGACCAGGGAACGGATGGTCTTGCCGCTCATCGGAAAGGAGAAAATAAGGCAAGGGGGAGGTCTTGTCAAGGCGAAGGGCGGAAAGGCCCCCGGGCCCGTCTTGAGGAGCGGCCGGCGTTATGATAAGATATTGTCCTTATCAGATCATCGGACAGAGTGGATCCCATCGGCGCCGACCCCGTCCAACAGAGGAAACGACATGCAATTCACCGAACTGGGCCTCGACCCGAGGCTCGAACAGGCCATCGCCGATAGAGGCTATACCGAGCTGACCCCGGTCCAGGAGAGGACCCTGGCCGCTTCGCTCCACGGTCAGGACGTCGCCGTGCAGTCCCAGACGGGGACGGGCAAGACGGCCGCCTTCCTGATCACGCTCTTCGCCCACCTCCTCAAGCACTCGAAGTCGTCGCGCCGTAAGGCCCTGATCATCGTCCCGACCCGTGAGCTGGCCGTTCAGATCCAGGGCGAGGCGCTGCTTCTCAACCGCTCGCTCGGGCTCGAGATCGGCTGCTTTTACGGCGGCGTCGGTTACGCCGTCCAGCTGGCCCAGATCAAGGCCGGCCCCGACATCATCATCGGCACGCCGGGGCGGCTGCTGGACCTGGCCGAGAAGAAGCGGCTGGATTTCAAGGAGTGCGGCTTCCTGGTCATCGACGAGGCCGACCGGCTCTTCGACATGGGTTTCCTGCCCGACCTGCGCGACATCGTCCGGCAGATGCCGGAGCGGACGCGCCGTCAGAGCATGCTCTTCAGCGCCACGCTGAACAAGCTCTCGCAACGGGTGGCCCAGGCCTATCTCAACGACCCCGTCTTCATCGAAGTGACGCCCGAACAGATGACCGTCGACACGGTCAACCAGGAGCTCTACAAGGTCGGCAGCCACATCAAGCTCAACCTCCTGCTGGGGCTGCTCGAGCGCCGGGCCCCGAAGAACGTGCTGATCTTCACCAACATGAAGCACACCGCCTTTCTGCTCGCCAAGCAGCTCCAGGCCAACGGGCACATGGCCCGCTTCCTCATCGGCGACCTGCCGCAGAGCGAGCGCCTCCAGATCATCGAGGATTTCATGGCCGCGCGGTTCCCGATCCTGGTGGCCACGGATGTGGCCTCGCGCGGGTTGCACATCGACGATCTCGAGATGGTCGTCAACTACGACATCCCCGAGGACAGCGAGAACTACGTCCACCGGATCGGCCGGACGGCCCGGGCCGGCGCGACGGGACTGGCCATCACCCTGGCCAGCGAGAAGACCTCCGACCGGCTCGAAGCGATCGAGAAGTTCATCGGCCAGAAGATCCCGGAGATGCCGGTGACGAGCGACATGTTCGTGCGGGACATGAGCCTCGAGCGGCTGGCCGGCCAGGACCTCGAACGGCGGCGGCCGTCGCGGGGGCGGAGCGGGGGCGCCGGGAGGGGCGGCGGACGCCACGGCTCGAGCGACGGGCGGGGCGCCCGGCCCGGGGGCGGCGGCCGTCCCCAGCGGCCGCGCTAGCCTGACTTATTCATAAGAACGCTCTTTTTTCTCCATCTTCCTTTTATCGGGCGTTCTTATGAATGAGTCAGGCTGACGGTCCGTTGACAGCCGGGGGCCGGCTCGCATAGAATGGGCGGCCCGGGGGGGCCCGGGAGTCTTAAGAGCCGAGGTTATCCATGGAGAAGAAGCCCTTGCCTGAGCTGGACCGGATCTGCGCCGCCTTCCAATGCCCGGGCACCTGGATCTCGTCCTGTCCCATCCCGTCGGGCCACATCAACGATACCTATTGCTCCGAGTTCGAGGACGGGGGGCGGCGGGTCAAGTACGTCAATCAGAGGATCAACCACCTGGTCTTCCGCGAGCCCGAATTGCTCATGGAGAACATCGACCGGGTCACCCGCTTCGCCCGGGAGCGCATCGTCGCCGCCGGCGGGGACCCGGCGCGGGAGACGCTGACCATTGTCCCGACCCGGGACGGCCGGACCTTTCATCGCACGCCGGAAGGCACCTACTGGCGGATGTTCCTGTTCATCGACGGGGCCCGGACCTACGACCGGGTCGAGGACGTCCGGCACGTCTACGCGGCCTCCCGGGCCTTCGGCAATTTCCAGAAGATGCTGGCCCGCCTGCCCGGGGACCGGCTCCACGAGACCATCCCCGACTTCCACCACACCCGCAAGCGCTACCAGGCCTTCCTGGCCGCCGTCGAGCACGACCCCGTCGGCCGGGCCTCCGGCGTCGGGCCGGAGATCGCCTTCGTCCGGGCCCGCGAGAAGGACTGCGGCGTCGTGGTCGACGGGCTGGCCGCGGGCGGCATTCCCGAGCGCGTCACCCACAACGACACCAAGCTCAACAACGTCATGATCGACAATCGTTCCGGCCAGGGCATCTGCGTCATCGACCTCGACACGGTCATGCCGGGTTCCGTCCTCTACGATTTCGGTGATTCCGTCCGGCTCGGCGCGGCCACGGCCGCCGAGGACGAGCGCGAACTCGCGCAGGTCGGCTTCGACATCTCCATGTTCGACCGGCTGGCGGCCGGCTACCTCGACGCCACCCGCGATTTCCTGACCCCGGCCGAGACCGGGCTGCTGGCGTTCTCGGCCAAGCTCCTGACCCTCGAATGCGGCATCCGTTTCCTCACGGACCACCTCAAGGGCGACGTCTATTTCAAGATCCACCGCCCCGGACACAACATGGACCGGGCCCGGACGCAGTTCAAGATGGTGGGCGAGATGGAGCATCAGATGCCGGCGATGGAGGCCGTCGTCAAGCGCTATCTTTGATCGAATCCCAGACCGCGGCGGCGATCTGGATGTCCTGGACGGCGACGCCGGTCAGGTCGGCCACGGTGATCTCCTCGTCGGACGTGCGGCCCAGCTGGGGATCTTCGATCACCCGGCCCAGCTCGACGAGGCACCCGCGCCCGATGGTCCCCGCGCTCACGGCCTTGTAAACCTCGCCGCGCAGCTCCGACTGGCTCAAGCTGTCGACGACGACGCGGTCGGCCTTGGCCAGGATGGCCGGATCGAGCTCCTGCTTGACCGGCGTGTCCGAGCCCATGGCGGTGATATGGGTCCCGGGCCGGATCCACTCGGCCCTGAGGAGCGGCCGCGTGGAGGGGGTGCAGGTGACGATCAGGTCCGCCGCGGCGGCCACGTCCTCGGCCCGCCGGGTCGTCCGGATGGCCAGGCCAGGCCCTTCCATGTCCCGGCGATAGGCCTCGAGCTCGGCCTCGTCGACGCCCCAGACCACGGCTTCTTCGAACGTTCGGACCCGCCGCAGCCACTCGAGCTGCATCCGGCCCTGCACCCCCGCGCCGAGGATGCCCACCCGGGTCACGCGGCGGGGCGCCAGGTATTTCGCCGCGACCGCGCCGGCCACGGCCGTCCGCAGGTTGGTCAGATAGCCCTCGTCGAGCAGGACGGCTTGGAGGAGCCCCGAGGCTTGAGCGTAGACGAGCATGAGGCCGTCGCCGGACGGCAGGCCGCGCTTGGGGTTGTCCGGGAACCCCGTGGCGACCTTGATGACGAAGATATCGCCGCCTTTGATGTAGCCATACTTGATGTGGACGTCGCCCGGCGGATCCTCGAGGATGAGCTCCCCGACCGGCGGCACGACGGCCCGTCCGCGCGAATAGGCCGTGAAGCCGGCTTCGATGAGGGGCAGGGGGTCGATCCCTTCAAGCGCGGCCTTGATCTCGGGAAGAGAGACGATGGCGGGCATGGCGAGTTCCTCGGCCGGATGCGGCGGTCGCGCTCAAGGCCGGCGGACGGACATGCCCAGCTTCTCGAGGGCCTTGACGGCGGTCTCGAGCTTCGGGTCCTTCACGAACACGTGGTCCGTCGTATAGGCCGAGATGGTGAAGATGTTGACCCCGGCGTCGGCCAGCGCCCCGGACACGGCCGCAAAGAAGCCGACCAGGCTCAACGGCAGGACCATGTCGAAGGTGATCATGCGCCAATCCCCCTCGAAACCCAGGAACTTCTGCGCGCCGAGCTTCGACTCGTCGATGATGCAGGTCGTCTCGCGGTCGTCCTTGATCACGGCGAAGGCGTTGATCAGGGCCCGCCGCGTCTTGACGATGGCGAACGTCTCGGGCGCGACGACGGCCCGGCCGTGCTTGAAATATTTGCGCAGGTCGCCCCGTTTCATGGCTTGCCCCCTTTGTGTCCGCCCGGCCGTCCGATGCGCCGGGCCCGCTCGAGCACCCAGCCGGGCTTCTCGACCTGGCGGGCCCGGGCAATAGCCAGGGCCCCCGCCGCGACGTCCTGGGTGATGGTCGAGCCCGCGGCGACATAGGCGCCGGGCCCGACGACGACGGGCGCGACCAGCTGCGTCCCGGAGCCGATGAAGGCCCGGGCGCCGATCGTCGTCGGGTTCTTGCGGACCCCGTCGTAGTTGCAGGTGATCGTGCCGGCCCCGACGTTGACGTCCTCGCCGACGGTGCTGTCGCCGACATAGCTCAGGTGCTGGGCCTTGGACCGGGGGCCGAAGACGGTGTTCTTCATCTCGACGAAATTGCCGACCTTGGCCCCGGCGCAGACGCGGGTCTTGGGCCGGAAGCGGGAGAACGGGCCGACCTGGACATCGTCCTCGAGGAGGGTGTCCTCCATGACCGTGGAGCTCAGGACCTTGACCCGGGCGCCCAGCGTCGAGGTCCGGATGTGGACGTGGGGAAAGAGGCAGGCGTCCGGGCCGATGCGGGTGGCGCCCTCGACCACGACCGACGGATAGACGACGGTGCGGGGCCCGATCGTCACGGCCCAGTCGATCCAGGCCGAATCGGGGTCGAAGAAGACCACGCCACGGCGGGCCAGCGACTCGTTCTTCCGACGCCGCAGCTCGCGGGCGGCGCGGCCGATCCCGAGGCTGTCGACGACGGGGACAGCCTCGGCGGCGTCGGGGCACTCAAAGAACCCGACCGTCTTGCCGGCCTGCGTCAGGCGCCGGGCCAGGTCCTCGAACCCGGCCTTCGCGCGCGGGCCGGCCGCGGGCTTCAGGAGCGGGAACACGTCGGCCGAGCGCAGCGCCAAGATATCGGCCAGGCCGCGGTCGTCGCCCCGGCTCAGGAACGTGAGCGAGGAGCCCTTGGCCCGATGGGCCCGGAGGAGGGCCTTCAAGGTCCGGCCGCGCAGCAGGGGCCGGTCGGCCGGAACGGCGAGGATATCGCCATCGGGATATTTCTGGAGCAGGGACCGCGCCGTGATCAGGGCGGCCAGGACGGCCCGGCGCGGGTCCGGCGAGATCGGCTGGCCGTCCAGCCAGAATACGGGCGTCCCCGGTTTGGCGTCGTCGACCAGACCCTGCCAATCCTGCCGGCCAGCGGGGTCAGGACCGGAGATACCGACGACGGCGTCGGGCCTGATCTCGCAGACGGCCTCGAGCGTGTAGGACCCGAGCGGCCGGCCCAGGACCGGCTGGAAGACCGTCCGCTCTTCTCCCCCCAGAAAAAGAACGACGGCGGCACGTTTCATACGAGCTTGGCGATCAACTTGAACCTCTTGTCCTCCCAGAGGTGCTCGAAATCGGGCTCGTTCTGGGCCAGGACGGAGAAGTTCTTGTCCTTCTGGACCGCTTTCTTGAGGAACTCGAGAGCCTCGTCGGTCTGCCCCATCCGGGTGTGGGCATCCGCCAACAGATAATAGACCAGGCCTTCTTTCTCCTTGTACTCCAAGGCCTTTTCCAGGATCTTGACGGCGCCCGCATAGTCCTTCTGGTTGATCTTGGCGAGACCGGTGCGGTAATGGTCCTCAAAGCCCTTCAGGGATACGCTGTCCTTCTTGGTCCGCTTCTGGGCGATGGCCAGATAGGCCCGGGCCCGGTCGACCACCTCTTTGTCGGCGGGGAACTTCTCCATGAAGTCCTTGAACGACGCGGCGGACCTCTCGAAGTCGCCCTTTTGGAACTCCTTGACGGCGACGGAGAAGGCGGCCAGCGCTTTCTGATACTCGTCTTTCTTGGATCTCTGTTCGCGCACGATTATTCCTCTCGATAGCTGATGAAGTGCGTTTATTTTACACGAGATGCCGCTTTTTGACAACAACGGTCGAGGCGCCGTGCGGTCAAAGGGCCTAGGCCGAATTGGCCTGACTTCGGACATGAGCTAAAAGGCTTGGCACCTGTGGTAAAATAGCCAGGATGAGAAAGCGGCTGGAAGAGATCCTGGAGAAGGTCCGCGCCGGCAAGCTCTCGCCCGCCGAGGCCCTCGGGGAACTCGAGGGCTATCCCTATCGCGATCTCGAGTTCGCCAAGGTCGACCATCACCGCGAGGTGGCCAAGGGCACGCCGGAGATCGTCTTCGGGCTGGGCAAGACGCCGGCCCAGATCGGCCGCATCTCCCGCGAGATCCTCAAGAAAGGATCGAACCTCCTTGTCACCCGGGTCGAGCCCCAGGTCTGGTCGAAGATCCGGGCCGGCCTCAAGGGCGCGGTCTACAACCAAGCCGCCCGGACGGTCACACGGGTCCTGGCCCCGCCTCCGCCGGGTCGAGGGACCATCGTTGTCCTGACGGCCGGGACCTCGGACATCCCGGTCGCCGAGGAAGCCGCGGCGACCGCGGAGGCGCTGGGCAACACGGCCGAGCGCATCTATGACGTCGGCGTCGCCGGCCTCCACCGCCTGCTCGGCCAATACGACCGGATCCGCCGGGCCCGGGTCGTCATCGCGGTGGCGGGCATGGAGGGGGCCCTGCCGAGCGTCGTCGCCGGTTTGGTCAAGGTCCCGGTCATCGCCGTTCCGACGAGCGTCGGCTACGGGGCCAGCTTCAAGGGGCTGGCCGCTCTCCTGGCCATGCTCAACGCCTGTCCGGGCGGGGTGGCCGTGGTCAACATCGACAACGGCTTCGGGGCCGCCTTCCTGGCCAGCCAGATCAACCATCTCTAGCCTGGGCCGTTCATAATATCGCCCTTTTGGTTTTCTTGTTCTCAGGAGAGACAAGGCGTTTTTATGAATGACCCGGGCCGGCGTCGGATAACGGGCGGCCGACGTCCGAAAGGATAATAGATTGAGGAACTTGACAAGGTGCGGCAGCGTCCCTATATTCTATGAGAATACCCAGGCCTAAGATTTTATATGGAGATCATTGACCAGGTCAGGCAGGCCTCATCCATAGTCGAGATCGCCTCCCAGTACACGACCCTGAAGCGCCGGGGGCGGAAGTGGGTCGGGCTCTGCCCTTTTCACACCGAAAAGACGCCCTCGTTCACGGTCGACGAAGACAAGCAGCTCTTTCACTGCTTCGGCTGCGGCGTGGGCGGGGACATCTTCTCCCTCCTCATGGAGCGCGAGAACTTGACCTTCCCCGAGGCCCTCAAGAGCTTGGCCGAGCGCTACCACGTCCCCCTGCCCGCCCAGCAGCGCGTCCGCCCCGAGGTCCTCAAGCTCGAAGAGAAGCTGTTCAAGATCAATGAGCTGGCCCTCGCCTATTTCCGCAAGAACCTGACCGGCACAGCCGAGGGCAAAAAGGCCTTCGACTACCTGAAGAAGCGGGGCCTTTCGGATGAGACCATCCAGACTCTCAAGATCGGCTACGCCTTGAACGCCTGGACGGCCCTCACCGATTTCCTCAAGTCCAAGGACGTCCCGGTGTCCCTGCTCGAAAAGGGCGGCCTGGCCCTGGCCGGCTCGCGGCCGGGCGAGTTCCGCGACCGCTTCCGCGGCCGGGTCATCTTTCCCATCTTCAGCCTGACCGGCCGGGTCGTCGCCTTCGGCGGCCGGACGGTCTTCGACGCCGAGCCGAAATACCTGAACTCGCCGGAGACGCCCCTGTACTCGAAAGGCAAGCTTCTCTATGGGCTGAACTTTTCCAAGGACGCCGTCCGCAAGGAGGGTGCGGCCATCCTGGTCGAGGGCTACACCGATTTCTCCTCCCTCTACCAGGCCGGCATCACCAACGTCGTCGCCTCGCTGGGCACGGCCTTGACGCCCTGGCAGGTCGGGCAGGCCATGCGCTTCGGCTCGCGGCTGATCGTCAGCTACGACGGCGACAGCGCCGGCCGCACCGCCGCGGCCCGGGCCGTGCCGCTCGGGCTCGCGAAAGGCCTCAACATCGACGTCCTCGTCCTGCCCGACGATCTCGATCCCGACGGCTTCATCCGCAAGCACGGCCGGGACAAGTATCTGGCCCTGATGAGGAAGCCTGTGCCGGGGATCGATTTCCTGATCGACGCCCTCGCCGCCGGGGCCCGTCTGTCCATCCCCGAGGAGAAAGGCAAGGTCGTCCGGACCGTGATCAAGGAGATCGAGAAGGTCCCGGATGCCGTGGCCCGGAGCGAGTACCTCCGCCGGGCCAGCGCTAAGCTCGGCGTGTCCGAGGAGCTCATCCGGACGATCGTCGAGAACAGGCCCGCGGACAAGGGCCCCGAAGGGCCGGGCCTGTTCTGCCCGGCCGAGAAGCGGCTGTTCCAGATCCTCATGAGCGATCCATCGCTCGCGCCGTACGTCTTCGCCGAATGCGGCGACGAGGTCTTTCAGGGGCTGCGGAGCGAGCCGGCCTTCCAGTACATCCTGGGCTGCTTCCGAAAGGACGAGGGCTGGAGCTTCCCCGGCCTGCAGGGCTGCGTGACGCCGGCCCTGCTGTCCCAGCTGGCCCAGGCCCTGTTCGAGAAGGCGTCCGGAGGCTCGATCGAAGAGGCCCAGGAATGCCTGAGGTCTCTGCGCAAATTCCATCTGCAGAACCGGCTCAAGGACATCCAGCAGAAGATCACCCGCTCGGAGAAGAAGGGCGAGAAAGAGGAGCTGCTGGCGTTGCTTTACCAGAAACAGGACGTGACCAAACAGCTCCTGTCGCTCCCATGAAGGAAGACAAGCGCATGCCGATCCGTCCCGAACGCCCGAGCGGCCAGAAAAGAGGTGTGTCCCGTGTCTCCGGACAATAAGTTCCACAAAGACGAGATCTCCCAGCTCATCTCCAAGGGGCGCAAGCAGGGCTACCTGCTGTTCGAGGAGATCGACAAGACTTTCACCGAGGACCTCGACTCCGAGGAGGACTTCGACGACTTCCTGTCGTCGATGGGCGACTACGGCATCAAGATCCTCGACTCCCGCCAGAAGGAGATGATCCCCCAGCGGCGCAAGAGCGACCTCGTCTCGACGCACGGCCTGGAGCGGACGACCGATCCGGTCAAGCTCTACCTGCGCGAGATGGGCAACATCTCGCTGCTGACGCGGGAGGGCGAGATCGCCATCGCCCGGGAGATCGAGCGCGGCGAGAAGAGCATCATCAAGGCCCTCAGCCGGACGCGCCTGGTGCTCAACCAGGTCCTGGCCCTCGAAGACAAGATCAAGGAGAACCCGTTCATCATCCAGGAGATGTTCGACGTCTCCGAGGAGGACATCGCCGAGGGCAAGCTCGAGGACAAGAAGAAGCAGATCCTGGCCAAGGTCAAGAAGATCAGGGAGCTCAGCCGGAAGCTCGACCGCATCCCGGAGAAGAAGAAGACCCTGGTCAGCCGGGGCCGGATCATCGTCCAGATCAGCCGGAACATCCGCGAGCTCAACCTCCGCTCGGCCCATCGCGAGAAGATCATCGACGAGCTGCGGACCCGACTCAAGATCGTCAACGACCTCGAGGACGCCCGGGACGACTGGGCCGCCGCCCTGGCCAAGAAGAAGAAAGAGGATCCGGTCCTGAAGCAGAAGGTCCGCGACGCCAACCGGGAATTGCGCCGGGAGTCCGGGGAGATCGGGCTCGACCCCGAATCGCTGCGCCGGGCGGTCCGGGCCATCACGGCCGGCAAGAAGGTCAGCGACCAGGCCAAGAAGGAGCTCGTCGCCGCCAACCTGCGTCTGGTCGTCTCCATCGCCAAGAAATACAGCAACCGCGGCCTCCAGTTCCTCGACCTCATCCAGGAAGGCAACATGGGCCTGATGAAGGCGGTCGAGAAGTTCGAGTACCGCCGCGGCTACAAGTTCTCGACCTATGCCACCTGGTGGATCCGGCAGGCCATCACCCGGGCCATCGCCGACCAGGCCCGGACGATCCGCATCCCCGTCCATATGATCGAGACGATCAACAAGCTCATCCGGGTCTCGCGGTCCCTGGTCCAGGAGATCGGGCGCGAGCCGACGAGCGAGGAGATCGCCAAGAAGATGGACATGCCGGTCAGCAAGGTCCGCAAGATCATCAAGATCGCCCAGGAGCCCATCTCGCTCGAGACCCCGATCGGCGAGGAGGAGGACAGCCACCTCGGCGACTTCATCGAGGACAAGCTCATCCCCTCCCCCCCGGACACGGTCATCCACATCAACCTCAAGGAGCAGATCGAGGAGGCCCTTAAGTCGCTGACCGACCGCGAGGGCCGGGTCCTCAAGATGCGCTTTGGCCTCGGCGACGGCAACGAGCACACGCTCGAGGAGGTCGGCCAGCAGTTCAAGGTCACGCGCGAGCGCATCCGCCAGATCGAGGCCAAGGCCTTGCGCAAGCTCAAGCACCCCAGCCGCAGCCGCAAGCTGAGGAGCTTCACGAACAATCATTGACGAAATGGGGACGCTTCTATTTTTTCCGGCCAGGGGCCGGGAAAAATAGAAGCGTCCCCATTTCGTTCATTGACGCGCCATCGCTATTTTGTTATAAAGGGGAGCCTGAGGGGCCTATAGCTCAGTGGTAGAGCTACCGGCTCATAACCGGTTGGTCCCAGGTTCGAATCCTGGTAGGCCCATGGCACCGAGAGAAACGAGGATGCGCCAATAGTGGACATGGACTTCGATCTGATCATCGAGCTGCAACGGCTCGATTCCGAGATCCACAACGCCGGCCTCGTCCTCGAGGGCATCCCCCGCCTCGTCCAGGACGTCGACAAG
>Ga0326726_10000702_pt1 | contig 30576 bp, 32 predicted proteins | sample MHFenrmetagenome_2_FD_207603 | JGI IMG/M metagenome (GOLD analysis project Ga0326726, IMG submission 207603) | Lab enriched peat soil microbial communities from Michigan Hollow, Ithaca, NY, United States - MHF15MN | ecosystem: Environmental > Terrestrial > Soil > Wetlands > Peat | place: USA...
TGTGTTTTATTAGATTGCCCAAGTTATTAGTAAAATAGTTGGATATTGCGCAAAAAATATTAACGTGCAAAGCCTTCTCGATTGGCATTAAGGTAAGGCTAATTGTCCAAACCGACTAAATCTCGTAGCGTTGAAGAGATTAATGAGAAAATTCGCAAAGGCGATGTTCAAGTTTTAACTGCTGAAGAAATGAAGAAATTAGTTGATAGCAGTGGGGTTGAAGTTGCGTTTAAAGAAGTTGATGTGGTTACAACGGGCACTTTTGGGGCTATGTGTTCTTCGGGTGCGGTGATTAACCTCGGGCATTCTGATCCACCTATTAAGATTGATCATGCTTGGATGAATGATGTGAAAGTTTGTCATCCTGGCGCGGCTGTTGATCTTTTTATTGGGGCAACAAACATGTCTGAATCGCAGCCATTCGAGTATGGTGGCGGTCACGTAATACAAGACTTGATTGCTGGAGAAGAGGTTGAACTCCGAGCTACAGCTTACGGAACTGACTGTTACCCTCGAACGCAGCTCAAAACAAACATTACGAAAGATGATTTGAATCAGTTTTGCCTAATGAATTTTCGCAACTGCTACCAGCGTTATAACTGTGCAGTAAACACAAGCGATGAAATTATTTACACTTACATGAGCAAACTCTTGCCAAGGTTGCGAAACGCCACTTTTTCTGGAGCAGGCGAATTAAACCCACTTATGAATGATCCAGACTATGAGACAATTGGCATGGGTAGCCGTATTTTTCTAGGCGGAGGACAAGGTTATGTTATCGGGGAAGGAACACAACACAGCCCTAAGAATCTAAATGGCACCCTGATGGTGAAAGGTGATGCAAAGAAGATGTCACCTGAATTTATACAGGGTGCTGCTTTCACGAGATATGGCACTTCAATGTACGTTGGCTTGGGGATTCCTATTCCAGTTTTAAATGAAGGTTTAGCCAAGAAAACAGCCATACGAGACAGCGAAATTTTTACTGATGTTGTCGATTACAGTGTTCCTCGCAGAGACCGACCCAAGCTTAGGCAAGTGAGTTATAAAGAACTGAAGTCCGGTTGTATTACAATTAATGATAAAAAAGTCCGAGTTAGCTCGTTGTCTAGTTTAAAGATGGCTAAGAAAGTTGCTTCTACATTGAAGTCTTGGATTGAGGAAGGTAGATTTTTCTTGACTTCACCTGTGGAGAGACTGCCAACTGAGAGTGTGTTTAAGCCGATGCGGCAGACTGAGGAAATTCCGTTTGTTGTTAGCGTAATGCATTCAGCCGTTACATGCACTGAGAATGAAGAGATAAGGGCCATTGCCGAGCGAATCGTAACTAAATCGGTTAACCATATTGTTGTGGTCGATGAAGTAGGCAAATTGTTAGGTATAGTTACTTCGTGGGATATTACTCGGGCTATGGCTGAGGGCAAAAAATCGTTAGCTGAAATAGAATCGCGCAATGTAATTACAACAAAGCCAGATGAACCTCTTGAAGTCGCTTCGAAGCGAATGGCTCAACATAATATTTCGGCGCTGCCGGTTATCGATATTGAAAAGAAAGTGATGGGAATAGTCACGGCGGAAGATGTTTCAAAACTTTTAGGAAGATAAGAACATGGTGCGCATTCTTTTGAGGTTCTCTGAAGAGCAAGTATCACAACCAATTGCTTCTGAAATAATCATTCAATACAAAGTTCCAATGGCAATTTTAGCTGCTCATGTCAACTCTAAAGGCGGCGAAATACTTGCTGAAATTCCAGACGATGTACAGGAGAAAGTCATTAAGGCTTTCCGTGAAAGAGGAGTTTCAGCAACTGTACCTAAACTAATCGAAGTTGACAAAGAAAAGTGTTTTAGTTGTGGTTCTTGCGTGGCTCTTTGTCCTGTGGAAGCCATAAGCATTGACGCTGAATGCACCGTGCAATTTGACAAGGAAAAATGTGTTGGTAGCACCTGTAGCGTATGCGTTGACGCGTGTCCAGCTAGAGCAATAAAATCTGTCAAGCAAAACAACAATGGTCACTCATCAAATGATAGGAAAAACAAATGACTCGTCACCTGTTTAAAGAAAATTTTGACCTGAAAGAAACTCAAACTACTATAATTTCTGATAAGCCACAAGCAATCCAGGTAGCAATAGAATCAATTAAAAATAATAGGCGAGAACTTGAAATTTACGTCAGAGTAAACCCCAAATTTCTGTACTCATTAAAACCGATTTCTGTACCTGAAAAACCTATTGTAGCTAAGCTTATGGCTGAAGCTGCAATAAAAGCAGACGTAGGACCCATGGCAGCAGTGGCAGGCGCCATAGCGGATCTTGCAGTAAATGAAATGACCCGAACGGGCTGTGAAGTGGCTGTAGTGGAAGACGGCGGAGAAATCTCAGCACAATCAAATACGCCAGTTGATGTTGCAGTCGCAGCTGGAGAAGAATCCCTCTCAAAAAAATTCGGTTTTAGACTAAAAGATTTCCCAATTGGCATCGCCACAAGTTCTGGGCGATTCAGTCACGCCTTAAGTTTTGGTGATGCAGAGGCAGCAATAGTTTTCTGCAAAAATGCTACCTTAGCTGATGCAGCAGCCACTGCAGTAGGAAACGTGATTAAAGGTGAAAATGTACAAGTCGCAATTAAGGAAGGAATTAACAAAGGTTTGGCGATTAAAGGCATCGAAGGTGTGTTAATAATCTATAAAGGGCAAGTGGGTACGGCGGGCAAAATTCCACAAATGATCAAAGTACAATGATAGTTTGAATCTGTCGGTAGGTTTTAGAAGCTTATTTCAAACCAAGTTTCCCTCATTCATCGTTTTTTTCTTATCGAAAATTAGCCTTGAAAATAAGAAAACTATTTGCCCTTCATAAAAACTCTTAAATTATACAAGTCCCAACTGAACTGCAAGGTCACGTTCATGTCATCAAGTACTAATCCGCTTGAAATCCAAAGCTATGACGAAAACGAAAAAATGTTTTTGGTAAAATCACCTAATGGCAATGTTGTGAAGGTTCAAGATACCTTTGCAGAAATGTTTCCACTCTGGGTAGGGAGAGTTTTAATCACAGCCCAAAACGAGAAATGGGCACAAATCGCCGCAAGTCTAACCACTGGTTTTGCTACAAGCGTCATCGAAGCAACTGCAGAAGCTGCAATTGAACGAGCAGTTCCAGCAGACCAAACGCCTGACAAAAGACCGGGCGTGTTCATTCAAATCTACAACCGCGACCGTTTCGAACTCAAACATCAACTCATGCAGCGCATCGGTCAATGCACTCTAACATGCCCCACAACCGCAGCTTTTAATGGCTTAGTTGGCAAACGCACCCTAAACGTCGGTGATAGCTTACGATATTTCGGCGATGGTTTCCAGAAAAAAGCAATGGTCGGCGGCAGGAAATGCTGGAAAATTCCAGTAATGGAAGGTAACTTTATTGTAGAAAACGGCTTTGGAGCCATGGAAGCGGTTGCAGGCGGCAACTTCATGATATTCGCCGAAGACCAACTTTCAGGTCTTAAAGCTGCCGAAGCAGCAGCAGACGCAATCCGCGCCAATGCTCCTGATGTTATAATGCAGTTTCCAGGCGGAGTGTGCCGAGCTGGAAGCAAAGCAGGCTCACTAAAATACAAACTCAAAGCCTCAACCAACCACCCATACTGCCCAACGCTGCGAACGTTGGTTCCAGACACGGTCGTTCCAGAAGGAGTAAACTGCGTCTACGAAATAGTCATGAACGGCTTAACCCTAGACGCAGTCAAAAAAGGCATGAAAGAAGGCGTTACCGCAGCCCTTCAAATCCCGGGTGTCGTCAAAATCTCGTCAGGGAACTATGGCGGCAAACTGGGTCCGTTCAAGGCTTATCTAAGAGAAGCCATCGGTGTACCCATGCCTGAGCCAACAGCTACACCTCCAGGTAAGCAAAAGGCGTAATTCTTCCATTTTTTAAGTCGGAACTTTTATTTGATTCCTTTTAACGTTAGTTATCCGACAATGGACAGTATTTAGTGAAGTTATTTGAGCGCAGCAAAAAAATCGTCTCTGGAATTATTCAGGCTAAGAAAAACACTCAACAATCTAGCCAATAAGGAAGGCAGCCATACCGAGCTTATTACTGTTTATGTTCCGCCAGGAAAACAAATCAGCGACGCCTTAAACCTTCTGCGCAACGAATATGGAACTGCCAGCAACATCAAATCTAACGTTACCCGCAAAAATGTTCTAGATGCTATTACTAAAGCCCAGCAAAAACTCAAGCTTTTCAAAGATCCAGGCGAGAAGGGTTTAGTTATTTTTACTGGTGCACTTCTTCAGCAAGGAGGTGCTCCAGGTACTGAGCGCATGGAATCATACGTTATTATTCCTCCTGAACCTATCAGAATTTTCCTTTATCGTTGTGACTCGCGTTTCCATACTGAACATCTGCAAGAAATGTTGCGCGAGAAAGAAACTTACGGCATCTTGCTTGTGGATGCAAATAATGCTTCCATTGCAACCTTGCAGGGAAAACGGCTAGACATTGTTAGGCAAATGCATTCAGGTGTTACAGGAAAAACTAAGGCAGGTGGGCAATCAGCTAGGCGATATGAACGATTAAGGGACATGCAGTTAAATGAGTATTTTACTCGAGTTGGAAGACATGCTAACGAAATATTTCTCCCAATTGATAATTTGAAAGGAATTATTTTAGGTGGGCCAGGTCCAACAAAATATGACTTTGAGAAAGGCGGTTTTCTGAATTATCAGTTGAAAACCAAAATTCTTGATGTGGTAGACACGGCTTATGTCGAAGAGCAAGGCGTTAAGGAAGTGATGGATAAAGCGCCTGAAATTATGAAAAAAGTTCGCTACATTGAAGAAAAAGATATTATGCAAAAATTCCTCTATGAAGTTGGTCATGACACTGGAATGATAACTTATGGTGAAGCGGAAGTTCGTCGGTTGCTACAGGCTGGAGCAGTTCGTTTGCTCATTATGTCTGAAAGCTTAGATTTGGTTCGTGTCATGGTAAAGTGCAGTGCTTGTGGCTATGAAGAGCAACACACTGTGAAAAGCCAAGAAGCAGCCACCTTTGAACAAACCTTAACTGGGAAACCTTGCCCAAAATGTAACGCTCCATCTTTAACAGGTGTAGACAAGAAAGATGTAATTGATGACTTGGGGGAGCTAGCAGAAATGGCAAATACAGATGTAGAAGTAATTTCAACGGAGACTGAAGAAGGCCAAATGCTAAAGAACGCTTTTGGCGGCATTGCAGCGATGCTAAGATTCAAACAACAAAGCTAAATTTCTTCTTTGCACAGTGGAAGATAATTTTGGGGTAAGGTGGGGGGGTTTGCCCTTCCTTTGAACTACATTTCTTTAATAATACTGAGAGCTTTTAGCTTAAAAGGGATATTTCTATTCTCGTAATATAATACATTGAACCAACGACTATAATTGCAAAAACTGTTCTACTTGGTTTTTGGCAATGCCTCGAGCAAATATTTGTTTTTGTCGTGAGGTAGCGCCAGAAACAAGCTCCACTTTAACTTTCAAAAGCCTCGAAAGCTCCTTGATAATTTCCTTATTGACTTTGCCTTTCACAGGTTCCTCCGTAGAATGAACAACAATTTCTTTCCCATCAAGTTCTATTTTAAACTTGAGAGCATTTGGTTTGACAAAAATTGAAATAATTGTGCCCTCTTGGGTTTCGATTAAGCTCATGCAACTATGCACTCTGTTGCTTGGATCTTGCCGCTTTGCAGTGCCCAACTGAACTTGTTGCGCAGGGTTTTTGGGTAGAATTTTTCAATGTCAAACTTGACTTTTTTTGCCCATTTCACGTAAGCCGTCGGATCAATGTATGATTTCAGTGAGGTGCCGAGGTTGTATTCTTTGGTCAGTTTTGTTAATTCTAGGTCAAGTTTAGCCTTCTCTATTCGAGTTTGAAGAGATTCAGTTTTTTTACCTTCAGCCTTTTTTGCTCTAAGTTGCTCTTCTAGTGTTTTGACGTTTTCTTCTTTTTTAGATAAGCGTTGATCAAATGTTGGAGATACCTTTCTTTTGTGATTTGCTACTTCCGCAACTTTGAAATTAGCCATTTTAGCGGCATAACTCTTGCAATAATCAGGATCTTCCTTGGTTACCCCGCTTTTCTCCAATTCTTCTTTGACTGTTTTTGTGCATCTCCACGTTCTGAAAACTTTAGCAGTTAATTTTGGCATTTTCTCAGAGAGAAATCGTGAGACTTTTTTGGAGTCGGCACCTTCAAAGAGATATTCTTTGCTAGTTTCCATATAATGCTGGATATTTCGGATGACTTCCGGAGGTGCTTTAACATTTTTTATCCATCTAACGCTATCTTTACCTAGAAAGTCGAAGTGTATGTTTTCGCCTTCGATCTTTATGTGCTCTGCACGGAGAGTAATAGCGCCTACGGTATCGGCTTCGTCTGGATCTTTTTCATCGCCAACCCTCATGTTAGGTACCAAAATTAGCCATGAAACAGTTGCAACTTTGCGTCTTGAATCATCTGTGTCATTAAGATTTTTGAGGATGTGCTGTTCAATTGTTTTGATTTGTTTGCCTAATGTTTCAGCTTTCTGGAACTTCTCTTTTTCCCGGTTCTGCTTGAGGAACGCAGTGTCAGAGAACCAGACATATTTGATTTTGCCCGTCAGCTTGTCTTCCCATTTAGCCACATACATTTTGTTAGGTTCCCAAACTACGCCTTTCCAATGGCCAGCGGGAATAGGCGCATCAGGTGGAAGATTAAGAATTATATCTTGCTCACTTGGGCCATCCTTCCATTTCCCACGTTGAGGATGATCGCCACGTCCTGCAAAAAGACAGGACGGTTCCGAAGTCCAGTTAGCAATCTCAAGCTTTTGTCCATCAACATCAGCAAACCCATATTTTTCTTTAAATTCCAACCGCTTAACTTTTCGTTCTTCGGCTTGTTGTTTTTTCGCTTCTTTTGTCAGCGCTTCTTTTTTTGCTTTTTCACTTTCAATAAAGTTTACCATTTGAGTAAAATCGATTTCTTGATTTATTGAGTGATTTCCACTTGTTTTTGCTGCAGACGAATGGTCGAAGCTATTTAGATAAGTTGAAGTAAAAGTGTCCAAGAAACTTGCGGAAGGATTCTCTTTTCTGAGTTGTCCGAGAAATTCCTTCATGAAGTTCTTTTTGAATAGAATATCTGGCGGAGATACGATTGACAGTGATTTTCTAATCCATGCAACCGCCATCTGTTCGCTCTTAGGCGTTAACTTTATTGTTTGACCATTAATTTTGACGCTGAAACCCTTGAAATCATAAGGCGGAACAAATATGCCGTTATGCTTTAGGCTCTTCATAACGTGTTTCATTCATTAAACCTCAATATTTCATAATACACAAATTTTTATTCTTCTAGGTCTTGCCAATATCTGTTTCTGCATAGTTTTTTTATTTTTCGGTGTTAAAACCTTAACTTGCCGTTACTTCGACCTAAATTTTTAGAATTTTACGTTAAAAACAATATTGGTTACTAGAAGAAAAGTTTCTTTTGTCTTCGGTTTGCTCTGTCATTTTGAAGCTTTTTGTAGACTGCATCGACATTTTTTCTCTCAACGTACCCTTTGTGAGGTCGAAAACCACCCGAAAAGCCGCCTGGAATATGCATCAATTCATGAATTAATGTTCTTTCTTTGTCCTCGTCTGACATTTTGTCAAAAACTTCAGAAATAACTTCAATCGTATAAGATGCTGGTAGGTTTAAGACTCCTTGCCAAATCTTACCTAAACCATGAATACGGGCGATTGTACGTCTTGCTTTGGAACCTCTACTTCTAATACAGAAAACAAATTGTGGCACAACATGAAAGAACTCGCATTCTTCAGCCAACTGATCTACTTGTTTTTTGATTTCAGGAGCTTCGTAATATTTTATTGGCAAGATTTCACCGTATTTTCGGTTACATTCACATATGTTGTTTTAGTTAAAAAGTTAAGTGCTTCTTACCTGCATTTTTTGTCGAGCAAAGCTTGTTCAGCAAATTAGCCTTTTCAGGTAAGGTATTTTCATCAATGGATAAACTATTGCTGCAGAAAACAATAACGTAACAGCGGTGAGCAAAGGCACCTCTATTATCGGAATCATAATGCAGCCATTTAATCCAAAACCTAGCCATCCAGCCTGGATGGTCTCTAGAACCATTATATGAATCAAGTAGATCGGCAGTGTGTTTTGGCGAATCCAATGCAGTAAACGACTAGACATAGTGTTATTCTCAAATCGACCCTTTCGAATTGTGGCTAAAATGAGAAATAATGCAGCCGAAGCTGTGATTATAGTGAAGATCAAGTATTCATTGAAGAAACCCATAACCCGTGGCCCTGCCAGAACTGAAGAAACGGCATCACCTACTGTCGCTCCTATTAGCCCTAAAATTAACGCAAAATAAGTTATTCGAGAATTTGAGTTTGATTTCAGCAAGAAGGGACCTAAAAGATAATACCCCACCCAGCCTACAAAAACAAACAACAAGGGGCTATAGTTGCATCCGATGGACATCTGAAACAAACGGGACAAAGAAGCTTGCTACAACCCACAGGGCTGAAAGGAACTTGAATTTTTAGCGTTTAACATATTTTACGATTATTCGCAAAATAGGTGTGACAAGATAGAGCCCCAATATCAAGCACAGAAACCAAAGAATTCCAGACGATCCACTAATCAACTCTTCAAAGATATTGATAGGCGTTAGAACTAATCCATGGATAGTGTTCCCACGCAAAATAGGCGACGGTCCAAAAAATAAAGGGTAATCCTATTCGAGCAAACCGTTTTTTAAGAAAATGCCCATCGATTCGTCACATTTAGCGGGATCAAGTAACTAGGCACCGCTTAACATAACAAACAATAGCACCCCAAATTTCCTATTGCTCCGTAAACGTTGAGTCCACCATTGAAGGCTGCTGTCGGTGTTACTCCTCCAGATAGATTATAAGGAAAATTATTAGCATGAACAAGAATTATCAGAATTATTGCTACTGTACAAATCAACAGAAAAACTGATTTCTGTCGGTTTAGATTCCTGTTTTATCTTTATCCCGTTAATCGTTTTCTTTAATAAGCAAGCACTAATAAAATCTAGTATAATAAAAGCATCAAGCAAAAGTTAATTGCTTTTTTGCATTATTTTCTTAAGCTCCATCCAGAATGTGGCCCCAAATGCCACAGTTGCAATCAACGCCCAATCTATAAAGCTCAAACCTGTTATTTGCAAAGCGGTCTGAGTAGTAGTTAACGACGTTCCTACAAGCAAAGTTGCTAACACAAGTAACGCCCATAGGACCATAACCTTGTTTGAAAGCAAACCTTCCTTTGATAAAGGTTCTCTGTCAGAACGGAAGTTGAGTGCTAGGAAAATGTGCCCAAACATCCATGTTGCAAACGCTACTGTGCGAGCATAAGGTATGTTTTGAGTTGTGTACCAAGCAAAAAGAAATGTGGCGGTGACTGCTAAGAAGAGACTTAACGCACCCAAAAAGAGTGTTCTTAACGTTTGCTGATTTAGGAATTTCTCTTTTGGATTATTAGGTGGCTTTTTCATTATTCCTGATTCTTCAGGTTCAGCAACAAAAGTGGCAGAAGCTGCTAAATCCATGAATAACTCCAACACTATAATCTGGATTGGCGCAAATGGCAGAGGAATACCTAAAATTATTGGAACAAGGAAAATAGAAACCAAAGCTACTTTGCAGGCTAAATAGTAGCGGATGCCTTTGCGTAAATTACCGAAGAGTTTTCGTCCTTCCTTGACAGCCGTTTCAATTGTGGCGAAATTGTCATCAGTCAGAATAATGTCCGCGCTTTCTTTAGCAAGATCGGTTCCGCGTATTCCCATTGCAACCCCGATGTTAGCTTCTTTGAGGGCTGGGGTATCATTTATTCCGTCGCCTGTAACTGCCACGATTTCACCGTTTTCTTTCAGGAGCCGAACTATCCGTAACTTGTCCTCAGGAGTTGCCCGTGAAAAAACAAAAGTTGTCCTTAATCCTTTTTTTAGATCTCCATCAGTCATTTTTGCGATTTCGCTGCCAGTTAATACATTGTCACTGTTAATTCCAACCTGAGATGCGATGGCTTTGGCTGTTTCAGGATGGTCGCCAGTGATCATTATTACTTTTATGCCGGCTTCTTGGCACGTGTGGATGGCTGTTTTTACTTCTTTTCTTGGGGGGTCAATGAAGCCTAAGATACCTACGAACACAATTTCGCTTTCAGGATTCTGTTTTTCAGCTGAATCAGTTTGTAGTCTATGGTAGCCAAAACCGAGTAGACGTTCACCCGACTGAGCCATTTGCTCCATGACATTATTGATCTCATTTCTTAGGGAGTCATCGAGGGACGTTTCTTCACCTTTAATCAGAATTTTTGTAGAGTTAGCCAAAACTCTCTCTGGTGCCCCACTAGATAGCGCAACTTCAGAGTTGCCATATTGATAAACGTATGAAGCCATTTTTCTTTTAACATCAAAACTCAACTCATCTTTAAGAACCCAACCCTGCGTTATTTCTTTGGAATCGATTCCCTCTTGTTTGAGGCTATCCAGGATTGCTTTGGCCATAGGATTTCCAAGAACAACATCACTTACTAAATTTCCAACTGAATCACTTGCTAAAAATGCAGTCCGAAGTGCCGCCTTTTCATTTTCCTTAAACTCTTTACTTTTATGAACTGAACCGTCAAAGTAGAAGTGTTCTAGCTGCATCTTGTTTTCTGTTATAGTACCTGTTTTATCTGAAGCTATGACTGTTACATTTCCAAGAGATTCTGCCGCTCGTAAACGTTTTACTATGGCGCCTTTTTTGGATAAGGCGTAACTGCCAACCCCAAGTACCATCGTGATGATTATTGGCAGTTCTTCCGGTATAACAACAAAAGCTAATGATAATCCGTAAAGTAATGCTTCTCCTGGATTCGGTTGCAGTCCTCTAATGTAACTTAAGATTGGAATAAGAATGCTAAAGAAAAGTGCAATCCACACCAACGTTTTGGATAGCTGCTTCATTGCCAACTGCAGGGTTGTTTTTGGTTCTTTTGCAGCTTTAGTTATGCCTGCAATTTTTCCAAGTTCTGAATTTATTCCAGTGGCAGTTACGACTGCTTTGGCTCTTCCTCGTGTAATTATTGTTCCTGCGAAGAGCATATTTGTTTGTTCAGTAATTCTGGTTTCATTTGGCAAAGTTGCTGTGGCGTCTTTAGCTGCTGGAAAAGATTCGCCAGTCAGAGAAGACTCATCAACCTCTAAACCAAAGTCGTCTAGCAACCTTGCGTCTCCAGGTACCCTTTGTCCCATCTTTAAAATTAAAATATCGCCAGGAACAAGAAGGGCTGTTTCGACTTCTTTTGGTTGTTCATTTCTAAGCACAAGCGCACTTGGTGGCGCTAGCTGCTTTAGCAAGGCAATGGAGCGTTTTGCTCTATATTCGTTCCAAACCTCTGCCAGGACTAGAACTACTATTATTACAATTATTGTTAAGGCGTCAGTTAAGCTACCAAGTAAACTGTAAATTACACCTATACTGATGAGCAACAAAATCATTGGCTCAGTTATTTCTTCTTTTAGAATGTCTAAGAAGCGAATTTCTCTTTGCTGAACAAGAACGTTTTTTCCATACTGGCTTATTCGCTGTGCTGCCTCTTGATCCGTTAAGCCTTTGTCTGAATTCACGCCTAACTGACGAATTACTTCCTCTATTTCTTGTGAATGCCATTGGCTCACTGGTAGCACCTAAACTGATTAAGTTGGTAAAGGTGCGAAAGTGAATTTGACCTAAAAAGCTTGCGTAGATAATCCCTATAATTATCAGAACTTCATATTTCTTTTTTTCAACGTTTATGTTATTGTTCACTTCCAAATTACTCGAAAAACTGAAAATTCTAAGAAAATTATTGCTAAATAGCCTAATGCTTAAACCTAAAAACGTATTATTGAATCTCAAGCAATCGGCAAGCATCAATTTTGCACTTTAAACCATTGTTACGCTTATTATGCAAAACTTTATAACAGATAGAAACGTTTTGGATTCTAAAAAGGTAGATTCAAATGAAATTCGGCACATACATGTTTGAAGGCAAGAAAGTTCCAGGCTTCGACTTTGACCTTTTCCGCGTAAAACCTGAAGTAGGAAGACGAATGCCACCAGTATCTGACATGCATAGCAATATAGCCATTTTCGGTGACAATGTTACCGCTCGCAATCATCCTGACTGGATTTCTCAATCAGACCTCGGTCCAGCATGGAGAACAAATGACAACTTTAATGTCCGATGGGATGTTCTCTGCGCAACTCAACCAGAACACCGTGCAGAACAACTAGATTACATTGAAGATGTTGCAAGAAAAAGCCCCGGTATATGGCTAAACAGCATCCATTTCGCAGAGCATGGTCACTGCATATGCCCACGCTGCAAAGCACTCCATGAAAAAAGCGGCTTAAGCTGGTATGAGTGGCGAAGAAAAGAAATCACGGAATACATGGCAGAAGTAAGTGAACGCGTACGTGACAGAGCAAAAAGCAAATTTGTAATTGGTGTCCTTCCAGATCCAGTTACAAACTATGAACGTTTCGGTGTCAACTTCGACGACCTTGCACCACTCACCGACGAGTTTCTGGTCGTTATGTTCAGCAAAAACTATGCAACACCTTGGTATTGGGAAATGTTGACACGCAACTTCAAAAAACTCTTCAAGGAAGTACCACTCAACATTTCACTCTACGTTATCGGTCCAGGCGACGACCCAAGAGAAACACCAACCCCGAGTGAACTGTTAACAGTATCAGTTCGTATGGCACGCGCAGGAGTAGATAATCTCCTCTACTTAACCGACAAAGCTAAACAAATGCAAGATTTCCAGAAAACTGCAGTAGAGCTAAAAGACGTTCGCGAACGACTGAAGAGTTACGGCGGCAAACAAGGACAAGAAGTTCTTGACTTAGTAACAAGCTGGGAAAAGATCGTTTAATAAGCCTCTAAAACACAACATTGCAGGCAGTACAACCTGATGAGTGGTAGAAAACCACCAGGCTGCCCTTTTTATTTAATCTGTTAATGAATGTAATCTAAAGTCTTGTTTTCGCTTTCTCGAATTTCTTTCATGGATTCATACTGTGCTTCAATTAAAATTTTGAGGGAGTCAATATTCGTTTTTATACTTTCTAATTCTGCCGTTTTGAGAAGAATTCCAGACTTCGTGAGTTGATCGTTTATGTTTCCCACGGTTATTTCAAGAACTTTAACCTTAAATGCAAAAATCTGAAGGGTGTATAGCAAACTTAGCTGGGAGTTTAGGGATTCAAGCTGGTCTAAATAACGATTTTTCTTGATGAAAGCATTGATTTTTTGGTCTTGTGAAGATTCGGGTGACTGCATAATTTGCTCATATAACGCTGACTGTTTCCATGTTGCTTCTTTTGTTTCATCAACGGTTTTTTGTATTCTTTTTGCAGTTTTATCTAACATATCTAATACTTCATCCAAACCATTGTCCCCCAACGACTGTACCTGTAACTATGCTTTCAAGAGACTATAACAACCATTATATATAATTTTAAAATTAAACTTGCGCGGACATACTTACTATCGACTTGCAGACATTTCTATTTGTTCTCTTAAGGTTTTCTCGTTATTTTTGAATCTAGATTTTTATGGTTATATTCAAAATTTCATTTTCTTAAAAAGTTAATAAACATAGTTTCTCAAGAACAGTAAACATGATTGATGGTATATTGCTCGTCCGCCTTGTTCTGGCATTTGTGGTTGGGAGTTTATGGGTTACTTTAATCACGATTGTTGCTGAAAAGAAAGGCATCGTATTAGGTGGTATACTTGGTGGTCTTCCATCAACATCAGCTTTTTCGTTTTTCTTTATCGGGATCAATCAATCGCTGGGTGATGCTGTGCAGGCAACTACAGTTTTCCCGTTAGCCTTCGGCATTACGAGCGCATTTCTCTTTTTCTACGCCTTTTTTGCTCTAAAAGGGTTTAGCCGTGGCATCATTCTTTCTCTCCTTATATGGTTTGCACTTTGTGGTTTAATGGTTGCTTTAGGTCTCAGAGATTTTGCTTTTTCGCTAATAGCTGGAGTTGTTATTTCCGTTTTGGTCTATTATGGCTTCAACAAAAAGTTGAATCTCAAAAGCCTAAGAGGTAAAGAAAAAACATACAAAATCTATGAAATAATATTACGCGGCCTCGGTTCAGGTTCTCTTGTTGTGCTCTCGGTTTTACTAAGCCAAATAGGCGGTTCTGTACTTGGAGGAATCGCAGCTGCCTTTCCTGCGGTTTTCACTTCAACCTTAGTAATATTGAATAGAAGTAGGGGGACTGAATTCTCGCGTTCAATAGCCAAACCTTTGGTTCTGTCGGGAATTCTAACGATTATTCCTTACAGTGTAGCTGTTCGATATTTATATCCGCTTTTTGGAATATGGTTTGGAACTTTGCTTTCCTATGCTACGGTGATTCCACTTTCATTTCTATCTTATTATATAGCTCAGCGCCAATGAAAGAAGTGTTTGCTGTAGCCTTAAATGCAAATAGTGGGTTTAGGCTGGCATTGCGGCTAGCGGCATTAGTCTTATTTGATAAAGGTTTGACCAGTCTTTGCCAGTTACGAACAGTCTATCGTTGTTTTGGTCATATGCGATGCCGTTAAGTACCGCTTCATTATTTGAGCTGTTTCCACTTGCTAGTCCAGTGAGATCGATCCAGTCTTTAACTTGTCCTGTTTCTGGGTTGATTATGACAATTGTTCTTGTTTGCCAGATGTTGGCGAAAACGTCCCCATTAATGTATTCTAATTCGTTGATGTTGTCTACGGTTGTGTTTCCATCATGCACTTGAATTTTTCCTGTGCGCTCAAACGAAGTTGGGTCAAGGAAATAGACGTTGCTTGATCCATCACTCATGATTAGACGATTCCCATCAAAAGTTAAGCCCCAACCTTCTGTAGGGTAAGTAAAGTTTCCTAAAATGGCAAATGTGGTTTTATTGTAGATAAACCCTATTTTTGACTCCCACGTTAGTTGAATAATCGTGTCATTGACGACAGTTATGCCTTCACCAAAATATTGGTTCGGCAATGTAACTTTTTGCAACACATTTCCAGTGGTCAGGTCAATGCGTCGCAGAGATGAAGCGCCGTTAAGTCCGGTACTTTCATATAAAAAACCATCCGAATAGACTAATCCCTCTGTGAATGCATTTGTGTCATGCGGATAAGTGTTAACCACAGTATATGTTAGATGAGGCGTGGTTGGGTTATTTGCCTTTTTATTTCCATTTAAGAAAATAATTACTGATGTACTGACAATGAGAACTGCAATTATGAACAGTACGCCAACAATCAACGATTTCTTCATTGATTGTGAACTAGCACTTCTTGCTAATAGGCAAAACGGATAATTCATTTTCTTTTTGTTGAGTAAATTTAAACCAAACGCTTTCTCTTCTGTTTTGTATTTCCAATCTACGTAATAGAAACGGACTTAAACCTGTTTCATAGGACAATCAACAACAAACCTACAATTAGGAGAGTGTATAATTGACGAATTTTTCGAAATGGGGTGCTGAGAAAAGCGAAATTTTAACCTTAATTTTCGGTATGCTCTTGATTTTGGTTACTTTCGGAGATTCCCACACAAACAGAGTTGTCGGTAACTTGGATACAATTTTTGGCCAAACACTTTGGCCTGTGCTTGACATTTTGTATCCACTTGCCTCAATTTCAGTTTTCTTGCTATACGGTTATGTAAAAGGCAATGGACTGAAAATCAACTCAATGACTGTTTTGTTATTTGCTTCATTTATTGCTGTTCTTACATTGTTTATTTTTGATGACATTTTGCAACCATTGAATATTATGCTATTGATACCAAAAACCTACTGGATTATAATTATGTGGGTTTACCCGATCTACTCAATTTTTGCTTTCTTCTTATTTGGGAGAATGCATAAAACAATTAGGGTTGCAGAAAACTACTGAGTAAAATCAATATTGAAAGTCTCTTTATAGTCAAACTTATAATTAGGTTTAGTGAACCATAATGTGGGGTTTTGTTGGCAATTAGCAGCAAGTCCGCGGTTGGAGTGGCAATAATTGTTTCTCTCTGCATTTTCCCATGTTTATGTGTCAGCACCCAAGCGCAAACTGTAATTCCTTTCCAACCGTCAGATCAATTTGAAATCCCTTCTTCTAATGGCGATATCAATTTTGCAGTAAATGGTTCCTATTCATTTGCGACGTTTGAAAATAACACTTGGACTTTTTTGAATTTGCATCTTAACGGATCTCAGACAATTACAAAATTCATGGTTTCAGCCCAAAATTCCAATATAACTATCTTTTCATATCGAGCAAATAACAATACATCCTTCCAGAGTATTCGGCTAAGATATGCTGCTCATGGTCAGGGTGAACAGATTTTCAACTTTGGCGTTAGCTCTGAACAAGACGGGTTAGACCCAAGTCTCACATGGAATGTTGTCGTCAATGGTAATGTCTTTTTAGCTAAAGGAGATGGTTGGACAATTTCCAAGGATGGCACACTTGTCGTAAATGGCGCCACAGGCAATGTGAGCGTTGTCCACTATCGCTTTAATTCTTTCGGAAATACACAGAACTCGAACTTGCCCTTTGATCAACAACATTCCATAGGGATTTGGACAATAGCGGTATTAGCAATAATTGTAGGTGCCGCGGTCGCAATCAAAGTAAGAGAAACGAACTCACTTAAAAAAAGTGATTTGCTGAGAGATTTTCGGGTTAAGGAACTCCAAGCATCAACAAAGAGAAAGGAAGGCATGCAAAAATGACTTGGGCGAACCCAATTAGCATAGTGCTCCCAGTTTATGTTGCAATAGTAGTCATTGGGTTATTGCTCATATACAAATTAACTAAAGATAAAACAAAGAAAGTCAGTTCTCTTAGGCTTTTTGTTCAAATTATGGCTGTTTTCGCAGTATTTATGGGACTTATAATAGGTCCATTTGATCAGCCATTGTTTGCGCCCTTGGGTCCTTCACCTAGAAGTGCTTTAGTTGGAGCAAATTTATTAGGAAATCAGTTTCCGGACGGACTGTCAATTCCTATTTTAGCATGTTATTATCCTAATGGTCGAACGATTACTTGTCCCTTGTGGCAACTTCAAGCTTACGTTTTTCCATTTTGGAATTATCAAAGGGGTTACGAGGTAGTCTATTCTACCTCAGGGTTAGAGAAGATAGGAATTGTTTTAGGAATGGTGGCTGTCTCAGCTGTAGTTTTGGGTAGGTTTTTCTGCGGTTGGCTATGTCCTTTCGGGCTATACCAGGATGCACTAACGAGAGCCCGAAAAGCGTTAAGAATACGGCATTTACGGTTTTCCGAAAAAACAAATACAGCGCTTGGTCAATCACGTTACATCATTATTGCAGTCTTTATGCTTCTAAGTGTTATTTTTGCTTCTTACGCCATTTTCGGCACTCAGCTTATTCCAGGAACTATTCCTGGGGGACCTGAAGGAACTGAAGCAGGAATAGTTAGCAAAATCAACGAACCATTTTGTTTAGTCTGTCCCATGCGACCACTTTGCATCTTAATTCTCTGCGGATTAGGCTCGATGAAGTGGTCATATGTCTCACAGATAGTTTATGGTCCCTACTGGATGGTGGGCTTTTATGTTACATCAATAAACTTAGCAATTTTAATTGCAATTACCATTTTATCACTAATTTATAGGCGGTTCTGGTGCAGAATTTGTCCTCTAGGGGCATTAACTGCAGTATTTAGCAGTTTTACTCCTTTCAAACAAATCGCTTTAACGAAGTTGACCAAAAACGAAGAGAAATGCACAAAATGCGGGGTCTGCAAGCGTGTCTGCCCTACTGAAGCTACACAAGTCTTCGACAAAAAAGGGGGAGATGTAACAGAATCAAGGTGCATGCTTTGTGCAAGATGCGTGGAGATTTGTCCCTATGAAAACGCATTAGAACTGAAGTTTGCTGGGAAAACAGTAATGAGATCTAGAAACTGGTTAGAACAACAGAAAACGGGTACCTTAAGCAGTGAAGATTAATTTTCAAAAAATATGGAGAATCGACAGAACTATCTTCGGGACACTAGATCTGCCTTTTCTTTCTGAAACTCTACTCCATAAAAGATGTAGGAAAATCCCGTATATTATGATGTTGTCCGATTCTAGCAAATCGTTTTTGACAAAACCTTTATTGTTAACTTGCCTTAAAATAAAGTGAGGATTATGCCAATAAAACCTGATAAGACGTTAGACTGCTTGGGTCTTTTTTGTCCTGAACCAGTTTATAAAACAAGGATGCAGTTGGATGAAATGAAGGTCGGAGAAGTTCTTGAAGTTACAGCTGATGATCCTGCTGCTAAATCTGATATTGAAAGACTTGCTAAGTATATGGGCGAGGAAGTGTTGGAAAGTAAACAGGAAGACGGCGTAACGAGGATAATAATAAAGAAAGTGAAATAATCCCACACTGAGGAGTAATTAGAATGGCTTCGCAAAGAAAAATTTGTATGGATTACTCAGCTGGAAAACCAGTTGACCAGCGAGTTATTGAGGAAATGTTACCCTATCTCAATTTACGTTTTGGAAACCCATCTTCACTGCACGCTTTGGGACAAGAAGCAAAACAAGGATTAGAAAAGAGTAGAGAAAAAGTAGCCAGCTTAATCAACGCTGAAAAATCAGAAACAATTATTTTTACATCAGGAGCCACAGAAAGCAACAACCTCGCTATCAAAGGCATAGCTAACCGAAATAAAAGTCATGGCACCAAAATTTTAACATCCAGCATCGAGCATATGTCAGTTGTTAACCCATGCAAATTAATGATCCGAAATGGCTTTCAAGTAGTTTTCTTGCCAGTTGATAGCTCAGGTCTTTTAGACTTGGAAAAACTCAAAGCAGAGTTAGATGACCAAACCACCCTTGTCTCAATAGTATGCGCAAACTCTGAAATTGGAACTATTCAACCCATTAAAGAAATTAGTAAAATAGTACACGAAAAAAAAATCTATCTACACGTTGACGCAACCTCGGCAGCTGGCCAAATTCCAATTGATGTACAAGATGAAAACATCGATTTGTTGACAATGTCTAGCAACGATATGTACGGACCAAAAGGAGTTGGAGCTTTGTACATCAAATCTGGTACATCGATAGAGCCCACAACTCAGGGTGGAGGGCAAGAACGGGGTTTACGTTCGGGAACTGAAAACATGCCGGGCATCGTAGGTTTTGGTGAAGCTGCGGAAATTTCGAAACTCGAAATGACTAACGAAAGCAGAAGACTGACTACGCTAAGAAATGATCTGATAAAAGGTTTGATTGACCCAATTCCAAATTCATATCTGAATGGTCACCCAACACAACGGTTACCCGATAATGTTTCGGTAAGGTACAGTTACATTGAAGGTGAATCGATACTGTTGAGTTTAGACATTTTGGGAGTGTACGCTTCATCTGGATCGGCATGCGCAGCAAAAACTCTACAGCCCTCACATGTTTTACTTGCTTTAGGGTTGCAGCCTGAAGACGCTCATGGTTCTCTGATGCTGACTCTTGGAAAAGAAAGCACTCAACATGATGTAGATTACTTAAAAAGCATCGTTCCAAGTATTGTAAATAGATTAAGAGAAATGTCTCCTCTGACACCAAAGGAGTTGAAAAAATAATGTATTCAGAAAAAGTGATGGAACATTTCAAAAACCCTCAAAACATGGGAGAAATTCCTAACGCAGACGGTGTAGGCACAGTTGGAAACCCGACCTGCGGAGACTTAATGACCATGTACATAAAAGTCAAAGACGATCACATTGAAGATGTTAAATTCAAGACATATGGATGTGGAGCCGCGATTGCCACTAGTAGTATGACAACCGAACTTGCTAAAGGAAAAACATTGGACGAAGCTATGAAAATAACTCGTGCCAGTGTCGCTGACTCCCTCGGTGGTCTTCCTGCAGTAAAAATGCATTGTTCAAATTTAGCTGCTGATGCTCTTCATGCTGCCATAGACGATTATAAACAAAAGGAAAAATGCAAGGGAGAGGTGGGTAAATGAAGAAAGAAAATGCAAAGTGTAAATGTTGTGATACCGAGACATCTGGACAAAATTGTCAGCTTGCAGCCTACACCACGGTGATTGACGGAAAAATGTATACTTTTTGTTGTCAAACTCGCGCAAATCAATACAAACAAAAAGAAACCAAATCAAAATAGATTTTGTTGTTGATTCAAAAAATCCTCTTTAAAAAAGGAGGTGAAGACAAGAATGAGTCAAACGAAGAAAATAGCTTTGGTTGTGCAAAGTGGAACAATTGATAAGCTTTATTGCGCTTTCATTTTAGCATCTACCTCTGTGGCTATGAATTGGGAAGCACATTTGTATTTCACATTTTGGGGGCTCCAAAGTCTAACTAAAGGAGCAATGGAAAAAGCTGCATTACCTGGAGACTACAAGCATTTGGAAGAGACTATGCGCAAGAATTTGGAACGAATGAAATATCCGTCTCCATATGAAATGCTAAAACGTCTTAAACAATCTGGCAAATGCACAATTTATGCGTGTACTCCTACCATGGAAATGTTTGGAATCAAAAAAGACGATCTCATACCCGAAGTTGACAGTATGGTCGGGGCAGCAACTTTCCTTGACATAGCAGCTGGTTCTAACATTACAATGTTCATATAACTAAAACATGTCCTAAAAAAGAAACTAAAGGCTAAACTTAGTTGCTCCCTCTTGTTTTTCCATCCGTTTTCATTTATTATTCTAGGTTCCAACTTTACGTATCTACATTTCTTCAGTTAGTTTCCAAGTTTTGCCGTTATCATGTGTTTCCTCTGAATGCCATCGAAAAGACTTTGAGGCAATCTGAGAAAATATCCATTTCTCTGGGTAACCTTCAGCTGTTGTGCCCTCAAGAACAATCTCATCATCAACTTTTCGAGCGATGAAAGTTCTTACCAGTCCTTCAATTGGAGAGAGCCAAGTGCTACGCCATGCATCAATCTTTGAGTCATAGAATCGAATAGTTGTCCCAAAAAGGGCATTTTTTTGGAGAGCCTTCTTTGTGGCCTATCCAAACATCTTGTATTGCAGTCCACCAAGAATCCATCCAAAGTGCACTTCTCCTTTCATCTTGACTTCAGTTCCGTCCCCTTGCGTATAGTGAGCTTCAACAATGTTCCAGTCGCCAACGAACTGGCCAAAGAGCATCAATTTCTCTTTCAAATTTGGGTCAGGACCGAGTGCTCTCAGACCCTTGATCAACCAACCATTATTTGCTTTTGAAATGTTGACCATTTGAAACCACATTTTTTGATTAGTATGTAATGTTATACTTTAGAGAAAAGATAAAAATTATCCTATATTGACGTACAAGTTCGGTTTCAAAAATTCGAGTCATTAGCGACAATCTTTTTTTATAAAACAAAGAAAGCATTATTCAGATTTTAGCATTTTCGGTTTTTGCGGAACTATTTTTCTTCCTACAAGCATCTAGTCTTCTGACAAGGTATTCATAATGGGTAAAAAAAGCAGGTTCATTAAGACCTTTTCTCATGGCATAAATAACCGGTTGCATTCTTACCCAAAGAATATTTAAGGTGGGACCGAAGAGGTAATCAGCCATTTTTATATCGATTAACCCCTGTTCTAATAGTACACCTACTCCGTCAAAGAGAACAGCAACTTCTGAAACATCAGTAAAACCGTATTTATCTTGGTAATCTTTAAGATTTTCAAATTTGGCTGCGCCAACTCTGTTTACTGCTTCCACCATCTCTTTGGTTCCGAATTTATCGTAGATTTTCATTGATATCTGTGCGTCTTACTCTGTTTAAGTGAAGTATTTCTAAAATGGTAAAAGTGACGCCTACAATAATGCTCGCAGTCGTTACTATCGATGTCACTTTTGGCACGTCGATCATGTGTTACGCCTTATTGGTAGTGCATTTTCTGGCTTAAAGAAATTTACTCTGCACACAGCATTTCAAGCTAGCATACCACAATTTTAACTAATTTAAATCAAGCATAAACAACTACATCTGTTTGAATTTAAGATATCAACAATAAATCTAGAAGATGCATAATGGACCGAGTGCTCGCTTTGAATGATTACTAGTTTTGATGCGTAGTTGCTTACAAATGAGTTATGTAAATTGGTTCTTTAGCTGCTCTTTTTCTTTCTTCAAGTGGGATGTCGTTTAGTGTTATTACAGCTGGAATCGTACTATTATCCAGCTTTTCCTTGCAACATTGAGATTGTTTTTTCATTCCATCACCGCTTTCTGCATAATGTCATGCATCGAATACAGCCTTTGATAGTTACGTAATGAATAGTGAGATATAAGATTTGCGTTATCTCAACAAAGCTAATTTAAATGTGGTAATTCCGGTTATTGGATAATTATGAAAAAGTCTTAAAGTTAGTGCACGATCGACTAAATTGTGGGCAAGGCAATGTTTCAACAAACGATTTAACAAAGATATACTTTCCAAGACTTAAGACCGATAACTCAGGTTTATTAAAAGGAAATGTGTGGACCGAGGGAATTTGAACCCCCGACCTCTTGAGTGCAAGTCAAGCGACCACCATTTTCACCACAAATTTACAACAGTTATAAGTACTACATTGGTACTACTTAAATCGGTTGTCACATTGCAAGAAGAGGTAAAAGTCACCCGAAAATACCAAGTAACTATTCCTCAAAAGGTTCGGTCAAAGCTCGGCGTAAAAATAGGCGACAAACTCATCGTTACCTCTGAAAACAAACGGATAATACTAGAAGCCCCAAAACGAGTCTCCCACCCTTCAGACGTCTTATGGTGCCTTTTCGGTAAACCACTTGATATTGATGCGACTAGACTTGTCGAAGAATCCTGGAGCGAAAGTACGCCAGCGCTCGCGAAATATCTTAAAAGGCCGAAAAAGGAAGATACCACGTGAGTTATTACATAGACACCAATATTTTCATTTATTCCGCGCTAGGGCACCCTACCTATGGAAACTCTTGCAAACAGATTATCGATGACGTACAAAACGAGAAAATCGAGGCATATTGCGGTTTTTTGGTGCCAATAGAGCTCTTAGGTGCTCTTTCCCGAATAGATGCAAAGAAAGCTGCGCTTGCGGTCGAGGCTTTCTTCTCTTTACCGATAAGCATGATACAAATTGATGAACCCATTCTTCAAAAGGCAACAGAAATAGCCGCTGAATCAAATGTTAGCTATGATAGTGTGCATGCGGCATGTATGCGTAGAAAAAAGTTGGAAGTAATAATAACTGAAGACATTACTGATTGGAAAAAAATCAAAGGGACCAAAATTGTCAGACCCCTCGAATACAGGCAACGCTGAAATCTTTAACAAGAAAAGTGGACCGGGGGGGATTTGAACCCCTCGCAAAGTGGAGACATCACCCGCTTTTCCCTTTTTTTATTGCAGCGCTATTAAGGAAGTGTACTCTGCAATAAAGAAAATGAAGAACAAACGTTGTCATTGAATTTCTTTTAAGTCAAAATCTTTCTTCCCCAAACCATAGTCTGAGGCGTATTCAATATATTTTAAGGCTTGACTCTTTTTGTCTTCGAATTTTGGCTCGAGCCTCTTTAGAAGCTGCAATCCAAAGAGGTCTAGGCTTACTGGGTCAGTGCCCGCGATCATTGTATTCAGTTTGGCGGGGCAGCCTCCGTGTCTGCATTCCTGGGCCTTTATCATGGTTTCCACAGCATCGACGATGAACAGGTTCGTGGGAACTGCGGCGTTTACTTCGACTATACCCTTGTTTATGTTTTTGACTTTGCAGTGCATCAGAAGTCTGTCTTTTCTGCTTAGGTAGCCAAATTGGTTCTTCAAAGCACCGCTTAACCCAACCATGCCATGGACTTTCAAAACGGGGAGAGAAATGATGTAGTCGCAGTCAAAAGGCAGAACTGATACCTTAATTTTGTAGCCTCTGGAGCTCTTAATTGTCTTCATCTTCTTAGAGTATAAGTTTACTAATTTAACGCTGTAACGTTCGCAGACTTTGCTCAGAGGAGACTTCTGTAGAATCCTGCTTGATTTGCCCGCGTCAATTGCAGGTGCGTCGCCAACCACAACCTCGCGGTCACTAAGCCGTTTCAAAACAGCTTCAAGAACCTCTGGGTGAGTAGTGGTTGGATATGGTTCATAAGACACTATGTTGGGCTTTACAAAAACCTTCTTGGTCTTCTGCAACGAAGCGTTATGGATTTCAAAGATTTGGTCAACAAATTGTTCTCTACTGCCTCTCTGGGAAAAATAAATTGTGGACATTGTTAGCACTATCTTAAAAGGACTTCTTCCAACTTAAACCTCTTTCCAGTTATTTCAAAGTTCAAAGCCTTACAAGCTTACTCGTTGGGCTTGGACCTTATGAAATCAGTTCGCGGGGATATTCCAAATAGTATATTGGTGCAGGGGGTGGGATTCGAACCCACAGTCAGGTGGAGATGTCACTCGCATTCCCCTTTTTTTATCAGATTAATGCTAATTTTTTACGGACTACACTTAAACTTCTGCATAAATTATTAGTACAACCTACAACTGTAACAGATATGAGTCCCTTTGAACAAAACAGAAGCCTTGGCTGTGTTGAGCGAGATTCGTGATGCATTAAAGGAATCGACGGTCGTAAGCTGCGTTTCCCTTGACGGTTCACAGGTATCTCATATATCAACTGGTGGCTATGAGATAAAGATGAAATGCGAATTGAACAGAGTTTCAAGGGACATCATAAACAGAATATTGAAAAAATATGAGCTATATTTGAAAGAACAAGGCGGCTATGTAATTTTGCGTTCTCTTAAAGACTAATACAAAGTGAAGGCTTGGACCTTCAGTTAGGTGGAGATGTCACCCGCATACCCACTTTTTTCGGTTCTTTGACGATGTTCTAACCAACAATCATTATGTAAATTCCAACTGCCGCAATTACAAAGCCAACGATTGCATCATTGTACTTCTCAGGGACCTTTTCAAAGCTCTTGGCAAGTCCGCATGTGCCAACTTGAACAAGAACCACCTCAGACAAAACAGAGACTACCACAAAAACTATGAAAACATAAATTGCCAACATTAATCCGCTTGGAACAGCCCCCAAGAAAAACGGCGTGATGCTCAAGTCAGGTGAAAGAGCTGCACCCAATATAGCAAAGTAGCTTAACCCTTTAATGCCCATGGAACTTTTTTCGATTTTCTCAAGCAGCTTTTCCTCAGGCGTTACTTCGATTTTTTTATGGGAAAAAAGTGCCTTCAGCCCAATGAACAAACCAACAACCAACATCACTGCTCCAATTATGAGAGACAGGAACAGCGAAATCAAAGTAGATACGTAGACTCCTACTACAGCAATGGCAAGCCCCAGAATAGCTGAGAGGAAAGCGTGCCCTGTTGCTGTAATAATTGACACGTTGAAGAGTTTTCTTTTGTTCCATCCAGCTTTGGTACTTAGTATGCAAAGCGTTACCCAATGGTCTGGTGCAGACATATGGATTACTCCCACTATTACCGCACCAACAAGTAGAGGGATAATGTCAGTCATGGGTGATGGCTCAAGCCTATGTCGGCTTGAATAGTTCTGATTTGCTGAAAAAGCTTTTGGGGCAACTATTTTGGAATTAGTAACACCCAATCAGCTCTCGCTAAAGAGTTTTTGATGGTTCGGGATAAACTCCCTGCAATCTACGCATGAGGATTGCTTTGAACCCGTCACCCAGTGGAGAAATCACTCGCACCGCCCCATTTTTTTCATCATTTTGATTTTGGCTTAAAGCTAATTACTTAATGAAAAGAGCTTTCGATGCCTTCCGAGAAGCAATATACCAATTATAACGCACACTATCGTTACTATTATGGCTGTAACCGCAATCGTGCTTGTGCTTCCAAAGAGCCTGTTTTCGGACTTTTCAACAGTAAAGGTAATTGTCTTACTATCCATATTCCCCCAACTGTCATTCGAATAGAGTGTTAGAGAATGTACACCAATGGCTAATCCTGTTAAAGTGGTGTTTGCGGTTTCTGGATTACCATTATGGCTATCCCAAAGAGTTACATTTTTTGCTCCATCAAGACTATAACTTGCCCAATCACTAGGTCTATTTATTGTATAAGTCAACGAAACGTTAGATTCTGCATAAATTTTGTTTGAAGGCGATAAAATGTGAACTTTCATCGGAACACCAGTCCACTCATAGCTAAGTGTCATCACTGGATTTTTTGCATTTTGAAGATAATCCATCGCTCCACTAAAGGCCCACATATGGTATGTACCCTGCTCCTGAGCAGTAAAACTAAAATTAAAAGTATTCTCGCTTGGAGTCGCACTAACATTCAAGATAGAGTTTCCGTTTGGCGGATGCCCACTTGGTCCGATAATCCATACATCAACCACTTCATAGGATGTTCCGCTTCCAAATAAACGCTGGTAAGGTCCAAGATTGCCAACTGAAAAAGAACCTTCAACATGGTCGCCTACCTGTAAGTCGAAATCAGCAATTCCTGAATACACCCCTTGACCTAACTCAAAGGTTTGAGAGGTTTGTGAGAAACCGTGAACTATTGAAACTATTGGTGATACTAGAAACAATAGAAGAATAAGAACTGAAAAAGAAGTTAGTTTTATTTTTTTCATAACTGTAAGTGCTAACTTTTTCAATAAAAGCCTATTCGTAAAGGATTCTTGACGGGGTTTAGTCAAAGTTTCTTGACTAAACCTCTGTGCGCTTGTGTTTTTTGTGGTAAACCAGCAAACCAGCGATCGCCATAATCACTGCAGCTACTGCAACAAAAACAGCAGCAACAGGCACAGTCGGAGAAGAAGGCTCTGGCTTCGCTATGGTAAAGCTAATGGTTCGTGAATCGGCGATATTTCCATACGTGTCATTAGCGTATGCAGTGAATTCATGGGAGCCAATTGTCATGTTGGTTATCGTAATGTTAATTATGGGAATATTATTGACTACAGTTACTATGTGATGCCCATCAAGGCTATAGCCAGCCCAACTAACCGTTTTAACTGGAGACAAAACATTCACTGAAAAAGTCAAACAAACGCTGAATTCTTTGTATGTTTGGTTCAATGGTGAAATTATCGATATTTTTGGTTGAGAATTCTGAAGTGCATAAAATGTACTGTTGAAGGGTCTTACGAGTGGGTAATTGTCGGTGTTATTGTTGAACGCTCCATTTTGGCTGTCTATCCCATATTCGATAAGATACGGTTTATCGCCTATCCCTGAATTGTCTATTTCGTTTGCGCTATAACCCAGCCAGTAATTTCCACCAGATGGGTAACCATTATCCCAATTGTTAACTGAATAAGTATCTCCCACCTGCCTTGAGGTGCTTATTTCAAAGTTGTTGTGGTAGATGAGGTTGTTAGATGCGTGGCTAAAGAATATTCCAGGGGGCAAATGGAAACCTTGTTGATTTGACGGACTAAAAGTTATAGTGTTTCCTACGATTTTGTTGTAGGCAGTATTTTCAAACTCCATACCTTGATTATTGTCAATCAAAGTGTTTCCAGAAAATATGTTTGAATTTCCGCCCCTAACCATTACTGCCACTTCTTGCTCGTAGGTCATAATTATAGTTAGAAAATCATAAACGCCTGACACGGTGTTGTTGGTTATGACAATATTAGATGCCTCGTTTAAGTAAATGCCAGCAATGAACCCGTAATAAAGTTCGCCAATTTGGCTGCCCTCAGTTATATTGAAACTATTTACGGTTACATTTGATACATGCTCAAGCAAAACTGCGCCTGAGAGGGTTTTGCCGTTTCCATCAAGCGTTATGTTGCTTTTCCTCACGGATAACTGCCCATCCAAGTTACGTGTTACAGTATATGTGTTGCCTACCTGCTGTATCGGAGCTGATGAAGGGCTTACGCTTCCATCGGGATTGATGATTACGCTGCTTTGATTTTGGGCTTTAGTCGGTTGCTGACAAACTACGCTTAAAACAAGCAAGCAAAGAAACATTAGCGCAAGCACGTTGGGTTTGGTCATCCTAATCAGATTCAATCTTGAAACCGTGCAAATAAAAGGGTTCTTGTCTATGTTTCTGAACTAAACCCGAGCTTTTCCAGTCAAGGTTTCTTGACAAGCATTTTGGTCGATTTAGCTGGGGTGGACCTTAAACCCCCTGGTGAATTAGGCAGGGCATGGATTTGAACTCCTTCACCCGAGGAGAAGTCACCCGCACAACCCCCTTTTTTCTTTTGGGGCTGGACTAAAAGAATCAATGGCAGCTTAGCGTTTCTAGAAAAGTTGTCAGAGGGTCTGCCTGTTTAAGAGCGGGGGTAACTTGAATTATCCATTTACACGGTGCTGTTCCATTTTCGATCATTGCCTTTTCAAACATCTCCTGTATCCTCACTTCATCAATTTTGTTGTCCTTGGTCTCAGCTTCTACTCCTTTAATAATCCCTTTGTTAGCGAACATTTCAAACTGATACAACCCAGGTTCAACCTGAGTTGTCTCCCAAAGCCCGCCACAGAATTGACACTTCTATTTCAATTATTGATAAAAGTAGCTCATTAATTAACAATAATAACGAATCAATCAATTCTCCAATCGAAATCGAGGTTTAAATTAACTTAAAAGACTATTAAATAATGTTGATTCTCGTAGTGTCTGATTTCATCAATAACCGCTAAGTCTTTATAATAAATCAGATTCATTAGCACAAGTATTGAGGTAGAGATAAGGTTTGCTAGAGATGGCAGAGAAAAGAATACTGAAAAATGGTATCCTCATTGCTATTGAAGGCATAGATGGCGCTGGAAAAACTACTCAATCTCAAATGTTGTGCGAAAAACTCTGTGAAGAAGGGTATTCCGCTGTTTTACTCCATGAACCGACTAATGGTCAATGGGGACAGAAAATTAAGGAATTGGCCAAAAATGGGCGACACGAGATAACTCCTGAGGCTGAATTAGATCTTTTCTACAAAGATCGCATTGAAGACGTTGAGAAAAACATAAGCCCCAGTATTCGGGAAAAGAAAGTTATAGTCATGGACAGGTATTATTATTCTAACGTAACCTACCAAGGCGCAAGAGGACTTGATCCAGACTATGTTGAGAAGAAAAACGAAAAAATAGCCCCCAAACCGGATCTGGTTGTGATCCTTGACATTCCGCCCCCAGAATCCTCAAGACGAATAATCGCTACAAGGAAAGATGGACCCAACCATTTTGAGAGAACAGATTATTTAGAAAAAGTACGTAACCTATTCTTACAGCATTTCAGTGGCAGGACTAATGTCAGAGTCATTAACGGTGACGGCAATCATTCTAAGCAGGAAGTCTTCGATTGTTTGTGGTCCTTGGTAAAACCAAAAGTCCTTGATGCTGAGGAGACTTATAGTGGACGAAGAAGAACTTGAAAAACAAATAGCAAAAGCCGCAAAATCAAAGCGTTCCGGTTCCTCAGAAATTAAAAGAATGGAAAAATTATACACTGTACTTCTGTGCCCCAAGTGTAAAGCTGAGTGTGAGCCAGCTTACTGCACTTTCCAAATTACAAACACTTGCCCTTTCCTTGCCAAATGGCGTTCCCTTTCAAAGAAGTATTCTTTTTCTCAATAATTTGATAGCCAGTGCCAAGCAAATCTCAATTTGCACTATTCTAATTTGAACAGGGAATTTCAGTCCATCATTCCGACTAGGTTAGCCATGTACTTTCCAGATTCTGTTAGATTGATCTTGTTGAAACGACCTGATTTCTCTCTAGTTATGTATCCATTTTTGTCGAGTTTATCTAGGATGATCTTATTCAAATTTACTCTGTTTTTTTGTTGTATTCTCCTTCTTTCCTCTCTTGATCCAATCATCTTTTCGTCTTGGAAGATCTCAATTTTCTTGGAAATAAGCAGCGTCAAAATTTCGTCAGTATTCATTGGTTTGCCTTTGCGGCAAATACTTGTTAGAACAATCTTTCCAGGTTCATCCGGTAGCTTGATTTGAAAGTTTTCGAGCATCATTCCCTCAGGTTTATCACAAATGCTTATACCGTGATGCTGTCTCTCCTCGTCACTTCGTGAATAACGTGTTGCCCCAACATAATACACTTTTGCGTTATGTGCCATAGCTGCAAAAGTGGCTCCCACGGAAGCCAATCGTCCGCCTGCAGACATGTTGACATAAACAATGTTCCCTTTGGATTTCTCCTCCAAAACCAAACTAGACACATTATTCATTAGCTGTTTAATGTCAAATAAGTCGAGTTCTCGAATAATAACCTCTATTTTTTTCATCTGCAACTTTTTCTTAACTTCGTTCAAACAGTGTTTTTGCTCTGCGTTCTCTACTTCGTAATTTGGGTCTTCGGGAGTTACTAGAAGATACACGCGGTTTGCTGGAAATTTTTCAAACGGAATAACAGCCCTATCGATTTCAAACCCAAGAGGGATTATGTGCACATGTTCTTCAAAATTCAAAACAATCACCGATATAATACGTTAAATATGTTATCCATGTTAAATATGTTAAATTTGTTTTACTAAACAA
>Ga0326726_10000703_pt1 | contig 30572 bp, 26 predicted proteins | sample MHFenrmetagenome_2_FD_207603 | JGI IMG/M metagenome (GOLD analysis project Ga0326726, IMG submission 207603) | Lab enriched peat soil microbial communities from Michigan Hollow, Ithaca, NY, United States - MHF15MN | ecosystem: Environmental > Terrestrial > Soil > Wetlands > Peat | place: USA...
CACCCGGCTGGAACAGAAGGCTCGTGCAGCAGGAGTTAATATCCGCCTAGAAACCTGGCCAGGGATGTGGCATGTTTTTCAGGGGTTTGCTCCGTATGTTCCAGAATCTCAGCAGGCAATAGAAAAGATCGGGGAATTCCTCCGGGCGCATTTATGATCTCAGCAGACCTGGGGAAGCCTCTGGCCCGTGGTCGAACGGCGGATATTTATCAGTGGGAAAATGGCCGCGTGCTCAAATTATTCCATGAGTGGTTTGATCTCGCTGATATCCTCTTCGAGCAAAAATTGGGTCAGCAAGTCCACTTATCCGGTCTACCGGTGCCTGCAGTTGGCGAAATCCTGTATGTAAATGGACGGAACGGATTGATTTATGAGCGTGTGATTGGGCAAAATATGTGGGAAGCCGTGCAAAAACAACCCTGGCTAATTATCTCCCTTGCTCGCAAAACCGCACAACTCCAAGCCTGGATGCATGCAACCCCCATTCAATCCGATCTACCACTCCAGCGCCACAGGCTCGAAAATAAACTTAAGAGTGCTAAATCCCTGCCAGACCACTTAAGAAAAGATTCCCTGATTGCATTATCCACCCTGCCCGATGGAAATTCAATCTGTCACGGAGACTTCCATCCAGGCAATATCCTGCTCTCACCCGACCGCGCGGTTGTAATTGACTGGATAGACTCATCGCGTGGCAACCCCCTCGCCGATGTAGCCCGCACCAGCATCATCGTTTTAGGTGCGGCTAGAACATCTCAAATCCCCCATTATCTATCTAAATTTATAGTGCGTTTATTCCATTTGATCTATATTCGCACTTATTTCCAATTGCGCCCCGGAGGGGGAGCTGAGTATCGGCGCTGGCTTCCCGTTATCGCGGCGGCTCGCTTGAGCGAAAATATGCCTGAGTTGGAAACCTGGCTGCTGAAGCTGGTGAAAAGTGGTTTAAGATGAAAATATTCCGGGCATCCCGTGCTATACTATTTTTAATATATTCGATCGAGAGGAGACACTATGAACCATATCGAAGGCAATTTCACAGGGGTACGTGACACGAATTTTTATTACCAGGGATGGCTTCCCGATGGGAATGTAAAGGCAATTTTATTTATTGTTCACGGGGTAGGAGAATACTGCGGACGCTACACCAACGTCGTCAATCATTTCGTTCCGCTCGGATATGCAGTCTATGGGTTGGACCACATTGGGCACGGAAAGTCGGGCGGACAGCGCGAGGTTATTAAGCGGTTTGAAGATTTCACCGAACCACTTGCGCAGTATTACCAGATGGTCAAAGAATGGCAGCCTGGAAAACCCATTTTTATCTACGGGCACAGCCTGGGTGCATTGGTCACAGTATTCTACCTGTTGGATCATCAGGCGGATTTCAAGGGGGCGATCATCTCTGCCCCACCCGTTAAAATCCCCGAAAATATCTCCCCAGTGACCATTACCATTGGCAAGGTGCTTGCAAGCATTGCTCCCAGGACGGGACTTCTGGGGCTGGATACTTCCGGTCTTTCGCACGACCAGCAGGTGGTAACGGCATACAACGCCGACCCGCTGGTATTTCATGGCAAAATTACTGCTTCCATTTCAGCAGGTATGCTGCGGGCAATGCTGCGTTTCAACGAGGAGAGCAGTAAGATCGCGCTGCCCTTGTTTATTTTACAGGGCAGCGCAGACAGGCTTGTGGATCCTTCCGGCGCAAAATTGCTGTTCGATAAAGCCGGGTCCAAGGATAAAACCCTCAAGGTTTACGATAACCTATACCACGAAGTCCACAACGAGCCTGAACGGCTTACAATGTTCACCGATCTGCAAACCTGGCTGATGTCGCGAGTATAACCTGCTATTCCAGCTGGAAAGCAAAAAGCAGCAATCTTTGGATTGCTGTTTTTGCTTTACCAGTTTATTCTGCTTTTCCTACCCAATATCGACCCGCCTGGATGACCATCTTGTCCGGCACATCAGCCAGGACAATTGCTCCATTACCGATCCTCACCCCGGACCCAATTTTCACGCCTATGGTTGTTGTTACTCCCATCCCGATCAGTGTCCGTTCGCCAACATGGATATGCCCCGCCAACAAAGCACCAGGGGCGATATGGGTGTAGGATCCGATATCACAATCGTGCGAGACCACTGCATTTGTATTGACCATGCACCGCGAGTGGAGAACAGCTTCCGCGCCAACGTAAGCATTGGCAAATACCTGCACCCCTTCATCAACAGTGGCACTTGGTTCCACGCATGCCCTAGGATGAATCAGAACCGGGAAGGAGAATTTGGAACTCTCGAGCAACGTGTAGATACCTACACGCAATCCGATATCAATAATCCCACCCACGCCGTTGGCTGCCAGAGACACTCCACGTTCTTTAAGTGCAGGCAACAGGGCGCGCGTTCCCAATACAGGAATTCCAAGCACAAGCTTCCCCTTCAGGTTTTTATCGTCATCCACGATCCCGGCGATGGAATGGATATCATTTTGGAACACCATTTCCATGACAGATTTGGCGTGCCCGCCTGCTCCGTATATTAGTAAAAGGGGTTTTTCCGAAACAGGAAATTCCGTGTCAAGAATTTCTTCCTGTCCTGCATTTCGCCGGATTACATCCACTGTCACCAGGCTGTCGGTTTGCAAGGTATTCAGGTCCACACCCAGGGATTCAGCGAGTGTTTTTGCTGGTTTGGTAATACGCAGGTTACCTTTGGAAGGTAACGGTATCTGATCCCTCTCCTTAATATCCACCGCGTCATCGATTTTCTCGGTAATCACTGCCAACCGATCCCCTACAGTCAATATGTCGCCTGCCTTGGCAAACAAACGAATAAATCCATTGCCAGGCGATTCAATGTCAGTCGCTGATTTGGTAGTTTCAACCGTAAACAGGAGCATCCCCTTATCAACAGCCTGGCGGTCTTTTATATGAATGCCAACCAGCCTGGCTTCAGGTTCATTTGCATTCAGCAGGGGGACACGAATTTCGGATTTGATCATTTTTCACCAGACATAAATCTCATCGAAATGAAGAATTATGTTGCAACAGCGAGCGCGGTTTTTACAATCTCCTGGACCGAAGGAAGAATCTGGTCTTCCAGGCTCTTCGCATTGGCAACTGGCAAGTCCAGGGCTGCAACGCGGCGGATTCGTAAATTGTTAATTCTCTCAGCAGCCCGGGCTGCCAATTCAGCCCCCCAACCGAGGGATAATGTCCCTTCTTCGACCGTGACCAGTTTCCCGGTTCTCCCAAGGGATTGGAAGAGTGGTTCCAGGTTAAAAGGACTGAGTTGCGAAAATAGAATAATTTCAGAAAATATCTCATGTTCCATAAAAAGCTCGAGGGCTGCAGCACGGGTGATTTCGAAATTGTAACCGTAGCAGGCAATGGTTAATTGCGCGCCTGCAGTTGCCACCAGGCTATAGGTGGGAAAAGTATCAGTAGTTTGTTCAACTTGAAAATCAAGGAGGTCGTCCTTCCCCTTTTCCAGTAATTGTCGGGTGTATAACAATTTATGTTCAATAAACATCACCGGGTCATCATCCAAAATTGCAGCCGATAGTAAATCTGCAGGGTCGCCTAATGTATTGGGAGCGACTACTTTTAAACCAGGAACGCCCAGGAACATCTTTTCCAGGGATTGGCTATGGGTGGGACCATAACCACGCCGCCCGCCCATCGGGGTGCGTACGACGATCGGGACTTTGACCAGGTCGTTATACATCCAACGGAACTTGGAGGCATGATTGATCAATTGGTCTGCGACCAGAGTAACGAAATCTCCAAACATGATTTCTGCCACCGGGATCAACCCGCGCATCGCCATGCCGGTTGCCAGGCCAACAATCGCCGCTTCGGAGATGGGCGTGGTCATGACACGGTTGGGAAATTTCGTCGAGAGTCCACGCGTCACCTTGAATGCCCCTCCGTAGGGATCAAGAATATCCTCCCCCAGTAAGTAGACGCGTTCGTCAGACTCCATGGAGTGATGCAGGGCATAATTGAGGCGGTCTAATACTGTCGTCATTAATTTTCACTGATTAACACAGGGAATGGATCGGCATCTGCTCGATCAAATGCGATTTTGATGATTTCGCATACCTCAGATTCAGCTTTCTCGCATTCTTTTGTCGATACCCGTCTCCCATGGACTGTCAATGGATCGTATTGACGGATGCGATCGAGTTCTTCGCGTGAGCGCGTATCGTCGCCCTTGCTGTGTGCCGAGAAACGGTGCGTGTGCAATATCAGGCTGGCGGGGCTAGTTTCGGACCGCACAGTATCTACTGCTACTTTTGCCGCGGATTGAATTTCCAACACATCGGTCGTATCCCGTTCCCAAAATGGGATCCCGAATGCCGTGAACCTCCCGGACATGGAACCGGCAACGGCTTTTTCAACCGGTGTGGTCTGGGCATAGTGATTATCCTCGAGCACGAACAGGATTGGAAGCTTCCACAGGGCAGCCACATTCATGCTCTCGTAGAGCGTGCCTTCACCCAGGGTTCCATCTCCTATAAAAACCAGCACAATTTTTCCGGTCCTGTTTTCTTTTTCTGCCAACGCCATTCCAGCAGCAACAGGTGCGATTCCCCCCTGGATACCATTCGAATAAAAGTTTCGCCAGTGAATGTGCTGGCTCCCACCTCTCCCGCCCACAAGACCGGTGGCTCGTCCCATTAATTCAGCTGCCAGACGATAGGCCTCTCCGCCATACGCCAGGTAATGACCATGACAGCGATGGTTGCTGAAAACCACGTCTTCCGGGTCCGTAACCGAAAATACCCCTGCAGCATCGGCCTCCTGCCCAATATATGCATGGGTGGTGCCAACTATTTTACCGGTCGAGAACTCTGACAATAACCGTTCTTCGAACCGGCGAATTAAAATCATGGTTTTATATAGGGTAAAATAATCTTCCATAACGTGGACATTATAACGCACACAAAACTCCCTAATTACTTGGCCTCGCCAGTACTTTCACCAAGCTCCAGGTTTACCGGATCATTATCCTATACGCATAACCGGAAATCCCTGTAATATTGCTGCAAATATTCCTCATGGTATAATCCCCGAACTATGAGTCCTGAAGCAACTCGGACAAAACTCTGTCCCACGTGCGGTACGCGGCTGGCTGAAAATGCCACCCGCTGTGTGGTATGCGGGACCGAATTCAGCGCCACTCCAAAACAAAAAGAAAAAACAGAAAAAGCAGTTCAGGGGGCTCACATGCCGGAAATAACCTTGAGTCTGCCGATTGCTTTGGGTTTGCTCGCCATATTTCTGGTGGTGGGGGCACTGGCATTATTCTTAACATTGAAAGGGACTGGAAAGCTTCCGGACGCCACCGCAATGTCCAGCCCGACCATAACGGCGTCGATCACGCCTACCCCCACCGAGACACTTATCCCAACCGAGAGTCCCACATTAACTCCTGAACCACCGATCGAATATACCGTCGCGAATGGAGATTCTTGCATTTCAATTGCAGGCTTGTATAACTCTTCGGTAGCTGCTATTGTCACCATGAATAATTTAAACAGCGAATGTACGAACTTGCTGGTCGGACAAAAAATCCTGGTACCCCGTCCCACTCCCACTCCGCTACCGGCTGCCACCGCGACCCTGGAACCAGCTGCTGCGACCCGCGCTGCCTGCCAGACCGTAAAATATACCGTTAAAACCAACGACACACTCAGTACAATAGCCATCGCGTATGGCGTCTCGGTGACTGCCATAAAAGAGTGGAATGGGTTAAGCACAGATACCGCCATGCTTGATACAGTCCTTATCATCCCACTTTGTATGCGCGCTGCCACCCCCGGACCAAGTCCCACACCGACCACACCGCCTCCTTATCCAGCCCCCAATCTGCTCCTGCCTGCCAACGGCGAAATGTTCACGCTGGCGGCAGACACCGTGACGTTGCAATGGGCATCCATAGGAGCTCTGCGTGATAATGAGCGCTACCAGGTAATCGTGGAAGTTCTCACCGGTGGAACCGGTTATAAATTAACGGAATATGTTACCGATACCAAGTTTATCGTCCCAGTGACATTTCGTCCTCAGGATAACAGCATCCTGCTCTGGTGGGTGGTCACTGTTCGCCAGAGCGGTACCGATGATTCGGGAAATCCCATCTGGTCCACTGCAGGTGCGGCTTCTGAAATGCGCGCCTTCGGATGGAGTGGTGCCGGTCCGATCGCCACACCGACAAAATAGTGACCGGTTATCAAAAAACCAATCCCCGCGAGTTTCCTCGCGGGGGAATTTTTTTGCCGGGGATAAATGATACCTGGAGTTATGCATGACCAAACCTGCCTTTAATTTGCGCGATTACAATCGCTATGCCTGGAACCACCAGGTGGATATTAACAATAAATTCACCATACCGGTTGATCCGCAAACCATTGCGGCTGCCCGAAAAGGCGAGTTTAGTGTCCTTTTAACCGAGACCAGGCCTGTTCCAACAGAATGGTTCCCTCCCTTCAAAGGGTTGGATCTTCTAGGCCTGGCGTGCGGAGGGGGACAGCAAGGTCCGGTTTTTGCCGCACTTTACGCGAATGTCACCATTTTTGACAATTCCCCGGCGCAATTGGACCGCGATCGCCAGGTAGCAGAACGTGAGGGATTAACCATCCGGGCCATCGAAGGTGACATGCGCGATCTGTCTGTTTTTCCGGACGAAAGTTTTGACTTGGTCTTCCATCCAGTTTCCAACGTTTTCTGCCCTGAAGTGCGTCCGGTATGGCGGGAGTCGTTCCGGGTGCTGCGACAAGGTGGATTACTCCTGGCAGGTTTCGCAAATCCTGTCTACTATCTGTTTGGTACACGTGCCGACGAACAGGAAACACTTCAAGTCAAATATGGTATTCCTTATTCCGACCTGAAAGATATGGAACCTGAGGAGTTGGACAAATGTATTGAAGAAGGCATCCCGCTTGAATTCGGTCATAGTCTTACTGATTTAATTGCAGGTCAGACCGACGCCGGGTTTGCAATTACAGGCTTTTACGAAGATATTTGCCCTGATTCACATCTCAGCAAGTATCACCCGGCGTACATAGCCACCCGCGCCGTTAAGAACTAGAAGGAGATTATGAATGAAAGTGATAACCAATGAAAAACGCATCGCTTTGGTTGCGCACGATAATAAGAAAAGTGATTTACTTGAGTGGGCTCGCTTTAACCGTGAGACGCTGGCACGTCATTTGTTATTTGCAACGGGAACAACCGGTGACTTGATTGCCAGGGAATTGGATCTCCCGATCACCCGCTTCTTTTCCGGTCCACTGGGAGGCGACCAGCAAGTGGGCGCTGCCATTGCCAAGGACAAGGTCGATATGCTAATATTTTTCTGGGACGCCCTCGAACCTCAACCGCATGACCCCGACATCAAAGCCTTGCTGCGGCTGGCTGTGCTGTACAACATTCCTACTGCCTGCAACAGGTCTACAGCAGACTTTATTATTTCGTCACCACTCATGGCACAGGCATATGAGCGTCCCACTCCAGACCTGGAGCGGTATGCCTCCACCCGTCATCCGTTGGATTAATAATAGCAGCTTCGAATGAAAAACCAATTCAAATGTAATAAACAAAGCTTCCGAAATCAATGATCTCGGAAGCTTTTCCTATTCGATGCCTTTCAATCTGCAGGGGTAGCTGGAAATGATTTTACTTTTTTGCCATTTCCTCCAGCATGGCCGTCGTCAGGGATTTAGGTCGTTCGATGGGTTGGCCAAGGGCGCGCGCCCATACCAGGTTTGGCATGACGCCCAGGGCGCGTCCCACGCCAAACAACACCGTGTAGAAGTCAAACTCGCGGATGCCGTAGTAATACTGCAGCGTGCCGGAGATGGCGTCCACATTGGGAGCCGGGTTCTTGGCTTTGCCTTGTTCCTTTAGCACTGCCGGGACCACGTCATAGACTAGTTCCGCCAGGCGGATAAGTGTATCTTCCGGGAAGCGAGCCTTTGCAAATTCGAGCTGTGCGGTGAAACGCGGGTCGGTGACGCGCAAGACTGCGTGCCCGTATCCAGGAATGACCTTGCCGCCATTTAAGGTATCCCAAGCGAATTTGTATAAATCTTCGCGTGGCGGAACACCACCGAATTTATCGCGCACATCGATCAACCAACCCAGGCACTCCTGGTTTGCAAGACCGTGTAACGGTCCTGCCAGCCCGTTGAGACCCGCCGAGAATGCGTAATATGCATCTGATAGAGCCGAACCCGCTAGGTGGGTGGTGTGGGCGCTGACATTGCCTGACTCATGGTCCGAGTGAAGGATAAAGTACAGCCGGGCGAGTTCGGAATATCCCTTCTGGTCCTTAACACCCAGCATTTTGGCAAAGTTGGCACCATAATCAAGCTTCGGATCATATTTCTGTTCATTTCCATCGCCATATTTCAGCCGGTATATGAACGCCGCAATGGACGGGAGTTTGGCTGTCAGGTCAAGGGCGTCCTCCAGGGTTGATTCCCAATACATGTCCTTCTTGACACCTGAATGATAAGCCTTGTTAAATTTCGAACCACTTTGCAACGCCAGCACCGCCTGGGAGAACAGGATCATCGGGTGCGTATCTTTGGGCATGGAACGCAGCATGGCAAATACATGGGCTGGGACACCGGATCTTTTTGCCCATTCAGCTTCCACTTCCTCAGCCTGGGCTTTGGTTGGAATTTCACCGATCAGCAGGAGATAAAATAACCCACCCACATATGGGATGGCTGCTCCATCAGGTTTGGGGAGTTTCTCAAGCACTTCTGGGATCGACATGCCCCGGAATTTAATACCGGTTGCCGGGTCGACAAATGAGATATCGGTCACCATCGACTTGATATCGCGCATCCCGCCGTAGACCTGGCCGATCGTCACCTGGTCAATAACGGTTTCGCCATGTTCCTTGATCAGTGTTTTAACGCGCTCCCGCCAGGCGGGAAGTTGAGCTGAAAGTTTCTCTTGCAGAATCATATTAGCCTCCGATTTCCGTGTGTCGCTGTGAGGTGAACGGCACCGGCATTAGATTTTAACCAGAGATTGCATAACGCTGATACTGTCCTTGACCGCGGCAGCAGATTTTTCCAATGCCGCTTTTTCGTCTGCATCAAGTTTATATTCAACGACCTTTTCAAGGCCGCCGCGTCCCATTTGCACCGGCACGCCAAAGAACATGTCCTTCAGGCCGTATTCACCCTTCAGGTATGCTGAAGCAGGAACAATCAGATGCTTATCTTTCAGGATTGCTTCGGCCATTTGGGCTACAGCTACCGCGGGTGCATAATAGGCTGACCCGGTTTTTAGCAGGCTGACGATCTCGCCGCCTCCCTTGCGGGTCCGCGTAACAATGGCATCCAGCTTTTCGGCAGGCATGTATTCGCGCAATGATACGCCCGCGATGTTTGAACGCCCCGTCAATGGGACCATCTCGTCACCGTGGCCGCCGAGTACAAAGCAGTTAATGTTTTCCACACTGACGCCTGTCTCCAGCGCCACAAAGGCGCGCATGCGCGCCGAATCCAGGATGCCGGCTTGGCCCAGAACGCGCTCGCGCGGGAGTTTTCCCATTTTCATTGCCAGATATGCCATTGTATCCAGCGGATTGGTTAATACGATGAATATGGCATCCGGTGAAAACTGAAGGGCGCTGGTGGTGGCATCTCCGACAATCTTGGCATTGGTTGTCAGCAGGTCTTCCCGGCTCATACCCGGTTTACGTGGTATACCGGCGGTGATGACAACGATATCCGACCCCTTGGTTGCCGCGAAATCGTTGCTCCCAACCACTGAGACATCCTTGCCGATGATCGGCAGGGACTCCAACAGATCGAGGGCCTTGCCCTGGGGCATACCCTCGATAATGTCCACCAGCACCAGGTCGGCGATTTCTCGTTCCGCCAGCCAATGAGCTGTGGTCGAACCGGTCATGCCGGCTCCGATTATGGAAATTTTAGCAGTCATTGTTCCTCCTTGGGCATAGGCTACTAGATTTATACTACAAAATAAACCTTATTGATGATAGTACTCTTTGTCACACACTTATCTTATAAATATCCTAACTGAAAAAGCGGCAGTTGTCCTGCCGCTTCAATATCTTTCTAAACTTTATATGAAATTCAGCTATTTTCCTGTTCAAGAAAACGGGTGGCTTCCATGGCTGCTGCCGCACCCATCCCCGCCGAGGTAATCACCTGTTTGAACCGGGGATCTGCAGATTCACCCGCTGCAAATACGCCAGGGACGCTCGTGTGCATGCGATCATTCACTTTAATATAGCCGTTCTCCATTTCCAGTTGGTGGGTAAACATTTGGGAGTTTGGGGTATGACCGACAAAGATAAACAAACCATCCGTTTTGAACGACTCTACTTCACCAGTCTGAATATTTTTTACATTTATCGATTCCACCCTTTCTTCTCCGATCACATCGGTGACGATGGAGTTCCAAATAAATTTCATCTTGGGGTTATCCTTGGCACGCTTTTGCAAGATCACCCCGGCACGGAAACTTTCACGCCGGTGAATGATCGTAACTGAGGTGGCAAAGCGCGTCAGGAATAAACCCTCTTCCAGTGCGGAGTCGCCTCCACCGACCACCGCTACTTTTTTATCTTTAAAAAACCACCCGTCGCAGGTGGCGCAATACGAGACTCCCCTGCCTGTCAGGCTGGTCTCGCCGGGGATGTTAAGAAGGTTGGGGCTGGCACCAGTGGAAATGATCAGAGTATCGGCAAGATATTCGCCAGTATCCGCGACCACCTTGAAAGGTTTGCTGGACAAATCCACACTTAAGGCTGAATCAAATTGGACGTGTGCACCGAAACGTTCCGCCTGCTTTTGAAACAATTCACCGAGTTCCACGCCTCCCACTCCCTCCGGAAACCCGGGATAATTCTCGATGGTATTCGTCAAGGCCACCTGCCCGCCTAATTGAATACCGGTCAATACCAACGGTTGAAGATCTGCGCGCGCGGCATACAGGGCAGCCGACAAACCAGCTGGTCCGGCACCGAGGATAAGTACCTTAACGTGTTCAGGATTTACCTTGGATGAAGAAAGTTCACTCATTATTAATATTGCTCCCTTGCTCAATATTATAAATTAGATGCGCTAAAACCAGTTTAGTTACTTCTATCACAGAATCATTGGTATTTTACATTTATCTAAAATCAAAGGATATAATTATGGTGGAAACATTTCCATTTTACCCAGCATGGGGTGGCTCAACCATTACCTGCTGGTAGGCTTCACATATCCATCCTGGAGGCAGATTCATTTGGGCCTGGTTCAAGACCTGCGTCCTGATAAACACGATAAGGAGAGAAATATGAAAATTCGAATTGCAGTATTTCTTTCAATTCTTTTCTCACTCATGCTGGCATGCAACCTGGCTGCGGGCACTGGAAGTACGCCACAGGCACAGGGCACCACTCCCCAGGGGAATGCAAATCAACCCACTGGGATTATTCCGGTTAGCACACCGCCCGCAGATCCGGTCAGCATAAATGATGGCCTGGGAAGCCTGAACAGTTATCAGATGACTGTCACATTAAAATCTACCGGTCCGGATCCAGCCCAATCTAGTACAATTACCATCGAGACCCAGCATTCCGAGGACCTGGGGGCAACTTACACTCATCTCACGTCGTCTGGTGTTGACTCGACGGGGAGCGCTTCCGATACATCAGAGAGTATTATCTATCGGATCGGTAATGATCAATGTTCCGGATCTGATCAAGATTGGTCCTGGACCAGTATGCCGCCAAACCAGGCTGAAATGCTGGATATTATTGCGAGTATGCTGGGTATTACTCCCTTGATCGATACCCCCACATTTGTAGCCCAAGAGACAATGAACGACATCCCGTCAAATCATTTCACATTTAAAGTATCGGGGCTTGGGGTGTCTTCAGGAGCCCAGGTGAATGCCAACCAGGGTGACTATTGGCTTGCGGTGGACGGTCAATATATTGTCAAATACATCCTCGTTCTGGAAACCAGTCTAGACCCTCAAACCGATGTGCTGCACGAGGAAATTTCCATCGAGTTGACCCAGGTCAACCAACCAATATCGATAGCTTTTCCGCAAAGCTGCCTGGATGCAGCCCTCGTCACGCCGGAGCCTTAACCCGGCAAAGACAGGATTCGAAATCCTTCTTCCGGGTTGGAACGGGAGGAAGTAATCGTATTTAAATTATTTATTACTTGAAATCGCGGTTTGCAGGTCATAAACCGCGAAACTTTCATTTTCGTAAACAACAGGAAACGGCTGCAAATGAGGTTTTTCAATAACCAGGTAACGCACCTTGTACTTTTGTGCAATTTGTAAATAATCTCCAGGCTTTAGCGAATAGTATGCATCTCTGGTAAAAGTAAACGTATCAAAGTAATTTCCATTAAATTGATCGATAGCGCCGGGCGCAAGTGCTTCAAACCTTTCCAACCAATAAGGGAAAAAACCGGGGTGTGGAAACTCATATATTTCAACAAGTGTCGCCAGCGTACCTCGTTCAGAAAAAGTGCGCCAATCAGGGATATAGTGGGAAAAGATTTCGGGCGGGGTGATAAACATGGCCTCTCGAGGTGTGCCTTTTCGGGCCCAATCCTGCGTCTGTGTCCAGGGTGTTTTTGGCTCAAACAAGTAATAACCAGGCGACCAAAAACCTGTATCGATGCCCCCATAGATCACAGCAATCCCAACCATAATAAATACAAGAACACCAGCCCACTGCCGCCATCGAAATTTATCCAACCAGCGTTTCAGTCCCAAGAAAACAAGGGGGAGCAATGGCGAAGGAGAAGAAACGAAACAAACCGACACCAATCCACCTGGGATGCCATTCAGAATCCCCTCCTGAAGGCGTGTTGCCAGGTAGCCTGCAAAATATATATAACCGAAGATCAGGAGGAAAACGCCAATTCGTAAGATTTGCAACTGCAGGATGAAGGTTATCGGAAACCAATACGTGGTTATAAGTTGAATCAGCAACACGACCCCTATTGCAAAAATAAAATTGGTCATTATATGGTCATGTGAAGAAAGTTTCAACTTTCTTCCTAAAAAGAAAAATGCCAGGGTTGCAATTCCATGCAAAGTACCAATAATAATCTGTGGAGTGGGCAGGAAAATATAATAGACACCCGCCAATAAGGCAGACGAAACCAGTTTAAGAACATCTGGTCGAAGCTGCAGATCGATAGGTATACTCCCAAAGCGCCACAATAAAACGGGCAATCCGCCGCAAATGATGAGACCGAATCCCTTCAGGAAATTTTTCAAACCAACTTCACGATATCGAATGAGAAAATCGAAAAGTATCATCGCTACAGCGAAACCGGCATAAATGACATGGAAATTGAACATTACTCCCAACAGCAGAAAAGCCGGCACATAGTTACGTCGCAAGTGCAGTATGATCGCGCCCAGGATAAAAGGGAGGACAAAGGTGCGGTTTAGCAGACTAAATTCGACAATCTGAAATCCGGGCATGCCCAGGTGGGGAAAAATCAGTAAAAGGAGACTTATCAAATTTGCTAAATTATTATCGAATAATGTATCGGTTAATTCCCAAAACATCCAGACCAGGCTGTAAGTCGTTAACACGTGAACTACAAACATGACTAGCTCAAGGATGCCCGCTTTATATGCGGGTATAAAAAGCAGCCAAAAAAATGAATAATGTTCACTGCGAAGATTTAGAAAGGCATCCGTTGGATAAAGGCTTGGGTCTGCGATTTTCTTCAGGAATGGGATATGAACAACCTGGTCAAAGGTGCCAAAATGATACCCGTTCATCCAGATGGCTAAGAGCGTTACCCCCAGGAAAATAATATGGCGCAATAGTCTCTTTTTTGCGAGGGCATCAGCAAGCGTGCAAATATATAAAATCATATATTTAATATGAAATTGATCAATCTCTCCCCAATAATTCTGGAGTCGTCATTGAGTTGATTTTTCTCGCAGGAAAGGCGACGCCAATACCTGCGATCAATAAAGTGATTAACGCAATCAAACTAATTGTGGACAAGTCCCAACTTGGTGTGATGGCAATCCCGAAGGCAGAAAAATCTTGGATTCGCGAAAATAAAAGAATAAACGCAAGTGTTGCTCCCACGAGGGCACCAAGAAGCAGAATCAAGCTTGCTTGGGTTAGCAGGTAGATAACGACTGATTTCCTGCCGAATCCCAGGGTGCGTGCGATGCCAAATTCACGGCGATGAAGCCAGGCCAACCGCCAAAGAAGGTTGGTAAGAGTGATGCTGGTTGCGATCCCGGCAAAGCCACCGAGCAGACCAAGATAATTAAAGAAACTCATTATTTCTTTTCCGAATGTATTGCCAGCCTCACCTCTTCGACTTATTGAAACCCCATTTCCCAGGTTGGATCCTTCGTGAAGTGGACCATTATCGGGTATGTAGTAGATCGAAACATCAGAACCGTAGCCCAACAATTGTTGGGCGTCTAGGAGGGAAATCCAGGCCTGGCTGTCTTCATAAGAGCCGGTCTCAAAGACCCCAATAACTTTAAACTCTCTACCGCGTAATATGAGCTCGTCTCCCACTTTGACTTTTAACCGGTTTGCTAGACCGCTGCCCATCATGGCTACTCGAGGAGAATCACCGGAAACAAGGTTTCGACCAGCCAGCAATTTGAAAGGGCTTACTTTATACAGGTCATCGGGCTGCACACCGCGCATCATAATGCCATTTGAGATTGAAGTCCCCACTACCTGATGAATTTCTGGAATAGGTTGGTACCCATAATCCTTCAGAAGTTTCTCAGTTTTACTATTAAGACGGCTACCGTGAATTTCACCACTGCCAAAACTTACCTGGACAACCAACCAATTAGCTTTTAGCGAGAAATAAGTCATGGATAATGATTTCTGATAAGTAATTAAAGCGATGTAAATAGCAAATGTAATGCTAAAAAGCAATGCCATCACCAGACCAAGCATCCAACGTCGTTTTAAATCTTTAAATGCTATTCTGATTATTGCGAGCATATAACCCTATTGATGAATATACCTGGCGACACTACTATTCCGTAAGTGTCGCGTGGGAATCCAAACTCCTGCCCACCCAAAGATTAAGGAAAGAACGAATCCAAACAGTAAGGCTTTTCCAGAAATCGCAACGGGCAAGGGGACCGAATGAAGGGTTAAGGGTGTGATGTGGTTAAACCAACGCAATAATAGAGAGGTGACCCCCCAACTTAATAAATAACCAGCACAGACCTGAAGTAACGTTCTTACGATGACCAGGCCGCGGATGGTACCAGACTGAACCCCAACCGCACGCAAAATTGTTATATCCCGGCGACGTTCGGAAAGAATGAGGAAAATGTTGCAGTAAGTTCCCAGCATCACCGCAGATAAAGCAAGGATCACAAGTATTCCACTCATCCCTTGCGTGTCTGAGACTGCTTTTGTGTATTCTTGATAAAGGTTGTCAGCAAAATAGACATCAAAGCGATCAATCAATCGTGGGTCATTTTGTAGTTTGGAACGAACGGCCTCAAAATTCACGCCGGATTGCAATTGAATCCAGGCAAATTGATATACGCCTTTCAAATCAAACAGGTTGGTTGCCGCGTCCAGGGTCATCCATAACGAGCTGAATTCCGTGCCAGGAGCCCTGATCACCCCGGAAATGATGAAGTCGTTACCGAAAATGTGAAGAGTATCGCCGATTCTCCATTTGGTCAAAGCGACCGTGCCTTCCCCAATGGCAACCTCGCCAACTCCTATAGGCCAATTTCCACCAATAAGCTGCAGGGAATGCACGGTCTGCATATCTTCCAACCGTGCAGCTCTCAGTTGAAAAAGATTGTTATTGATGTATATTATTTTGAAAATGAGGGGGGATACACTTTTTACATATTCCGGGATTAACTCTTCAGCAGGGAGAAAATCTCGATCCGTAACGATGCTTTCGGAGGGGTCGAAAACGTTTCGAGAAATGATTAGGAGAATTGATTTATCGGTTGGCTGATTGCCGAAATTATACGCGGCTTCAGCGAGAGCCACCATGGCAAAATAGCTGCAAAGAAAAACCAATAAATTGACAATGGTAATGGTGGTCCGCCAGCCATCACTGATAAGATCCTTGATCACAAACCGGAAAACGTCACCCAGTTTTGTCAATGTGGTTAGGTTGAATTTTTCCATCACGGAGCTCAAAGACACGATCTGCATTTTCTGCAATTCGCAGATTATGCGTGGCGACCACAAACGTGAGACCCAATTGTCTATTCAAATCGTGCATCAGGGTGGTGATCGCCTGAGCATTCAGAGAATCAAGATCACCAGTGGGCTCATCAGCCAGGATTAACTCTGGCTCGGCAATGATCGAACGGGCAATGGCGACTCGCTGCTGTTCTCCCCCTGAGAGTTCCGAGGGGAGGTGGTTCAGCCGATTTTCGAGTCCCACCCGGGAAAGGAGCTTGACAGCTTTTATTTTGGCCAGTTTGAAGGCAATGCCTTTGGCTAATAATGGCATGGAAACGTTTTCGACGGCATTCAATGCGGAGAGCAGGTTATAAAATTGGAAAATAAACCCGATATGGTCACGGCGGAAGGTGGTTAGGCTTTCTTCGCTGGCTTTTTCCAGTGCAAACCCATTCATGCTTATCGTTCCTGTTGTTGGATGATCGATTCCACCGATCAAATTAAGCAACGTGGATTTACCTCCCCCGCTCGGACCAAGGATGACAATAAATTCCCCTTTTTTGATCTCGAGATCAATTCCACGCACTGCTTCAACAGTTTCGGTGCCGCGGTGATACGTTTTATAAAGTTGATGAATTGAGATCATTTTTCATTATCTTTGTATTTATTCGTCTGTACCTATCACCAGGTTAGGAATATTAAAGGCGGCGTTTCTTATAGCAGGCGATAAATATTACTTTCAAAACAATTATGAAGAAAGATAGTAACCTGATCAGAGAATAATTGAATCTTACTAAATTCCGGTCGAAAAATAGTCAAACATCTTTTTCTTCTATATCCGGTATTATACTTCCTCAAGGTATTTGTCCATTTCAGCAGCATGGGTGTATACATCCCCGTGAACCAGGAAGATATCTTTATAAAAGGACCTATGGATTCTGTAAAAAGGACCAGGGAAAAGGTTCGACTGGAAAACCAATACCAACCGTAAGATTTTGATCTGCATGATACCCTATTTGATTTTAGGAATGACTTATGCCTTTGCCGCTGCGGTTCAACCCGGGCCTTTCCTGACATATCTAGTTTCCCAAACATTGACCAATGGATGGTCCCGTACGGTCCCGGCAGCCTTCGCTCCCTTGCTCAGCGACATTCCGATCATTACCCTGGTTCTGTTTGTCTTAAGCCGAATGCCGGGCTGGCTGGTCCAGGTGCTGCAATTTGCAGGGGGAGGTTTCCTTCTTTACCTGGCACTGGGGGCTTATAAAATCTGGCGGAATTATAAAAAGACAAAGGCGATCGGGAATATTACCGTTCAGCAGACGATTTTAAAAGCTGTCCTGGTAAATTCGTTGAACCCGGCACCTTACCTGGGATGGAGTCTGGTCATGGGACCTCTCCTGCTGAAGGGATGGCGGGAGACCCCTGCCAACGGGATTGCGCTCCTGGTAGGGTTTTATTGCGTGCTGATCATCGTTACGTTGGGAATAATGCTGCTTTTCTCGCTTGCCAGGAATGCTGGCCCGCGCATCAGCCAGGCACTGGTCGGTCTCTCTGCAGTCGCGCTGACAATTTTTGGTCTATACGAAATATGGCTGGGAATTAGATCTATCTTATGAGCCCGATCCATTTGGATCCAATAAATAAAGATCCCTTCTGACAAGTGTGAAAGGGATCTTCTATATATACTACACAGCTTTTTCAGCTTCAGCAGCTCTCAACTTTTCCGCGGCGCGGTAATATTTAAGGTAACGCATGGAGTTCTCGTCCCTTCCCAGGAGCATGTCGGCCGCTTTGACCACTGCGCCAAGTTTCGCTGGATCAGTGATCGAACACGTGGCACCCAACTGTATTGCAAGCGTCAGGAATGTCTGGTTGACGGTCGGGCGGTCGGGCAGACCGAAGGAAACATTACTGGCGCCCAGGTTGATGTTCACGCCGAACTCTTTGCGCAGCAACTCCACGGTCTGGAGTGTGACGAGGGCTGCCTTGCTGTCCGACCCGACGGTGAGCACCAACGGATCGATGATGATGTCTTCGACCGGGATTCCAATTTTAGCAGCCCGTTCAATGATCTTTTCCGCAACGGACAGGCGTTCTTCCGGCGTCTTGGGAATGCCATTATCGTCCATCGTCAGCCCGATCACCGCTGCCCCCCTCTCTTTGACCAGAGGCAATACGGTGTCCAGCTTTTTCTCTTCACCGCTGACCGAATTGACCAGGGGTTTACCCGGTGAGGCTGCCAGGCCGGCAGCCAATACCAGCGGGTTTGCTGAATCAAGGCAAAACGGTACATCCACGACCGGGACTAGCATTTCCACTAGCTTTTTGACCACCGCCACCTCATCCAGACCTGGCACACCCACGTTGATATCCAGCACCTTTGCTCCCCAGGCTACCTGGCTTTCGGCTAGTTGACGGGCGTAATCCAGGTTGCCTTCGGATAATGCCGCGGCCAGTTTTTTGCGCCCGGTGGGGTTGATTTTTTCTCCGATCATCACGAACGGGCGGTCAATACCGATGATGACTTCCCTGGAAGCAGATTTCAAAATCGTGTGCATGTGTACTCCTATATTTTTTATATTGAAAGGGCTGGGAAAGCAACTTGGGTTTAACTATATGCTCCTAACCTCTTTGTTTATTTTTTCGTATTTCGCATGAACCTTAACGCCGTCTCAGCAAGAACTGCTGCCCCAACCGGCAGGCAGCTTTCTTCAAGATCAAAATCAGGGTTATGCAGTTGGCAATGGAAATTCTCACTAGCTGTCCCCAGGGCAAACATGGCTCCCGGGGCAAGTTCCATAAAACAACCAAAATCTTCAGCTCCTAATTCATCCTTCCACGGAAGGACATTTTGTCTGCCGAGCAGGTCGGCAGCCACGTCAGCGATCAGGTTGGATGCTATTTCAGAATTGATCATCGGAGGAGTGCCTATCTCAAATTTGAGGTCGTAGTTTCCTCCCAGGCTGCGGGTAATTTCAAATGCGCGCCTGATCTCAGCATGAATCTGCTCCTGGACTCGTTTATCGGTATAACGCAGGGTGCCGGTTAATTTGACCCGCTCAGGGATGACATTTTCAGTGAAACCCCCGTTCAGAGAACCTATACTGACCACAGCCGGGTCAAATGGATCAAGACGACGCGATACGATTGCATTTAACGCCAGGATAACGTGTGCACAGATGTAAAACGGATCTATGGTCTGGTGCGGGTGAGCGCCGTGCCCGCCTTTGCCGATGATCTCTGCGAACCAGGAATCCACCCCGCCAGAGGCAGGTCCCGACTGGATGCGGATGCTTCCAGCAGGCGCGGTGGGTTCGACATGCAGTGCGATGACGAGATCCACGCCATCCATTGCCCCGTCCTGGACCATGCGCGGCGCGCCGCTCAAGCCTTCTTCATCAGCCACTTCTTCAGAAGGCTGCATCAGGAACCGAACCATCCCTGGGAATTTTTCATGACAAAGTAAATCTGCGGCACCCAGGGCAATGGCCATATGGCTGTCATGCCCGCAGGCATGCATTACACCCGTGGTTTGCGACGCGTACGGTACCTGGTTGCTCTCCTGAAGTGGAAGTGCATCCATATCGGCGCGGATTGCCACAACAGGGTTCCCGCTCCCGAGATCTGCGATCACACCGGTTCGCCCCACGCCGCGCTTCACACGATACCCGAGTTTCTCCAGGGTATCTGCCACTATGGCGGACGTTCTTTTTTCCTGGAAACCGAGTTCCGGGTGCATATGGAAATCCCGTCTCCAATCACTCATTTGTTTTTGGATTGCCTGCGCTTTTTCAAGCATATTCACCTGCTCGTTCTTTAATTATTAATTCGATGGACAGTAACACTATTTTACCAATTCATTTTCAGCAGACATCATCAATGCATCCAGTTCGCGTTCCTGGGAGGCCTCAAGCGGCGGGACCTGGTGCTCGCGCAAAATCGTTTCAGCTTCGAACTGCGCCCTTTCAACAAAACCGGTCCGATCGGCATTTTCCCATGCTTCCCAAGAGCCGCGCTCAGCAAGTCTTGTTAAAAATATTTCGCCGGATTTTAGATATTTCATGGTATGTTTTTGGCCGAGAAAATTACGCGTGGAAGACATGGCAGATGCAATTACATCAACTGCCAGCGCTTCTGAATCCGCTGTGATGCCCTTTCTGATCCTGATAATGCTCCCGGCAAATTCGTTATCAGCTACCATCTGAGCATAGGATCCCATCACGCCGGCTTCCATCTCACCGATACCGGATAGCTCATCGGCGCCTGCCAGGGCCGGGATGGCAGCGTTCAGGGCACGTTCGAAACCATCCTGTGCATCAAGGCTATGCGCATTGGTTGAAAAACCATAAACATTGACCGGAAGCCCATAGCGATGCCCGATCTGCACTGTTCCTGCGGAGGCCATTCCCATCTCGACTCCTCCCCAAACCGAAAGCCCGGTGCGGGGCTCCATCATCGCCAGGCGACCACAGTAAATAATCGGTAAACCTGGACGGACGAGTTCTGCCAGCACCAGCGCTGCTAAAACTTCTGCATTCTGCTGGGTAATGGCTCCGGCAATGGAGAACGGTGCAGTCGTGCCAGCAGTGGGACAGGGAAGTGGCGCAAATGCGATCCCCTGTCTAGCGATTTCCATGATTGCCTCGGCCTCATGGTCTGGAATGCTCAGCGGGCTGACAGGAGAAAGCGATAAGGTCAATACTTCAGAAGGTGGCCCAATCAACTCCGCCATTTTTACCGCATAACGGACTTCGCTGGCGAACTGTACCCCCGGCCCCTGGAGAGGCTTAAGCGTGTACGACAACGAGTGTCGATACATGGCCAGTGACATGACCCCACCCGGCACATCGGTGGGGGTGAAAAAGGGGGTGATGGTGTGACAATTCTCAAGCGCGTCCAACAGGCGGGCGGCATCCCGCACGTCCTGGACAACAGCCAGTCGGCGTGTCCCGGAGGCTGCATCATAAATCTGGGGGGCGCCTCCCAGATTGTGGAAATACAAGCTTCCCTCGCCAAGTGTCTTGATCGCTCCGCCCCGCCCCTTGATGGTTATCCTCTTTCCAGCCTTCTTAATGCAACTCTCCACCAATTCGGATGGCAGGAGAACACGCATTTCTCGTATTTTTGCGCCTGCCCCGGTTAGAAGTGCCCGACTTTTAGGCTCAGTCAGCACCACTCCGGTCTCAGCCAGGATCCGCAGGCTGGCTCGATGGATGGCTTCTATCTCGTTATCTTCAAAAATGGAAAAACGGATCATCGATATTCTCCGATGCTTGTCAATAAAAGAGGTTACTCTTTCTCGATGTATTTCGCAAGAAATGCCACGCGGCGCTGTTCAGAATCCACCACATTTTCCAGTTTTAGAAATGCGTGGCCTTCGTCTTCGTAAACCACCAACTCAGCTTCCTTGCCCAGGTTGTGCAATTTTTCGTGCGCTTCGATTGAATCGCTGACCGGACAGCGCTGGTCCAGCCTGCCGGCAATCAATTGTACCGGGGCTGTGACTTGATGGAGAAAGAAATACGGCGACCTTTCAACCCACAAGTCATGATCGTCCTCTGGATTGCCAAAGTTTTCATAATCCCAATGCTGCAGATCAGGACGGATGTATTTGTGGTTGGTGAACCAATTGATGAAAGGCACAATCGCCGATCCGGCTGCCCAGAGGTGGGGATATTTCGTCAGGCAGGTCATGGTGAGATATCCGCCGTGACTGCGGCCGGTGATCGCGATCCGTTCTGGGTGAGCCAGGTTATTCTGGAGGAGAAAATATGCGCCAGCAGCAACGTCATCATTATCCACCCCGCCGAAATCGAACCGACTGGCTTCCTGCCAGGCTCGCCCGTAGCCGGTGGAACCGCGGTAATTGGGTACCAGGACAACCCAACCCCGCGATGCCATGTGGGTCATCAATGGATACCATGTCATCTCAAAAAACCAATCCGGTCCGCCGTGAATAAGGAGGGCAGCCGGGCCTGGTTTCTGAACCTGCGATTTGAAGAGCAAGGCTGGGACAGGTGTCCCGTCCAAACCGGGATAGGTGATCTCTTCTGGCATGACAAATGGAAAATTGGTAAGTTCTAGCGGGAGAGAATGGGTTACCTGCGTAAATGACCCATCCGTCAGGGTTAAAGACCAAATATCCTCCGGATGGCGCGGGTTATCGAAGGCAAAAATGATTTGGCTTCCGTCCGGTGTAAAGAGAGGCAGGTAATGGACTCCTGGTTCCACCCGGTACATTTCCGCGGGATCACCAGGTTTTTGTATTGCCAGCCAGGATACCGTACTGCGGTTGAACACGTATACCAGGCGGTTTCCGTCAGGCGACCATGCTGGAAACTGTTTTTCCCCGTCTCCATCGGTTAACCAGAGGATCTGGTGCGTGACCAAGTCGAATATACCGATGTTGTTAAAGCCATGCACATCCGATGTAAATGCGAGCCGGGTGCCATCCGGCGACCAGCAGGGCTGCCCGGCGTCGATCGGTCCGGTATCATCGGCAATCCTGTATATTTCACTTCCATCTTCGGCATTAACAATAAAGATGCCAAAATCTATCCCGCCCGCCTCGACCGATATTGCCAATCGCACCCCGTCCGGTGACCAGCGGATTTTCCAGGCAGGGTAGCCGGCATCCAGGACATGCCGTGCTTCACCGCCCGTGGCAGGGATTACGTATGCGTCGAATTGCCCGGATTCATCAGAAATATAGGCCATATATTTGCCATCCGGCGACCATGAGAAATCAGCCTGCAGGGAACCCTTTGGATGAGGGGTCAGGTCACGCCCTTCTCCGGTGACAAGATCGCTAACGAAAAGGTGGTAAGCTTCACCGCCATCAAAATCAACCGTGAACGCCAGGTTGCGGCCATCGGGAGAGTAGCGAGGATGAAATTTCCCTCCAGGCCCATGAGAAATAAGGTGTGGAATAGCTTTATCGTCGTCCTCCTTGTGACCCGAACCAGCCCGCAGGGAAACCTCATAGATCTCCCAGCGTCCATCCGGATTCCAGGAAAAAGCCACGCGTCGGCCATCAGGCGAAACGTCGAAGCCCATCTCTACTTCCACACAGGGAACGCGCAATAAAACCCCTAGGTCAATCATGGCCTTTCTTTCATTCAGACTTTATGGCAGGCGACCCAATGGTTGGGTGCGACAAGCCGCCATTCCGGCACTTCGCGTCCGCATTGTTCATCTGCGAGCGGACAACGAGGATGGAAACGGCAGCCGGAGGGCGGGTTGATCGGGCTGGGCACATCGCCCGTCAGGATAATTCTTCGACGGGCACGATCCTTCCTTGGGTCGGGGACAGGAACGGCAGAAAGTAACGCCACGGTATACGGATGGAGGGGGTGCTCGTATAGTTCGTTTCTCTCTCCCATTTCTGCCATCACACCCAGGTACATGACTGCCACCCGGTCGCATATGTGGCGTACCATACTGAGATCGTGGGCAATAAACAGGTAAGTTAACCCAAACCGGTCTTGCAAATCTTCCAGCAGGTTGACCACCTGGGCCTGGATGGATACGTCCAACGCCGAAATGGGTTCGTCGCAAACAATAAACCTTGGGTCGGACGCTAGGGCGCGCGCCACGCCGATCCGCTGTCGCTGACCCCCGGAGAATTCATGTGGGAACCGGTTGATGAGACGTTCGCTTAATCCAACCAGGCCCATCAGTTCCTGTACGCGTTCGACCCGTTCCACTTCCGTTTTAAACAAATGATGGACGCGTAGCGGTTCGCTTACGATGGAATGGACCGTCCACCTTGGGTTGAGCGAAGCGTAGGGGTCCTGGAAAATCATCTGCGCGATGCGGCGGATGAGAAGCATTTCCCTGCCTTTGGCAGACCTGACGTTGTGACCGTCGATTGTAACCACACCGGCAGTAGCCGGGTAAAGCCCCAGAAGCGTGCGGCCCGCAGTGGTCTTGCCGCAGCCGCTTTCACCCACCAGGCCGAGTGTCTCCCCTTTTTCAATAGTAAAAGAAATTCCATCCACTGCACGCACTGCGCCCACCTTGCGCTGGATGATAATTCCCCGCGTCACCGGGAAATGTTTGGTCAGTTTTTCGACTCTTACTAGCGGCGGAGTCCCGTTCATCTCGATGCACCGGTTTTGATATCAACCCAACATGCAATATTATGATGGTTCCCACCCACCGGAGTCAGGGAAGGATTATCGGTCTTGCATCGTTCGATGGCTACTTCGCACCTGGTCGAAAACGGACACCCATGCGGTTCTACGAGCAGGCTGGGCGGGGCGCCTGGAATGGATTTAAGTCGGCGATCGCGGCGCCGGTCCACTCGCGGTAGGGCACCCAGCAAAGCACTCGTATATGGATGGCGCGGATTTTCGTACAACTCAATCACGCTGGCCTCTTCGACAATAAAGCCTGCATACATGACCATGACGCGGTCGGCGATACCTGCAACAACTCCCAGGTCGTGTGTGATCCAGATAACTGCCATATGGACCTGGTCCCGGATTTTGGTAACCAATTCAACGATCTGGGCCTGGATGGTCACATCCAGCGCAGTGGTTGGTTCATCTGCGATCAAAAGGCCGGGATTGCATGCCAGTGCCATTGCGATCATTACCCTTTGGCGCATCCCACCGGAGAACTGGTGCGGGTAATCTCCCAGCCGGTGCGATGGGTCTGAGATACCGACCATTTCCAGCAATTCCACGGTGCGCGCGTTGGCTGATTTTTGATCCATGTTCATATGGACGCGCAGGGATTCGCTTATCTGCCTGCCAATGCTCAGGACTGGGTTGAGGGATGTCATCGGGTCCTGGAATATCATGGCAATTTCACGTCCGCGAATATCTTCCATTTCTCTCTCAGACATTTTGAGGAGATCATTTCCACGGAAAGATGCCACGCCTCCGGCAATCTCTCCCGGTGGAACCAGGATCAGCTGCAGCACCGAAAGCATGGTGACAGATTTCCCGCATCCGCTCTCCCCCACCACCGCCAGGGTCTCCCCCTCGCCCACGTGGAATGAAATTCCATTAACGGCATAAACCGTCCCTTCCGGGGTATGGAAACGAGTCTTCAGGTCGCTAACTTCGAGAAGAAATGCCATAAAGTCACACTGCCCGGCTGCGCGGGTCGAGAGCATCTCGCAGTCCGTCACCGAGAAAATTTATGCTAAGAACTGTCAATAAGAGCAATATTCCCGGGAAGAACCATAACCAGGGAGCTGAGTCAAGATAGTTGTTTGCGCCATCGAGCATGTTTCCCCAGGTTGCAGTTGGGGGCTGCACGCCCAGGCCGAGGAAGCTGATATATGCTTCTGAGAGAATGGCATTTGCGACGCCCAGGGTCGCAGAGACCAAAATGGGAGCGATGCTGTTAGGCATGATGTGGCGAAATATAATTTCGAAGTTGCTGGTGCCAGTTGCACGGGCAGCCAGCACAAAATCATTCTCCTTTAAAGAAAGGAATTCTGCGCGCACAATCCGGGCCAGGTACATCCATGAGGTAAGGCCAATAATCAGAACGATTACGATCACACTTCCACTAAAGGTGCGCCCGAATAGGTCCACCTCTGGGATCTTGCCTCCGAAATATTTGGCCATCACGATCAACAGGAAGATTTCAGGAATATTCAACATGGCTTCGGTGATGCGCATCAGGATGCTATCCACCAGTCCGCCGTAATATCCTGCCAATGCTCCAACTAAAATCCCCAATAGAGTCTCAACCACAACAGCTGTCAGGCCGATCAGGAGCGAGATTTGTCCCCCATAAATAGTGCGCGCCAGGACATCCCGCCCGATCGAATCGGTACCAAAAGGATGAGCTGCGGACGGAGATTGCAACCGTATGCTTGTGTCATTGAAATTGGCGTATTTCTCGGATATGAAAAGGGAACCTCCCATGGCATACAAGACCAGGAGTCCCAGAACGACCAATCCAACAATGGCGGGTATATGGCGTTTGAATCGCCTCCACGCCAATTGACTGAGGCTGAGTGGAGGGGTTTCCAGATCATCCAGTGTCAGGGTTGGGATTTGAGATGTGGTCGTTTCCATGATCCCCATTCCTTTAGTCGTAGCGGATGCGCGGGTCCAACCACGCATAAACGACGTCCGTAATGATCTGGAAAATGATCACGGCCACTGCGACCAGCATCAGGCTGCCCATGACAACCGGAGTATCGGCCCGGTTGACGTGGTCCAGGAAAAGGCGTCCCATCCCGGGCCAGGCGAAAATGCGTTCGGTCACAACTGCCCCTCCCAGCAGGAAGGGCAGATCCAAACCGACGATGGTGGCAATCGGAAGCGAAGCATTTTTAAGTGCGTGCACAAATATGACCGAACGGCGCGGCAAACCTTTGGACCGGGCTGTCCGGATGTAGTCCTGGTTGAGTACATCCAACATGGTACTCCGGATGTAACGACTATAAGATGCGAGGCTGACTACCGACATGCTGATCACCGGCAGGATCATGTGATAGATAACCTGTGTGATTGTTTTCCCAGCCTGAGGATCGAACATCCCAACCGTTGGAAGATAAGGGAGACCCCATTTCTTAAAAAGAACGGAAAATACGAACATGGATATCAAGGCAATGAAGAATATCGGCATGGAATACCCGATAAAAGAAAGTGCGGTCAACACATGGTCCAAAACGGAATATTGTCGTATTGCAGAGTAAACCCCCACAATCAATGCTCCCAGGATGACGATTAATTCCCCCGCCAGCATCAGGATCAAGGTGTTTGGTATCCTTTCGCCAATTACCTGCATGACTGGCATCCGGTCTACCAAAGAGATCCCAAAATCTCCACGTAAAATGCCCAGGCGTTTACCTGGCGTTTCGGCTATTCCATCCCCATTTAGATCTGTTTTTGTCCAGGTATTACCAGCCAGCCAATAAATGTACTGGACATAAATTGGTTTATCTAGTCCCAGCTGTCTCTTAAGGCGTTCATAATCGTCAGCGCGGGTAACACGCCGTCCTCCCATCGTAGCCACGGGGTCTCCGACGCTCATCATTAACGCAAACAAAACCACACTGATGATAAACAGCAAGGGAATACCCTGGAGCAGGCGTCTAATAATATAGCGGGTCATGCTTCGCCTTCAAACAATTGATTGGAGGTGAACTGAGAAGCCGGTGTTACCCGGCTCCTCTAAAATTACCTTCAGTTGGTTTCTTAGGGAACCAGATCCCACTCGGCAATGTTGTAGAACATTGTCACGCCAGAGAATTTTACATTTTGCAGTCGTGAACCGAGGGCATAAACGTCCGGGTCCTGCCACATGCCGATAATATACACTTTATCGTAAAAGAGTTGATTGATCTGCGATATGGTGGCTTGTCGGGCTATCGGGTCAACCTGGGTGGACTGCAGCTTGATCAGGCTATCAAGTTGTTCATCGCAAATGTAAAACCAGTTATCCCCAACGGGACTCGCATCCGTTGGGATCTGGTCACAAAGCCAATAATAGATGTCCGGGTCTGGAAACAGGGGTCCATCTGACCATTCCTGGATATCGAATTCACCCCGGGCAGCTGGCCCATTATCAGCATAGCTGGCAAAGAATAACGTATCGTCAACAGGATTCACATCCAGCTTGATCCCAACGTCAGCCAGGTCCTGCTGCATGACAGCCTGCACGTCCTGGCGGTCTTCCCGAATGGTCGTGGCATGCGATATCTCGAGCTTTACTCCATCTTTATCCCGGATTCCGTCCCCATCACTATCGATCCAACCGGCTGCATCGAGCAGGCTTTTCGCTTGCGCAGGGTCAAATGGATATGGCGAAAGTGCCGGGTTGTTATAATAGGGCAATGCATCCCAAAAGCTGGCAGGAGTTTTGGTCAGGCCAAAATGCAAATCGGTGTTGATTCCATCCCGATTAATGGCGAGAGCAATCGCCTTCCTGACCCTGACATCCTGCAACGCAGGGTTATTCTTCTCGGGATTGAGGGTGAAAAACATAAATTCATTGTAACCGCTGGGTTCGATGACAATTTTCAGACCTGCATCCTGCAATCCGGGCACATCACTATAAGCAATAAATGTGCCCATATCAGCGTCTCCAGCTTTCAAAGCCGCAGTCTGTGAGGCATCATCGGGGACGAAGCGTATGAATATCTCATCGATCTTGGCGGGAGTACCCCAATAATTATCATTTCGAACGAACCTCGCAAAACTGGCCGTCTCCCATTCGGCAAAATTATAAGGACCGCAGCCAACCGTTGGCTTCTTAATCCATTCCGCATTATCGATGGTTCCATCTGCCTGGTAGATTGGGCTCAGGATATGTGCAGGCAGGATGCCGTGCCAGAGGTTTGCCAGCCAGGGAGCAAAGGGTTCGGAGAATGTGACCACAACTGTCTGCGGATCGGGTGCTTCCACAGTTGATATTACATCATATGGATAAGTGGTGGAAACCGTGTTTTGAGGGCTTACCGCCATCTGCCAGGTAAAGATAAAATCTTCAGCGGTCATGGGTACATTATCAGACCACTTGATATCTTTTCGTAGATGCATGGTGATGACAGTACCATCTGCATTGACACCGCCATTGGCGACGCTGGGAATTTCAGTTACCAGTACTGGAAAAGGTTCGTTGTTTGAATCAAACTCCCAAGCCCAGTGATCGAACATTTGCCATGTCGTCCAAACAAACCACATGTCACTGTAGAGTGGAGAAAGGTTATCAAATTCCTGGGTGAAAATCAAAGTTGCAACCTTTTTTTCAGGAACGGTTGTCGCAGGGACGTTTGTCGCAGGAAAGGTTGTCGGAGGCATTGGAGGCGTATCTCCCCCTGCAACTTGAGTAGCTACCTTCCCTGCGCACCCACTCAGGACCAGGCTGGCCGCCATAAAAATGGCGAAAAGCGTATAAGAAACAGATTTTTTTATCATCCTTCCTCCTTTTTAATAAATCGGGATATCTTATTATTCATAATAGCAAAAAAGCGTCCTCAGCACAACTGCTATTCGTTCTGATGACGCATGATGATTATTCCAATCGGGGTAGAGCATCCATGCCTGCTTTCCGAGCCAGCCTCTCCACCATTGTTCGCAATAAAAGCTCCTGTTCGGGAGGATAATCCGGTCGTCGATAGCTGGCAAGCAGTTCACGGGTACGAACTTTGGCGCGGGCAAAAGTATCCAGGCTGCCAGATGCCTGCCAGCCGCGATTCGAATCCCGGTCGATCACAGCGGATGGCAGATTTTGTTCTTTCGAGAACAAATCCCGTGTGATTTTTTGTTTGAGGAAGTCACCTTTGAAATTGATTCCTTCGAACAGGGTTGTCGCCAGGGTATCTGTCCGGACCTCGATCCCCGCCAAAAGACGCTGTGCCATGGCTATCCCTTCCGCGTCCACGACCAATTTCTCAGGGCTTTGACAGGCCAGGAAGTCGAGCATGCCCGCCCCCGAAATCATGTTGATGCCAGCCAGCGCACCCACCAGGGCAGAAATGCCGCTTTCCATCCCCGCCTGGGCATCCACAATTTTGGCATCGGATGCACCCAGGTACGCATGGGTTGGCAGTTTGAGCGACTTGCCAACCTGGGCATAGGCCACATCGATCATTGCGGTTTCTATGGCGCCCATAGGCGTGGTTCCACGCCGCATATCGAAAATTGCCGGTGCACCGCCCCACACAATGGGAGCCCCGGGGTTGGCCAGCTGGTGAATGGCAATCCCGCTCAGGCTCTCTGCAGCATGTTGGACCACAGATCCCAGCAATGTTACCGGTGCAGCGGCACCAGCCAAAGGCATGGAAATAAGCTCAGCCGGCACGCGCTCCCGTGCCAATTCGATTAAATTTCCCGCACCAAATTCGCTCCAAATGAGCGGTGGCGACGGACATACATCAAAGACCGCCTGCGGTTTATCAGCCAGCTCCTGTCGGCTTCCGGAGAATATTGCCAGCATGTCGATCATTAAGCCGAGGGTCTGCAGGGAAAAAGAGCCGGTCACAATCGGCTTCCGTGAAAACAGCAGGACGATATAAAGCCGATAAAGGTCGCCAATCTCTTTGGGAACCTCATTACACACGACGGCCGTTGACTGTGCGGCGTATTGCGGGAGCATTTCTGCTACTTTTATCAACCGCACCAGGTCCGGAGAATATGAAGGCTTATGCTCCAGAGTGTCCGGGTCAAGGATATGTACCCCGGATGAACCCGGATCAAATTGAACCGAGTCCCCGCCGTAATGAACCCGGGGGTTCCCACTCCGGTCGAATAGGTGGAATTTTGCAGGAACGGTGTCCAATGCCTTGCGGATGATTTTTTCCGGAATGGATACAATCTCCCCCTCGGCGGTGGCTCCTGCTTTAATCAGCAAATCGCGGGCTGCAGGAGATTGAACCTTTATCCCTGGTTTTTGCATCAACTGGAATGCTTCATCCA
>Ga0326726_10000704_pt1 | contig 30548 bp, 23 predicted proteins | sample MHFenrmetagenome_2_FD_207603 | JGI IMG/M metagenome (GOLD analysis project Ga0326726, IMG submission 207603) | Lab enriched peat soil microbial communities from Michigan Hollow, Ithaca, NY, United States - MHF15MN | ecosystem: Environmental > Terrestrial > Soil > Wetlands > Peat | place: USA...
GGTCCAGTCGGACGCCGGCCTTCTCGTAAGATGCGCGGAGCTCCGGGAGAGACTTGAAGCGCGGCGGGTCACCGGCGAGGTTCTGGTCGTACGGCACGGACCTCGACCCCGGGATGTGTCCCTTGTGTTTGGTGTGCTCGTCGCCCGTGCCACGGAAGCGGGCGGTCGAGCGGGCGTCGACGATCTGCGCCCAGCCGTCGCGCAGGACGCGCAGCACGTCGGCCTTCGTGCGCAGGAGCTCCAGGCGCGGCCTGGCAACGAAGCGCGCCGGCGCGTGCCACGGCTCGGCCGAAGTCACGGGCCGCCCCTCGGCGACCCAGCGCCCGAAGCCGCCGTCGAGGAGCGACACATTTCCGTGTCCCGCGTAGCGCAGGGTCCACCAGACCCGGCCCGCGGAGTAGCCGCCGAGGCGGTCGTAGACGATCACGTGGTGATCCGTGCCGATGCCGCGCGTCGCGAACGCGCGCGTGAGCGCCTCGGGCGCGGCCACCATGTTGCGGAGCGGCGCGCGCGTGTCCGCGAGATCGCTCGACAGATCGAGAAATACCGCGCCAGGCAAGTGACTCGCCGCGTACTCCGCGCGCGCGTCTCGGTTCATCGCCGCGAGATACCAGCTCGCGTCGACGACTCGAATTCCGGGATCGGCCAGTCGCGGCTCGAGCCAGGCCGGCTCGACGAGCAAGGGCACTCAGCCGACCTCGACGCGCTCGAGCCCGGCCAGCATCTGGCCTTGCCAGTCCATGCGCAGGCGCGAGCGCCCCTTGTACAGCTCTTCCTCGATCGCCGCCGTCGTGAGCAGCGGCAGTGACACGGTCGGTTCCACCCAGGCCATCGCGCGTGTCGCGCCGTGCTGCACCTTGCCCCAGCTCTCGGCCTCGTCGAGCGTCGAGCCCGAGAGACCGCCGTCGGCCGAGACCGCGGTCGTGACTTGCAGCGCGTAGCGGTGGCCGTGATCGGGCTGCCCGAAGACGTAGCTCGTGACCACCGCATCGTTGATGTAGTTCTTCGGTACGCCGCCGGCCACGAAGAACGCCGCGGTCGCGGGCGAGCGCGCCACGATCTGAGTCAGCTCGTAGTTGTCCTGAATCGAGCTGATCACGACTCCCGGCTTCGCGCCCGACACACATCGGTGATGGTGCTCGGTGAGTCCGATCCCGATCGAGCTGTCGTTCAGCGCCGGCACGAACATCGGCACCCCGAAGCGGCGGCACGTGGCCACGATCGAGAGCGGATCGTCGAGCCGGTCCGCGAGCACGTCCATGAACTGGCGGCTCGAGTACGCGCCGGGCGGGAGCGTGTCCGCGACGTGACCGATCCAGGTGTCGGTCTTCGCGAAGCCGATCTCGTCGACGTACGTGTCATAGATGCGGTCGACGTACAGCTCGCGGAGCTCCGCGTCGTCGGCGCGCGTCGAGCCGCGGTAGTGCGCGTAGCCGCGCGCCTGATAGATGTCCTGATACAAGATGGCGCCGGTCGAGACGACGACGTCGACGAGATTGAACTCGACGAGCTCGCGAATCACTTGGCGAAGTCCGCCCGCGATGAGTGGCCCGGCGACGCCGAGCAGGATCGTCGGCCGGTCCGGATCGCGCAGCATGGCCTCGAGCACTTCGTAACAGCCGCCGAGATTTCGCGCCTGAATGCTCATGCCCGAGAAAGCGCGCACCATGTCGGCGACGGTGCGCGTCTGGCTCGGCAGCGGCGCACGCACGCGTTGCGCGAAGAACTCCGCTTTGCGCGCGAGCTCTTCCGAAGACAGCTCCGGCGTGGGCCACGCGCCGTCGCTCGTTGTCGGTTTGCGTTCCGCCATGTCGCTCGCGTCACTCTAAAGGGTCTCGAGTGCCGCGCAAAGCCCGATGTCGCTGCTACCATGCGCCGCATGTCGTACGAGCCACGCAGGCTCGAGGCCAAGTGGCAGCGCCTTTGGCTCGAGCGCAAGACGTTCCGCGCAGAGATCGATCCCGCGCGCCCGAAGTTCTACGTGCTCGACATGTTTCCGTATCCGTCGGGCGAGGGACTCCACGTGGGTCACCCGAAGGGCTACGTCGCGACCGACGTGTACGCGCGCTACAAGCGCATGCGCGGCTTCAACGTGCTCCATCCCATGGGCTGGGACGCGTTCGGACTTCCCGCCGAGCAACACGCGGTGAAGACGGGCCAACATCCGGCGGTGACGACCGCGCGCAACATCGCGCGCTACCGCGAGCAGCTGCAGGCGCTGGGTCTCTCGTACGACTGGGACCGCGAGATCGACACGACTGACCCCAGCTACGTGCGCTGGACGCAGTGGATCTTCCGCAAGCTCTTCGAGATGGGTCTCGCGTACGAGGCCGAGGTGCCGGTGAACTGGTGCCCCGAGCTCGGCACGGTGCTGGCGAACGAAGAAGTCCGCGACGGGCGCAGTGACATTGGCGGTCACCCGGTGGTCCGCATGCCGCTCCGGCAGTGGATGCTGAAGATCACGGCGTACGCGGATCGACTCATCGAGGATCTCGCGCTCGTCGACTGGCCCGAGCACATCGTGAAGATGCAGCACGACTGGATCGGCCGATCGACGGGCGCACGCGTGTTCTTCCCGCTCGCCGACTCACCGAGTGAGTCGATCGAGGTCTACACCACGCGGCCGGACACTCTGTTCGGCGCCACGTACATGGTGCTGGCGCCCGAGCATCCGCTGGTCGAGAAGATCACGACCGCGAAGCGGCGTGAGTCGGTGCGGCAGTACGTCGAAGCCGCGGCCCGCAAGAGCGAGCGCGCGCGCGCGGCGGACGCGAAGAGCAAGACCGGCGTCGACACCGGCGCGTTCGCGACCAACCCGGTGAACGGCGCGCGCGTCCCCATCTGGGTCGCCGACTACGTGCTCGCCTCGTACGGAACCGGCGCGATCATGGCCGTGCCCGCGGGTGACTCGCGCGACTACGCGTTCGCCAAGACCTTCGATCTGCCGATCGTCGAGGTCGTGAAGGGTCCCGAAGGCAGCGAGGCCCCGTTCGAGGGCGACGGCGTCGCGGTGAACTCGGGCTTTCTCGACGGCCTGCCGACCGCGGAAGCCAAAGAGAAGATGACCGCGTGGCTCGAGGAGCACGGCGTCGGCAAGCGCGCCGTGTCTTACAAGCTGCGTGACTGGCTGTTCAGCCGGCAGCGCTACTGGGGCGAGCCATTGCCCGTGATTCACACCGAGGGTGGAGAGGCGAAGCTCGTGCCCGAGTCACAGCTGCCCGTGCGCCTGCCCGAGCTCGACGACTACAAGCCGCGCGGCGGCTTCGAGCCGCCGCTCGCGCGAGCGCCCGGCTGGGCCGACACCGTCGACGCGGAGACAGGCAAGCCCGCGAAGCGCGAGACCAACACGATGCCGCAGTGGGCGGGCAGCTGTTGGTATTACCTGCGCTTCTGCGATCCGCACAATGACTCGGCGCCGTTCTCGCGCGAGGCCGAGCGCTACTGGATGAACGTCGACCTGTATGTCGGCGGTGCAGAGCACGCGGTCCTGCATCTCTTGTACGCGCGCTTCTGGCACAAGGTGCTCTACGACCTCGGACTGGTGCACACGAAGGAGCCGTTCCAGAAGCTCTTGAACCCCGGCATGATCCAGGGCAAGAGCTATCGCCTGTTTCGCGACGACTCGGGGTCCGCGCCGAAATACTTCTCGCGCGGCGACGTGCGCTTCGAGGGCGAGACACCGCTCCACGTCGGCTCGGGCGCGGAGCTCGCCGAAGAGTGGGTCGAGCCCGACAACGTGCGCTGGCAGGACGGGCGCGCGCTCGCGCCAACGGTCGACATCGACCTCGAGGAAGTCGTCGAGAAGATGTCGAAGAGCCGCGGCAACGTGGTGAGCCCCGACGATGTGATCGACGAGTTCGGCGCCGACGCGATGCGCCTCTACGAGATGTTCATCGGGCCGCTCGGGAAGGCCGCGCCCTGGTCGACCGACGGCGTTCCCGGCGTTTCACGCTTTCTCGGCCGCGCGTACCGCCTGGCGATGGAGGAGCATGACTCGGCCGATCGCGCGCGCCGCTTCGCGGCGGGCCCGGGCACGGACGAGCAGCGGCGGCTGCTCGCGCGCACGATCGCGAAAGTGACTGCCGACTGCGAGGCGCTCGAGTTCAACACCGCGATCTCGCAGCTCATGGTCTTCGTCCGCGATCTCGAGAAGGACGCGCCCGCGACGCGCGCGCTGGTCGAGCCGTTCGTGCTGCTGCTCGCCCCGCTCGCGCCGCACCTGGCCGAGGAGCTGTGGGAGCAGCTCGGGCACTCCGAGTCACTCGCGAGCGCGCCCTGGCCGCAGGCCGACCCCGCGTTCCTCGTGAGCGACGAGATCGAGATCAGCGTGCAGGTCGCGGGCAAGCTGCGCGCGCGCGTGCGCGTGGCGAAGGACGCGGACGAGGCGGCGGTGCGCGCGGCCGCCCGAGACGACGAGAACGTGAAGAAGCACCTGGGCGCGGGCGAGCCGCGGCGCGTGATCTACGTGCCGGGACGGCTGATCAACTTCGTGCCGTGACGCGCGCGTGACTCGGTGACTCGGGTCCTGTTCCTGATCCCGAACCTGCGCCTCGGCGGCGCGGAGCGCGTGGTCGCACTGCTGCTGCAAGAGCTGCCGCGCGCGCGCTTCGAGCTGCATCTCGGCCTGGTCGAGGCGACCGGCGAGTTTCTCGCGCGCATCCCGAAGGACGTGACCGTACACGACTTGGGCGCCGGGAGGGTGCGCCGGGCGCTCGTGCCGTTCGTGCGACTCGTGCGCAAGCTGCGCCCCGACGTGATCGTGCCGAACCTCGGGTATCTCAACTTGTTCTGTCTCGCGGTCCGCCCGCTCCTGCCGCGCGGGACGGCGGTCGTTCCGATCGAGCACACGACTCTGTCGGCGGAGGTCGCGGAGCAGGGGCGCCCGCGGCTCTGGCGCGCCGCGTATCGCGCGCTGTATCCGCGCGCGGACCGCATCGTCGCCTGCTCGCACGCGATCGCGGACGACTTGGTCTCGAGCTTCGGGCTCGCGCCGGGGCAGATCCGAATGATTCGCAACCCGATCGACGAGGCGAGGATCGAGGCGTCGCTCGCGACGGGTCGCTCGCCGTTCACCAGCGACGGCCCGCACATCGTCGGCGTCGGGCGACTCTCTGCGGTGAAGGGCTACGACCTGCTCCTCGAGGCGTTCGCGCTCGTGGTCGCGGGGGGAATCACGGCGGACTTGTGGCTCGTCGGCGACGGGCCCGAGCGCGCAGCGCTCGAGGCGCGCGCCGCCGAGCTCGGCCTCGAGTCACACGTGCACTTCACCGGCTATCAAGCCGAGCCGTATGCGTGGATGCGCTTCGCGCACGTCTTCGCGCAGAGCTCGCGACGCGAGGGCCTGCCGGTCGCGGTGCTCGAGGCGGCGGCGTGCGGCGCTCGTCTGGTCGCGTTCGACTGTCCGGGCGGAACGCGCGAGATCGTGTCCGCGATTCCCGGCGCGCAGCTCGTCGCCGACGGCGACGTGCGCGGCCTCGCGCGCGCGCTCGCGCGCACGCTCGGTCCCGAGCCGCCGCCGCGCGCGCGCTTGCCCGAGGAGTTCCGACTCGCGCGCGTGATCCGCGACTACAGCGCTCTCCTCGAAAACCCGCACGGCGCGGGATAACTTCGGCGCGTGGCGCAAAGCGGCGCATTCAAGATCCCGTCGGGCTGGGAAGCGGTCATCGGTCTCGAGGTGCACGCGCAGCTCAAGACGAAGAGCAAGCTCTTCAGCTCCGCGCCGAACGGGTTCGGCGCAGAGCCGAACTCACAGACCACCGAGGTCGACCTCGGTCTGCCGGGCGTCTTGCCCGTGCTGAACGAACGCGCGGTCGAGCTCGCGGTGCGCGCCGCGCTGGGCCTGGGCTGCGAGCTGCAGCCGCTCTCGACGTTCGCGCGCAAACACTACTTCTATCCCGACCTGCCCAAGGGCTATCAGATCTCGCAGTACGACGAGCCGTTCGCGAGGCGCGGGGCGGTGCCGATCGAGGACGAGAGCGGGACGCGCGCGATCGGACTCACGCGCATCCACATGGAAGAGGACGCGGCGAAGAACATCCACGACGACGCGGTCACGGGCGGCGGAGTGACTCATGTCGACCTGAACCGCGCAGGCGCGCCGCTGGTCGAGATCGTCTCGGAGCCCGAGATTCACTCGCCCGAGGAGGCCGGCGCTTATCTCCGCAGCCTGCGCCAGGTGCTGCGCTATCTCGAAGTGTCGGACGCCGACATGGAGAAGGGTCAGTTCCGCTGCGACGCGAACGTGTCGGTGCGCCGCAAGGGCGACGCCAAGCTCGGCACCCGCACGGAGCTGAAGAACCTGAACTCCTTCCGCTTCGTCGAGCGCGCGATCGCGCACGAGATCGAGCGCCAGATCGAGGTGATCGAGGGCGGCGGGAAGATCCTGCAGCAGACGCTCCACTGGGACGACCGCGCGGGGAAGTCGTCGCCCATGCGCACCAAGGAGCATGCGGACGACTACCGCTACTTCCCGGATCCCGACCTCCCGCCGCTCCGGCTCGAGCCCGACTGGCTCGAAGCGCAGCGCAAGAAGCTGCCCGAGCTGCCGCAGGCGCGGCGCGCGCGCTATCGCGAGTCACTCGGGCTGCCCGCGTACGACTCACAAGTACTGACCGAGGACCGCGACGTCGCCGAGTTCTTCGAAGCGGCCGTGCAGCTCTACGGTCAACCCAAGACCGTGTCGAACTGGGTGATGCGCGACGTGCTCGCCGCGGCGACCGAGCTCGGGAAGTCACTTGCCGAGCTGCCGATCACGCCGACTCACCTGGTCGAGCTGCTGCGCCTGCTCGACGCGCGCCGACTCACGGCAGGCTCGGCGCGCGAGGTGTTCGCCGAGATGGCGAAGAGCGGCGAGCGACCGGAGGCGATCCTGCGCGCGCGCGGGCTCGAGGCCGTGTCCGACGCGAGTGAGCTCGAGCGCTTCGCCAGCGAAGTCATCGCCGCAAATGCAGGCCAGGTCGCGAAGTATCGCGCCGGCGACGCGAAGCTCCTGAACTTCTTCGTCGGCCAGGTGATGAAGGCGACCGGCGGCAAAGCCGACCCCGCGCGCCTGCGCGAGATCCTGACGCGGCTGCTCGCCTAGAATCGGTTCGCAAAGCGGGAGGGGGGAGATGCGCAAGCCGGCGCTCGGCATCGCGATCGCTCTAGCGGCGGGGCTCGCGCTCGCTTGCGGCTCGGAGAGCGAGCAGCAGGGGAAGGCGGGCGCCAACGCGCCGGCGGCGAGCCCGACACCAAATGGTGGCGGCAGCGCGTCGGAGTCGGAGGTTGTCGACGACGCGCGCCTGCGCGGCGCGGACGCCGACGTCGGCGAGTGGCTCACGACGGGCCGCACGTACAGCGAGCAGCGCTACAGCCCGCTCGATCAGATCAGCGCCGACAACGTCCGCCGCATGCGCGAGGTGTGGAGCTTCGAGACGGGTCTGGGCCGCGGACACGAAGCCACGCCGATCGTGCACGCCGGCGTGCTCTTCATCACGGGCTCGTGGAGCGTCGTGTTCGCCGTCGACGCGCGCACCGGCAAGCAGCTGTGGAAGTGGGATCCCGAGGTCGACAAGCTCGTCGCGAAGAAGGCGTGCTGCGACGTCGTGAACCGCGGTGTCGCTCTCTACAAGGGCCGGGTGTACGTCGGTGTGCTCGACGGCCGGCTCGCGGCGCTCGACGAGAAGACCGGCGCCCCGGTCTGGCAGGTCGTGACCGTAGACCAGTCACTGCCGTACACGATCACCGGCGCGCCGCGCATCGTCGACGGCAAGGTGATCATCGGCAACGGCGGCGCGGAGCTCGGGGTACGCGGATATGTGTCGGCCTACGACGCCGAGTCGGGCAAGCTGATCTGGCGCACCTACACCGTGCCCGGCGATCCGTCGCAGCCGTTCGAGTCGAAAGCCCTGGAGCAGGCGGCGCAGACCTGGAAGGGCGGTGAGTGGTGGAAGGTCGGCGGCGGCGGAACCGTCTGGGACTCCATGGCCTACGACCCGGAGCTGAACCTCCTGTATGTCGGCACGGGCAACGGCTCGCCGTGGGTGCGCCAGCTCCGCAGCCCGGGCGGCGGCGACAATCTGTTTCTGTCGTCGATCCTCGCGCTGAACCCCACGAACGGAGAGATCGTCTGGCACTACCAGACCACGCCGGGAGACAACTGGGACTTCACCGCGACTCAGCACATGATCCTCGCGGACCTGAAGATCAACGGGCGCATGCGCCCCGTGATCATGCAGGCGCCGAAGAACGGCTTCTTCTACGTGCTCGACCGCAAGACCGGCGAGCTGATCTCCGCCGAGAAGTACGTCGAAGTGACTTGGGCGGACCACGTCGACAAGTCGACGGGCAAGCCGGTCGAGAACCCGGGTCAGGACTACCGGGACGGGCTGTCACTCGTGAAGCCGACGGCGTTCGGCGGGCACAACTGGCACCCGATGTCGTTCAGTCCGAAGACCGGGCTCGTGTACATCCCGACGCACGACATACTCGGCGCGTACCGCAACGAGCAGGACTGGAAGTATCAGCCCGGCGCATGGAACACGGGTACGGACTTCAACGTGTTCGGACTGATCACCAAGGACGCCGTGTCCGGGGCGCTCGTCGCGTGGGACCCGGTGAGTCAGAAGGAAGTCTGGCGCCACCCCTACGCGCTGCCCTGGAACGGCGGCCTGCTCTCGACCGGCGGGAATCTCGTGTTCCAAGGCACCTCGGACGGCCGCTTCGTCGCGTACCGCGCGAACGATGGCGTGCAGCTCTGGGAGGCGCACGCCGGCACGAGCATCATCGCCGCGCCCGTGACTTACCTGCTTGACGGCAAGCAGTACGTGTCGGTGGTCGCGGGCTGGGGCGGAGCGTTCGCGCTGGTGAGCGGCGACGTGGGTCACGCGTCGGGCGGCGACGGCAAGGGCCGCCTGCTCACGTACTCGCTCGGCAGCGGCGAGCCGCCCGCGACTCAGATGGTGCTCGACCGCATCACCGCGCCCGGCGAGGTCTACGACGGCGAGCGCCTGTATCACAAGTACTGCGCGGCGTGTCACGGCGGCGCAGCGGTCGCGATGGTCGGCATGAAGGACCTGCGCAAGATCTCCCCCGACACGCGCGCCGCGCTCTCGGACATCGTGCTCAAGGGCGCGCTGCGCGGCAACGGAATGCCCGACTTCGCCCAGTATCTCGGCGAAGCTGAGGTCGCCAAGCTCCGCACCTATCTCGACCACCGCGCCGAGGAGTCCGGCCTGCGCTAGGGGTTCAGGCGCGAGACACGCGCCGCTCACCGGACATTCAGTCACTGAACTTCGGCGCGCGCTTCTCGAGGTTCGCCTTCACCGCTTCGATCTGATTCGGCTTGCCGATCAAGCTGCGCTGCAGCTCTTCCTCGAGCTTGAGCCCGTCGGCGATCGAGCCCTGCCACGACTGCTGCAGGAGTCGCTTCGCGGCGCGCACCGCGTCCGGGCTCTTGCCCGCGATCTCGCGCGCGAGCGCGAGCGCGTCGTCGAGCGGCTTCTCCGACGCGCGCGTCGCGAGTCCCAGCGCGACCGCCTCGGTGCCGGACACCACGCGACCCGTGAAGGTGAGCTCCTTCGCGACGTCCTGGCGCACGAGCCGGCGCAGGGTCTGCGTGCCCGACATGTCGGGGATGAGTCCCCACTTCACTTCCATCACCGAGAGGCGCGCGTCGGGCGCGACGATGCGCAGATCCGCGCCGAGCGCGATCTGCAGGCCGCCCCCGTACGCGACTCCGTGTATGGCAGCGATCACCGGCACGGGCAGCTCCTGCCAGATCCACGCGGCGAGTTGAGCGCGATTCGCGCCGCTCGACGAGCGCTCGAACAGCTTGGGATCCGCGCCCCCTCCGGAACGCGGGCCAGCCATCGCGGCGAAGCTCTCCATGTCGAGACCCGCGCAGAAAGCGCGGCCCTCTCCCGACAACACGACCGCGCGCACGCTCTTGTCGTCGGCGAGCGCGCGACCCGCGTCGCCGAGCGCGCTGAACATGGCGGAGTCGATCGCGTTCATCTTCTCCGCGCGCGACATGCGCACGTCGGCGACGCCGTCCCGAAACTCGATCTTCACTCGCTCCGACACGTGCAGCTCCTCCGTGTAGCGCTCACAACATAGTACAGCGTCTGGGCGCCTTCGGACTTTGGCACGGTCGCTACCTTGACGCTCCGCACGCAACTGGGCAGCCTTCGCCGCGGAGAACGCACCACTGACAGCGAATCTCTCCGCAACGCCGCTCGACTGGAGCGTGGCGCGCGCCGATTTGGCGCCGGGTCGTGTCTCACTCGAGCTCGGCGGCCGGCTCGTGCTCCACACCGCACCGGACGCGATCTCGCGCATGCGCGAGCTCGTCGACGAGAGCGTGCAGCGTCTGACCTTCGATCTCTCGCAGCTGCGCGCGCTGGACGCGGCGAGCGCCGCGCTCCTGCTCGATCTCCGCGACGAGCTGCGCACACGCCTCCCCGAGGTGGAAGTCACCGGCGCGGCGGGGCGCGTGGAGTCGATCCTCGACATGGTCGCGTCGAGCCCGCACGGCGTCGCGCCGCGTTCCGCACCCAAGGTCCCGGGCATCGTCGAGCAGGTCGGCCGCAACACGGCGCTGGTCGCGGGCTTCGCGCGCGAGGCGCTCGAGTTCACGGGCGGCGTGTTCGCCGCCGCCGTGACCTCGGCGCGCAACGCGAGCCGGATCCCGTGGGGCTCGGTCGTGTCGCTCATGGAGCGCTCGGGCGCGGACGCGCTCCCGATCATCGCGCTCATCACGTATCTCGTCGGGCTGGTGAGCGCCTTTCAGGGCGCGATCACTCTGCACCGCTACGGCGCGGACATCTTCGTCGCGGACGGCATCGCGATCGGAGTGACTCGCGAGTTCGGGCCGCTCATGGTGGCGATCGTCGCCGCGGGTCGCTCCGGCGCCGCGTTCGCCGCCGAGCTCGGCACGATGCGCGTCTCCGAGGAGGTCGACGCGCTGCGCACGATCGGGCTCGACCCGTTTCCCTATCTCGTGCTGCCGCGCCTGATCGCGCTCGCGGCGATGGTGCCCATCCTGACCCTGCTCGGCGACGCGGTCGCGATCCTCGGCGGCGCGACCGTCGGCGTGTTCGGCCTCGACCTCACCTTCACGTCGTATCTCACCGAGACGCGCCTGCGACTCACTTTCTGGAACATCGCGACGGGACTCATCAAGTCCCTCGCGTTCGCGATTGCGATCGCGCTGATCGGCTGCAAGTGGGGACTCGGGACTCGCGGTGGCGCCGAGGGCGTCGGTCGGGCCACGACCTCCGCGGTGGTGACGATGCTGTTCTCGCTGGTGATCATCGACGCGGCGTTCACCGTGGTGTTCTATGCCTGGGACATCTGACGTCCACATCCGGGTGTCGGGGGTGGCACTCGGCTTCGACGGCGAGGTGCTGCTCGAGAACATCGATTTCCAGGTCCGGCGCGGCGAGATCTTCGCGATCCTCGGCGGCAGCGGCAGCGGGAAGTCGACTCTCTTGCGGCACCTGATCGGGCTGGCGACCCCGATGCGCGGCGAGATCCTCGTCGACGGCGCGCCGCCCCAGCTCGGCTCGCACGCGCCGGATTGCGGCGTGCTGTTCCAGTCGGGAGCGCTCTTCGGCTCGATGACTCTGGGCGAGAACGTGGCGCTGCCGCTGGCGACCTGGACGGACCTGCCGCGCAGCTCGATCGACGCGGTGGTGAAGAGCAAGCTGCGGCTCGTCGGACTCGGCGGCTTCGAGAATCACATGCCGTCGGAGCTCTCGGGCGGCATGAAGAAGCGCGCCGGCATCGCGCGCGCGCTCGCGCTCGAGCCCGAGCTCGTGTATCTCGACGAGCCGAGCGCCGGCCTCGATCCAATCACGTCGGCGGAGCTCGACGAGCTGCTGCTCACGCTGAACCGCGGCCTCGGCACGACGCTCGTGGTCGTGACTCACGAGCTCGCGAGCATCTTCGCGATCGCCGAGCGCTGCATCATGCTCGACCGCGAAGCGAAGGGGCCGATCGCCCTGGGCCGGCCGGCCGAGCTGCGCGATCACAGCCGCGATCCGCGCGTCGTGGCGTTCTTCAACCGCAAGCCCGCGGTGAGCGAGGCGATGGCATGAACTCGACGAACTACTACAAGCTGGGCGCCTTCGTGTTGAGCGGCGTCGTGTTGCTGCTCGTGGCGCTGGTCTGGCTCGGCGCGACCGACTGGAACCGCACGACCCGCGCCCTGGTGACTTACTTCGACGAGTCGGTTCAGGGGCTCGAGGTCGGCTCGGCGATCAAGTTCCGCGGCGTCTCGGTCGGCACGGTCTCGGAGATCTCCGTCGCGTCCGACTTGCGACACGTCCGCGTCGTGAGCCTCGTGTATCAGGACGTGCTGCGCCGGCTCGGCCTGTCCGAGGGGAACCGCGGTCTGCAGCAAGCCGCCATCGGCGATCGCGCGCTGCGCATCCAGCTCGCCTCGTCGGGAATCACCGGCGTGAAGTTCCTGTCGATCGACTTCTTCGACACGCGCCGCTTCCCGGAAGAGAAGCTGCCGTTCGAGACCGGCCCCGACTATCTGCCCTCGACGCCGTCGACCTTGAAGAGCATCGAGGAGGCCGCAGTGGACGTGGGCATGCAGCTCCCGATGCTGACGATGCGCGCGAGTGAGACGCTGCTGCGCCTCGCCAACGCCGTCGAGGACATGGAGCACACCCTGCAGCCGCTGCTGTCTCACGACGGCGCCGTGGTGCGCGTGCTCGAGCAGTACGAGCGCACTGGCGCGCAGATCGAGCGCTCCGCGCTCGCGCTCGAGCAGGAGGTGCGCGCCGCGAAGCTCGCGAGCACGACCTCCGCGGTCCGCGACGCCTCGGCGGCGGTCATCGGCTTCTCCTCCGACATGAGTGTGACTGCGGAAGACGCGCGCGAGAGCATGGCCGTGCTCCAGGACACACTCGATTCCATCAAGGCGCTCTCCGACTATCTCGAGCGGGACCCCGCGGCGCTGGTACGGGGGCGCTCGCCGTCGCAAAGCGGAAAGGGCCCGCGTCCTTGAGACTCCGCGGCGCCCGGCTCACGACGGCGCTGGCCGTCGCGGTAGCTCTCGCCGCCGGCTGCCTGCTGGTGCAGCCGCCGGCCGAGCCGCGCTACTTCACGCCGGGCGCGAAGCTCATGACCGACGACGGCGGTCCCGTGGTGCGCGCCGACGCTCCGCTCCTGCGCGTGCGCCGAGTGCGCGCCGCGCCGTATCTGCGCGACCGCATGGTCTGGCGGCGCGGCGTCGAGATCGGCTTTCACGATCTGCTCCGCTGGACCGAGACACCGGCGCGCTTCGCGCAGAGCTGGCTCGAGGCCGAGCTCTTCGAGCGGCGCGGCTTCCGGCGCTCGACTCTCCCCATCGTTCCAACGCTCGACGCGAACCTCCAAGCCTTCGACGAGCTGCTGTCGCCGACGCACGAGGCGCTGGTGGCGCTCGCGGTCGTGCTCACCGACCCCAAGCTCGGGACGCTCGTGGATCGCACGATCGAAGTGCGCCGGCCGATCGGCAGCGACGACCCGAAGGAGGTCGCGGATGCGCTCGGCCAGGCGCTGGCGGCGGCGGCGGAGCAGGTTGGCGACGCCGCCGCGGAGGCGCTGGGGGCGCGGCCTCGCTGAGTGCTTTGGTAGCCTGTCGGGCCCCGCGCCGGCGCGACTCGCGCCGCATCAACCGATACGGAATCTCGATGGGCCGGATCACTGCCGCCGCCTTCGCACTCGCGCTCGCCGTCGCGGCTCCCGCCGCGGCGGTCGCCGCCGAGACCGCGCCGGTCGCCGAGCCGAACAGCGACGTCGACCTGCTCGACCGCGCGGCTCGTGCCGGCGACGCGGCCGAGGTCGGTCGCATCCTCGCGCGCGGCCTCGCCGTCGACGCCCTGGACCGAGACGGCTGGACGCCGCTCATGCACGCCGCCGCCACAGGCAAGCGCGACGCGCTCCTGCTCCTCTTGCAGCACGGCGCGAGCGCCCGGGCGAAGAGCCCGCGCGGAGACACTCCGCTCCAACTCGTGGCGGGCCAGGAAGACCCGAGCCTCAGCGAAGCGCTGCTCGCCGCCGGAGCGCCGGTCGACGATGCGGATCAGACCGGACAGACACCGCTCATGCGCGCCGCCGCGCGCGGCAACGAGGGCGTCGTGAAGGTTCTGCTCGAACACGGCGCCAACGCGAACGCCGCAGATCGCGGCGGCACGACCCCTCTGATTGCGGCGTCCCTCGAAGGTCGCGACGCGACCGTGACTCTCTTGCTCCAGAAGGGCGCGGACCCAGAGCTGCGACGACGGGACGGCGCCAGTGCGCTCGCCGTCGCTGCGAAGCGCGGTCACTCGAAGGTTGCGCGCGCGCTCGTCGACCACAAAGCCGACGTGAATGCGACCGGCCCCGACGGCGTGACACCTCTGGTTCAAGCGGTGCGGAACGGCGACCGCGAGCTCGTCGAGGCGCTGCTGCGCGCCGGCGCCGACCCGAATCGCGCTGGGGTCGGCGGTGAGACCGCGCTTCACGCGGCCGCGCACAAGGGCGACGCGGACATCGCCCTGCGACTCGTCGACGCCGGCGGCGACACGCAGAAGCTCAACTCGCAGGGCAGCTCGCCGATCATGCTCGCGCTCGACGAACAGCATCCGGAGGTGGCGCGCGTGTTTGCCGGCACCGGCGCGGGCCCAATGTTCACCTCGAATGACCTGCAGGCGGTCGACGATCGAGGCCGAACCTCGCTCATGCGGGCGGCGGCGCTCGGCATGCAACACTACGTGAAGGCGCTCATCGCGGACGGCGCGGAGATCGACGCCCGCGACAAGGACGGCTGCACCGCGCTCGTCCTTGCCGCCGCGGGCAATCGATTCGAGACGGCACAGGTGTTACTCGACGCGGGTGCGGACATCGACGCCGCGGACGTCGAGGGCTCGACCGCAGTGACTCACGCCGCGATTCGCGGCTACATGAAGCTCCTGAAGCTGCTCGTGGCTCGTCACGCCGGCGTCGATCCGGCGACGGGACCGCAGAAGCAGACGCCGCTCATGGGCGCAGCGCTCTCCGGGAATCTCGAGGTCGTGAAGGTGCTGCTCGGCGCCGGCGCGGACCCGACGAAGAAGGCGAGCAACGGACAGACCGCCCGCCAGCTCGCGGAGGGCGCCGGGTTTCGGCGCATCGCCGCGCTGCTCGAAGAGGCGGAGCGCGAGCCGGCCGACGGCCGCGCCGGCGGCGCGCACGGCAAGCGCACGCCACTCATGTTCGCCTCGTCGCGGGGCAACGATGCTTCGCTGATTGCCGAGCTGAAGAGCGGCGCGAAGGTCGACGCGCGCGATCGCGACGGCCGCACCGCGCTCATGCTCGCGGCGTCGGCGGGCAAGCTCTCGTCGGTCGACTTACTCCTCGACGCCGGCGCGCACCTCGAGCTGAAGGACGACGGCGGCGCGACTGCGCTCCGCGGTGCCGTCGCATCCGGTCAGGTTGCGGTCGTCGCGCGTCTCGCCGAGCGCGGCGCGGACGTCAACGCGGCGAGCCGCAATGGCCAGACACCGCTCATGTACGCGGTCGGCAAGGGTCACAACGAGATGGTGGACCTCTTGCTCGAGCGCGGCGCCGATCTGAACCTGCGCGACCCGGCGGGACGCAGCGCGCTGATTCAGGCGGCGAGCAGCGGACAGACGACGCTCGCGGCGAAGCTGCTCGCGAAGGGCGCCGACCCGAACGCGTCGGCCGCTAACGGTGAGACGGCGCTGCTCTACGCCTCGCGCCGCGGCGACCACGCTCTGGTAGTCACTCTGCTCGAGGCGGGAGCGAACCCGAAGGTCGCCGACCACGATGGACAGACGGCGACGATGCGCGGCGCGGCAGGCGGCTACGCCGAGATCATCAACGCGCTCGCGCGCCACGGCGGCGACGTAAACGCGGTGAGCAACGCGGGTCAGACCGCGCTCCATCTCGCTGCGCGCGGCGGCCACGTCGAAGCCGTGCGCACTCTGCTGCGACTCGGCGCGAACCCGATCGCGCGCGACGCCAAGGGCCGGACCGCGCTGACCGAAGCGTACGAGCGAGAGCGGCGCGAGGTGCTCGGTCTGATCGATCAAGCCGCCTCCGAGGAGTGGGCGAAGCTGTCGGCAGACGACGGCCCGAAGGATCCCGCGCGCGCGAAGCTGCGCGATGAGGCGGCGCTGGTCGACGCCGCGCGCGATGGGAAGCTCGACGAGGTCAAGCGCTTGCTCGACAGAGGTGTCTCGCCGGACGCACGTGACTTCCGCGGCTGGACCGCTCTGATTCACGCGGCGATGGGTGGACGCAAGGAGATCGTCATCGAGCTCCTGCGCCGTCGCGCACAGCCCGCGCTTCCGAACGATCTGGGTGCGACGCCGCTCATGGCCGCCGCGAGCGCCGACAAGGCCGAGATACTCGCGATTCTGCTGCAGGTCGGCGCCGACGCGAACACGCGCGACCGCGACGGGATGTGCGCGCTCAGCTTCGCGGCGGCCGGCGGGAACCTGACTTCGGTGGCGGTCTTGCTCGAGAAGGGCGCCGACATCGAGAACCGCGAGGAACGCGGCTACACGCCGCTGGTTCTGGCGACCGCGAACGGCCACGTCGACGTCGTCGCCTATCTCCTCAGCAAGGGCGCGAAGCCCGACACGCGCGGGCGCGGCGGAGTCACTGCGCGCAGCCTCGCGCTCGAGCACAAGAACACCGCGATCATCCAGCTGCTCGATGCGCACGTCGCCAAGACGAGCGGCGATGCCAAGCCGCCGGTGGACGCCGCCCGGCCCTGACCCGCGGCGCGGGTCTCGCGCCTAGTGTCTCCCACCAGATTTTCCTTGTCGGGAGATACCACCGCGTGTAACGATCCCCGCGCCTTCAGGTTCCGAGAGGGAAGGGACGCTGCAAGGGGTCGCTCGTGCTTATGCGCCGTGTGACCGTGTGCATCGCACTCGCCGCGGCGCTCGGCGCCGCGGCGAGTGCATTCGCCGCACCGCCGTCCGCCGACGCAGCGGCGAAGCTCGAGGCCGCGCTGAAGTGGCAGACGGGTGAGGTGCCGCTCGGCGAAGGGATCGCGCACCTGTCACTGACTCCAGCCTGGCGCTTTCTCGGCCCGAGCGACGCCGAACGCGTGCTCGTCGACGCATGGCACAACCCGCCGGCTCGCGAGCCGCCGCTGGGCATGCTGTTCCCTGCGGACGTCGGTCCGTTCGACCCCCAGGGATGGGGCGTCGTGATCTCGTACCTGGCCGAGGGACACGTCGCGGACGATGACGCCGAGCATCAGGACTACGACGCGCTGCTGCGCGAGATGCAGGTCGCAGCGAGGGCGGGGAACGAGAAGCGCGTCCGCGACGGCTACTCCGCCGTCGAGCTCGTCGGCTGGGCCGCGCAGCCCTACTACGACCGGACGGAGCACAAGCTGCACTGGGCCCGCGAGCTCCGCTTCGGCGACGAGTCCGAGCACACGCTGAACTATGACGTGCGCGTGCTCGGGCGGCGCGGCGTGCTCGTGATGCAGGCCGTTGCGCCGATGGCGCAGTCCGAGTCAGTGCAGACGCAGATGCGCGACGCGCTCGCGCTGGTCGAGTTCTCGCCGGGGCATCGCTACGACGACTTCAACTCGGGCGTCGATGCGGTCGCGGCCTACGGAATCGGCGGGCTGGTCGCCGGCGGGCTCCTGGCGAAGGCGGGAGTCTTCAAGCTCCTGATCGGCGCGCTGGTCGCCGCGAAGAAGTTTCTCGTGGTCGGCGGAATCGCGGCTGCCGGCGCGATCGCGCGCTACTTCCGGCGGAACCCCGCGGCCTGAGCGCGTCAGCTCGCGCGGCGCAGCGCGACGGTCACTGACTCGCCGCTGACCTCCGCCGCATGAGTCGAGTATCCGGAGCCCTGCGCGGGCGCCTGGAACGTCAGCTCGGTCGCGAGCGTCTGCTCCGCGATGTAGTCGCGGAAGCGCTCGGCCGCCGCGCGCCAGTCGTCGGGCAAGGCGAGCGCGACGCGAATGCGGTCGGAGACGTGCAGGCCGGCCTCGCGCCGGGCCTGCTGCACTGCGCGCACGAGGTCGCGCGCGACGCCCTCGCTGGCGAGACTCTCGTCGATCGCGAGGTCCAAGATCACGATCGCGTCGTTCGAGCCGAGCGGCTGACAGACGACGCCGGGGCGCGGCTCGAGCAGGAGCTGGAAGTCCTGGCCCGCGAGTGACTCGCCGGCGACCTCGACCGTGCCCGGCGCGGTCTGCTTCCAGCGCCCGGCCTTCGCCGCGGCGATCACTTCCTGTGTCTTCTTGCCCAGCCGCTTGCCGACGCTGCGCGCGTTCACCGCCAGCTTGAAGCTGGCATAGCGCTCGATCTCGGCGGAGAGCGCCACCGACTTCACGTTCACCTCGTCGGCGACGAGCGCCGTGAACGGGCGCAGGCCGTCGACCCCCGCGCCCGCGACGATCAGCTCGCGCAGCGGCTGGCGCACGCGCACGTCGTGTGCGCGGCGCAGAGCCAGCGCCGCGGAGCAGACCTCGCGCGCGCGATCCATGGCGCGCACGAGCTCGGGCTCGGAGGGGAGCGTCGCGGCGTCGGGCCAGTCGCAGAGGTGCACGCTCTCCTCACCCGTGAGTCCGCGGTAGACCTCTTCGGAGAGCAGTGGCAGGAGCGGACTCACTGCGCGCAGCGCCAGGACGAGCACGGTGTAGAGCGTATCGTAGGCGTCGCGCTTGTCGGCGCTCCCGTCCTCGGCCCAGAAGCGGTCGCGGCCGCGGCGGATGTACCAGTTGTTGAGCGCGTCGACGAAGCCCGCAAACTCGGCACAAGCACCCGGGATGTCGTACGCGTCGAGTGACTTCTCGATGCCGCGCACCAAGTCACCGGTCTTCGCGAGCGCGTAGCGGTCGAGAACACCCCGCGCGTTCGTTCGCAGCTTGGCGCGCACGCCGTCGGCATTCGCGTACAGACAGAAGAAGTAGTACGCGTTCCAGATCGGGCGCAGCACCAGGCGCACGATCTCGCGAATCACTTGGCCTTCGCGATCGATCTGCAGGTCCGCGCCGCGCAGGATCGGCGAGCTGCACAGGAACCAGCGCAGCGCGTCGGCGCCGTACGTCGAGAACACCTCCTCGGGGCTCGGATAGTTGCGCAGGCGCTTCGAGAGCTTCTGCCCGTCCTCGTCCAACACCACGCCGTGACAGATGCAGTTCTCGAAGGCGGGCCGATCGAAGAGCGCCGTCGCCAGCACGTGCATGGTGTAGAACCAGCCGCGCGTCTGCGCGACATACTCGGTGATGAAGTCGGCCGGAAAGTGATTCTCGAACCAATCGCGGTTCTCGAACGGGTAGTGCACCGCCGCGAAGGGCATCGAGCCGGACTCGAACCAGCAGTCCAGCACGTCCGTGACTCGGCGCATGTTCGACTTGCCCGTCGGGTCGTCGGGGTTCGGGCGCACGAGCTGGTCGATCCCGGGCCGGTGCAAGTCGTCGGGTCGCACGCCGAAGTCGCGCTCGAGCTCGTCGAGCGAGCCGTACACGTCGATGCGCGGATAGTTCGGATCGTCCGAGCGCCACACGGGGATCGGCGAGCCCCAGAAGCGGTTGCGGCTGACCGACCAATCGCGCGCGCCCTCCAGCCACTTGCCGAACAGGCCGTCGCGGATGTGACTCGGCACCCAGCGGATCCTCTGGTTCAGCTCGACCATCCGGTCGCGGACTTCGGTGACCTTCACGAACCACGAGCTCATCGCGCGGTAGATGAGCGGCGTGTCGGTGCGCCAGCAGTGCGGGTAGTTGTGGACGATGGTCTCTTGGCGCACGAGCGCGCCGCGTTCCTTCAGATCGCGGATGATCGGGCGGTTCGCGTCGAAGACGAGCTGTCCCTGCCAGGGCGGTATCTCGGAGGTGAACTTGCCCGACTCGTCGACCGGCACGACGACGGGAATGCCCGCGGCGACACACAGCGCCATGTCGTCCTCGCCGAAGCCGGGCGCCATGTGCACGACGCCGGTGCCCTCGGCCGTCTCGATGAACGCGGCGTCGAGTACGCGGAATGCGTTGTGAGTCCCCGTGAAGAACGGATACAGCGGCTCGTAGGTCCGGCCGACCAGGTCCGTCCCGCGCAGCGACCCGACGCGCGCCGCGCCTTCGAGCTCGGCCGCGTACTTCTCGACCGTGCCCGCGCCGAGCGCGATGCGCCGGCCGTCCTTCTCGAAGAGCGCGTACTCGATGTCCTCGCCGACGGCGAGCGCGAGATTCGAGGGCAGGGTCCAGGGCGTCGTCGTCCAGACCCAGAGGTCGAGCGGTGACTTCTCGCCCGCCGCGCGAGTCAGTGTGAAGCGCACCGTGATCGCCGGGTCCTGCCGCTCGCGGTACGAGTTGTCGAGCCGTGTCTCGAAGTTCGACACCGGCGTCTGCGCGGCCCACGAGTAGGGCATCACCCGGTAGCCCTCGTACACGAGCCCGCGGTCGTACAGCTGCTTGAACGCCCACAGGATGCTCTCCATGTAGGAGAGGTCCATCGTCTTGTAGTCGTTCTTGAAGTCGACCCAGCGCGCCTGCCGAGTCACGATCTCCTGCCACACTTCGGTGTAGCGCAGGACCGAGCTGCGGCAGTAGTCGTTGAAGCGGTCGATGCCGTACTCGGTGATCTTCGCGCGGCCCGAGATCCCGAGGTCCTTCTCGGCCTCCATCTCCGCGGGCAGGCCGTGCACGTCCCAGCCGAAGCGGCGCTCGACGCGCCGGCCGCGCAGTGTCTGGTAGCGCGGCACCACGTCCTTCACGAAGCCGGTGAGCAGGTGCCCGTAGTGCGGCAGGCCGTTCGCGAAGGGCGGGCCGTCGTAGAAGACGTACTCGTTCGCGCCTCTCTCTCCGGCCGGGCGCTGGTCGATGGAGCGCTGGAAGATCCGGTTGGCGCGCCAGTACGCGAGCACCCGCTCTTCGATCGCGGGGAAGCTCGGCTGGGCTTCGACTTCCGGGTAGGGCTTTTCCGTCGTGCGCGCGCTCATGGCCGGCAGATCCTATCGGGCGCGCGGCGCCTTCGCCGCCTGCAGCGCGGCGCAGTTGAAAACCGACTAGTCGGTCGGTAGCTTGCCGGCATGGCCCGGGGCGCGGTTCGCGGTCGGCGGGTTCGGAGAGCGGGGAAGCCGGTGCGGCGGCGCGCGCCGGAGGCGTCGCGCGACGCGATCCTCGACGCCGCTCTGCGCTGCTTCGCGAAGCGCGGCTATCACGAGACCTCGATCGACGACATCGCCGCGCGCGCGCGGCTCTCGAAGGGCGCGGTCTATTGGCACTTCGAGGGCAAGCGCGAGCTCTTCCTCGCGCTGATGGACCGGGCGCTGGGCTATCAGGAGTCGCTCGCGCGAGCCGTCGCCGACGCGCCGGACTGGCGCTCGGCGCTGCGCGAGCTGTTCGAGCGCGCGCCGGAGTATGTCGAGCGCGACCTGCCGCTCGTGAAGCTCTCGCTCCAGCACGTCTTGCAGGACGGGATCGACGAGAGTGTGCGCGTCCGCTCCGAGGAGAAACAGGAGCGCTGGAACGCGATCGTGGAGAGGCAGCTCGCGCGCGGCGTCGCGCAGGGCACGCTGCGCGCCGTCGTGCCCGAGGACGTCACGCTCGCGATCGGCGCCGCGATCAGCGGGCTCACGCTATTGCGACTCACTCACCCCGAGCTCGACCTGGCCTCGGTCTGGCGCCTCATGGAAGAGATCTTCGGGCGCGGGATCCGCACATGACTCGCGCGTGCGCGGCCTTGCTGACTCTGTCTCTCGCGCTCGCGCCGCTTCCGGGCCGGGCGCAAGACGCGCACGAGATCGTGCGCCGCGCCGAGGACGCGCTGCGCGGCAAGACCGCGGAGATGAAGCTGCGCATGACCATCACCACGCCGCGCTGGACCCGCGAGCTCGTGATCCGCAGCTGGGACGACCGCGCGCACGATCGCAGCTTCGTGCGCGTGCTCGAGCCGCCGAAGGACAAGGGCACCGCGTTCCTGCGCGATCGCGACGCGTTCTGGACCTGGCTGCCGCGGGTCGAGCGGGCGATGCGCATTCCGCCCTCGATGATGCTGCAGTCCTGGATGGGGAGTGACTTCACCAACGACGACCTCGCGCGCGAGTCGTCGCTCGAGGCCGACTACGTCGCGGTGCTCTTGCCCGAGCAGGACGTCGACGGCGTGCCCGCGTATCGGCTCGAGCTGCGCCCGAAGCCCGAGGCGCCGGTCGTGTTCGCGAAGCTCGAGCTCGCGATCGAGAAGGCGCGCTACGCGCCGCTCCTGTACGTGTACTACGACGAGCCCCAGCCCGGTCGCTTCGAGGCGCTGCGCCAGCTGCGCTTCAGCGACGTCCGCGAGGTCGACGGCCGGCCGCTGCCGCACGTGTGGGAGATGACGCCGCTCGACAAGCCGGGTCACTCGACCCGCGTCGTGCTCGAGGAGGCCGCGCTCGACCAGACACTCGACGACAAGATCTTCACGCAGGAGAACCTGCGCCGATCCGAGGCGGCGCGCTGATGCTGCTGCGGCTCGCGTGGCGGAATCTCGGCCGCAACAAGCGCCGCACCGCGCTCACGCTCGCCGCCGCCGTGTTCGGGACTCTGCTCTCACTCGTGAACCTCGCGATCTCGGCCGGCAGTCAGAAGCGCTGGATCGCGAATGCGGTCGAGCTGTATCCCGGTCACTTCGAAGTGAGTGCCCGCGGCTACCGCGACTCACGCACGCTCGAAGACGCGCTCGTGCTCGCGCCGGAGCAGCGCGCCGCGCTCGACGCGCTGCCCGGCACCAGCGGCTGGGCGCCGCGGCTGGAGGCGTTCGGGCTGATCTCCGCCGACTCGGAGCACGCGACGGGTCGGGGCGTGCAGCTCTTCGGCCTCGACGCGGTTCGCGAGCGCGGACTCTCGCGCCTGGTGCGGGCGCTGGGCGAGGGTGGCCGCGCGCCGGTTCGAGCCGCGGGCGGCGCGCGCCAGATCGCGCTCGGCGACCTCCTGGCGCGGAATCTCGGGGCCGCGCTCGGCGACGACGTCATCGTCGTCTCGGCGGACGCGTTCGGCTCGCAGGCGGCGGATCGCTTCCGCGTCGTCGGCACGTTTCACGTCGGCGCCGACGAGCTCGACGGCTACGGCGCGCTCGTCGACCTCGGCGACCTCCAGGACTTCCTCGCCGCGGGCGAGGGGCTCTCTCACGTCGCCGTGTTCGCGCGAGACACTCGCGCGCTGCCCGCGATCTCCACGCGCTTGCACGCGGTGTTTCCCGCGGATCGCTACGAGGTGCTCTCCTGGCCCGAGCTGGTGCCGGAGCTCGTCCAGTTCATCGAGGTCGGCGACGTCGGCGACTGGATCCAGAACGGGCTGCTCCTGATCGTCGTCGCGTTCGGGCTGTTGAATACGGTCTTGATGTCGGTCTTCGAGCGGGTGCGCGAGTTCGGCGTGCTGCGCGCGCTCGGCATGCGGCCGCGCATGGTGTTCGAGCTGGTCGTGCTCGAGTCACTCCTGCTGTCGCTGCTCGGGATCGCGCTCGGCTTCGCGATCGGGATCCCGCTCGTGCTGTATCTCGAGGGCCATCCGATCCCGCTCACGGGTCCCGAGGTGCGCTCGGCGATCGAGGTGTTCGGGCTCGAGCCCGTGATTCAGTTCGCGCTGTCGCGGTCGTCGCTGGTCGCGCTGCCGCTCGTGTTGCTCGCCGTCGGTGCGGCGGCGTCGATCCTGCCCGCGATCCGCGCGAGCCGCGGCCGGCCGATCGACGCGCTGCGCGCGACCTAGGAGGGCCGTGGTCACGCTGCTTCGCATCGCCTGGCGGAATCTCTGGCGCGGCTGGCGCCGGAGCGCGGTGGTGCTCTCTGCGCTCGCGATCGGGCTCGCGGCGTGTCTCGTGCTCGTGGGCTGGAGTCACGGGTGGATTCGCCAGATGGTGGAGAGCGCGGTGTCTACGCGCCTCGCGCTCCTGGCCGTGCACGCGCGCGGCTACCAGGCGAATCCCGACGTCGAGCGCACGCTCCGCGACGGCGGCCGCGCGCTCGCGGACGCGATCGAGCGCTTCCCCGGTGCGGCCGCGTCGCCGCGCGCGCTCGGAGACGGACTCGCGCAGAGCGCGCGCCAGAGCGCGCGCGTCGTGCTGGTCGGGGTCGTGCCCGAGCGCGAAGCGCGTGTCTCGATCGTCGCGCGCTCGTTCATCGCCGGCGGGTTCCCGGAGGCGACACCGATCGGTGTCGGGCGCAGCGTGCCCGGCGTCGTGGTCGGCGAGGCGCTCGCCCAGAGTCTCAAGGTCCGGCTCGGGGACAAGCTCGTGCTGCACGCGCCGGGGGAGACGGGGCTCGGCGCCTTCCGCATCTCGGGCGTCTTTCGCAGCGGATCGATCGGCTTCGACAAGAGCACCGTGTTCCTGCGCCTCGAGGACGCGCAGCGCCTGCTCGACGTGGGCGACGGCGTGCACGAGGTTGCGATCGCGCTCGCCGACCCGCGCGCGCTCGCCGCGCTCACCGCGTTCGCGCGCGCCGAGCTGCCGCGAGTGAATCCCGACGAGGCGCTCGAGGTGCTCACCTGGAAGGAGCGCGAGCCGCGGCTCGCGGCGATGCTCGGACTCATGGCCGACACGGCGTGGATCGCCTACGCGACGATGTTCGCAGGCATGGCGTTCGGCATCGCGAACGCCCTGCTCATGTCGGTGTACGAGCGGATCCGCGAGTTCGGCGTGCTGCGCTCGTTGGGTCTGCCCGCCGCGCGCCTGGTCTGGCTCGTGCTGATCGAGTCACTGCTCCTGACCTTCGGCGGCGCGCTGCTCGGGGTCGGGCTCGGCGCGACGCTGGTCTGGGTTCTGGAGCACACCGGGATCGAGCTCGGCAGCTTGTCCACCGGGCTGTCACAGCTCGGAATCGGGACGACGATCTACCCGCACCTCGATCCCGGCGATTTCGTCTCGCCGCTCGGGCTCGCGTTCGCGACCGCGCTCGCCGCCGCGATCTGGCCCGCGTGGAAGGCTGCGCGGCTGCGCCCGGCGGAAGCCGTGCGGCACGTCTAGGAGGGAACCCTTGGCCGACATCGTCCTCGAGGCGCGACGAGTCACGAAGATCTACCGCGCGGGCGAGATCGAGACACTCGCGCTTTCCGAGGTCGACCTCTCGATCGAGCGCGGCGAGTTCTCGGCGCTCTCCGGTCCGTCCGGCTCGGGCAAGACGACGCTCTTGAACCTCTTGGGCACGCTCGATCGACCGACGAGCGGACACATTTTTGTGTCGGGCGAAGACACGACCGAGATGCGCGAGGCGCAGCGCGCGCACCTGCGCCTGCGCAAGCTCGGCTTCGTGTTCCAGGCGTACAACTTGGTGCCGGTCCTGTCGGCGCTCGAGAACGTGGAGTTCGTGCTGCTCTTGCAGGGCGCAGCGAGCGCCGAACGGCAGCGCCGCGCTCTCGCCTGTCTCGCGGACCTCGGTCTCGCGGAGCTCGCGGAGAAACGGCCGAACGAGATGAGCGGCGGACAGCAGCAGCGCGTGGCCGTCGCGCGCGCGATCGCTTCCGAGCCCGAGATCGTGCTCGCCGACGAGCCCACCGCGAACCTCGACTCGAAGACCGCCGAGGACCTGCTCGACCTGATGCAGCGCTTGAACCGCGAGCGCAACGTCACGTTCCTGTTCAGCACGCACGACCCGCGCGTGATGGCGCGCGCGCGGCGCGAGATCCGGCTCGTCGACGGGCGCATCGCGAGCGACCAGCGGCGCCCGGGGTGAACCGGATCGGTGTCGCCCTCGCGCTCGCGCTCGCGGCCACGCGCGCGCAGGCGGTCGAGCTCGACTACGGGGACTGGAAGCTCGACCTGTCCGCGAACCTGCGCGAGATCGTCACCCTCGACCGCGAGCTCGACGCGTTCTCGCTCCACGAGTCTCCGAGTCTCTTGTTCACCACGCGCGCGCGCCTGCAGCTCGAGGCGCGCTACCGCGACCACTGGTCGGGTCAGCTCGTCTACGACAACGAGTTCTTCCTCGGCAGCGGGCGCGACTCACTCGCGTTCCGCGCCGCCGAGGAGCTCGGCGCTCCGACCTTTCTCGACCTCGATCAGACGATCGTCGACTCGGGCGATCTCACCTGGCGCCACCTCTTGTACCGCGGCTGGGTGCGCTACCAGGACGACGCCTTCGAAGTCACTCTGGGCCGGCAGCGCATCGCGCTCGGCCGCGCGCAGCTGTGGAACCCGTCGGATCTGTTCAATCCGATCCCGCCGCTCGCGGTGGAGGGCGACCAGCGCATCGGCGTCGACGCGCTCCTGGCGCGGGCGCGCCTCTACGACGATCTCTGGGCCGCGCTGATCGTCGCGCCCGAGCGGCACGATCACCATCCGCGCAGCGCGCTGCGCCTCGAGCTCTCGAAGCGCCAGATCGACGGGGCGCTCATGTTCGCGAAGCTCGACCGCGACTATCTCGTCGGCTTCGACTTCGCGACCAACGTCAGCGACGCGGCACTGCGCGGCGAGTTCACCGAGACCTGGCACGACCACGGACGCGCGACCCTGCAGGCGGTGCTGTCACTCGACTACACGTTCCCGATCGGCACCGGCGTGTACGGGCTCGTCGAGCACTTCTACAACCAGAACGTCCAGTCACACGACGCGCTCGCGGCGCTGCTCGGCTCCGACATCGGGCTGCGGCGTCTGGCCGAGAGACTCTTGCCGCCGCCGGAGATCGTCACGTTCTCGCGCAATCAGACCGGGCTCGAGATCGGCTACGACCTGACTCCGCTCGTGCGCGCGAACCTGCTCTGGATCCACGACTGGAACGGGCCGAGCGAGGCGCTGGCGCCCTCGCTGATCTGGCAGGTGCGGAGCGACATCGAGCTCTCCGCCGGCGTGCAGCTCTTCGGAGGCAACGACGGCAGCGGCGAGTACGGCGGACTGCCGCCGCTCTGGTTCCTCCGCGCCGACGTGTACTTCTGAGCCAGTGACGCACGCGCGCGCAACCTCAAGTCGGCTCCCGACGAGGCCGATTGCAGAGACGGAGGGGCGGTCGCGATCGCATCGCGGAAGCACAGGAGTCTCGGCTTGCGCAGCCTCGGGTTTGCCGTCGCCGTCCTCGGTCTGGCGTTTCTGTCGTGTGCCCAGAACGCCGCCTTCCTTCCCCCCGTGTCGCTCGACTTCTTCGTCGAGTCGCCGCACGAAGATCCCTGGAACGCGAAGATCAAGAACTGGCAGTCGCGGAACGAGCTCGATCAGCTCGCGATCGCGCAGCGCGGCGCGGCCGACTCGCAGCTCGGCGAGGAGTACACGAAGTTCGAGCTCGAGCTGCGGCGCAAGGTCGCGGCCGAAGCGGTCGCGTGGATCCAGGACGAGAGCCGCCGCCACTACATTCCCGACGGCGAGACGGATCACTGGGCGACGCTGTCGGAAGTGATCGCGCAAGACGGCGATGACTGCGACGGACTCGACCTGATGACGTTCGTCCTGCTGCGCAAGCTCGGCTTCTCCAAGGACGAGATCTTCCGCTCGATCGTGGTCGACAAAGAGACGGGCCAGCACCACATGGTGACGCTCTGGTTCGAGAGCGCGGACCGCCGCGACCCGTGGGTGCTCGATCCGACCGGCGTGGTCACGAGCAAGCTCGTGCGCCTGTCACAAGTTCCGAAGTGGAGCCCGATCGAGATGTTCGACGAAGCGCGCCACTATCGCGTCGAAGAGTCGCCGAGCGCGGGTGCGGTCGCACAGCGCTGAGCTAGATTGCGGCGATGCCGCTCGAGCTCGCCGAGACCGACGCATCGACACTCGCGCTTCTCTCGAACGCTCCGCTCGATCCGGCGTATCCAGTCGCGATGCCGCCCGACCCGGTGTATCCCGGACAGACTCGCGCGCCGCTCGCGCATCCACTCGACGAGATCGCGACGCCCGCGATCTGGTCGCGACTCGCGCTGCCGCTGGAGCGCGCGCTCCAAGCTCTCTGGGAGACGCTGGGTCTGCGCGACGGCGCGCGGCCGACGCTCTGGGTCGCGATCCACTACGGGCGCATCGCGCTGAACGCGCACGCCTGGGAGAGACTGCGCGCGCGCGCCGTGGGTGAGCCTCCGGACCCCGCGTTGGTCGAGCCCGCGCAGGGAATTGGCGGGCGTGTCTCGGAGCGGATCGAGGTCGTCGCCGCGGCGTTCGGGCGCCGACGGCTCGCGACGCGCATCGAGCGCGCGGAGCGCGCGCGCATCGCGCTCTTGCGCAGGCTCGCGGAGACCGAGCCGGCGGATCTCGACGCGGGCGAGCTCGCGCGCGGGCCGCTCGACGAGCGCAGCTGGACGGAGGTGCTCGTGCCGGGCTTGGGCCGGCGGCTGTCCGATCCGCTCGACGCCGACGTCGATGCGGGCGTGCGCGCCGCGCTCGCGCTCGAGCAGCGCTGCACGGCCGAGCTGGGACTGCGCCTCGCCGCGCGCCGCACGCTCGCGAGCCCGCACCTCGTGGCGTTTCTCACCGTGCCGGAGCGGATTCGCGCGGCGCTCGACGGCGCGAGTCACTGGTCCGAGCTCGCCTCGCTGCGCCAGGAGCGGGTCGACCAGTTCGCGAAGCTCGATGTGCCGCGAGCGTTCTTCGGTCGCCCGCGTCCGGGGGCGGAGAGAGCGTGACCGAGACCCGTCCTCCGGCCGCGCTGCTCGAGCTTCCGCTCGTCTCGCTTCCGGGCGCGCATCCCTGCGCGAGCTGCGGCGAGTGCTGCACGTACGTCGCCACGCAGATCGACGATCCGGGCACGTTCAAGGAGTACGAGAACCTCCACTGGTATCTCACGCACGAGAACGTGGGCGTGTACATCGACTCGGACGGTGACTGGTTCATCGAGTTCAAGACGAAGTGCAAGCATCTGACCGACGCGAAGACGTGCGGGATCTACGAGGAGCGGCCGCTCGTCTGCTCGGAGTTCTCGTTCAACGACTGCGAGCGCAACTCGGGCGAGCGGGGCTGGAAGCACTACTTCCACTCACAAGAGGAGCTCGTCGAGTTCCTGCGCTCGAAGCGCCCGCGCGCCTACGAGCGCTACCAGAAGAAGCGCCGCGAGCTGCTGCGCAAGCGGAGGGCTAGCGCTCGCGCGCGAGCTTGAGCCCGGCGCCGAAGAGGAATCCGCCCGGTCACGGCGCCGGCGCGGGCTTGTCGACGGAGACCTCGACTTCCTTGCGCGACTTCTCCGCCTTCTCCTGCGCCTTCTTGCGCTCGTTGTCGATCTCGACCTTCAGCGCGCGGCGCGTGTCTTCGTTGGCCTCGGCCTGGATCTCGACGTTGCGGCGCTGCAGGTCGAGCAGGCGATTCTCGAGCAGGCGATTGCGCTGGCCGAGCAGGCGCGGCGAGAGCTCCTGCGGATCGGCGCCCGCGAGGAAGCTGACACTCACTTCGCGCCGCCCCTCGGTGCCGTCGGTCGAGCGCGCGTAGACCTCGACGGTGTTCTTGCCCGGGTTCATGGGCACCAGCGCGGAGAACGTGCCGTCGGGGTTGGGCACGACATACTCCGCCATCTTGCCCGTGGTCTTGTTGCGCACCTCGAGCCGCTCGATCGACGAGAAGCTCACGTCCTCGAACACCGCGCGCAGGTCCTTGGGGTTGCGCACCGGCGTGAACACGCCGTTCGAGACACGCGCCATCTCGACCACGACGACGGGCTCCGAGAGTGCTTCCTCGCCGATCGCGAAGGTGTCGATGCGGATGTCGAACTTGGCGGCGCGCACCGCCTGCTGGATCGCCATCTTGGCGTTCTGCAGCTGCGAGCTCTCGAGCGGCAGGGTCGGCTGGCCGTCGGTGAGGAACATGATCACGCGCTTGGCGCCGTCGCGCTTCTGACTGTACGCGCTCTGCGTGCCGAGTAACTCGATGGTCGCGAGGTTCACGGCGGTCACCATGTTCGTCATGCCCTTGGGACCGCGGCGGTAGATCGCGTCGAGGCCCCGCTCGACCTTCTTGAAGTCGGTGGTCAGCGGCACCTCGGTGTAGGCGTCGGGTGTCAGCGCGTCGCTGTCACCGGCGAACGCGACGACACCGACGCGTGTCGTGCGCGGGTCGAGCTGAGAGAGCAGCACGCGGCAGCCCATGATCTCGGCGGCCAGGATGCTGTCGCCCTTGTCGCTGTTGGGCAGCGGCAGGATGCTGCCGAGGATCGACAGATATCTCGCGCCGCGCTTCTCGCCGATCACGCCGTTGCCGTCGACGTCCGCGCCCGACGGCTCCGCCGTGCTGTCCGAAGTGTCGACGACGAAGATGATGTCGAAGGTCTGGTACTCGCCGAAGAGCGCGAGCGCGTTGCCCGCGACGAACGCCATGCCCGTCGGATCGCCGATCACGGCGCCGTTCGAAGGGGAGTCGATCGAGAGCCGCAGCTCCGGCGGCTTGTCGGCGGTGCGCTTCGACGCGTTCTCGTCGGGCTTGGCCGGCGCCGTCGGTTTCGCCGGCGGCCCGGGCGCCATGCACAGCGCGGCGGCGAGCAGCGCGAGCGGGAAGCGCGCGCGAGTCACACGCCCTCCGCGCCGCGCGTGAGCGTCGCCCCGGAGGCGCGCGCGGCCTCTCTCACGGCGTCCGACACCGCGTGGTGTACGTCTAGATTCAGGATGCTCGGCACCAGCTCGCCCGCCTCCGCGAACTGCGAGATCACGCGCGCGGCCGCGATCTTCATGGGATCGTCGATGCGCCGCGCGCGCGCTTCGA
>Ga0326726_10000705_pt1 | contig 30537 bp, 29 predicted proteins | sample MHFenrmetagenome_2_FD_207603 | JGI IMG/M metagenome (GOLD analysis project Ga0326726, IMG submission 207603) | Lab enriched peat soil microbial communities from Michigan Hollow, Ithaca, NY, United States - MHF15MN | ecosystem: Environmental > Terrestrial > Soil > Wetlands > Peat | place: USA...
GCGCGAACACCGCCGACCCCGGGCGTGGATAGGTCGAGCGGACGAGCGCGATCGCGGACTCTAGCTCCTCGTCGGACACCTTGAGCAGCCGCTTGAGCTGACCGAACTGGCGCTCGGCGATCAGAGGCAGATGTGCGGTCGCGATCGTGCGTGCGAGCGTGAGGCCGACGGTGTCGGGCGCGAGCTGGGCGAGCTGGAGCAGCACGCACTCGCTGACGTTGCGGGCGCCGACGCCGGCGGGATCGAACTGCTGCACGAGCTCGACGAGCACCTTCTCCACTTCCTCGATGGTGACGACGACGTCGGGCGCGAGAGTCGCGCGGATCGTGTCGAGGTCGTCGGTGAGATAGCCGTCGTCGTTGACTGCGTCGATGATCGCCTGGCCGATCGCCGTCGTTCGCGAGTCCAAGTTCTCGAGCTCGAGCTGCCACAGCAGGTGGTCGCGGAGCGTCTCCTCGGAGCGGTCCGCGTACTCGAACGTGGTCGGCGGCTCCGAGCTCTTCGGCGCCTCGGCCGGGCCCGTTTTCTGCACGTCTGCCCAATCCGCTTCGCTCGCGACCGCGACCTCGGCTTCTTGCGCGGCCTCGCGCTCCGGCTCCACGAACTCCTCGGGGTCGGCGCCGTTGTCGGGCTCGTCCGCGTCGGGGCCGTTGTCCTGGGTCTCGGGCTGCGCCTCGGGCTCCTCGGCCTCGAGCATCACGTTCTCGTCGAGAGCCTGCTGGATCTGGGTCTGCAGCTCCATGATCGGCAACTGCAGCAGCCGAATGGCTTGCTGCAGCTGCGGCGTCATCGTCAGCTGTTGCGTCAGCTTGAGCTGTAGAGAAGGCTTGAGCATGAAGTCAGTTTACCGAACTGAAGGGGCGGCGCCCTTTACAAGGAGAAGCCTTCCCCTAGATAGACCTCGCGGACGCTCTTATTGGACAGAATCTCTTCGGGAGAGCCCGCGGCCATCAGAGCACCGTTGTTCAGAATATAAGCGCGACCACAGATTCCAAGTGTTTCGCGCACATTATGGTCCGTGATCAGCACGCCGATGTCGCGCTGCGCGAGGTGTCGGATGATCCGCTGGATGTCGAGCACCGAGATCGGGTCGACTCCAGCGAACGGCTCGTCGAGCAGCACGAACTTCGGCTCCGCCGCGAGCGCGCGCGCGATCTCGACGCGCCTACGCTCGCCGCCCGACAGGCTCACACCCATCGTGTCGCGAACGTGGCTGATATGCAGCTCCTCCATGAGCTCCTCCAACTTGGTCTGACGCGAGACGCGGTCTAGGTCGCGCCGAGTCTCGAGAATAGCGCGAATGTTGTCCGCGACGCTCAGCTTCCGAAACACCGACGCTTCTTGCGGCAAGTAACCGACGCCGAGCCGTGCGCGCCGATGCACCGGCAAGCGTGTGATGTCGCGGCCGTTCAAGCGAATGCTGCCGCGGTCGCAACGCACGAGGCCGACGATCATGTAGAACGCGGTCGTCTTGCCTGCGCCGTTCGGTCCGAGGAGCCCGACGACCTGACCACTCTCGATGGACAGGCTGAGGTCTTTCACGACCTCGCGCAGCCGGAAGCGCTTGGTCACGCCGAGCGCTTCGAGCCTGCTCATTGGGCGGGAGCTGCGGCGGGCGCCTCTCCGTCCTGATGCGGCTTTTCGGTCGGCACCATTCTGATCCGGTTCGGCTCGCTGCAGGCCGTGGGCCCGGATGTCACGCGCTTCGCGTTCAAGTCATAGAGCAGATCGCAGCCGCCTTGGATCTCGTACTGAGCCTTGTTCACCTGCGCACTGTCGGAGAGGAGCAGCGTCTTCGCCTTGTCATCGTACACGAGCTTACCGGCGACGCCGTTGTCCTTCGTGGCTTTGTCCACGAACGTCGCGGTGCCGAGTAGCTGGCCGCGCGCGAGCTTCTTGTCGGCGAATGTGAAGATCGCCGTGTCCGCGCTGAGCTCGGCGTTGTCGACGACGACGCGCACGTGGCCCTTGAAGCGCAACTCGGTGCGCGTGTCGAAGTCGAGCCCGGTGGCGGTGGCTTCGTCGGCCGTGATCACCGTCTTGCACTGCGTGATCTTCGGCCTTTGGATGTTGATGAGCTTCGTCTTGTGATCGAGCACGAACGGGCCCGACTCGAGCGCGACGGGATCGCGGCAGTCGGTGCTCGCGCTCTGCGCCGCGAGCGCATGGCTCGCGCTCAGCGCGAGCATGCAGATCAGGACTTTATGGAGCGAACTGGCCATGTACGTCGGATTCTAGCTCCATGCGGTCGGCCTTCAACAGCGTGCGGAGCCCGTTTGCCTCGACATGCCAGCTGCCGGCGCTCATCACGACATGTTGATCGGTTTCGGCGAGCGAGGTCGTCGGCAGGAATCTCAGTTTCGAGGTCGTGACGTGGACGGGCGCTCGCCCGTCGGTCGGTTGGCTCTGGATCTCGACGCCGTCGGCGAGCTCGATCTCGGAGTGGTCGCGCGTCGCGCTGCCGCTGCCCGCGGTGATCACCCATGGCATCTGGTCCGGCGGGTGATAGTCGATCTGCACGCGCTCGAGCAGGAGCCGGTCCTCGCCGGGCCGCTCGTCGAGCCGGTCGGCGAATATCTTGTAGGCGACGTGCCCACTTTCGTCGGTCCCGAGCATGCGCGCGCCGCGCAGGTAGTAGCCGAGCTCTTGATCGCCGCCCGCGCGCGGGCGCGGCGCTTCGACGGGCTCGGGGCGGCTCCACCACCAGCTCGCGGCTGCGGCGGCGCCGAGCAGGACGATGAGGATCAAATTGCGCACGCGGCTTGAAGCACGAGGCGCGGCACGATGGCCGCGCATTGAGTGTACGCGAAGCCGGCAGCGCGCCGAGGCTCGAATTCTCGCCGTTGGCCACGACGGAGCGTCGGCTTAGACTACTCGCCTTCAAGACTCGAGCGTGCCGGACTCAAGCGCCGGCGCGGCCGCACACAACATGGATCCGCGCGACATCGCTTCTCTGATCGAAAAGAACCTGGCGGGCGCGAGCGCGCAGGTCGAAACCGACGGCCAGGGCCACTACGAGGCGACCGTCATCTCCTCGGCATTCGCCGGCAAGCGGAGCCTGCAGCGCCACCAGCTCGTGTACGCGACGCTTGGGCCACGCGTCGGCAACGAGATCCACGCGCTCGCGCTCAAGACCTTTACGCCCGAAGAATGGGCCGAGCGCGGCGAATGACGGCGGCGCTTGGGGCGGGCGGCTAGCCTTGGACCAGCTCGCGATCCACGGGGGCGTGCGCCTCGACGGTGAGGTGCAGATCTCCGGCGCGAAGAACGCCGCGTTGCCGATCCTCGCCGCGACGCTGCTCGCCGACGGCGCGGTGTCGCTCGGCAACGTGCCGCACCTGAACGACGTCACGACCACGGCGAAGCTGCTGAGGCGCATGGGTGTCGCGGTCGATCTCGCTCGCGACACGCGTGTCGCGGTCGACGCTGCCGGCATCCGCGAGTTCATCGCGCCGTACGAGCTCGTGAAGACGATGCGCGCGTCGATACTCGTGCTCGGCCCGTTGCTCGGCCGGTTCGGCGCCGCCGATGTGTCGCTGCCCGGCGGCTGCGCGATCGGCGCGCGGCCCGTGAACCTGCACGTCGCGGGGCTGCGCGCGATGGGCGCGACGATCTCGATCGAGGGCGGTTACATCAAAGCGCGCGCTTCGGCGTTGCACGGCGCGCGGATCGTGCTCGACCTCGTGACGGTCACGGGCACCGAGAACCTCATGATGGCCGCGGCCTGCGCCCGCGGCGAATCGGTCCTCGAGAACGCCGCGCGCGAGCCGGAGGTCGTCGACCTCGCGAACTTCCTGAACAAGATGGGCGCGAAGATCGAGGGCGCCGGCTCCGACACGATCCGGATCCAGGGCGTCGAGCGGCTCGTCGGCGCCGACTACGACGTGATGCCGGACCGGATCGAGAGCGGCACCTACCTCGTGGCAGGCGCGATCACGGGCGGGCGAGTGCGGCTCACCCGGACGAACCCCGAGCACTTCGACGCGGTGCTCCAGAAGCTCGACGAGGCCGGCGCGCGGATCGCGCGCGGCGCCGACTCCGTCGAGCTCGACATGCGCGGCGAGCGGCCGCGCGCCGTGGATGTCAGGACCGCGCCGTACCCGGGTTTCCCGACCGACATGCAGGCTCAGTTCTGCGCGCTGAATGCGGTCGCCGAGGGCACGGCGTCGATCACCGAGACGATCTTCGAGAACCGCTTCCAGCACGCGCTCGAGCTGCAACGGCTCGGCGCGAATCTGTCGATCCAAGGCAACACGGTGATTACGCGCGGCGTGCCGAAGCTCACGGGAGCGCAGGTCATGGCGACCGATCTGCGCGCGTCGGCGTCGCTAGTCCTGGCCGGCTTGCAGGCCGAAGGCACGACGATCGTCGACCGGATCTATCACGTCGATCGCGGCTACGAGCGGATCGAGGACAAGCTCGGGCGCCTCGGCGCGCGAATCGAGCGCCGCGCTCGCTGACGCTCGTCAGCCTCCGCCTTGCGGCGGGCGCTCCTCGAGCACCGCTTCGGTTTGGAACGCCGCACCGTTCGGGCGCGCGACGCGGACCTTTATGTGCGTGCCGGGCTGCGAGCTCGCGACGAGATTCATCGCCTGCTGACCCGTGAACATTCGTTGGCCGTTGATGTGCGTGAGCACGTCGCCGGGCTTGAGTCCCGCGGCCGCGGCGGGGCCGCTGACGTCTCGGAGCAGCACGGCCGAGCCGTCTATGCCGAGCTGGCGCGCCTGCGCCTCCGGCAAGTCGTTCGTGTCGACGCCGAGATAGCCGCGGATCACGCGCCCGTTCGCGATCAGCTGCTCCATCACGCCGCGCACGAGGTTCACCGGGATCGCGAAGCCGATGCCCTCGGGCATGGTCTGGTCGCGCGGCGCGGCGCTGATCACGGCCGTGTTGATGCCGACGAGCTCGCCGCGCGAGTCCACGAGCGCGCCGCCCGAGTTGCCGACGTTGATCGCCGCGTCGGTCTGGATGAAGTCCTCGAATTCCGTGATCCCGAGCTGCCCGCGCCCGGTCGCGCTCACGATCCCCATCGTGACCGTCTGGCTCAAGCCGAGCGAGTTGCCGATCGCGAGCACGACGTCGCCGACCTGGAGGCCGTCGGAGCGGCCGAGCGCGATCGAGGGCAGGTCGGGCAGATCGATCTTCAGCAGCGCGAGCTCGGTCTCCGGGTCCGAGCCGACGATCCGCGGCGTCGCAACGCGGCCGTCGGAGAGCTGAACTCCGATTTCCTCGGCATCGCGGATCACGTGCCAATTCGTGACGACGTAGCCACGCCGGTCGATCACGACTCCCGAGCCGAGCGCGCGGCCGCGCAGTGCGACGCCCGGCGGCGCGTTCGACGGCGTGAACGTGCGCTCCGTGTAGATCGTCGCGACCGCCGGCGCGCTGACGGACACCGCGTCCGCGTAGCTCGCGACGCCGCGGCTCGCGGCCGGTTGAGCCGTGCTAACGAGGTCGGGGCGAATCAGAACGACGAGGAACGCGATCGCGAGCCCGACCGCGGTCGATTGCGCGAAGAAGGCGGCGACCTTCCAGACCGGCGACATGCGCGGAGTTTAGCAGCTCGCGCCTGAGCCTCGGCGGCTGGCCGTTTGTGTATAATGCGCCGCGCTGCAACAACCATCGGCGCACATTCCCATTAATCCATTGAAGTCCTTGGAGGCTGCCTGATGCTTGGCCCCGTGAGTCGAGGCGTGCTCGATGGCTGAGAGCACCGGCTTTACGCGCCGCCATTTCCTGACCGTCGCGACCGTCGTCACGGGAGGCGCCGGCGTGATAGCGACCGCCGTGCCGTTCGTCTCGTCGTTCAAGCCGAGCGCGCGCGCTCAAGCGCTCGGCGCGCCGATCGAGGTGGACGTCAGCAAGCTCGAGGTCGGTGCGCTGCTGAAGGTCGAGTGGCGCGGCCACCCGATTTACATCCTGCATCGCTCCGACGAGATGATCGCGTCGCTCGGCAAGGACACCTCGCTGCTTCGCGACCCGATGTCCAAGGATTCCGAGCAGCCCTCGTACGCGATCAACGAGCATCGCAGCATCAAGCCGGCCTATCTCGTGCTCGAGGGTGTCTGCACGCACTTGGGATGCGCGCCGATGCCCCGCTTCGAGGTGGCACCCGCGGACTTGGGCCCGCAGTGGCCGGGTGGCTTCCTGTGTCCGTGCCACGGCTCGAAGTTCGATCTCGCGGGCCGCGTCTTCGCCGGCGTGCCCGCGCCGACGAACCTCGGCGTGCCGCCGTATCGCTATATCAACGACAACACGATCCTGATCGGCTCGGATACGGGGAGCGCATAGATGGCGAGCAGCGAAGCCGACGTCTTCGATCGCTTGGGCCGCGGCTTGAGCGCGCTCGGCGCGTGGATCGACGACCGGTTCCCGATGACGAAGCTCATCAAGGAGCACGCCACCGAGTATTACGCGTCGAAGAACTTCAACTTCTGGTACGGCTTCGGTGTGATCGCGACGGTCGTGCTCGTGATGCAGCTCGTCACGGGCATCTTCCTAACGATGAACTACAAGCCCTCGGCCGAAGGCGCGTTCGCGTCGGTCGAGTACATCATGCGCGACGTCGATTGGGGGTGGCTGATCCGCTACCTGCACTCGACCGGTGCGTCGGCGTTCTTCATCGTCGTCTACCTGCACATGTTCCGCGGGCTCTTGTACGGCTCCTACAAGAAGCCGCGCGAGCTCGTCTGGATCATCGGCATGTTCATTTATCTCTGCCTGATGGCCGAGGCGTTCTTCGGCTACCTACTGCCGTGGGGCAACATGTCGTACTGGGGCGCGCAGGTGATCGTGTCGCTGTTCGGCGCGATCCCGGTGATCGGCAACGGCCTCTCCGAGTGGATCCGCGGCGACTTCTACATCTCCGACATCACGCTGAACCGCTTCTTCGCGTTCCACGTGATCGCGGTGCCGCTCGCGCTCGTCGGGCTCGTCGTCGTCCACATCATGGCGCTGCACACGGTCGGCTCGAACAACCCGGACGGCATCGAGATCAAGGAGCACAAAGGACCCGACGGCCACCCGATCGACGGCGTCGCGTTCCACCCGTATCACACGAGCAAAGACCTCGTGATCGTGGTGATCTTCCTGATCGCGTTCTCGGCGGTGGTGTTCTTCGCGCCCGACATGGGCGGCTACTTCCTCGAGCACGCGAACTTCGAGCCCGCGAATCAGCTGAAGACACCCGAGCACATCGCGCCGGTTTGGTACTTCACGCCGTTCTACGCGATGCTGCGCGCCGTTCCCGACAAGCTGCTCGGTGTCGTGTTCATGGGCTCGGCCGTGCTGCTGCCGTTCTTCCTGCCGTGGCTCGATCGCTGCCGCGTGAAGTCGATCCGCTATCGCGGCTGGATTTACAAGGTGGCGCTCGCGGTGTTCGTCGTGAGCTTTTTGTCGCTCGGTTACCTCGGCATGCAACAGCCGACGGGGTCCGTCGTGGTCCTGTGCCGGATCTTCACCATCCTGTACTTCGCATTCTTCTTCTCGATGCCGTTCTACTCGCGCATCGAGAGGACCAAGCCCGTGCCGACGAGGGTGACGCCGTGAGACTGGCCGCCGTTGCGTTGCTGTTTGGTATCGGCCTGACCGGCGTCGCGCTCGCGCAGGCCGAGGAGGCGTCGCTCGAGCCCGCGAACACGAACATCAAGAACGTCGCGTCGCTGCAGCGCGGCGCGAAGTACTACGTGAATTACTGCCTCGGCTGTCATTCGGCGAAGTACGTGCGCTACAACCGGCTCGCCGCGGATCTCGGGATCACGGAGAAGCAGCTCGTCGATAATCTGATGTTCACGGGCGAGCATCCGTACGACACGATGGCGATCGCGATGAAGGCGGAGGATGCCACGCGCTGGTTCGGCGTCCCGCCGCCGGATCTCTCGTTGATCGCGCGCAGTCGTGGCACCGACTATCTCTACACATATCTGCGCGGGTTCTACGTCGATCCATCGCGGCCCACGGGCGTGAACAACATCGTGCTGCGCGGTTCCGCGATGCCGGCCGTCCTATGGGAACTCCAGGGTCCGCAACGCGCCAAGTTCGGCACCGACGCTACCGGCAAAGAGGTGTTCGAGGGGTTCGAGCAGATCCACCCCGGCGAGATGCCTGCCGCGCAGTTCGACGAGATGGTGCGCGACATCGTGAACTTTCTCGACTACATCGGCGAACCGATCAAGCGTGAGCGCGAGGCGCTCGGGATCCGCGTGATCGGCTTCTTGCTCGTGTTCCTGCTGATCGCCTATCTCTTGAAGAAGGAAATCTGGAAGGACGTCCACTAGTCCTCCCGATTGACGGGCTTTGCTCGCCGCCAAGGAGACATCTCTTATGACCGTCATTGCCAACCGTCGCTCGGTGATGACGCTATTTTCGAAGCCTGCCGACCCGTGGAGCCATCGGACGCGGCTCGTGCTTGCCGAAAAGAGCATCAGCATCGATATCGTCGATGTAGATGATGGCTTGCTGCCCGAGGACCTGCTCGACCTGAATCCGTACAACAGCGTTCCTACGCTCGTCGACCGCGACCTCGTGCTCTACGACTCGCGCGTGATCATGGAGTACCTCGACGAGCGCTTCCCGCATCCGCCGCTGATGCCGGTAGATCCCGTTACACGCGCGCAGTTCCGGCTCGCGCTTTACCGGATCGAGAAGGATTGGTACTCGCTCGCCGATGAGATCGGCACCGGCATCGACCGCAAGCCGCCGGGCCGTGCGGTGAAGGCGCTCGAGGAAAGCATCCTGTCGAGCGTCGAAATCTTCTCGGCGAAGAAGTTCTTCTTGAGCGACGAGTTCTCGCTCGTCGACTGCACGATCGCGCCGATCCTCTGGCGATTGCCGCTATTCAACATCAAGCTGCCCGCGAGCGCACGGCCGATCCAGCGCTACATGGACGAGGTGTTCTCGCGGCCATCATTCCAGGCGAGCCTGACCGAGTTCGAGCAGGAGATACGCCAGTAGCTGGCTCGCCGACGCCGACCAAGCAGCGTCCGTATCTGATCCGGGCGATGCATGAATGGATGGTCGACAACGGCTTCACTCCGCATCTCGTCGTCGACGCACGCCGCGGAGGCGTGGAAGTTCCGAAGGAGCACGTGAAGGACGGCAAGATCGTGCTCAATGTTTCGCACTCGGCGACCCGCGCGCTCAAGCTCGGCAATGACGCGGTCAGCTTCGAAACGCGCTTCGGCGGAGTGCCGCGGCAGCTCCAGATTCCGGTGGACGCGGTGCTCGGAATCTATGCGCGCGAGACCGGCCAGGGAATGATCTTCGGCGACGACGACTCGGCCCCGAGCGGCCCCGGCGCCCCGTCGCCGACGCCGCCGACCGCGCCGCCCGCCGGCGCGACGAAGGTGCCCGGCGCGGCGCGCAAGGCGCCGAAGCTCACCGTCATCAAGTAGCTCGCGCTCGTCGCCCTCGCCACGTCGCGCGGGAACACTCCGTCGGCGCCTGCGCGCATCGTGTGCTGTGTCCGCGCGCGTGAGCGATCACTTCGGCGCAACCTGGCTCGTGCCGCGGGTGTCTTCCGGGGGACGCCAAGACGCCGTCCCTGGGGCTCGGCGGCGCACATCCCTGTGCGCCGACGCCCCCGGAAAACACCCGCGGCACGAGCCAGGCTGCGCACCACCGCCACCTCCCGCGCGGACTGCCCGAAGCGCAGCGGCGCTCGATGTGCGGGCGCGTGCTGTGTATTGCGCAGAATGCGCCGGGACGTGGACGCGTGAGGTCGTTCCCGAGACCGTCGCCGCACAGGGATGTGCGGCGCCGAGCCCCAGGGATGGTCTTCCGGCGTGTCTCGGGAACGACCTCACGCGGCCGCGTCTCGGCGCCGCTCTGCGAGAACGATGTTCTTCTGCCGCTGCCGACGCGTTCTGAGCAGGTGCGAAGTTGGGCGCAGCGTCCCGGGGCGGGAGGTCAGCGCGGCTCGAGCAGCTCCGCGTCGATCAGGTCGCAGAGGCAGTGGATCACGAGCAGGTGCACTTCTTGGATCCTGCACGTGCGCTCGGCCGGCACGCGGATCTCGATGTCGCCGGGCGCGAGCGCGCCGGCGATCGCGCCGCCATCGCGGCCGGTGAGCGCCACGACCCGCAGCCCGCGCTCGTGCGCGGCATGGACCGCACGCAGGACGTTCTCGGAGTTGCCCGACGTCGAGATCGCGAGCAGCACGTCGGCCGGCTGGCCGAGCGCGCGCACCTGCTTCGAGAAGATGTCGGCGAACGCGTAGTCGTTGCCGATCGAGGTCAGCGTCGAGCTATCGGTGGTGAGCGCGACGGCCGGGAGGCCGGGGCGCTCCAGCTCGAAGCGGTTCAGGAGCTCGCTCGAGAAGTGTTGCGAGTCGGCCGCGGAGCCGCCGTTGCCGCAGCTCAGGATCTTGCCGTCCTCGAGCAGGCATTGAGTCATCATCGCCGCCGCGGCCGAGACCGCGGGCGCGACGACGATCGCGGTCTGCTTGGTCGCGATGCTCTCTTGAAAGTGCCGTCGGACTCTGTCTTCCATGGTTCGCTTCGCGCGCTGCCCAAGGTGCCGCCACTGTGCCGTTAAGCCGGTGGCTCTTCAACTGGCGTCGAATGCGTTCCGGAGCCACGAAACTCGCGCCTCCGCTGTGTCGATCGCATCGAATGCGACGACGTCGAAGCGAATCGGCGCATCGCGCCACTCGCTGCGGCGCATCAAGAAGTGCCGCGTCGCCTGGATGATGCGCGCGCGCTTGGCGGGCCCGATGCTCTCGGCCGCGCGCGCGAGCGCCCCGCGGCTGCGTGCGCGGACCTCGACGATCACGAGCGTACGTGCCTCGCGGCAGACGAGGTCGATCTCGCCGAGGCGGCAGCGGTAGCCACGCGCGAGCACGACGAGCCCGCGGTCCTCGAGATACTCGGCAGCGACGGCCTCCCAGTGGCGGCCGCGTGCGAGCTGCATCTTTAGCGCGTGCCGACGAGCTCGCGCGAGCCCGCTACGGGCAGTTCGTACTCGGCCGGCTTGCCGTTGCGGAACTGCGCGAGCGGCAGCGCGCGGTGAATGCGCCCGCTCGTGTCGAGGCTCAAGTCGCCGGACATCCCGCGCACGGGCCAGGACGCGCGCGAGTCGTTGTAGAGCGAGCCGATCAGTTGATACGCGTCGAAACCCATGCCGTAGAGCTTCACGAGCCCGGCGCGCTGCGGCCAGTAGGACTGCAAGTCATGGCGTAAGTCGTCGGCGCTCGCGCTCGGCGTGATCAGCACCGGCGCGTCGGCGAAGATCAGGCCGTTCAAGTCGTTGTCGCCGGCCGCGTTGCCGGGATCGTAGATGTCGGACGTGGCGAACGTCGGAATGTCGCCGGCCGAATGAAAGCGCAACTGCGGCGCGAGCAAGCGTCCCGAGCGCGCGTCGTCGGCCGCGACGAAGATCGCGTCGATGTCCTGGCGTCGGCGCGGCTCGAACTCGATCGGCACGCCGAGGCTCGCCGCGAGCCTGCGCTCGCGCTGGTTGCTGCGAGTGATGTTCAAGAGACTCATGATCGGTTGCGCGAACTCCTGCGAGCCGCGATCGTAGCCGACCGAGTCGAGCAGTCGACCGCCGCGCGCCTCGAACTCCGCGCGGAACGTCGCGAGCGTGCGGCGGCCCCGGTCGCTGTTTGGGATGAATGCGATTGCGGTCTTCGCGCCGCCGAGCGCCATCGCGTCGGCGATGACGCGCGCCTCGTCCTCCGGCGACAACGAGAACTGATAGAAGCTGCGCAAAGACGGCGTCGCGACTTGCGCAAAGTTCAGCGCGAGCGTCGGCACGAAGCCGGCTTGCGTGATCACCTGCTCGACGTCGGCCGTCAGCAGCGGGCCGACGATGAAGTCGGCGCCGTCGAGCTGCGCGCGCAGGTACTGCGCTTGGCTACCGCCTTGCCCGGTGTCGTATACGCGGATCGACGTCGCGTCGCTGCCCGCGTTGCGCAGGTGCGCCGTGAGGAATCCGTCGCGTATCGCGAGAGCCTGTGGTCGCTGCGGCGAACTGAGCGGCAGCAGCAGCGCGATCTGCGTCGGGAATCCGGTCGCGCGTTGCCCGGCGAGCAGATCCGCGAGCAGCACGCCGGCCGCGGGATGGTCCGTGTACGTCTCGCGCCAACGCAGCAGCGAGCGGCGCAAGTCGGCCGGATTGCTCGTCGCGATCGGCGCGAGCGCGAGCCAGCCGTCGACGATCCGATCGCCGGTGGTCGCAACAGGCGTCGCGGGTGGATGCTGGCGCAGCCCGTCCCAGATCAGACGTTGATTCGCGAGGATCGATTCGGAGTCTTCGAGCCAGATTTCGCGGTCGACGAGCGCGCGGACCGCGTCCGCGGGCCGGCCGAGCTCGAACAGCGCTTGACCGCGCACCGCGGCCGCGTCGCTGAGCACCGGCACCGGCGCCGGCTCCTGCACCGTCGCGAGCGCGTCGAGCGCGGCCTGTGGTTTGCGGTCGCCGAGATCGAGGCGAGCGTTGAGCACCGTGATCGCTTGCTGCTGGTCGCGGCTCGCGCCGGTCTTCGCGTCGTTCAGCCTGCGCCGCGCGAGCTGCGCGTCGCCGTGCGCGACGGACGCGCGCGCGCTCGCGATCAGGTAGTCGATATGCTGCGGCCCAGTCGTGCTCGCCGCGAGCTGCGCGTAGAGCTCGGCGGCCGTCGGGTCTCCGGTCTTGGCCGCGGCGCGCGCGCGCGCTTCGAGGCTCTGGATTTGGCTCGCGGACGCGGGTCGTGTCGCCTGCTGCGGCGGCGACGAGACGCACGCGGCGACGCTCGCGAGCAGCAATGCGACGAGCGGCCTCGTAGCTCGAATCCGCAGCGCGCTTGTAGACTGGGTGTCGATCATGAACGAGTCCATTCGGCTTCTATGACGGCGACACCGGCAGCGCGCGGCAAGCTTTTCGTCGTCGCGACGCCGATCGGCAATCTCGACGATTTGACTCCGCGCGCGCGCGAAGTGCTCGCGACCGCCGATGTGATTGCGGCCGAGGATACGCGCCACACCCGGGGATTGCTATCGCGTATTGGCGTGGAAACGCGACTAATTGCGTATCACGAGCACAACGAGCGCGAGCGCGTCGCGGAGCTTCTCGAGCGGCTCTTGAGCGGCGCGATCGTCGCGCTCGTGAGCGACGCCGGCACGCCGCTGATCAGCGATCCCGGTTGGCGTCTCGTGCACGCAGCGCGCGAGCAAGGCATCGACGTCGTGCCGGTGCCGGGACCGAGCGCGGCGATCGCCGCGCTCTGCGCCGCGGGGCTGCCGACCGATCGTTTCGTGTTCGAAGGATTCCTGCCGCGCAGCGACGGCGCGCGAGCGGCGCGCCTGCGCGAGCTGCGCTCCGAGCGCCGCACACTCGTCTTCTACGAGGCCGTGCATCGGCTCCCCGAGACGTTGGCGGCGCTCGTCGAGCACTTCGGCGCCGACCGCGAGGCGGTGGTCGCACGCGAGCTCACGAAGGTCCACGAGCAGATCCGCTCGGGCAAGCTCGGCGAGCTCGCCGCGTCTCTCGGTGCGGACGTGCCGCTCTTGGGCGAGTTCGTTCTCGTCGTCGCCGGGAGCAGCTCCGACGCCGCGCCCGACACTACGCGCGCGCGCGAAATCTATGCGACGCTCGCCGCCGAGGTCGACCCGTCGAAGGCTCTACAGCTCACGTCGACGCTGACCGGGATCTCGCGCAACGAGCTCTACAAGCTGCTTCGCACTTAACGGCCGTGAGACACTAGCCGCTGGGAGTCGGCCGGGCAGTCGCTGAGGTTACACACCTCGGAGGAAAGTCCGGGCTCCGCTGGGCAGGGTGCCAGGTAACGCCTGGGAGGCGCGAGCCTACGGAAAGTGCCACAGAAAACATACCGCCTCACAGCAATGTGCGGTAAGGGTGAAAAGGTGCGGTAAGAGCGCACCGCGCAGGTGGCAACACGCTGCGGCACGGTAAACCCCACCCGGAGCAAGACCGAATAGGGGAGCGCTGAGTGTGCCCACACGAGCTCCCGGGTAGGTCGCTCGAGATGCGCGGCGACGCGCGTCCTAGAGGAATGACTGCTCTCGACAGAACCCGGCTTACAGGCCGGCTCCCTCCTTAAAATTCAACGCGTCGCATCGCGCGCGGCGCCCTTTTTCGTCAGATTTCGTCACCACTCCCTAACTCTCTGTCGGTACAAAGATTTCCAACTCAACGCCGTTGACAGTCGGCGGCGGCAGTCCCTATAGTGGCGCGGAGTGGCAAAAAGTGGGCGAGAATGGGCCTAGTGGTCCGGCCGGACTATGTTTCGCGGCGCTACCAAAGTCACCCTCGATGCGAAGGGTCGTATGGCCATCCCGACTCGATACCGGGAGCGGCTGATGACTCGCGCCGATGGACATTTGGTTGCGACGGTCGATCGTGACTACTGCCTTCTCATCTACCCGCTGCCTGATTGGGAGGAGATCGAGCGCAAGCTGGTCCGTTTACCTGCGCTGAATAAACAGGCACGTCGTCTGCAACGCTTGATGGTGGGGTACGCCACCGAACTCGACCTGGACGGTCATGGCCGAATCTTGTTGCCGAAGGAGCTTCGCGAATTCGCCGGTCTCGGGCGGCAAGCGATGCTGATCGGCCAGGGCAACAAGTTCGAGCTGTGGAGCGAAGAACGATGGAGTACTCGCCGGGACGAGTGGCTGGCTGACGACAAGGGCGAACAGGCGGGCTTACCTCAAGAACTCGAAACGCTATCTCTCTAGAGCACGTTCGGTGTGACCGGAGCCTCTGGACACCGGCCCGTGCTGCTGAGAGAGGCGCTCGAAGGTTTGGCCTTGCGGGATGACGGGTGGTACGTCGATGCGACCTACGGACGTGGCGGGCATAGCGCCGAGATATTGGCGCGGCTCGGACCTCAGGGACGGCTACTCGCTCTGGATAAGGATCCCGACGCGGTGGCTCACGGCTCAGAGCGACTCGCGGCGGACGCACGTTTCTCGATTCGCCATGCCGGCTTCGAAGAGCTCGGTGCGGTCGCCACGCCCTGGTTGGCTGGCCGCCGGCTCGCCGGAATCTTGTTCGACCTCGGTGTCTCCTCGCCGCAGTTGGATCAACCCGCGCGCGGTTTCAGCTTCGCGCACGACGGACCTTTGGACATGCGTATGAACACGGCCATAGGCGCAACCGCCGCCGATTGGCTCGCCGGCGTTTCGCAGGCCGAGCTCTCGGACGTGCTCTACCGCTACGGCGAAGAGCCGCGCGCGCGGCAGATCGCGGCCGCGATCGTCCGCGCACGCGAAGCCGCGCCGATCACGACGACGCGCGCTCTCGCGGATCTCGTCGCCGCGCACGCGGGGCGCCAGCATGGTCGCATTCATCCGGCCACGCGTGCGTTCCAAGGGATCCGGATCGCCGTCAATGCCGAGCTCACCGCGCTCGAGCGCACTCTGCCGCAGGCCGTCGAGCTGCTCGCGGCCGGCGGGCGGCTCGTCGTGATCAGCTTCCACTCGCTCGAGGACCGGATCGTCAAGCGCTTCATGGCCCGCGAAGCGCGCGGCGACGAGGCGTACGCAGGGCTCCCGAACATCCCTGCACACGCGCGGCCGCGCCTGACTCTCGTCGGCCGGCTCGTCCGTCCGGGCGAGGAAGAAGTCGAAGGCAATCCGCGCGCGCGCAGCGCGCGCCTGCGCGTCGCGGAGCGCGAGCGGTTCGATATCGCTGCATGAACGACGCGACCGAAACGCCGTCCGTCAGGACGATGGGCAAGCAGCTTGCGGAGCTCGCGACCGTGCTGCTGCTCGCGGCCGCCGTTACCGCCTCGGGCGTCTGGGTTACCGACGCCAAGCATCACGCGCGGCAACTGTTCATCGAGCTCGAGCGGCTCAACCGCGACCAGGACCAGCTGCAGATCGATTGGGGCCGACTGCAGATCGAGCAGAGCACCTGGGCGACGCACCCGCGGATCGAGTCCCTCGCGCGCGAGCGCCTACATCTGACGAATCCGGCCGACGCGCAACTGGTCGTCGTCGAGTCACCGAGGTGAGCTTAGGCGTGAGGAAGACGTCGCCATCGCAGCAGGTCGAGCGCGTGCGTTGGCGCGGTGCGGTGCTGCTCGCGTTGTTCGCGCTCGGCGCCGCGGCGCTCGAGAGTCGAATCCTCTACCTGCAGCTCGTCAACAAGGAGTTCCTCGCGGCGCAGGCGAACGACCGCCACTTGCGCATGGTGGAGATCTCCGCGCATCGCGGCTCGCTGACCGATCGCGACGGCGAGCCGCTCGCGGTCAGCACGCCGGTCGACACGATCGTCGGCAATCCGCGCGAGCTCAACGACGCGCTCGACCGCATCGGCGAGCTCGCCGACGCGACGGGTCAGGACGAGGACTCGCTCGCGCGCAAGGTCACGAGCAACCTCGGCCGCGACTTCGTCTACCTCCAGCGTCACCTGTCGCCGGGCAGGGCCGAGCAGGTGCTGGCGCTCGGACTGCCGGGCGTGAGCACCGTGCGCGAATACCAGCGCTACTATCCCGAAGGCGAGGTCGTCGGCCACTTGCTCGGCTTCACCGACATCGACGACCACGGCCAAGAAGGGCTCGAGGCCGAGTTCGATCAGTGGCTCAGGGGCGAGAACGGCAGCAAGCGGGTGCTCCAGGACCGTCTCGGGCGCGTGATCGGCGAGGTCGAGCTGATCGCGGAGGCCCGCCCCGGGCGCGACCTGCGCGCGAGCATCGACTTGCGGCTCCAATACCTCGCCTATCGCGAGCTCAAGGCAATGGTCACGGACACCCGCGCGCGCTCGGGCGCGGCCGTCGTGCTCGATCCGAGCACGGGCGAAGTGCTCGCGATGGTGAACCAGCCGTCGTACAACCCGAACGACCGCTCGCAGTACGTCCCGGAGCGCTACCGGAACCGAGCGATCACGGACATCTTCGAGCCGGGCTCGAGCTTCAAGCCGCTCGCGATGGCGGCCGCGATCGAGAGCGGCGGCTTCAAGCCGACGACGATCGTCGACACGTCGCCCGGGTTCTTGACCGTCAATGGCCGGATCATCACGACGGACGACACGAACCTCGGCAAGATCACGCTCACGACCGTGCTCGCGCGCTCGAGCGACGTCGGCGCCGCGCGCGTCGCGCTCACGATGGAGCCGCAGGAGATCTGGCGTGTGCTCGCGGGCTTCGGCATCGGCCGGCTCACGGATAGCGGTTTCCCCGGCGAGTCGGCCGGACGGCTCAACGATCCGCAGCACTGGCGGCAGATCGGCCAGGCGACGCTCGCGTACGGCTACGGCGTGGCGGTCACGCCGCTCCAGCTCGCGCGCGCGTACTCCGCGATCGCGGCCGACGGCGTGCTGCGCCCGGTGTCGATGCTCGCGCTCGACAAGCCGCCGGCCGGGGCGCGCGTGATCTCCTCGTCGACCGCGCGCGCGCTCACGCAGATGATGGAGGCGGTCGTGTCGCCGGCCGGGACCGGTAAGCGCGCAGCCGTGCGCAACTATCGCGTCGCGGGCAAGACCGGCACCGCGCAGAAGGCCATCGTCGGCGGCCACAGCGACTCGCGCCACACTGCGTTCTTCGCCGGGTTCGCGCCCGCGAGTCACCCGCGCCTCGTGGTCGTCGTCGTGATCGACGAGCCGCAAGGCGCCGCGTACTACGGCGCCGACGTCGCGGCGCCGGTCTTCTCGAACATCGTCACCGGCGCGCTGCGAGTCCTCGCGGTGCCGCCCGACGCGCTGCCCGCGGCGCCGCTGACCGTCGTTGCGCAAGCGCAGGTGTTGCCATGATGCCCGCGCTCGCACCCCGCGATCGAATCCTCGGTGAGATCTTAGGAGCGGACGCCGGAGCGTACGCGCGACTCGGATTGACGGATCTCACGCTCGACAGCCGCGAGGTCATGCCGGGCGCCGCGTTCGTCGCGCTCCAGGGCGCGCGCGAGCACGGCTTGCGCTACGCGGCCGACGCGCTCGCGCGCGGCGCCGCGATCGTGCTCTACGAGCCGAGCGAGGTCTACGCGGAGCCGCCGATGCCGAGCCTCGCTGTGCCGAATCTCAGCAAGCGGCTCGGCGAGCTCGCGCACGCGTTCTTCGACACGCTGCCCGAGCCGACGTTGATCGGCGTGACCGGCACCAACGGTAAGACCACGGTCGCGTATCTCACGGCGCAGGCGCTTGGGTTACCGCAGCGCGCGTGCGCGTACATCGGCACGCTCGGCTACGGCGCGCCGGCGAAGCTCACGCGCCACGCGCTCACCACGCCCGACTGCTTCACGCTGCACCGCGAGATCTCGGGACTGCGTGCGCCGCGCGTCGCGCTCGAGGTCTCCTCGCACGCGCTTGCGCAAGATCGGATCGCGGGCCTCACGTTCAACACCGCGGTATTCACGAATCTCACCCGCGACCATCTCGACGAGCACGGCGACTTCGCGAGCTACGGTCGCGCGAAGGCGCGCCTGTTCCAGTTGCCGGGCCTCGCGCACGCGGTCATCAACGTCGACGACACCTTCGGTGCGGGCCTCGGCGCGAACCTGCCGGCGAGCTGCGAACTGATCCGGACGACGACCCGCGGAGTGCGCGGCGCCGACTTGAGCGCGCGCCTGAAGCGCGCCGACCTCGACGGGCTCACGCTCGAAGTCTCGGGGCGCTTCGGCTCGGCGCGGCTCGTCTCGCGGCTGATCGGCGACTTCAATGCCGAGAACCTGCTCGCCGCGCTCGGCGCGCTGCTCGCGCAAAATGTGCCGATCGCTGACGCGTGCTCGGCGCTCGGCGAAGCGAGGCCCGCGCCGGGACGGATGGAGGTGCTGGGCCGCTCGCGTCAGCTCCCGTGGGTCGTGATCGACTACGCGCATACGCCCGACGCGCTGCGCCGCGTGCTCAGCACGCTGACCGCGCTCGGGCCGCGCCGGATCGTCTGCGTGTTCGGCTGCGGCGGCGACCGCGACCGCGGCAAGCGGCCGTTGATGGGCGCCGTGGCGGGTGAGCTCGCCGACACGATCGTGCTGACCGACGACAACCCGCGCAACGAGGATCCCGTCGATATCGTGCGCGACATCCGCGGGGGCTTGAGCGATCACTCCGATGTCAGCGTAATCCACGACCGGCGCGCCGCGATTCGCGCGGCGCTCGAGCGCGCGCGCCCAAGCGACGTCGTGCTCGTAGCGGGCAAGGGTCACGAGACGGAGCAAATCCAGGGTGCGGAGCGTCGGCCGTTCGACGATCGCGCAGTCGCCGCCGAGCTGCTCGGAGGGCGCGCGTGATGGCTCGCACGCTTGCCACGGTCGCTCGCGAAACGCACGGGCGCCTGATCGGCGCCGACGGTGGATTCGGTGCGGTCACGACCGACAGCCGCGCGCTGACCGCAGGCTCGCTGTTCGTCGCGATCGCGGGCGACCGGTTCGACGGCAACGACTTCGTGCGCGACGCGCACGAGAAGGGCGCCGCGGGCGCGCTCGTCTCTAGGATTGCGGATTCGCCGCTGCCGCAGGTCGAGGTACGCGACACGCGGCGCGCGTTCGGTGCGCTCGCGCGCGCCTGGCGCACGAGCTTCGCGATCCCCGTCGTCGCGGTGACGGGCAGCAGCGGCAAGACGACGGTGAAAGAGCTCGTCGCGTCGATCTTGAGCGTGAGCCGGTCGGTCTGCGTCACGCAAGGCAACTTGAACAACGACATCGGCGTGCCGCTCACGCTGATGCGACTCGGCGAGGGCCATGACGCGCTGGTTGCCGAGCTCGGCGCGAATCACGCCGGCGAGATCGACTACCTCGCGAGCCTCGTGCAGCCGACCGTCGGCATCATCACGAACGCTGGCGCCGCGCACCTCGAGGGCTTCGGCTCGCTCGAGGGCGTCGCGGCCGCGAAAGGCGAGCTGCTGGACCACCTGCCGAAGGCGGGCACGGCGGTGTTGAACGCGGACGACCGGTTCCGCGCCGAGTGGGTCGCGCGCAGCCCGTGCGAGCTCACGGTGACGTTCGGATTTTCCGAGCGCGCCGACTGCACCGTGATCGGTGAGCCCGACTTCGATACCTCCGGTGCGGACTTCCGAATGCGCCTTCCCGATGGCGAGGAGCTCGACGTGCGCCTGCCGCTGCTCGGCCGGCAGAACATCGCGAACGCGCTCGCCGCGGCGGCGGCCGCGGAAGCCGTCGGCGTGAGCAGCGACGACATCGTGACGGGCTTGGGCCGCGCCACAGCCGTGCGCGGCCGGCTCAAGTCGCTCGCCGGCCGCGGCGGCGCGACGCTCGTCGACGACAGCTACAACGCGAACCCGGGCTCGGTGCGCGCGGCTCTCGACTATCTCGCCGTGCTGCGCGGCACGCGGATTTTCGTGCTCGGCGACATGGCCGAGCTCGGACCCGAGGCGCGCTCGCTGCATCGGCAGATCGGCGAATACGCGCGCGGTCGCTGCGATGCGCTGTTCACAGTCGGCGCCCTCGCGAGCGAAGCGGCGGCTGCTTACGGTGCGGGCGCGCAGGCGTTTCCCGATTGCCAGTCCGCGCGCGTCGCGATCGAGCCTTTGCTTGCGCCGAACACCACGGTGCTCGTGAAGGCGTCGCGCGTGATGGGTCTCGACCGGCTCGTGAAGGCGCTCGCGGTCGAAGCGAACGGGAACGGGAACGGGAACGGAAACGGGCACGCGCATCGCAACGGGAAGCCGGTCTGATGCTGATCACCGTCGCAGAGCACCTCACGAAGTACTACACGGCCTTCAACGTGTTCAGCTACCTCACGACGCGCGCGATCATGAGCGCGCTCACGGCGCTCGTGCTGTCGTTCGCGTTCGGCCCGTCGCTGATCCAGAAGCTCACGCTCCAGAAAATCGGCCAGCAGATCCGCGAAGTCGGGCCCGAGAGCCACCAACCGAAGGCCGGCACGCCGACGATGGGCGGCGCGCTGATCCTGCTCGCGATCGCGATCAGCACGGTGCTCTGGGCGAATCTCTCGAACCGCTTCGTATGGATCGCGCTGATCGGGACGCTGTTCTTCGGCGTGATCGGCTTCGTCGACGACTACAAGAAGCTGATCGTGAAGAACTCTCGCGGCCTCAGCGCGTCGAGCAAGCTCTTCTGGCAGATCGTCGGTGCGTTCGGCGCCGCGCTCGCGTTCTACTTCACGGCCGACAATCCGGACATCGAGCGCGCGCTGCTGATTCCGTATTTGAAGAACGTGATGCTGCCGCTCGGCACGGTGCTCTACATCGCACTGGTCACGTTCGTGATCGCGGGCTTCTCGAACGCGGTGAATCTCACCGACGGCCTCGACGGACTCGCGATCATGCCGGCCGTGCTCGTGAGCGCCGCGCTCGGCGTGTTCGCGTACGCGGCCGGCAACGTGATCTATTCGAATTATCTCGGGATCCCGTACGTGGTCGGATCCGGAGAGCTATTGGTTTTCTGTGCGGCCCTGGCTGGCGCCGGCTTGGGCTTCTTGTGGTTCAACACCTACCCCGCGCAAGTCTTCATGGGCGACATCGGTGCTCTCGCACTCGGTGCCGCTCTGGGGCTCGTTGCGGTGGCGGTGCGGCAAGAACTGGTGCTTTTCATCATGGGCGGGGTGTTCGTCGTCGAAACCGTCTCAGTCATCATCCAGGTTGCCTCCTACAAGATGACCGGCCGGCGCATTTTTCGCATGGCGCCGCTGCACCATCACTTCGAGCTCAAGGGTTGGGCCGAGCCGAAGGTGATCGTGCGCTTTTGGATCATCACCGTGATTTTGGTGTTGATCGGCTTGGCGAGCTTGAAGATCCGTTGATGGCGGAGACAACGGCGCTCGCCGCCAGCGAGATCTTAGAACGACTGTCACGGCGGCCGCGCGCGCGCAACGCGCTCGGGCGCGAGGAAGAATCGGTGCAGGGAGCATCAGGCGCTCCGAGCCTGATCATCGGGCTCGGGGCGACCGGAGTATCCGTCGCGCGTTACCTCGCCGCGCTCGGCGAGCGCGTGCGAGTGATCGACAGCCGCGCGGCGCCGCCGGGACTGGCCGCGCTCGAGAGCGCGTGCCCGGGCGCGGAGGTAGAGCTCGCGACGCTGGACGAGCGCTGGCTCGACGGCGTGAGCCGCGTGCTGCTCTCACCGGGCCTGTCCGTCGACATCCCGCTCGTCGCCGAGGCTCGCCGGCGCGGGCTCGAGGTGATCGGCGACGTCGAGCTGTTCGCGCGCGCCGCGAACGCGCCGGTGATCGCGGTGACCGGCAGCAATGGCAAGAGCACGGTCGCGACGCTCGCGGCCGAGATGCTTGCAGCCCAAGGGCTCGTCGCGCCGGCCGGCGGCAACTTGGGGCCACCCGCGCTCGACATCCTGCGCGACGACGCGGACGCCTACGTGCTCGAGATCTCGAGCTTCCAAATGGAGACGACCGACAGCCTCCGGCCGTTGTCCGCGGCGCTGCTGAACGTCTCGGCCGATCATCTCGACCGTCATGGAACGTTCGAGCGCTACGCCGCGCTCAAGGCGAAGCTCCTCGAGGCTGCCGATTACGCCGTTTACAACGCGGACGATTCCGTCGTTGCCGCGCTCGGCGCGCGCCATCCGCGCGCGACGCCGGTGTCGGTGGAGCGTTCCCTGTCGCGCGGCTATTCGATCGTCGAGCGCGGCGGCGAGCGCTGGCTCGCACGCGACGGCGAGCCACTGATGAAGCGCACCGCGCTCCTGCTGCGCGGCACGCACAACGAGTTGAACGCGCTCGCGGCGCTCGCGCTGACCGAGAAGCTTAACGTCGACCGCGCCGCGGCCATCGCCGTGTTGCGCAGGTTCGCGGGCTTGCCGCACCGCTGTCAGCTCGTCGCCGAGCGGCGCGGCGTCGCGTACATCGACGACTCGAAGGGCACTAACGTCGGCGCGACGCTCGCGGCCCTGAACGGTTTCGCGGGGCCGCTCGTATTGATCGCGGGAGGCCTGGGCAAGGGCCAGGACATGGCGCCGCTCGCGTCCGGCGCGCGCGGCAAGCTACGCGCCGCGGTGCTGATCGGCGAGGCGGCCGGCGAGATCGCCGCGGTCCTCGCGCCGCTCTGCTCGCTCGCACGCGCGGGAAGCATGGACGAGGCCGTCGCGAAGGCGGCCGAGCTCGCGCTGCGCGGCGATACCGTTCTGTTGTCGCCGGCCTGCGCGAGCCAGGACATGTTCAAAGACTACAAAGAGCGCGGCGACCTGTTCGCACGCGCCGCGCAGAGGCTGCCGAAATGAGCGCCGCGCCGAGCTCAGCACGCACGCTCACGTTCGATCCGGCGCTCGCCTGCGCGCTCGTCGTGCTCGCGCTGCTCGGCGCGATCATGGTCGGCTCCGCGTCGATCACGATTGCCGACAAGCAGACGCTCGGCGCCGAGCCCCTCGCGTATCTGTATCGCCATCTCGGCGCGCTCGCGCTCGGCGGCGTTGGCTTCGGCCTAGCGGTGCTGCTGCCGACCGAGCTCTGGTATCGGCTGAATTGGCTGTTGCTCGTCGCGGCGCTTGCGCTGCTGGTCGTCGTGTTGATCCCGTCGATCGGCCACACCGTGAACGGCAGCAGACGCTGGATCCTCGTCGGGCCCGTCACGCTGCAGGCGTCGGAGCCCGCGCGGCTCTGTCTGTTGCTCTACATCGCGAGCTACTCGGTGCGCCGTGCCGACCAGCTCGCATCGACGCTGCAGGGACTGCTCAAGCCGTTGCTCGTGATCGGCGTCGCGTCGCTGCTGCTCTTGCTCGAGCCCGACTTCGGCGCGTCGGTCGTGCTCGCCGCGACGAGCTTCGGGGTGCTGTTCATCGCCGGCGCGCGGATGCGCGACTTCTTGCTCGGGACGCTCGTCGGCGGCCTCGCGCTCGGCGCGCTCGCGTTCTCCTCGCCCTATCGCCTCGAGCGCCTCACGAAGTTCCTCGATCCGTGGGCCGACCCGTACGCCGGCGGTTTCCAGCTCACGCAGTCGTTGATCGCGATCGGCCGCGGCGAGTGGCTCGGCGTCGGGCTCGGCGAGAGCGTGCAGAAGCTCTTCTATCTGCCCGAGGCGCATACCGACTTCGTGTTCGCGGTGCTCGTCGAGGAGCTCGGCTTCGTCGGCGCGTCGCTCGTGATCGCGTTGTTCGCGGTCGTCGTCTATCGCGCGGTGACGCTCGGCCGCCACGCGATTCGCAGCGGCATGCCGTTCCAGGCGTACGTCGCGACCGGCATCGGTCTCATGCTCGGCTTCGAGGCGTTCGTGAACATCGGCGTGAACTTGGGCGCCCTGCCGACGAAGGGATTGCCGCTGCCGCTCTTGAGCTACGGGCGCTCGAGCACGGTCGTCACGATGATCGCGCTCGGCCTGCTGTTTCGCATTCACCGCGAGGTGCACGGCGGCCAGAAGCGGCTCGTGCAGCGGGGGTACGTCCGATGAGCCGCGGGCCGATCATGATCATGGCGGGCGGCACCGGCGGGCACGTGTTCCCGGGGCTCGCGGTCGCCGCGGCGCTGCGCGCGCGCGACCGCACCGTCGTCTGGCTCGGCACGCAACGGGGACTCGAGGCGCGCGTCGTGCCGCCGGCCGGGATCGACGTCGAGTGGATCTCGATCGCGGGCGTGCGCGGCAAGGGCGCTCTCGCGCTGCTCGCGGCGCCGTTTCGGATCGCGCGCGCGCTCGCGCAGGCGCTGCGCGCGCTGCGGAGGCGCAGACCCGCGGCCGTGCTCGGCATGGGCGGGTTCGTCGCGGGCCCTGGCGGCTTCGCGGCCTGGCTCACGCGCCGGCCGCTGCTCCTACACGAGCAGAACGCGATCGCGGGCACGACGAACCGCCTCCTCGCGCCGCTCGCGACCCGGATCTTCGCCGGGTTCCCGGGCAGCTTCCCGGGGCGGCGCGACGACGAGGTGATCGGCAATCCGGTGCGCGCGACGATCGTGCCGAGCGATTCGCCGCGCGAACGACTGCTCGGCCGCCGCGCGGAGCGGCGACGACTGCTCGTCGTCGGCGGGAGCCTCGGCGCACGAATCCTCAACCAGACACTGCCGCGCGCTCTCGCGGCGATCCCTGCCGAGCGCCGACCCGAAGTTTGGCACCAGGCGGGCCGGACCGGCATCGACGACGCGCGCAAGGCCTACGCGGAAGCCGGAGTGGAAGCCCGCGTCGACGCGTTCATCGACGACGTCGCGCACGCCTACCGCTGGGCGGATCTCGTGGTCGCGCGCGCGGGCGGAATCACGCTCGCGGAGTTGGGCGTAGTCGGCGTCGGTGCGATCCTCGTGCCGTTCCGCGCCGCGATCGACGATCACCAGACGCGCAACGCCGAGCACTTCACGCGCGCAGGCGCGGGTCTGACGATCGCCGAGCAGGAGCTGACGCCGAGCGCGCTCGCGGACGCGCTCACGAGCTGCCTCGCGGATCACGACCGCCTCATCGCGTTCGCCGAGGCTGCTCGCAAGCAGGCGCACGCCGACGCGGCTGAGAAGCTCGCGGCCGCGTGTGTCACGGCGGCGGAGGAGCGGCGATGAACGATCGGATGGGCAAGATCCATACGATCCACTTCGTCGGCATCGGCGGCGCGGGCATGGCCGGCATCGCCGAGGTGCTGCTGAACCTCGGCTACTCGGTGCGCGGCTCGGACCTGAAGCTCACGTCCGTCACCGAGCGGCTGCGCGGGCTCGGCGCGCAGGTGAGCGAAGGCCACGCTGCCGAGAACCTCGGCGAGGCCGACGTCGTCGTCGTGTCGAGCGCGGTCGCGGCCGATAACCCCGAGGTGCTCGCAGCGCACGAGCGCCGGATCCCGGTCGTGCGCCGTGCCGAGATGCTCGCGGAGCTCATGCGTTTTCGCTACGGCATCGCGATCGCGGGCACGCACGGCAAGACGACGACGACGAGCCTGATCGCGAGCGTGCTCGCCGAGGGCGGCGTCGATCCGACGTTCGTGATCGGCGGCCGGTTGCACAGCGCGAAGTCGAACGCGAAGCTCGGGCTCGGCAAGTATCTCGTCGCGGAGGCGGACGAGAGCGACGCGTCGTTCCTGCATTTGCAGCCAATGGTCGCGGTCGTCACGAACATCGATGCGGATCACCTCGGCAGCTACGAAGGCGACCTCGGCCGGCTCAAGCAAGGGTTTCTCGATTTCTTGCACAACCTGCCGTTCTACGGGCTCGCCGTGCTCTGCAGCGACGACGACAACACGCGCGAGCTGATCCCGCAGCTCGGCCGGCGCGTCACAAGCTACGGCTTCGGCGAGCGCGCCGACATCCGCGCCTACGACGTCGAGCGGCTGGGGCTCCGCTCGCGCTTCAAGGTCGCCACGAAGGAGAGGCGCGAGCCGCTCACGCTCGAAGTCAACCTCGCCGGCCTGCACAACGTGCTCAACTCGCTCGCGGCCGTCGCGGTGGCCGCGGAGCTCGAAATCTCCGACGCGGCGCTGAAGCGCGCGCTCGCCGAGTTCTCAGGCGTCGAGCGCCGGCTGCAGGTGAACGGCACGGTCACGACCGCAGCCGGCCGTGTGACGTTCGTCGACGACTACGGCCACCACCCGACCGAGCTCGCGGCCACGATCGCAGCCGCGCGCGGCGCTTGGCCGAACCGGCGGCTCGTCGTCGTGTTCGAGCCGCACCGCTACACGCGCACGCAGGCGTTGCTAGACGATTTCGCGCAGGTGCTCGCGAGCGTCGACGCGCTCGTTCTCACCAACGTCTACTCGGCCGGCGAGACCCCGCTCGCGGGCGCGGACGGTAAGTCGCTCGCTCGCGCGGTCCGCGTGCGCGGCTCGGTCGAGCCGATCTTCATCGAGGAGCTCGGCGAGCTGCCGGCCGTGCTCGCCCAAATCCTGCGCGCCGACGACGTCGTGCTCACGCTCGGCGCCGGCAGCATCGGCGCGATCGCGCCAACCCTGCCGCGGGCGCTCGCCGTGCGCGCGCCGGTCGGGGTGCAGAAATGAGCGCAATGGTGGAGGAAGTGCCGACGCAAGCCGAACCGCTGCGCAACGAGCCGATGCGCCGGCACACGTCATGGCGCGTCGGCGGCCCCGCGGATCTCTTCTACGAGCCCGCGAGCGTCGCAGAGCTCCAAGAGATCCTCGCGTCGCTGCCTCGCGGCGTGCCTCTGCTCTGGCTCGGCCTCGGGTCGAACTTGCTCGTGCGCGACGGCGGGCTGCGCGGTGTCGTGATCGCGACCGGCGGGCTGCCGCGCGAGCTCGAGCGGCTCGACGGCGGCCGCGTGCGCGCGGGCGCTGGCCTGCCGTGTGCGCTGCTCGCGCGCGCGTGTGTGCGCTGGCAGGTCGGTCCCGCCGCGTTCTTCGCCGGGATTCCGGGCAGCGTCGGCGGCGCGCTCGCGATGAACGCCGGCGCGTTCGGCGGCGAGACTTGGGATGGCGTCGAGCGCGTCACGACGATCGACCGCGCCGGCAAGCTGCACGACCGCGAGCGCGCCGAGTTCACGGTCGCCTACCGCAGCGTGCAAGGGCCGCCGAGCGAGTGTTTCTTAAGCGCGACCTTCGCGCTCGCAGCCGACGCGACGACGTCGAGCGGGCTCAAGGCAATGCTCGCGCGCCGCAACGCGACGCAGCCGCTGCGTAGCCCAAGCTGCGGCTCGGTGTTCCGCAATCCGCCCGGCGATCACGCGGGGCGGCTCATCGAGAGCGCGGGGCTCAAGGGCGCGCGCATCGGCGGCGCGGTCGTCTCCGAGAAGCACGCGAATTTCATCGTCAACGACGGCGACGCGACGGCTGCGGACATCGAGCGGCTCATCGAGCGCGTGCGCGCCGAGGTCGAGAAGGCATCCCAAGTGCGGCTCGAGCTCGAGGTACGAGTCGTCGGCGAGCTTAAGGAGGCGCGATGATCGGCCGCAAGAAGAACCGCCGCCGTCCCGAGCCGCGCGCGCCGTGGCTCAAGTTGCCGACGATCGCTCCCGCGTGGCGCAGGCGCGTGAAGCTCGCGCTCGCGCTGCCGCTCGCGGCCGCCGCGCTGTTCGGCCTCCTACGCGGCGCGAAGGCCGTGCTCGACCAACCCGTGCGCAACCTCGTGGTCGAGGGCACATTCCAGCGCGTGACGCCGCTGCAGGTCCAGGCCGTGGTCGCCGACGAGCTGAAGCTTGGGTTCCTATCGCTCGACCTCGCGGATTTGCGCGCGCGCGTGAAGAGCCTCGACTGGGTCGACCGCGCGAGCGTCGGCCGCGCGTGGCCCGACAAGGTGATCGTGCGAATCACGGAGCACCAGGCCGCGGCACGCTGGGGCGAGAACGGCCTGCTCAACGTGCGCGGCGAGGTCTTCACCGAGCACGCGCAGCACGCGTTCCCCGAGCTGCCGAGCCTCGCGGGCCCGCCCGGCACCGAGCAGGACGTCGCGCGCCGCTATCTCGCCGTTCGCGGCCGGCTCGCGGAGGCCGATCTCAAGCTCGAGCGCCTCAGCATGGACGAGCGCGGCGCGTGGAGCCTCGTGCTCGGCGGCGGCCAGGAGATTCGGCTCGGCCGGCGCGACGTCGACGAGCGTCTGCTGCGCTTCTTCGACGTCGTCGCGCCCGTGCTCGCGCCGGAGCTGCCGCGCGTGCGCTACGTGGATTTGCGTTACACGAACGGCTTCGCGGTCGGCTGGCGCGCGTCGGCGGACGCCGCGCTCGCGGCGGCCGCGTCGGTGCCGGACCGCGGCTAGGTGCGAGAGCGTGATCGGGAGGATTCGAGACATGGGTAGGCGAGACGACCGCAAGCTGGTCGTGGGCCTCGACATCGGCACTTCGAAAGTCAGCGCGATCGTCGGCGAGATCTCGCCCGAGGACAAGCTCGAGGTGATCGGGATCGGCTCGAACCCGTCGCGCGGACTCAAGCGCGGCGTGGTCGTGAACATCGAGTCGACGGTCCAGTCGATCCAGCGCGCGATCGAGGAGGCCGAGCTCATGGCCGGCTGCGAGATCAACACGGTGCTCACGGGCATCGCGGGCAGCCACGTGCGCTCGTTGAACTCGCACGGCATCGTCGCGATCCGCGACAAGGAGGTCAGCGCGGGCGACGTCGAGCGCGTGATCGACGCGGCGCGCGCGGTTGCGATTCCGGCCGACCAACGCGTGATTCACGTGCTGCCGCAAGAATTCATCATCGACTCGCAGGAAGGCATCCGCGAGCCGATCGGCATGTCGGGCGTGCGGCTCGAGGGCAAGGTTCACCTCGTGACCGGCGCGGTGAGCGCCGCGCAGAACGTCGTGAAGTGCGTGCAGCGTTGCGGACTCACGGTCGAGGACATGGTGCTCGAGCAGCTCGCGTCGAGCTACGCGGTGCTGACCGAGGACGAGAAGGAGCTCGGGGTCTGTCTCGTCGACATGGGCGGCGGCACGACCGACATCGCGATCTTCTGCGGCGGCGCTATCCAGCACACGGCCGTGATCCCGATCGCGGGCGACCAGGTGACGAACGACATCGCCGTGTCGCTCCGCACGCCGCTGCCGTACGCCGAGGAGATCAAGATCAAGTACGCGTGCGCGCTGTCGCAGCTCGCGAATCCCGACGAGACGATCGAGGTGCCGAGCGTCGGCGACCGGCCGCCACGCCGGCTCGCGCGCCAAACGCTCGCCGAGGTCGTCGAGCCGCGGTACGAGGAGCTCTTTCAGCTCGTACGCGAGGAGCTTAGGCGTAGTGGGTTCGAGGAGATGATCGCGGCCGGCGTCGTGCTCACGGGCGGCAGCGCCAAGATGGAGGGCGCGATCGAGCTCGCCGAAGAAGTGTTCCACATGCCGGTCCGGCTCGGCGTTCCGCAGTTCATCGATGGTCTTTCGGATGTGGTGCGTAACCCGATCCACGCGACCGGCGTCGGGTTGCTCTTGTACAGCAAGCAGGCGATGCAGGCGAAGGCAGAAGCCGCGCAATCGCGAAACGGTTTTTCCAGCACGCTCGACAGGATGAAGGGCTGGTTCCAACGGAATTTGTAGATCCAACAGGTTTGTTCTGAATAAGGAGACGGGAATGTTCGAATTGATGGATGGGTACAGCGAAACGGCTGTCATCAAAGTGCTAGGTATCGGTGGAGGCGGTGGCAACGCGGTCGCGCACATGGTGCGAGCCGGCATCGACGGCGTCGACTTCATTTGCGCGAACACCGACGCGCAGGCATTGAAGGGCGCGAAGGTGAAGACGGGGTTGCAGATCGGCTGCAACATCACGAAGGGCCTCGGCGCGGGCGCGAATCCCGAGGTCGGCCGGCAGGCCGCGATGGAGGACCGCGATCGGATCCAAGAGGTCATCGAAGGCGCGGACATGCTGTTCATCACCGCGGGTCTCGGCGGCGGCACCGGCACGGGTGCGGCGCCCGTCGTCGCGCAGCTCGCGAAGGAGATGGGCATCCTCACCGTCGCGGTCGTGACGAAGCCGTTCCACATGGAAGGCGGCAAGCGCATGCGCGTCGCCGAGCAGGGAATCGCCGAGCTCGGCCGCTTCGTCGACTCGCTGATCACGATACCCAACGAGAAGCTCTTGTCCGTGCTCGGACCTCAGACGACACTGCTCGATGCGTTCAAGGCCGCGAACGAGGTGCTTCAGGGCGCGGTGCAGGGCATCGCCGAGCTGATCACGCGACCCGGTCTCATCAACGTCGACTTCGCAGACGTGCGCACGGTGATGTCTGAGATGGGCATGGCGATGATGGGCTCCGGCGTCGCGAGCGGTGCGGACCGCGCGCGGATCGCGGCCGAGGCGGCCGTGTCGAGCCCGCTGCTCGAAGACATCAACCTGTCCGGCGCGA
>Ga0326726_10000707_pt1 | contig 30522 bp, 24 predicted proteins | sample MHFenrmetagenome_2_FD_207603 | JGI IMG/M metagenome (GOLD analysis project Ga0326726, IMG submission 207603) | Lab enriched peat soil microbial communities from Michigan Hollow, Ithaca, NY, United States - MHF15MN | ecosystem: Environmental > Terrestrial > Soil > Wetlands > Peat | place: USA...
ATAAAGTTCGTGCAACCACGACGGGTGTCCGCGACCACGGCTCGCTGCAGCCGGCTCCGTTCGAGCTGTACCACAACTATCCGAACCCTTGGAATCCGTCAACGACGATCAGTTACCGGATTGCTTTGGGAGATGGAACACACCCCGTGCGGGTGTCTCTCGTGCTGTACGATATTCTCGGCAGGAAAATCGCAACGATGGTGGATGCGATGCAGCGGCCCGGCGACTACAGCGTGCAGCTTTCTTCTGAAACACTGCGAGGTGTCAGCGGAATGTACCTGTACCGGCTGAGCGCCGCCGGGATGTCGAGGACGTACATAATGGCGCTCCTGAAATAGCTCGGCGCAATAATCGCTCTTCCTGACCAAGGAGAATGAATGAAGTACGGATATTTTGACGACAAAGCCCGCGAGTATGTCATTACCAGGCCGGATACCCCTCTCCCCTGGATCAATTATCTTGGGTGTGAGTCATACTTCGGCATCATCTCCAACACCGCGGGGGGGTATTCGTTTTACCGGGACGCACGTCTCCGGCGGCTGACACGATATCGGTACAACAACGTCCCGTTCGATTTCGGAGGCCGCTATATCTACCTTCGCGACGATGCAAGCGGCCATTTCTGGTCCCCTTCGTGGCAGCCGACCCACCACGAGGCAGAAGAATACTCGTGCCGGCACGGGATGGGGTATTCCATCATCGGCTCGACATTTGAGCGCATAATGGCCGAAACGCTGTACATGGTTCCTCTCGGCGAAACCCTGGAGATCTGGCGATTGACCGTGACCAATGAACGCAGAAAGCCGGTCCGGTTATCAGTATTCTCCAGCATCGAATTCTGTCTGTGGGACGCGCAGGATGATGGGTCAAACTTCCAGCGCAATTTCAGCACTGGGCAGGTCGAGGTGTCGGGCGGCGTGATCTATCACAAGACAGAGTATCGTGAACGGCGGAACCACTTTGCGTATTTTGCATGCTCCGAACGGCCGGCAGGCTTTGACACGCAGCGCGAAGCATTCCTGGGTCCCTACCGCTCCTGGGATAACCCCGCAGCGGTGGAGCGCGGACGTTCATTTAACTCGGTGGCGCACGGCTGGTCTCCCGTCGGGTCTCATCACGTTAAGCTCTCGCTTAAGCCCGGAGAATCCCGTCAGATAATCTTCGTCCTCGGATATCACGAGAATCCTGAGGACAGAAAATTCGACCCGCCCGGATCTCAAACCCTCAATAAAAAGACGGTTAAACCTCTTATCGCAAAATATCTGAAGCCCACCACCGTCCGGAACGCCTTCGAAGCACTCCGGGAGTACTGGAATCAACTCCTTGGACTCTATCAGGCAGACACACCCGACAAGCACACGAACAGGATGGTCAACATCTGGAATGCATACCAATGTATGGCCACCTTTAACATGTCGCGCTCAGCGTCATTTTACGAATCCGGGATCGGCCGTGGACTCGGTTTCCGTGATTCGAACCAGGACCTTCTGGGATTTGTCCACATGGTACCCGGGAGGGCACGCGAACGCATTCTCGATCTCGCATCAACTCAGCTCTCCTCCGGCGGCGCATACCATCAATATCAGCCCCTGACTAAACGGGGAAACGACGATATTGGAGGGAACTTCAACGACGATCCCCTCTGGCTGATTGTGGGTGTGGCGGCCTATTTGAAGGAGACGGGCGATTGGGGGATACTGGACGAACAGGTCCCCTACGACAACAAACCCGGAAGCGAAGCGCCGCTGTACGAACATCTGGAACGAAGTTACCGTTACACGCTGGAAAGACTGGGCCCCCATAGTATGCCGCTTATCGGCCGGGCAGACTGGAATGATTGTCTGAACCTCAACTGCTTTTCCGATGCACCGGGGCAGTCGTTCCAGACGACGACGAACAAGGACGGCAAAGTTGCCGAATCGGTGTTCATCGCCGGTTTGTTCGTGCTCGCAGCGCGCGAGCTTGCAGACATTGCCGACAAACGCGGCTTGATCGACGATGCATCACATTATCGCGCATCTGCCCAAAAAATGGATGCCACCGTCCAGAAGAATGGCTGGGACGGCGAGTGGTTCCTCAGGGCATATGACGATTTCGGAATGAGAGTCGGGTCGCGCGAATGCGACGAGGGGAAAATATTCATCGAAACACAGGGCTTTTGTGTTCTGGCGGGGATTGGCCTGAACGACGGGCATGCAGCCATGGCGCTGGATTCCGTCAACAAGCATCTCGCCACGCCGCACGGCATCATGCTGCAGCAACCCGCCTTCTCGAAGTACTACATCAACCTCGGTGAGATCTCTTCCTATCCGCCCGGCTACAAGGAAAATGCTGGCATTTTCTGTCACAACAATCCGTGGATAACGATCGCTGAGACGATGGTGGGAAACGGCGACCGCGCGTTCGACTACTATCTCCGCATCAATCCCTCCGCACGCGAGAACATCAGTCAGATCCACCGGTGCGAGCCATTTGTCTATGCGCAAATGATCGCAGGCAGGGATGCTCCAACCCACGGGGAAGCAAAGAACTCCTGGCTCACCGGCACCGCGGCGTGGAATTATGTCGCGATTACGCAATACATCCTCGGCATCAGGCCGACCTATGACGGTCTCATGGTTTCTCCGGTAATTCCCGGTTCATGGGCGAAATTCAGAGTGAAACGGGTCTATCAGGGAGTCAGGTACGATATCTCGGTAAGGAGAGAGGGGAAAGGAAACGCGATCCGGCTGACTGTGGACGGACGTCCCGTTGATGGAAACGTTGTCCCCCGCCCGAAGAGCAATGTTTCCAGTGTGATGGTAGAAGCTGTTCTTCAGTAGCGGGAGCCTTTTCCGGGAACTGCTTCTGGCGCAGCGGCAGGCGGATTCTCCTACCAGAGCTTTCGAATGGGATGCGCCTCCGTGTTGAAGATGTTATTCTTGAAGGAAAGCGTTTCTGGCGGCGCGAAGAGCAGGTAGAGATACTTGAGCGTCTCCGCCAGGAAGAAGCTTTGCATGTGATCTCCCTTTTCCCGCGTCACCACACTCGTGAGTTCGGCGTACGCCTCGTCGGTTCTGCAGATTGCTTTCAGACTTTCAAACATTTCTTCCCCCATCCTGCGAAAGCGTGGATTTCCGGTCTTCGCGAAAAGATAGTATGCCGATTCGATGATCTCGGGTCGCAGGTAATATGCGGAGTCGACCACGGTCATTCGTGAGTAATCAAATCCGTCCGGTTCAACACCCCATTGCTTCCATACAGCGACGAACGCATCTTCAAGTTCGGTTGCTTCGTCGATGTCGCCGTTCAGGACGAGAACGGCAGGAAAGAACGCGTCGAGCGCGCCTGTAACGGTCTTCGTTCTCTTCCCGGTAAACATATCTGCGTGGCCGTACCATTTCCCCGAGACTGCCCGGTCCGGAAGGTATCCGCGCACGGAGGCGATGCTCTTCCGCCACATCATCCTGCACTCCTCATCATTAAACAGCAACGCGCATTTCAGCAGGTATTCGTAGTACGAATCAATGGCACCACCGATGTGGCTGTCGGTCCCGATCCATTCCCCGGTCGTCACATCAATTGCGTCGCCGACCAGCCCGATTCCGGATCTGAGACTGTACAGTTGAAGAAGCGCATACTTTGCCGCGCGCAGATACCGTGAGTCGCCGGTGAGCGTGGAAAGCGTTCCGAATTCCAGGAGCAACGTCCCGATCTCGGCGGGGTTACTGATGGAATCGCGAACGGCGCCGGTCTTGAGATTTACGTACACGTACGGCATTCCCGTACGACTGTTAAATGCAGGAAGAAGCCGGTTGCCCAGATCCTGGGCAAGCCGGAGAAGACGTTTGTCCCTCGTCAACTGATAGGACGAAACGAGACCGCCGAGGAAACGAATCGTGAACTCGAAATTCTTGACGTACACGTCTTTGTCGAACGACAGGTGGGTCGCAATGTACTCCCTCGTGCTGTCTGCCTCCTCCTTGAAACCCATGAGAATCATCGTGTCGAGCGCATCCACGGGGGTCATCAGGAACGGTGTGGAATACCAGTCGTAGGCCGATTTGCTGAGAGGTCGCAGCTCATCGTGTCCCCAGGCATACTGCTTGTATGCATTCCACGAACGGAGAAATTCCTGACGGACTTCTTCAGCCAGGCTTACGGTATCGATGGCTGAGATCTCCTGGCTGATTCCCCGTGTGGTGAAGCTCAGAAGGCAGATTGCAAGGGTAAGGATTGAGGTTTTCTTGCGAAATCTACTGGATATACGCATTTGTGCGATCCTTTGACACGCGATGGCTCCTGTAGGGGTTTGATTAATCAAACCCCTACGGAGAACGTGATATTAAATCTGTAGGGACGAGGTCACCTCGCCCCTGCCCAGAACATCCCGTAGGGACACACGACCGTGCTTGCCTACCGTTGAGCCGACCATCCGGAATGTAATCTGCGGGCCCCCGATAGATTCCGAACAGAAGAGTTTTCGGAATGACCAGGCTTGGTAATACCTGCGCACCCGTGTCATTCCGGACGACGATCCTGAATAGAAGCATTTCAGGACAGTCAGCCGATCCGGAATCTATCATATGCACGCTTGTTATTGACCCCGAATGGAAACATTTTGGGACGACTGGGTTTGGTGGCTCCGTCTCTATCTGTTACCAATCACCCCATTTGCTATGTGAGACCTCAACGGCTCTCGTTGCCGTCTAAGATACGATTTCCCCTGGACGATACAAACCTTGCATGACAGTCCTGTCTCGAACAAAGTTCAGATCATGAGTTTTCAGAGATTTTGATTTTATCCTTCAACTGAGTATCATTTCAACGCAGAAAGACCATTCACCACATCCCCTCCGCCATGAACCATCGCAGTCGCTTTCTTGCTATCGCGCTTATCGCCCAATTGATTCTCAACCATTTCTCATTCGGTTTTCCGCCGCCGGAGGCGCCATCGCTGGTCGTTGTCATCAGCCTGGACCAGTTCCCATACCAGTATATACCCAGATTCTCTTCGCATTTCGGTGCGGGCGGGTTCCGAAGACTGCTCGAAAACGGAGCAAACTTCACCAACGCCTCGTACAAGCACGGCATGAATCTCACCGGCCCGGGACACGCCGTGATCCTGAGCGGGGCGTACGGTAATGCCAATGGGATTATCTGCAACAACTGGTACGATATTGACAGACATCGGGGCGTATATTGCGTCGCCGACTCAACGGTGTCCCTGGTGGGCGTTCGAGGAAACGGCGTTTCGCCCGCGAACTTCATCGGATCCACATTCGGGGACGAGCTTCGACTCGCGTCAGGATTCCGATCGAAAGTGATTTCGATCTCGAACAAAGACCGCGCAGCAATCCTCCTCGGCGGAAAATTCGCAAACGCAGCCTTCTGGGAGCAGGACTCGCTGTTCGTGACTTCGTCGTACTATGCCCCTTCGCTCCCCGCGTGGGCTGCGCAGTTCAATGACCAAGGCGAATTCACCCGGTACTTTGGAAAGTGGTGGCGCCAGGACCTTCCTGAATCGGCATTCAATGCACTCGACCGGGACGATGCTCCGTATGAGGCGGACGAGGACGGATTCGGCAAAACATTTCCCCATCACATCACGGGAGAAGACACGACCCGCATCACATCCTCGTATTATCATGCGCTCATCAGGAGCCCCTACGGGGCGAAGGTCCTCGCAGAGTTTGCCAAGGCTGCGGTTCACGGTGAACAACTTGGGCAACGCGGTGTGACAGATCTTCTCTGCATCAGTTTCTCTTCAACAGACTATGTAGGCCACGCATTCGGGCCGCATAGCAGGGAGATTCTTGAGATCACCGTCGCAATCGACAGCATACTTTCCGACTTGCTCCGCTATCTCGACAACGTAGCCGGTCCGGGAAAATACGTCGTGGCGCTGACCAGCGATCACGGGGTCGCACCAATTCCCGAATACATCAAAGCGCATGTTCCACGCGCCGACGTGGGCCGGATTTCATCTGATTCCGTAGCGGCTGTGGAACGTGCCCTGACCAAAACATTTGGCCCTCCTCCCGGAGGCAGGCGCTGGGTTGAAGCTGTGGCCGACAGGTACCTGTACCTAGATCAGTCCACTCTTATTCAGAAAAAACTGGATGCCGCAAGAGTGGCCCGTGTGGCGGCGGATGTGCTCGTCAAAGTTGCGCCTCTCACTGCCGCTTTCACCAGAGCGGAACTTCAATCGCCTTCGCCCACATCGCTCCTTGCGCAATATTCTTCCCGAAGCTATTACCCGCAGCGAAGCGGCGATATTCTGGTTGTTCCGAAACCATTCTACTTCGGAGGATCGGAGCCCACGGGCACAACGCATGGCGAGCCGTACGACTACAGCTCACACGTGCCGCTGTTGATCATGGGTCCGGGAATCCACCCGGGTGCTTACACCGGTGAATCAAGCCCGGCGGACCTTGCGCCGACATTGTCTGTTCTTTTCGGAGTGGAATTTCCAGCAGGGAGGGAAGGACGGGTTTTGAGCGAGGCGCTGAAGTAATGTCCCGTTTTGATTTCAGATATCAGATATCGACCTACTCCTTATCCATTAAACTTCTTCTTCCGGTTCCGGATGTAGTCCACGAACACGTACTCACCAAGCGTGTTCAGGGAGGAATAATACGCCCGCCCCTGGTTCGCCTTTGTAAGCTCCTCAACGAAGTTTATCAGATATGGATCCCGCGCGACCATGAAGGTCGTAATCGGGATATGTTCGCGCCGGCAGGCCACGGCTTCGTCCAGCGTTTTGTTGACGATCTTCGGATCCAGACCGAAGGAGTTTTTGTAGAGCCGGCCGCTCGGCTCGGAGATTGCCGATGGTTTGCCGTCGGTGACCATAAAGATCTGCCTGTTGGCATTCCCGCCGCACCTTCGCAGCAGATTTCGTGCGAGCTGCAAGCCGGCACGCGTGTTCGTGTGATAGGGACCCACCGTGAGAAACGGAAGCTCGTTCATGCTCACAAGCTGGGCGTCGTCACCGAACGTCACAAGGGCAAGGAAATCCTTTGGGAACCGGGTCGTGATGAGTTCGCTCAGGGCAAGCGCCACCTGTTTGGCGGGCGTGATGCGGTCCTCACCATAAAGAATCATGCTGTGGCTGATGTCGATCATCAGCACCGTGGCGCACGTGGTCTGGTGCTCTGTTTCGTATACCTCGAGATCCTCTTCTTTCAGCGTGAAGTCATCGATTCCGTCCCGGCGGAATGCATTCGTCAGGGTTGAGGTAAGATCGATGTTGGTCGGCTGGTCGCCGAAGGTGAACTTCCGCGTTTCGCTGAGGCGCTCGACTCCTGAACCGGTGTACGGAGTTTCGTGACTCCCCGTCGGGGCCTTCTTGAGCGACGTAAAAATCTCGCGCAGGGCATCCTGGCGGATCCGCTGCACGCCCTTGCCCGTGAGCCGCATACCTTCTTTGAGATCTTCGATAAGGCCGAGCTCGCGAAGCTTGTCGATCAGATCGTCCATCGACATGTTCTCATCGAACAGTCCGTACTCCTCTCCCAGCTGCTTGAGCCATTCCAGCGCTTCTTCGACGTCGCCGTTCGTCTGCACCGCGAGGTAGCTGAAAAGTGAGACCATCTGCTGAAGACGCTGCTCATCGGTGGCCGATTCCGGCCGCCACTGGGAATACCGGAAACGCATGGTCAATCGTCCTCGTACATTTTCCCCTGCCCTGTAAAGATGCTCCCGACGAGATCCTTGTACGATGTGCGGTGGTCCACTTCGTCTTTCGCTATCTTCGAATTCTGGTGCAGCCCATCCAGCACGAATTCCATGACGGAAGGGAGTTCGTACTTGTCGTCGACACCTTTCATGTACTTGACCGTTACCTCGCGCAACCCGCGCACTTTTTCAAGTTCCTTGCGATACTCATCGATGGTCATGTCATCTGCGACATCGATCCTGTTTCCGGCCTCAAACCACTGGACGATCTTTCCGTACTCGGGATCGTCGGGGCCCTGCTTGCCGCTTTGCGATTCCTGCGATTGCCGGGAGCGCTTGCGCAGCGGATCGGGGAAATAGCGTTTAAACGTCTCCCGCACCGCTTTGCCGACCAGGGCCTTGCTCACCTTGACGGTACCCTCCTGCTCGCCTTCGAACACAAGTTCAATTTTCCCGGTCAGACCCGGCAGCACGTGAGGGAGATCGCAAATCCGTGGCACGATCATATTGTCACCGATCGTTATGGAGCGGCGCTCGGCGTTGCTGACGAGGTTCTCCATCGCAGCAATGGTCAGACGGGCGCTGACACCCGACTTCTGATCCACGAACTCGCTCTTCCGTGCCTCAAAGGCGATCTGCTCGACGATCTCGCGGAAGAACCGGGGAATGCGGATCTCCCGGCCGGCTCGTTCGGTGTGCGCCTCCTGCTCGGTGATCCTGATGGCTTCCTCCAGGCTCCGCGGATAATGCGTGAGTATCTGTGAATCGATCCTGTCCTTGAGGGGTGTGATGATGTTCCCCCTGTTCGTATAGTCCTCGGGATTGGCCGTAAACACAAGCATGACATCCATGGGAATGCGGATGTTGAAACCCCGGATCTGGATGTCTTTTTCTTCGAGAATGTTGAATAACCCCACCTGAATACGGGGCTGCAGGTCGGGAAGCTCATTGATGGCGAAGATTCCCCTGTTGCACCGCGGGATGATGCCGAAATGGATGGCCCCTTCATGTGCGTAGTGGAGCCGTTGCGCCGCTGCTTTGATCGGATCAATGTCGCCGATGAGGTCCGCTATGGTGACATCCGGCGTGGCCAGCTTTTCTCCGTACCGCTGGCTCCGGTGAAGCCACTGGATGGGCGTCGCGTCCCCGTGCTCCGCGACTGCCTCCATGGCATACTTGCTGACCGGCGCAAATGGATTGTCGTTGATTTCGCTCCCTTTGACAATCGGTATCTCCTCATCGAGAAGCGATATGAGTTGCCGGACAATGCGCGACTTTGCCTGACCGCGAAGTCCAAGGAGGATGATGTCGTGTTTCGCGAGGATGGCATTGACGAGCGCGGGAATCACGGTCTGCTCATAGCCGATGATTCCCGGGAAGAGCTCTTCCTTGTTCTGCATCTTGCGGATGAGATTCAAACGCATCTCATCCTTGACCGAAACAACTCGATAACCGCTTGCACGAAGCTCGCCAAGCGTTGCTGCTTTGTTCATGCGCATCCTTCGGATGATATTGCGGTCAATGTACCCCCTTCCATGGTGACTTTCAAGCAAACCGCGGTCCCCGAATCCGTTGCTATTTCGGCCGAAATTCGGTACCATGGTGCGAGCCTGCATGCAGGGTGTATTACATAAAACGCTCATCATCCGCTTAAGTTCCATCGGCGATATCATCCTTTCCTCGCCGCTCGTCCGCTTGCTGCGCGGACGCTTCCCCGATATCCGGATCGACTACCTCGTGAAGTCCCAGTACGCTGATCTCGTCCGTCACAATCCCCACATCTCCCATGTGATGGAATTCCCGGAGCGGGGAACGATCAGTGATCTCATCCGGCTCCGTCGATCGATCTCATCCGCAGGTTATGACCTCGTCCTGGACATTCACGACAGCATCCGGAGCCGTGTTCTCACCGCCGGATTACCGGCCACACGACGAGTAAACAAACGAAAGCTGGCTCGCACGATCCTCGTCAATTTCAAGCAAGATGTCTATTCCCGCTTTGGCGGGGCTCCGGGCGTTGCAGACCGGTATCTTGAGACCATACAGGACCTCGGCATACGCAACGACCAGCGTGGTCCGGAGGTGTTTGTTCCCCAATCGACGCGTGTGTCAGTCGACGCCATGCTTGCAGAAGAATCCATTGATGCGGGGGCATCGTGTGTCGGAATTTGTCCCTCGGCAAAGCACGGTAACAAGATGTGGCCCGCGGACAGATTTGCGGATGCTGCCGGACAACTTGCGCACAGAACCGGCCGGTCCGTCCTTGTCTTCGGTTCCACGGACGAACGGAACCGGTGTGCGGAAATCATTGACCTCATCCGAACGGCGTATCCTGGTGTTCGGGCCGTCAGCCTGGCCGGACGCACAACGCTTCTCGAGATGGCCTCTGCCATGGACCGCTGCGCGGTCGTCGTCACCAACGATACCGGCCTCATGCACCTTGCGACCGCCCGTGGAATTCCCACGGTTGCGATTTTCGGCCCGACTGTCCGGCAGTTCGGGTTTTTCCCGCAGACTGCCAACAGCATCGTCGTCGAACAGCACGGCCTCTCCTGCCGGCCCTGCACCCACATCGGACTACCAACCTGCCCCAAAGGTCACTTCCATTGCATGACGCTGACAACGACCGCGGCTGTGGTTGATGCCGCCCTCGGCGTCATGGCAGGACCGGCGTCATGAAACGCTTCTGGGAAACTCTCTATCGATTTGTTGCTCTTCCTTTTTTCTGGCTCCTGATCCAGACCGTCGGACTGGTGAACAAGAAGACGAAACGCGGGATTCGCGGGAGAGATACTCTGTTTGAAAGCCTCGAACGCCAGGTGGCTCACCTCGGTCAGGGACCGCGCGTCTGGTTCCATTCTTCGTCCATGGGAGAGTTCGAGCAGGCAAAACCGATTATCGCCGAGCTGAAGGCCCGTCATCCGGAAGTCCGGATTATTGTATCATTCTTTTCCCCCTCCGGCTACGAGCACTCGCGCAAGTACCGGCTCGCAGATGTGATCACCTACATCCCCTTCGACACGCGCGTCGCAGCGCGGCGATTCCTCGACCTTATCCATCCGACGGTTGCTGTTATGGTCCGGTATGATATCTGGCCAAACCATATCTGGGAACTTCACGCCCGCGGCATCCCCGTGCTCATCGCCAACGCAACGATGCGGGAATGGACGCGTCGGAGGCTGCCGCTGGTCAGGAGTTTTCACCATTATGTCTATAATGACATTGACGAGATCCTCACGGTTGCTCCATCAGATGCCGCAGCGTTTCGCATTTTCTCTCTCGATCATCCGGTCATCGGCGTCATTGGCGACACGAGGTACGATCAGGTGAGCATCCGAAGCGCCGAGGCCCGGCGCAGGCACATCATCCCCTCTTCCATCGCCGAGGGGAAAAAGGTGGTGGTCATCGGGAGCAGTTGGCCTGAGGATGAAGAGGTAGTGCTTCCGGCCTATTTGCGGCTCCAGGCAGAAGGAGACCCTCCCCTTCTGATCGTTGTCCCCCACGAGCCCACCGAAGAGCGCATCGAAGAACTGGAACGCGACCTTGCGGGAGAAACAACGACGATCCGATTCTCCGGCTTGAACGAATACAATGGTGAGCATGTTGTACTCGTTGACAGCGTGGGCATCCTCCTAGTCCTGTACGCGAATGCTCATCTCGCGTTTGTTGGAGGCAGCTTCAGGCAGGGGATCCACAATGTGCTCGAAGCTGCAGTGTACGGAATCCCTGTGATCTTCGGTCCCAGACATCGAAACGCGCACGAGCCGTTGATGCTTTTGGAACGCGGCGGGGGATTTGTCGTCAATGACGAACAGGAACTCTTCCGTACACTCCTGAATCTTCTCCACGATGACCAGGCCCGGAATTCGGCGGGCGAACGCGCCTCGCGCTTTGTCCAGTCTCATCTGGGCGCAACGGACCGGTTCATCGAACATCTTGAACGCCGGTTACCAAAGGTCGAACACTCCTGACTGTGCCATGCGTATTGCCTTTTTTGACACCGTCGGCGGCATAGCGGGCGACATGACGCTCGCAGCTTTTGTAAGCGCAGGCCTGCCGATTGACACACTCCGCGCTGAACTGCAGAACCTCCGACTCACGGGCTTTGAACTGGCTGCCAGCCATGTGCGCCGGAGCGGCATCGATGCAGTGCACATCGACGTCGTCGTTTCGGAACAGCCACACTATCATCGTCACCTCAAGGATATTCTGGCAATTATCGACGAAAGCACCCTCTCCGCCGGCGTCAAGGATAAGGCATCTGCCATCTTCAGGACGATCGCCGCAGCTGAGGCAACGGTGCACAAGACCTCCGTCGACGCAATCCATTTTCATGAGGTTGGCGCGCTGGATTCCGTTGTCGATATTGTTGGGGCCGCGATTTGCCTGGAGTATTTTCGCATAGACCGTGTCTATTCCTCTCCTGTCCGGCTTGGAAGCGGAGGATTTGTTGACACGGAACATGGAAAACTGCCAGTCCCCGCCCCAGCCTCCCTCGAAATCCTCAAGGGATATCCGACGGTGCTTACGGCAATTCCCCACGAGCTCACAACCCCCACCGGCGCTGCGATCATCAAGACACTCTCCGCCGGCACTCTCGACGATCAACAGCTGCGCGTGGAGAGCATCGGTTACGGTGCAGGCTCGCGTGAGATCCCGGGCACCCCGGGCTTCCTTCGCGTGATCGTCGGGGAACTGGAGACACACATGGAAGAGGACCATGTGATTATCGTGGAGACGAACATCGACGATATGAATCCACAGGCGTATCCATACGTCATCGAGCGCCTGCTTGCGGCTGGAGCCCATGACGCTTATCTTGTCCCCATTATCATGAAAAAGGGGCGCCCGGGAATTCTCCTTTCCGTCATTGCGGGATATGCTTCGCTTGATGCGATCGTTGACATCCTTTACCGGGAGACGTCGACCATCGGCCTCCGCATCCAGCATACCGGCAGAAGGAAGCTGGTCCGTTCCCAACGGGAAGTCAGGACGTCCTTTGGCCCGGTGAAAGTCAAGTCTGTTCTTCGCAACGGACTCGAAATCCTTGCCCCCGAATACGAAGAATGCAGGCGCATCGCCACCGCGACGAATCTTCCTCTTCTTGAAGTCATGAAACGTCTTGAGCGGGAGCTCGCCCGCAACGCTTCACCAAAGTGAAGTCGCCCAGGTTCCGCGACGCCAATACTGTACCTTATCTCATGGTGAAATCCAGATGAAACTCTCAACCGTTCCATTCACACTTGCGGTTATCATAATGATTGCCGGCTGCACTGCTCCGAAGCAAAAACAGGAATCTCCCCTCGCCGCAAAGATTCGCCGCTTCGTTCCCACGACCATCAAGGCCGATGTGAGCGGGCTTTCCGGGGGAGATCGGAAAGCGCTGCAGAAGCTTGTCGAGGCCGCCGGGATGATGGACAAGATCTATGCCCGCCAGATCTGGGGCGGCTACGAAGCGCTGCGTACAAAGCTTGAGGCCGATACGTCGGCGGAAGGAAAGGAGCGCCTGCATTACTTTCAGATCAACTGCGGCCCCTGGTCCAAACTCGATCGTGACGAACCTTTCATTGACGGCGCGCCGACCGTGAAACCTCCGTGGGCGAATTACTACCCGGAAGATATGAACAAAGAGGAGTTCACCAACTGGCTGGCCACACTCCCGGCGGCCGACCAGAAGCGGGCAACCGGCTTCTACACCGTCATTCGCCGCAGGCCCGACCGCAAGCTGACCATCGTACCCTATGACCAGGAATACCGAGATTTGCTGGTTCCCACGGCTGCGCTTCTGCGCGAGGCGGCTGAACTGACGGACAACGCTTCACTGAAGAAATTCCTCACGTTGCGGGCCGATGCATTCCTGAGCAACGACTATTACGCGAGCGATGTCGCCTGGATGGATCTCGATAGTCCCATCGAGCCGACCATCGGACCGTATGAAGTCTACATGGATGAGATGTTCAATTATAAAGCCGCATTCGAGGCGTTCATTTGTCTCCGCGATGACGCAGAGACGACGCGCCTTGCCCGTTTTGCCGCGCACCTCCAGGAGATTGAAGATCATCTGCCGATTGATGCGCGTTACCGCAACCCGGAGCTCGGAGCGCTTGCACCGATTCGCGTTGTTGATGAGGTGATGACGGGGGGAGAAGCGAAGGCCGGCGTGCAGAGCGCGGCGTATAACCTCCCGAACGATGAGCGCGTGACATCGGAAAAGGGGAGCAAACGCGTCATGCTCAAGAACGTCCAGGAAGCGAAATTTCAGGCAATCCTGATGCCCATCGCCGCTGTCGCGGTCGATCCCTCCCAGCAGTCACTGATCTCGTTCGAGCCGTTTTTCACCTTCATCCTCGCGCACGAACTCATGCACGGCCTCGGGCCGCACTCCATCAACGTTGGAGGAAAGGCCACAACCGCCCGTCAAGCACTGCGTGAGCTTTCGTCGGCATTCGAAGAAGCGAAGGCAGACATCAGCGGTCTTTTCGCGCTCCAGTACCTCATCGACGCCGGGATCCTCGACCGCTCGATGGAGCAGAAAATATATGTCACCTATCTGGCAGGTGTCTTCCGTTCCATTCGCTTCGGACTGAACGACGCCCACGGCAAAGGGATGGCTCTGCAGTTCAATTATCTTCTGGATAACGGCGCCATCGTGTACAACGCGTCGGCCGGGTGGTTCTCGGCGGATCCCGAAAAGTTCAAAACCGCAGCCAGGAACCTTACCGGCGAAATGATGACCGTGCAGGCAGAGGGATCTTACGACAAAGCAAAAGCCATGCTGGACAAATATGCCGTTATACGGCCCGAGATGCAGAGGACTATCGATGCGCTGAAGGCTCTCCCGGTCGATATCGAACCCATCTTCACTCCGGCGCAATAACAGGGACGACTCCGTTTTGTCAGCGAAAGGTGCGTCATGGAATCATTGAAGGGGAAGACAGTTTTCATCACCGGCGCCAGCTCGGGCATCGGAGAATCATGTGCGCATGCTTTTGCACGCGAGGGATGCCGCCTGCTCCTTGCAGCAAGGCGCAAAGAGAGGATCGATGCACTCTCCCGCCATCTTGCAGACAAATATGCTATCGACACTCATGCCGTGAAGCTTGACGTTCGCAACCAGCAGGATGTCGAGGCTGTCATTCGCTCCTTTCCCGCCGAATGGAGCGTCATTGACATCCTCGTGAACAACGCCGGACTGAGCCGCGGGCTGACGAAACTCTATGAGGGGGAGCTGCGCGACTGGGAAGAAATGGTGGACACGAACATCAAGGGACTTCTGTACGTCACGAGGGCAGTTCTGCCCGGCATGGTCAAACGGAACCGCGGTCATGTCATCAATATGGGCTCAATTGCAGGGCATCAGCTGTATCCTGCCGGTAATGTGTACTGCGCGACCAAGTTCGCGGTGCGTGGAATCTCCGAGGGGCTCCGCATGGATTTGCTGGGGACGGATGTGCGCGTCTCCTCCGTTGATCCGGGCCTCGTGCAAACCGAGTTCAGCGAAGTCCGCTTTCGCGGGGACAAGATCCGTGCAGGACAGGTCTACGCAGGAACGCTCCCGCTCAAGGGCGATGATGTAGCCGAAGCGGTCATATTTTGCGCGACACGGCCACCCCATGTGGACATCGCTGAAATGATCATCATGCCAACGTACCAGGCCTCCGTCAATCATGTGCATCGCGTGCCGTCGCTGTGAGCCCCGACCTTTTGATGTTTTCGGACGAAAATCTCATCGCCCAGCTTGAGACGGCACCCTACTCCCTCGGATACTATACGCTGAAATTCTACACTGAAAACGGCAAGCCTGTCAACCGTGTGACGGACACTGTTGCAGAATTTCATCTCTATCCGTCCGGAGGCACATTGCGGGACAGCCAGTCAGCGATCGTCTGGTATGACTCCCGGTTCGACACCTACCGGGGCTTCCGACCGCCCCACATGCGAACACGCTGAGCAGGACCGACCGCGATGCCAAATCAAGCAGTTCCCGCGTCATTTCGTACTAACGTTCGCCTGGCAGACTACTCGACCATCGGTCTGGGTGGCCCGGCCCGGTTGTTCGCCTCGTGCGAGTCGGTGAATGACATTCGCTCCGCACTTGAATACGCACACCGATCGAGTGTGAACATCCAGGTGTTTGGAGGAGGGAGTAACATCATTTTTCCCGACGACGGGCTTGAGGGACTTGTTCTTCATATCGCACTGCGTGGCGTTGCCACAGAGGAGAGGGCCAGCGAGGTCGTCGTCGACGCAGCCGCCGGAGAGACCTGGGACAATCTTGTTGTGCGGGCCGTTGAACGCGGTTGGGGAGGCATCGAATGTCTGTCTGGCATTCCCGGCACTGTCGGTGCGACTCCCATCCAGAATGTCGGCGCTTACGGGCAGGAAGTTTCCGAAACACTATCCTCCGTCAATACGATCGATCGGACAACAGGCAACGATGTGCAGTTTGGCCGGAAGGACTGCGATTTCGGATACCGGCAGAGCAGGTTCAAGGGCTCCGATCGTGATCGGTTTATCATCACGCATGTCCGATTTCGCTTCCCCAAAGACGGCGCGCCTTCAATAAGATATCCCGAGCTCCAGCGCGAGCTCGACGCGCGGGGGGGAATCCCGACCGGCGCTCGCGGAAAACCGGCATTGCTCAATGTGCGCGAAGCGGTACTGGCAATCCGGCGCAGGAAGTCAATGGTGATCGACCCTCAGGATGAGAACACGAGATCCGTCGGTTCGTTCTTCACCAACCCGGTTGTGCCTCAAGCCACGCTTGATGCGGTCAAATTACGCTGGAAGGCGACTGGAGATGGTTCGCCGGTTCCATTTTATGCCGCCGATGATGGATACAAGATGCCTGCTGCATGGCTGGTTGAAAGAGCAGGCTTTTCCCGGGGATTTCGCATGGGAGGGGTTGGAATTTCCGCCCACCACTCCCTCGCGCTTGTCAATCTTGGTGGAACAACTGCTGAGCTCCTCTCCCTCGCCGATAGCATTCGTACAAAGGTGCGAACTGTCTTCGGCATCTATCTCGAGCTCGAGCCGGTCGTCGTTTCCTCCCGGAGGTGAACCGGAGCATGGCTGAAATCCGGGGAGTGATATTCGATTTTGGACGTGTTATCTGTAACTTCGACATTCGCCGCTTCGTCAGCCGCATGGCCCCTTACTCCACCCAGACGCTGGGGCAGCTGCTTGCGGGAATAAGCGCATCCGGACCAATCGAGCGCCGGTACGAGACCGGGATCATCACATCGGGCCAGTTCTATGACGAGATAAGTCGCCTCGCAAACCTGCACATGCCGGAAGATGAATTCATCCATGCATACACCGAGATCTTCTCGCCAATCCCCGAAACGTTTGCACTGATACGCCGCCTGAAGGGAAAGTACAAGCTCGGATTGCTCTCCAACACCAGCGAATGGCATTATCTTCACGGGATACGCACTGTTGAAGTTTTCCCTCTCTTTGATGCCGTGACGCTTTCTTTCGAAGTTGGGGCAATGAAGCCCGATCGAAAAATCTACGAGGATATGGCATCAAAGCTTCATCTTGCACCAAACGCATGCATTTACATCGACGACGTGAAGGAAAATGTCGATGGGGGGAGTGCGTTCGGCTTTTCCTCAATCCACTATACCGGCCACGCGGAGTTGCTTGCCGCCCTGGCCGAACTCGGTGTCGTCATCTAGACGAAGCCACAACCGGAGTCTGGTTATGCCAACGTTGATCACTTCACCCACACGCGTCCAGGCAGCAGGGAATCCTCCGAAGATCATCGAGGAATTCATCGGACGGGTGAATTCCCGGACAACAGAGGTCAGCATTGCGCACATGCAAAGTCCTGCTGGCTGGGAGGAACCCGGACAAATGCCGGAATTTGACGAGTACACGCTTGTGCTCAAGGGATCGCTACGGGTTGAATTCCGGGAGGGTGTCATTGATGTTCACGCGGACCAGGCTATTGTCGCACGCAAGGGTGAATGGGTTCGTTACAGCTCCCCTGCAGCCGGCGGGGCAGAGTATATAGCGGTGTGTGTGCCGGCATTCTCCATCGAGAGCGTACATAGGGAGATCCAGGAATGAAGCCAATCCTCAGATATTTATTCGCCGCCCTGTTGACATTTGTGACCCTTGCTTTCACCTTTCTTCACGAGGTCCACGCACAGTCTATATCTGAAACAAACGTGCCTGCGAGTATCTACGGAGATTTCGGTGGTGCCTTTGTCCTTTATGACCAGAACGCCGATCATTTTACCGAATATCACCCGAAGGAATGCGAAAGGGTTCTCTCGCCGGCCTCTACATTCAAGATTCCGAACTCTCTGATCGGTCTCGAGTCCGGGGTTATCAAAGACGAGCATTACGTTATCCCCTGGGACAGCGTCACCCGCGACTTCCCCGCATGGAACCGGGATCACGACCTTGCCTCGGCAATCGCCAACTCGGTGGTCTGGTATTATCAGGAACTCGCCCGGAGGGTCGGCGAAGACCGAATGCGCAAGTATGTTCAGGCAATTGGTTACGGCAACAACGATATCAGTGGCGGAATTGATCGGTTCTGGCTAGGGAGCACGTTGAAAATCTCGGCACTTCAGCAGGTCGCATTTCTCAGGCGGCTGCACGACGAAACTCTGCCTTTTTCCCACAAGTCGATGGAGATCGTAAAAAGAATCTTAGTCCTCGAACAGACGGATTCAACCGTGCTGCGGGGGAAGACGGGATTCGCAATTCAGCAGGACGGTACTGTGGTGGGATGGTTGGTCGGATACGTCGAGAAGCGGGGCAATGTTTATTATTTTGCCTGTAACTTCACCAGTGAAAATGAAAAGCGGGACGGCAATGCCATCTTTGCCCGGAAAAAAGACATGGCGATCGAAGTTCTTCGGAAGCTGGGCGTTCTCTGAGCTGACGCATCCCCCTTTCTTGCCCTTCAAGGCCGTTTTGTCCATATTCTTCAATGAACCGCTTCGCCGACGTTGTTCTCCCTCTCAGCGTCGACCGGATTTTTACGTACACCATCCCGGAAGAGCTTCTTCCTTCAGCACGGATTGGTGTCCGCGCCGTCGTCCCCTTCGGTCGTAAGGTCCTCACCGGCCTCATCGTCGCGCTTCCAGAGTCGTCAACAGTATCCGGCCTGAAGCCGGTCAAAGACATACTGGACGCATCGCCTGTGATGTCGGAGGAACTGTTATCCCTTTGCAGGTGGATTGCTTCCTACTATTTTGCCTCACTGGGTGAAGTGATCAAGGCAGCAATCCCTCACGGGTTTTCTTCCGCAAGCAGGCGCTTTGCATCTCCCACGCCGGCGGCATCAGACGCAAAAGCCATGGCTGTTCTTAAGTCCGCCTCTCCAACACGAGCCGGAGTGTTGTCGTTGCTCCTGGATCGCGGCACGCTCTCTTCGACGGACCTCCGCAGGCTAACAGGCATTACCAACATATACGGATACCTGAACGATCTCGAACGGGACGGATTTATCGTGACCGAGGAACGCCTCCAGCGGGGCGGGGCTAAACCCCTGACCATGGAGTTTATCCTATTCCACCGAGAGCAGCGCGAACAGATTCGTCAAAAACTTGAGGCAATTTCATCGCGGAAAAAAAAGGCCAGGGCGTTTCTGGAATCAGTGCTCGCACTGGAGGACGCACGAGATTCCGTTGCAGTCCCGGTTCATGAACTCCTCCGCCGCTCGGGGGCCGATCTTGCCGTCGCGCGTGCCTTCATTAAAGAGGGCCTTCTTAGCTCAGAACGCCGGGAGGTTTCGCGGCTGCCAGATTTCGGCGTTGAGGAACAGACACTGCACATTGAGCTGAACGTTTCTCAACGTTCCGCGCTTTCAGCTCTGAATACTGCCATGGACGCCGCCGAAGGGGGGACATTTCTGCTTCACGGAGTGACCGGAAGCGGGAAGACCCAGGTGTACATCGAGGCAATACGTCACTGCCTCGCGGTTGGAAAAACGGCGATCGTTCTGGTTCCGGAAATCGCGCTCACACCGCAAATTGTGCGCCGTTTCCAATCACATTTCGCCACCGATGTTGCCGTCGTCCACAGCAGAATGTCCACAGGAGAGCGGCACGATGCCTGGCGGATGGCTTCCGACGGACGTTGCCGGATCGTCATCGGTCCGCGCTCAGCCGTCTTTGCCCCCCTGTCCCGGCTGGGGCTGATCGTTGTGGATGAAGAGCACGAGATTTCATACAAGCAATTTGATGCCTCACCTCGTTATCACGCACGTGACGTTGCAGTTGTACGGGGCGGGCACGCGGGTGCAGTTGTCATCCTCGGCTCGGCTACCCCGTCGGCGGAATCGTACGCTAATGCACTTTCGGGGAAATACCGGCTGCTGGAATTGCGCGAACGGGTGGACAACATTCCAATGCCGCCGGTCACGATTGTTGACATGACTGCAGAGCGGAAGCGCCTGTACACCGAGGCAAAGGACGCGATGCCCGAACCACGCCGTTCCGCACTCAAATTGTTTGTCCAGCCCTCGCTCTCCTCGATTCTCCGGGAGAAAATAGAAGACCGGCTTTCCCGAAGAGAAGGCGTTATCCTACTGCAAAACAGAAGGGGATTTGCACCGTTCGTGGAGTGTACGGATTGCAGCTACGTTGCCTCATGCGAGAACTGCAACGTAACGCTTACCTACCATCTGGCAAAAAGACATCTCCGGTGTCACTACTGCGGGGCTATTTCGCGCCCCCCGATTCTTTGCCCAGAATGCGGAGGCACTGCCATCGCGCTGCGTGGCATCGGCACGCAGAGGGTTGAAGAGGAGATTGCCAAGGAGTTTCCCAAAGCCAAGATTCTCCGCATGGATCTCGACACGACGACCACCAAGGGGTCGCACGAACGCATCCTGAGAAAATTCGGGGACGGCGAAGCAGACATACTGCTCGGTACCCAGATGGTCGCGAAGGGGCTCGACTTCGCGCGGGTGACACTTGTCGGAGTTATTTCGGCAGATACCCAGATGCTTCTCCCGGACTTTCGTTCGTCGGAAAGGACTTTCCAATTGCTGACCCAGGTTGCCGGACGCGCAGGGAGAAGCACCTTGCGGGGCGAAGTTGTTATTCAAACACACCAGCCCGGGCATCCCGTCCTTGTCCATGTTGTGGAGCATGACTACACATCATTCATGAAGGAAGAACTTCTGACAAGACAGGAGCCCTCCTATCCGCCATATTCCCGTCTGGCACTTGTGGAATCCCGCGGCGTAGCGGAAGAGAAGGTGCGAAAGGAGTCGGAGGCGTTCGCTTCGGCTCTGAGGAGATCGAAAACAAGAGTGGAGATTCTGGGCCCGGCACCCGCCGTGATCGGCAGGATAAACAAGAACTACCGCTGGCACGTGGTGTTGAAGAGCCTCAAGGATCGCGATCCCGGCGGGAATGAATTGCGGCAGGCGCTTCGTACGGCAATAGCGGCAACTTCCTCACGCCGGCCGGGAACCGTCCGCCTTATCGTTGACATGGATCCTGTTGGCTTGATGTAGAAGTACAGTTGCCGAGCGTGCGGCTCTCGGGTCAACTCATGTCGAGCACTCCGCTTCCCCGGATTTCCCCCTTCTTGAGTCTTGCGAGGGCACGGTTCGCATCCATCCACGGAAAAATCTCCACTTCTGTCCTTAGTGGAATTTCGGCGGCAACGGCAAGCAATTCCCGCACGTCTTCACGGGTGCTGTTTGCCACACTGCGGATTCCCTTCTCCTGGTAGAGAAGGGAATACTCCATGGACGGAATAGGACTCATATGAATGCCGGCGAGCGCGACAATCCCTCCCCTCCCCGTCTTTTCCAATGCAGATGGCACAAGCTCGCCCGCCGGAGCAAAGATCACCGCAGCTTGCAACGGTCTGGGAGGTCGCTCATTCGCCGTTCCGGTCCATGCTGCGCCAAGTTCTTCGGCGAGTCGCCGGTGATGATCTCCCCGCGTGAACACATACACTTCACATCCCAGATAACGTGCAACCTGAAGCGCAATGTGCGCAGAGGCCCCGAAGCCAAAGAGCCCCAGCCGTTCGCCCCTGGTTATTCCACTCATCCGCAAGGCCCGGTACCCGATCACCCCCGCGCACAGGAGCGGGGCGACGGAAATATCCGAGAAGCCGGATGGGAGCGGGTACGCAGCCTCGGCGGCTACACAAAGGTGCTCGGCAAATCCTCCGTCCACGTGAAATCCTGTGAAACGGCCCTCGACACAGAGGTTTTCTTTTCCTGCAAGGCAGTATTCACATCGTCCGCATGTCGTGTTGAGCCACGGCACGCCAACGCGGTCTCCCACATGACAAAATTGCACCCCTGCTCCCATCTGTTCCACTCTACCGACAACCTGATGACCGGGAGTGATGGGCAATTTGGGAAGAACCAGATCCCCTTCGACGATGTGGAGGTCCGTGTGGCAGATGCCGCATGCTTTCACCCTGATGAGGATCTCCCCGGGGCCGGCCACGGGAATCGCGACATCCTCGATCCGCAAAGGATTGTCCGTGACAGGCGCAGGTGAGCGTAGGCGGAGTGCTTTCATAGTCGCTGCATAGATGAGCTACGACGGTCTAAACAACTCACGGCAGACAGAAACTACTCCGCTAAGGCGGGAAAGTCAAGATTTGCGTACAATTCAGATACGAGTCACGCCGGGTACATTTGAACCCGGAGGCCGAACCTCTCAACCCCCGGGCTGGTGATCATTGCGTTTATATACCGCCGCCTCCGCGTCCCGTTTCCACGTTCGAAAGGCAATGCAAACCATGGCACAACCAAATCCAGACATCGATCGAATTGCCGAAACATACATCCGCCTTGTCCTGGGACTGGGTCTGCACGATCCCGACTATGTTGACGCCTACTACGGTCCCGAAGAGTTGCGGGCGCAGGCAGGCCAGAAGAAGCTCCCCCTCGCTGAACTGGGGAAGGCCGCAGCGGACAGCATCGGGGCGGTGAAGACACTCGGCACGGCAGGCGACAGGGAATCCCTCCCCGAACTTCGCCGGCGCTACCTGCTCCGCCAGCTCCAGGCAGCCGCAGCGCGTATCGAAATGTTGCAGGGGAAGAAATTTACATTCGATGAAGAATCACAGGCGCTCTATGATGCCGTAGCGCCGGCGCACACCGAAGAACACTTCCAGAAAATCCTTGTCGAGCTTGGCGACATCCTCCCCGGTTCAGGGGGCGTTCCGGATCGCTATGAGACCTTCCGCAAGAGCTTTGTCATCCCCGTGGATCGTCTTGACAGTGTTTTCCGCGCCGCCGTTCATGAGAGCAGGGCCCGCACAAGAAAGCGCATTGCTCTCCAGGAAAATGAAAGCTTCACCATCGAATATGTGACCGGCAAGACCTGGAGCGGATACAACTGGTTCAAAGGACAGAGCCACAGTCTCATTCAGATAAATACCGACTTTCCGATCACTATTGACAGAGCAGTGGATCTTGCAAGCCATGAAGGATACCCTGGCCATCATGTGTACAATTCCCTGCTTGAGGCGAATCTAGTCAGAGAGAGAGGCTGGTGGGAGTATTCTGTGTATGCGCTCTTCAGTCCGCAGTCGCTCGTGGCAGAAGGAACCGCAAACTTTGGTATTGAGATGGCTTTCCCGAGCGACGAGCGGGTGGATTTTGAGCGGGAAGTGTTGTTCCCCGCGGCGAGGCTTGACGCAAACATGGCCGGTCACTACTATGCGGCACATGAGTTGTTCCAGAAACTGGGGTTCGCAGGCAACGAGGCGGCACGGGGCTATCTGAACGGAACGATCACCCGCGAGGAGGCCACGGACTGGCTGATCAGGTATGCACTCATGTCACCGGACCGTGCACGTCAGCGTACCCGCTTTTTCGATCAGTACAGGAGCTATGTTATCAACTACAATCTCGGGCAGGACATGGTGAGGCATTTCGTCGAGTCGCGCGGCGGCACTGCAGATCAGCCTGATAAGCGATGGAAGATTTTCGAACAGCTGCTTTCGTCTCCCCGGTTGCCGTCGGATCTCGTAGCGTAGAACGGCAGGGAAAGATGGGCACGGCAGGAATCAGGAAAGAAACTCACGCAGGAATACGTTCAACTGCTCAAACTCGATGAGGAATGCATCGTGACCGTGAGGGGAATTAATCTCCACGTACGTTCCGCCCGGGATGGATGAAGCGATCTCCTTCTGTTCTTCCGGAGGGTACAGTATGTCGGAGGAGATGCCGACGGAGAGAGTTCTCGCCCTGATTTCGCCGAGCACGTCGGTCAGCGGAGCCCGATCCTTCCCCAGATCGTGGAGGTCCATCGCCCGCGTGAGGGCAATGTAGGTGTTGGCGTCGAAACGGTCCACGAGCTTCTGCCCATGATACCTGAGATAGGACTCCACGGAGAATGCGGGCGGGGTCTCGGGGAAAATCCTGATCCGTTCATGACCATCTCCTGCCCTCACCTCCTCTCGCCCGAATCTCCTCTGAAATGAGGGATTGCTCCGGTATGAGATCATGGCGATCGCTCTGGCAATCGCCAGCCCCCTCTCCGGCTGTCGATGGTATCGGCCTCCCTGCCAATCGGGATCGGAAGTAATTGCTAGTCGCTGCGTCTCGCTGATGCCGATGCACCAGGCAGAGTGTCTGGCAGCGGTCGCAATGGGAACGATCGTGCGCACTGACTCGGGATACATCACAGCCCATTCCAGCGCCTGCATTCCGCCGAGCGACCCACCGATGATTGTCACAAGAGAGTGCACCCCGAGGTAATCCAGCAGCAGCTTTTCCGCACGCACCATATCGCGGACCGTCATTTGGGGAAAATCCGCACCGTAGCGCGCTCCGGTGGCGGGATTGGGGCTCGCGGGTCCCGTGGTTCCGTAACAACTTCCTAGGATATTCGTGCACACGACGAAATACTTTCCTGTGTCGAGTCCCCGCTCCGGGCCGATGATCCCGTTGAACCATCCGCTGACCGAACGGCCGTCCGGAAGGGCGGCATCGACAGCATGCGCATTCCCCGTCAGGGCATGACAGACGAGCACCGCATTCGTCCCTTCCCTGTTGAGCTCACCCGTCGTCGTGTAGGCTATGTCCAGCAACGGAAGTATGGCTCCGGAATCGAGCTGAAAGGGGCGGGGAGCATGCCAGATGACCCCGTGTTCCCCGGTTCTCGTTGCCTTCACCAGTGCCGAGTCAGCTCTCATTTCCCTGTCCGATCAAAATTCGGCGTCTGCTGCTGGCCTCGCAGTAAATCTCTCCCCCTATAGACTCAGTGTCTGCGTTTTCAGGTGATCGCATGATTCATCAGGCAGCGAGTTCGAGAGCAGTGTGGATGAGGTCCGCCAGGACACCCCGTGCAGTGGTTTCCGGTCCCGCTCCAAGTCCCTGGATTGTCAGCGGCAGAGGAGAATTGCGGTCGGTGTAGTAGAGGACTGCATTCTCGGCTCCACGCAACCGGGCGAAGGGACTTTCCTCAGATACCTCCTCGGTCCTGACGGTGGCGCGCTCCCCGTCGAGTTTCGCAAGATACACAAGTCGTTTGCCGTTTCTCTTCGCCTGAAGATGCTTTTCGCCCCACTCTTCATCAAGAATTGCAAGCTGGTGAAGATATTCCTGGAGATCAGAAGCGGGTTCCGGAATCCGTTGTGCGAGACTCTCCGCCGGGATGTCGCTGCGTTCAATCCGGAAGCCGGCTTCGCGGGCAAGGATCAACAACTTCCTCGCAACGTCGTCACCCGAAAGATCTCTCGCCGGGTGAGGCTCCGTGTACCCCTTCTCATATGCTTCACGGACTGCGTGGGAGAACGGGACGCCGGCACTCACGCGATCGAAGACAAATGAGAGCGTTCCAGATAGCACACCTTCAATGCGGAAGATCCTGTCGCCTGTCCGGCGAAGGTCCCGCAGCGTCCGGATCATCGGAGTTGCAGCACCCACGGTCGTTTCATATCGAAACTTGCCCCTGCGATTTCCACCATTTTTGTGCAATTGCTCGTAGTAGCCGAAATCGAGGGAAGGAGCAATCTTGCTCGGGGTTACGATCGCAACGCCGGAATTCAACAGCGTGACGTATTGGCGGGCAATGATTTCGCTTGCGGTGCAGTCGAGAAAAACAAGCGGGACCTGCCTCGGTAAGGTGGCAAGCTCCAGAAACGCGTCCCATTTGTCCCCGGTAACCGGCCGGAGGGACTTCAGGGGCGGCGTGGAAGTGAGACCCCGCTCGTCCCACTGCATGGTTCGCGTGTTGATGCTCCCGATGACGCGAAGATCCAGACGATGTTCGGTCTTCAACCAGGTACTCTTCGACTGGAGAAGGCCGAGCAGGGCTCTTCCAACTTTCCCCGTCGGGCCGGCAATAGCCAGATTAACGCGGCGAAGCTGTTGAAAAGCCGCAGCGGCAGCAGAGATCTCCCCTGCTGCCGCCGAAGTTATGTGAGAATGTACCGTCTTCCTCGAAATCTCGAATCCCATGAGGCTTCAGGCCTTCACCTCGACAGGCGTCTTCTGCGAAGCGGCGAGTGCGACATCGAAATCTTCGAGGATGTCGTCTATGTGCTCGATTCCCACCGAGACGCGTACGAGATTGGGCGTGACACCGGATTCTTCCTGCTCGGCAGCATCAAGCTGCTCGTGTGTTGTCGAGGCGGGATGAATAACGAGAGTCTTTGCATCGCCCACGTTGGCAAGATGGCTGGAGAGCACGGTGTGGTCGATGAATGCCTTCCCTGCTTCCAGTCCCCCTTTGACGCCGAAGACCACAATGCTGCCGAATCGTCCGGCGCGCAGGTATTTCTTTGCGAGGGCATGATACGGATGATCCTCGAGTCCGGGGTACCACACCCATTCCACGCGCGAATCACGTCTGAGCCAGCGCGCGAGCGCGAGGGCGTTTTCGTTGTGCCGGTCAATACGTAGGGAGAGTGTTTCAAGACCCTGGACCAGCAGGAATGAATTGAACGGACTCTGGCACGCTCCGATATCCCGGAGCCCTTCAACACGCGCGCGGATGATGAAAGCGATGTTACCGAGCGGGCTGTTCGCCCCGAACGCATCCCAGAATTTCAACCCATGATAGCCGGGGCTCGGTTCGGTGAACACGGGGAATTTGCCGTTTGCCCAGTTGAACTTTCCGGAATCGACAATGACCCCGCCGATCGATGTGCCGTGGCCGCCAATCCATTTGGTGGCCGAATGCACGACGATGTCAGCGCCGAAATCGATGGGCCGGCACAGATATCCTGCTGCACCAAAGGTATTGTCAACGATAAGGGGGATGCCGTGCTTGTGAGCAACCGCTGCCACACCTTCGATATCCGCAATGTTAAGGCGGGGATTGCCGATCGTCTCGAGGTAAAGGGCTTTTGTCTTTCCATCGATGAGTTTCTCGAAATCCTTGGGAGAATCCCCTTTGACGAATTTCGCGTTTATCCCGAGTCTCGGAAACGTGACCTTGAACTGATTGTAGGTGCCGCCGTAGAGGTAACTCGTTGAGACGATATTGTCTCCCGCCTGAGCGATGGTCGCGATGGTGAGGAACTGAGCTGCCTGGCCTGAGGAGGTTGCAAGTGCGGCAACACCTCCCTCGAGGGCCGCAATGCGCTCCTCGAACACCGCTGTGGTCGGGTTCATGATACGCGTGTAGATATTCCCGAACTCACGCAAACCAAACAGGTTGGCGGCATGGTTCGTGTCATTGAACTGGTACGACGTGGTCTGATAAATGGGGACTGCCCGGGCACCCGTCGTCGGGTCCGCCTTCTGTCCTGCGTGAAGCTGCAGAGTCTCAAAGCGGTAGTCTCGTTTCTTTCCGTTGGATCCCATCTGAATCCCTTCCCTTCTGATATATATGATACGATGAATGAATTTCGCCCGCGCCCCTCTGCGGACGATCCGCTTGACAGATCCACCTAAAAACGAAAAACCCCCGCCACAGGCGAGGGTTCTCTAGCTCGAGCACGTCTCATCTGGCGCTTTAGCGATTTTTTTTCTGTCGCTGCAAGTTGCCCTTAACTCGCGACAGCTATTTAGCACTTATTTAAGGTCGCTGCAATTTCGCGTAAATTACGACCGTGAATTAATATAATGCCTGCACAGGCATTTGTCAAGAGGTTTCCGAAGATTCTCCACATCCTGCTAACTGACCTTCACAAAATCACCGATCCGGCCAGAAAGATCAATGACATACAGAGTGCACCTCTGTCAAGTGCAGGCAACGGCGTGATGCATATCGGGACAGCGGGGGAGGCGATATGCGGAAGGAGAATGTCTACTTCTCCTTCATTTCCGAAGCGATTCTTTTGTTTCGGGTCACCGACATCACGATGGAGACGCCAAGGATGGCAGCAACGACCAGCAGAGAGATCCCGATGGGGACATGGATGAACCCTTCGAGGAGCATTTTCGCTCCGATGAACATGAGAACGATGGACAACCCATGGCTGAGATAGAAGAACGAATCCATCATTCCGGCAAGCAAAAAGTAGAGCGCCCGCAACCCGAGAATGGCAAACACATTTGACGAGTAGACAATGAAAGGATCGCGGGTCACGCCGAAGACCGCCGGAATCGAATCCACGGCGAAAACGATGTCCGTGGTTTCGACCGTGATCAAGACCAGGAGGAGCGGGGTGATGAGGATTTTCTTCCCCTCCCGGATGAAGAATCGATCGGATTCATGGACCTGAGCAACCGGAAAGATCCGCCGGGCCATGCGAATGAAGATGTTCTTGTCCGGGTGGACCTCGACCTCCTCGTGAAACATCATTTTCCAGCCGCTGACGATCAGGACGACGCCGAAGATGTACAGGATCCACTCAAACCGGGCAATAAGGGTTGCGCCCAGAGCGATAAAGATCGAGCGCATAATCAGTGCTCCGATGACACCCCAGAAGAGGACTTTGTGCTGATATTGTCCGGGAATCCCGAAATACGAGAAAATTACAAGGAAGACGAAAATGTTGTCGACGGAAAGCGCTTTCTCGATCAGGTAGCCTGCAAGAAATTCAAGGCCGGCGGTGGGGCCGGCAACCACAAACACGCCGGCGTTGAACAACAGCGACAGCGTGACCCAGACGATGCTCCAGATGGCGGCTTCTCTGACGCTTACTGCATGTGCCTTTCGATGGAATACTCCGAGGTCGAGCGCGAGGAGTCCCAGGATGAAGAGATTGAAGAAGATGAAAAGCGTGGTCTCGTTAGACGGCATTTCTTCTTACCCCTGTTGCCTGACGAGCAGCGTGCGCAGGAAAACGACCGCATCCGCAAGGCTTTCCTCGCTTATCTCATGCCCAATGGGATACTCTTTGTATGTCATCGAGGCGGTCGAGTTCTCCAGGAGAAATCTCGCTCTTCGGGCAAGCAGCACTGGGATCGTTGGATCCAGTGTCCCGTGAGCCACGAAGAAAGAAAGGTCCGAAAGGTTTTCCCACTGCATCACGAGGTCGGTTCCTTCCGGCACATACCCGCTGTGCGCTATGACGCCGCGGAATGTCTTCGGGTGTGTCAGGGAAAGGGCGTAAGACATGACCGTTCCCATGCTGAAGCCAAGCAGGAATACGTTCGCAAAGTCAATTGGGTAGGCAGCCAGCGCATCCTTGGTAAACTGCACCAGCTTTTTGTAGCTGTCCTGGAATAATTCCGGCTCCGGACGGCCCATTTCTCCGATGTCGTACCAGGTGTATCCGCCATAGGAAAAACGGTGAGGGGCCCGGACACTGAGAACCAGAATTGAACGATCGAAAGCGGGAACAAGTCCGATAAGGTCTTCTTCGTCTGCACCCCTCCCGTGGAGCATGATCAGCGTCGGATGCCGCTGGCCTGTCGAATTTTCAGGGAGAAGCAGACGGTGCTCGAGCGTTGTCCGAACGGTCATCATGCCGGGAGTTGCAGATAAGGTGCACACAAAAGATACGTAAATACCGACCGGGAACAAAGCTCTCCGCAATAACGAAAGGGCGTTGAGAGGTGCGTCCGGGGGGGGAGAAGAAAAACTGAAAGGCAGGGATTCAGAGTCTTTAGAGCTTCACGTCATCAAGGCTTCGTAGACCGCGTAGTCGTCGGCGCTGAAGACGACAAAGCGCGCTTCGACAATCGAAGATTTATTCCCGATGAATTTCGTCACGGTCGCATGAGCGATACGGGAAGCCCGTTCAATCGGAAATCCATATGCTCCCGTCGAAATTGACGGAAACGCGATCGAGCTGAGTTTATGCTCTGCTGCAAGCTGCAGGCTGTTCCTGTACGCCGCCGCGAGGATCTCTTCCTCTTTGTGGATGCCGCCCCGCCACACGGGACCGACAGTGTGGATCACAAACCGCGCCTTCAGTCGTCCTCCGCCCGTGATCACCGCTTCTCCGGGGGGACAACCGCCCTGTCCGGCAACGATCGTTCTGCATTCCTCAAGGAGCTGCGGTCCCGCAGCACGATGGATGGCACCGTCCACACCACCTCCGCCGAGCAGGCTTGAGTTTGCAGCGTTGACGATTGCATCCACATCCTGCGTCGTGATGTCTCCGAGGACGAGAGTAAGTGTCGCAGAAGCGAGTTTTCGTGAGATTGTCATATCGAGGGAAGCCAGTCAGTTGGATGCCGGGTGAACTGCCCCGCCCCAACCGGCACGTTACCGCGGGCCGGCCTTTTGCGTTTCGGCCGATGCAGAACCTGCAAACTGTTCGAAATTCTTCTTGAATTTCTCGGCAAGTTCCCGGGCTTTCGCGTCATATTGGTTTTTCTCTTTCCAGGTGTTGCGCGGATTGAGAATCTCCTCCGGCACTGCGGGACAGGAGACCGGCACCTGGAGACCGAAAACCGGGTCCTGCTCCAGCGCGACGCCGGCGAGGGAGCCGTCGAGCGCGGCGCGGACCATTGCACGCGTGTGCCCGATATTCATGCGTTTCCCGACACCGAAGGGTCCGCCGCTCCAG
>Ga0326726_10000708_pt1 | contig 30495 bp, 27 predicted proteins | sample MHFenrmetagenome_2_FD_207603 | JGI IMG/M metagenome (GOLD analysis project Ga0326726, IMG submission 207603) | Lab enriched peat soil microbial communities from Michigan Hollow, Ithaca, NY, United States - MHF15MN | ecosystem: Environmental > Terrestrial > Soil > Wetlands > Peat | place: USA...
AGCTGTCAGCTCTTAGCTGTTAGCTTTCAAGCCCGGCCAATCACCGCCCACAAGTCAGGCAGAGGGTCAGGCTGATGAGTGCGCAGGCCCACACCCCGTCTATCCTTTGACACGCATCTAATCATGGTAGGCGATTGCTTCTGGTTTAGAATCAAGCCGGTGACTCACTTTCACGCGACCTAGTTTAGGACGGAAAATTGCTTCCGTAGTTAGAAGCAACTCGTGGCCATTCGACTGAAAATCCCGAGCGCGGCGAGCGGCGCCAGAGGCCGGAGAGGCCTGCTGCCGCGCGATCCCATCATCCGCGCGGCCCTGCTGGCTTTCTTGACCGTTTCCCTGGTGGTGGTGGGCTTCTTTTCCTACTGGTATGTAAAGTACGACCGCATTATCGAGCAGCGCTTCCGCGACCCGGTGTTCACGAATTCGGCCAAAATTTACGCTGGCCCGCGGGTGGTACGAGTGGGGTCGGACTTCACTATCCGCGACATCGCGGGCGAGCTGCGCCATGCCGGCTACACCGAAAAAGAAGGCGACTCGATGCTCGGCAGTTACCAGGTTCACGGCAGTTCGATTGAAGTTCTGCCCGGGCCGGAGTCCTATCACAGTCCCGAGCCGGCGACGATCACGGTGGCGGACGGCAAGGTTGCCAAGATCGTCAGCCGTTCCGCGGGCGAGCTGGCTGCCTACGAACTGGAGCCGCAACTGGTTACCTCGCTGTTTGACGCTGAGCAGCGCTCCAAACGCTCGCTGGTGAAATACGAAGACATTCCCAAGGTCATGGTGGACGCGGTCATCTCGATTGAAGACCGCCGCTTCTTTCAGCATAGCGGGGTCAACTTTCTCCGCCTGGTCGAAGCGGCCTGGGTGGACTTCACGCACCAGCGCCATCAGCAGGGCGGTTCGACGATCACCATGCAGCTCTCGCGCGCTTTCTTCCTGACGCCGGAAAAGACGATGAAGCGCAAGCTGATCGAGATGCTGATCGCCGTTCAACTCGAGCAGAAGTTTTCCAAGCAGCAGATTCTCGAGTTCTACGCCAACCGCGTGGACCTGGGACAGCGTGGATCGTTTACCATCTCGGGCTTTGCGGAAGGGGCACGCTCGTACTTCAACAAAGATCTCAAGGACATCACGTTGCCGGAAGCCGCGCTGCTGGCGGGGCTGATCCAGGCGCCCAGTTATCTTTCGCCCTATCGCCACCCGGAGCGCGCCCTGGAGCGGCGGAACACGGTGCTCGAGGCGATGGTCGAAACGCGCGCCATCACGCGTGAGCAGGCCGACAAAGCCAAGGCCACAGGGCTCAAGCTTGCGCCTCCGAATGTCGAGGCCAGCGACGCCCCGTACTACGTCGATATGGTTCGCGACGCAGTCATCAGCAAGCTCAACGAACGCGAAATGAACGATCAGTCCTACCGCATTTATACGGCGCTGGATCCGGATCTCCAGAAGGCCGCTGCGCAGGCGGTCGAGACCGGCATCAAGCTGGTGGATGACCAGGTCACCAAGATGCGGACGAAGCGGGTCAAGGTCGGCAAGAACAAGTATGAAACGACGGTGGCTCCCGGCCCGCAAGCGCAGGTCGCGCTGGTGGCGATGGACCCGCACACGGGCGAAATCAAGGCGCTGGTGGGCGGACGCAACTACGGCACGAGCCAGTTGAATCACGCTCTCGCCAAGCGGCCGACCGGCTCCATCTTCAAGCCTTTCGTGTATGCGGCGGCAGTGAATACCGCGCTCGACGGCTCCCCGGCGGTGCTGACTCCCGCTTCCACGGTTCCCGATCAGCCTTCCACTTTTTCCTACGGCGATCAGATTTACGAGCCCCGTAATTACAAAGAGGAGTATCACGGTGACGTGACGCTCCGCTACGCGCTGGCGATGTCGCTCAACAACGCAACCGTGAAAGTCGCGGAAGAAGTTGGTTACGACAAAGTTGCCGACCTGGCCCGGAGCGCCGGGGTCGCTTCCGTGAAGGCTACGCCCGCCATGGCCCTGGGCGCCTATGACGCTACGCCCGTCGATATGGCCGCCGCCTACACGTCGTTCGCGAACGGTGGTGTGCGCCTCTCCCCGATATTGGTCAACTCGGTGCGGAATGCGCAAGGCGATGTGGTGATGAATTTCGGCACCGAGAAGAAGCCGGTGCTCGATCCGCGAGTTGCTTACATCATGACCAACATGATGGAAGGCGTGATGAACTTCGGCACCGCGTCGGTAGTGCGCGGCCGCGGCTTCACGGCTCCCGGGGCCGGCAAGACGGGCAGTTCGCACGATGGATGGTTCGCGGGATACACCTCCAACCTGCTCTGCATTGTCTGGGTGGGATATGACGATTACAGCGACCTCCGCCTGAGCGGGGCGCAAACCGCCGCCCCCATCTGGGCCGAGTTCATGAAGAAGGCGGTCGCGCTCCCGCAATATTCGGACGTGCGCGCCTTCAATCAGCCCGAAGGGGTGGTGGATGTGCAGCTCGACAAGATCACCAACCGGCTGGCAACACCTTCCTGCCCCGATACTTACACCATTGCGTTCGTGGCCGGAACGGAGCCGCGCGACACCTGCGACCAGAGCGGCGGAGTGCAGGGCTTTTTCTCGCGCATTTTCGGCGGGAACTCGGAGAAGCCGTTGCCTCCGCCCGCCAACGGCGGGAACCCGCAGGCTGCCGGAGGTGTCCAATCTGAAGCGGACGCTGCCAGGAAGAAACGGAGCTTTTTCGGCAAGATCGCAGACGCCTTCAAGGGAGAAAGCGGCTCCAATGACAAAAACACTCCGCCGCCGTCTAAGCCTGAGGATAAGAGTACGAAACCGCAGCAAAAGTGAGGGAAGGTCAATCATGCTTTCCTGGAAGCGCGCCACCTCGGTTTTCGCCCTGTTCCTGCTCATCCTGTTCACGCTATCCGCCTTTTCACAGAACACGGAGATCGTGCAGATCGGGCCACCACCCATTCGGCGCGCCGAGCCTCCCGCTCCCAGCGCCTCGGCCGCAGAACTGGAAAGCCGCGGAGATCAACTGCGCGCCGAGAAGAATTTTCTGGACGCGATCGACTACTACGAGGCAGCAACGCAGAAAGCAGGGGGCAGCGCCACGATCTTTAACAAGATGGGGATCTGCGATCTGATGCTGCAGCGCTTCAAGGAGGCGCGCAAGAACTTCAATAGAGCAATCAAGACGGACCGCAATCACGCCGATGCCTACAACAATCTTGGCGTGGCGTATTACCAGCAGCGCGACTACGGTAAGGCCATCAAGAATTATCAGAAGGCGATTGCGCTGAACGGCGAGGCCGCTTCGTATTACAGCAACCTGGGCGCCGCCTACTTCGGCAAGAAACAATTCGACAAGGGCGCGCTGAACTACGGCAAGGCCATGGAACTGGACCCGGACATCTTCGAGCGCACCTCACGCGCTGGAGTACAGGCGCAGCTTCCCTCACCCGAGGACCGCGCGCGCTACGACTATGAACTGGCCAAGATTTATGCCAAGAATGGGGTCGCCGACCGCTCCCTGCACTACCTCAGAAAGGCGATGGAAGAGGGCTATAAGGACATCGGCAATGTCTACAAAGACAACGAGTTCACGGAGCTGCGCAAGGATCCTCGCTTCGTGGAACTGATGGCGGCCAAACCTCCGGCGATTCCAGAATGAGAAAGTGGAGGCGGTCCAAGCGCGCTTCCACGGTGCTGGGACCTGTGCTCATCAAGGGGCAGTTCATTCCGAGCAGAAGAAATTCATCGTACTTTCACGCCACGACAATTGACCGGGAGCGCTGCCGGTGCCACAATCCGCACGTGCGAAGGGCGCGTCTTTAGACCTGTCTACGGTCTGCGCCGCACGACAAGTTCTCCCAAGAAGCGGCCCATTTCGCCGAGGAGTGGTTATGGCGACCCGAAAAACCACAAACTCAGGTGTGCGTCGAATTGGATTCCGGCCGTCGCTTGTCGTTAGCCTGACCGCGATGATCCTGGCTCTCTGCGCGTCTTCACTCGCGCAGCCCTACACGACCCTGCACGAGTTCGGTGGAGGGCCGGACGATGGATATAACCCATATGCTCCCGTCATCATGGACCCGAACGGTGTTCTCTACGGCACCACCTTTTATGGTGGAAACTCGAATACTTGCAGTGGCGTCGGCTGCGGCGAAGTATTCCAGCTGGTTCCGCCCGCCCAACCGGGGGGGACCTGGACTCACTCGGCCATTTATGAATTCAGGGACGGCAAAGATGGATGCTGTCCGTACAGCACCCTCACTCTCGACCGCAAAGGACGACTGTACGGAGTGGCCAACAGCCTGTTTCGATTGACACGTCCCGCCAAGCAGGGCGCAATGTGGCATTACCGGGATCTTTACGATCTCACCAATGGGTTCTACCCGACTACTCCGCTCTTAATTGATGGCGCCGGAGCGCTCTATGGAGTGAGTCAACAGGGCGGCAATCCAGCTTGCGGCAGCTATGGCTGCGGCGCAGTGTTGCAGTTCGTTCCCACCAAGAAAGGCCCATGGATAGAAAACGTCCTCTATGAGTTCAGTGGAGCCGCGGATGGTGCTTTTCCCTCGGCCCTGGTGATGGACGAAACCGGGACGCTCTATGGCGTCGCCAGCCGCGGTGGCATCGTGGCACCAAACTGCTCCGGTGGATGCGGGACTGTTTTCAAACTCGAACCCCAGCCGGATGGAACCTGGGCATACTCAGTTCGGTATAGCTTCACGGGCACGCACGACAAAAGTCCTTACAGCCTGGTTCAAGGCACCGACGGCAACTTCTACGGTCTCGCCGTGCGAGGTCAATACGGGTCGGAAGTCTTCAAGCTGACGCCACATCGACGAGGTCTTTGGACGGAGAGTCTTGTCCACCGGTTTGGCACGCAGAACCGCCCCGCAGACTATTGTGGCTACCCGGCCACGTACCTGACTACCGGACCGAACGGCGTGCTGTACGGCGCCATTTTTGGCGACATCGATCTGTACTTCGGGGCCCTGTTTCAGATCAGCCCAGCAACAGGAAACGGCAAGGGATCCTGGACCTACACCACGCTCTGGGATTTCAACGAGTCAGGACCTGGCCTGAATCCGAATGGCATCCTTCTGGGGCCGGATGGCGCCTTGTACGGCACGCTCAACGGGGGAGACTCCGACGGCGGGAGCGTATTTCAATTAACCCTGCCCTCCCAGGCGCCCTGGCCGCCTGTAGACTTCTGTTATTAAACGGGTTAGAGGTGCCGCAGGAAATCTTGATCGGTCCGCGAAACTTTCCCGCTGGAGTGGTGTTTGAGGGGGCACAGTCTCCTGAAAACAACAGGGTGAGTAGGGAGAAAAGCAGCCCACCGATTGCTAACCCGAGCACGCCCCAAGCAAGCGATCGGTGGGCGTTTTTTTAGCATTTGGCGTTTAGCACTTAGCATTTAGCTTGAACCCTTCCGTTCCGACCGCTTCCCTAATTGAGATTGTCGCGGCTGAACTTCGCTCGACCGTCAAGCTCATGGTCGAAGGTTACTCGCCAAGTGCTAAATGCCAAGTGCCAAGTGCTGCCTCTTAACCGCCTCTTTCGGAAATGTATTCGTCCACGACTCTCTTCCACTTTCCTTGCGCTTTCAGGATGTACTCGACGGCATCGCGGGCAGCGCCGTCGCCGCCGGCGTGGGGAGTGGTCCAGTGGGCTTCGGCTTTGACCTCGGGACGCGCATTTTTGACCGCGATGGCGAGACCGCAACGGCGCATCACCGGCAAGTCAATCACGTCATCGCCCACAAAGGCAGCCTCGGCCGCCGTGATTCCCTCTTTTTCGAGAATCTGCTGCAAGACTCCTGCCTTGTCCTGAATGCCCTGATGAACATGGTCGATTTTCAGATCGCGCGCGCGCAAAGCTACGGTTTCAGAGAGACGCTTGGTGATCAGCCCAGTTTTCAATCCCGCCAAGCGGGCCAGCGAGATGGCCGTGCCGTCGTGCGCGTGGAAGCCCTTGGCTTCGATCAGGGTGGTACTGTTGAACCCGAATCCGCCCGCGCCCCCGTGTTGATTGGCTTGCTGCAGGACGCTCTGCTGCGCACCGGAAGGAGCGGGGAAGATCCAGATTTTGCCGTCGGTGAGGACGCCGTCCACGTCGAACAGTATGAGTTTGATTTTCCTGGCACGCAGTCTGGACATGGCGTGGCGATTCTAGCATCCGAGTCGGGGTGAGTTTCCGGCTTGATTTACACACTATGATGTGTGATACTTCACACATGCCAACCAACCTCGCCTTGGACGACCACCTCATCGAAGAGGCGCGCCGGGCCGGTGGCCACAAGACCAAGAAGGAAGCGGTGAACGCCGCCCTCGATGAGTATGTCCGCCGGCGCAAGCAGTTGCAGATTCTGAATGCCTTCGGCACGATCGATTTTGATCCCAGCTACGATTACAAGGCCGAACGTCGACGCCGCCCGGGTAGCGGTCGCCGCTCATGATGGTGATCGTGGATACGCCCGTCTGGTCGCTGGTACTGCGGCGGCGTCCCGGGCAACTCAACGCGTCCGAGCAAAATCTGAGCAAAGCGGCGGCGGAGTTGATTCGAGAGGGGCGGGTCGAGATGCTGGGTCCGATCCGACAGGAACTGCTCTCGGGCATTCGCGAGGAGGCTCAGTTCGAGAAAATCCGGCGCTACCTCCGGGCGTTCCAAGAGCCCTTGCTGGAAGTGGCGGATTACGAAGAAGGGGCTCGCATGAGCAATCAGTGCCGAGCCCGAGGCATTTCCGGCTCGGCGGTTGATTTCCTGATCTGTGCGGCCGCGCACCGCCGCGGATGGGCCATTTTCACGACCGACCGGGACTTTCAGAACTATATGTCGCTGCTCCCGCTACGCCTGTTTTCGGCGTGAAGCGGCTCCCCGATCGAACAGACTCAGCAGCGGCGTGGTCATGAATGTTGTAACCAGCGCCATCATCACCATCATGGAAAACAGCGTGGGCGAGATCACTCCCAGATCGAGACCGACGTTCAGAATCACCAGCTCGATCAAGCCGCGCGTATTCATGAGCACCCCGAGCGACAACGCGTCCCGCCAGCTCATTCCGCCGACGCGCGCCGCGAGAGCGCACCCAAGCAATTTGCCCACCACCGCCACCCCGAGGATGACTGCACAATAAAGCCACAGCCTGCTGCCGCTCAGAAGACGCACGCTGGTGCGTAATCCTGTAAACGCGAAGAACAACGGGAGAAGTAATCCGGTTGTAATTTTTGCGAGGTTGCCGGTTACGCTCAGCGAGAGGTTGCCCGTCCTGGGCAAAATGACACCCGCGAAGAACGCACCAAACAAGGCGTGAACACCGATCCGTTCGGTGGTCCAAGCGGAGAGCAACATGAAGACCAGGCTGAAGGCCAGTGCTTCGCGCCAGCCCGCACGTCTCCACAACGAATAGCGCGCCAAGCAGGGACGCACCACCCACGTCATCACCATCAGGTAGGCGCCCAGCCCAGCCAGGGTGAACCATAGAGAAGTACCGGCACCGGCACGCACCTTTGCAATCAGCAGGGCCAGCAGGCACCAGGCAGTGATGTCGTCCACCGCCGCGCTGCTGATGGCGACCATCCCAACTTTGGTTTGCAGGAGTTTGCGCTCGGTGAGAATCCGCGCCAGCACCGGGAAGGCGGTAATGCTCATGGCCGTACCCATGAACAAAGCGAAAATCGCGAGGGGGACGTTTGCGCTCGACAAGCGCGGATGCAGGTAGATCGCCAGGCCGGCTCCCGCCACCAGTGGGAACAGGATGCTCACGTTGCTGGTCAGCACCACCGCGCCGCCGAGTTTGCGCAGCTGGGGCAGGTCGATGGCCAGTCCCACCTGAAACATGAACAGCAGCAAACCGATCTGGCTTAGAAAATAGAGTGGCCCCAGGCCGGCGGCGGGAAACAACGCAGCGAATGCGGATGGAGCAAACCACCCGAGCAGCGAAGGCCCCAACAGAATTCCCGCGAGGATTTCTCCCACCACCCGCGGCTGCCCGAGCTTCCAGAAGACCCAGCCCAGCGCACGGGCCAGGGCGCAGATGATGACGATCTGAAGCAGCAGGATTCTGAGCTCAGGCAACCGTCACGACCTCCTGGCTAGGTTCGAGGCGGCGTTTTGCTGCGCTCTCTGTTCCGATTGCGAGGCGCGGTTGCGGAGTTCTTCTTTCATCCCGTAACCCCACTGCAAAAGCCGCAGTCCGAAAAAGGCAAGTTGGACTCCGAAAAAAGCGGCGATCCAGGCCTCACCTCTGCGTGCCCACGTGATCCCGAACAAAGGCAGAGAAGCGGCCACGCAGACGAGTCCCCAGCGCATCATGCGGCGAGCCTTCCTGGGCGAATCGAGCTTGTGCTCGCGCCCCGCGTTCACGATGCTGGCCACCGGCGGGTTCGCCCTGCCCTGGCTGTCGAAAATGTCGCAGCGCAGGTTGGGGATCTGCTCAACTTTTTGCCGGCAATATTGCTCCGCCTCTGGCAACGAATTGAAGACCAAGCAGCAGCGGATCATGCTCGCATCAAGAACACGGCCGTCGCTCGTCATTTCCGCACCGGTCTCTACATCGCTCAGAAAGGCGGCATACTGGGTTCGCTGGATCAGGTCGGTCCAGTTGGGTGGATTGCGGCTGCGATCATAGATGGGGACTTCCTGCACGGGATTATCGGGTTACAGGCCTCGGAATATAACGCACGCGGAGCACGTTTCGGTAGCGCGATTGAGCTGCGCTAGGGTCGCGAGATCCACAGAATCGGAAAGTGGCGGCCGAGTTTTTCGAAGTCGCGATCGGCAGTGACCAGAACCGCCTGCTGCAATACGGCCAGCGCCGCCGCGAAGCAATCTACGTAGGGGATTTTATGGCGCGCCTTGAGTTCAGCAGCTTTGAGGGCCTGCGGCAGATCGACGGGAACGAGTTCCAGTGGAAGGCGCGCAAGACCAGCTAGAATCCGCCGCGCGGATTCTTCCCCGCGCTCCTGCCACGAGTGATAAAAGACCTCCCCCCAGTTCACAACCGAAATCAGCAGCGGAGTGTCACCATGGCGAGCTTCTTGGAATAGCCGCTCGACGCGTTCCGCTCCCGGACCGTCTTCGACAAAATCCAACGCCGCGTTGGCGTCGAGCACGTAGGTCTTGCTCATCTAATCAGCCGGTCTTTCTCGACCCGGTGCTCGCGCTCGCGTGCTTCGACCAGCGAAGTTGCACCTTTAGCGCAACCCCGAAGGCTGCGGATAAAGTCATCAGTGACAGGCTGCAGAACCAGACGGTCCTGTTCGCGATAGACGGCGAGGCGGGTCCCCTGCTGAATTCCCATCTCCTGCCAGAGGTAGTCGGGGATCACCACTGCCCCCGCGGACCCGAGAAACGCTGTCCCGGAAAGAGACGCGCTCTTATCTGTAGCTACGGAGGACGAGTTCGCAAAACCCCCTCCCCGAGGGGGTGTGGGCCCGGGAGGTGCCCCTGCCGAGGACGGGGTTGGCGTCGACTGCTTCGAATAAACAGTATCGTACCAATCCACCAGCGGTTGGTAAGCAGGGAGGAGGTCTTGTTTGTTGGGCCTCACCTTGCCTTGCTCACGCTCAGAGTGAAAAGGATCGCCCGGCCGATACAGTCTTCTTCGTCCCCGCGAGTCCTCGTGGAGCATCCGATGATCTGCTGGGTTCGCAGACTTGTTCGCCAAGCAGTGATAGGAGACGTGAACGTTGAATCCTTGTCGGATCGGCCAGTTTTCACGCCTTGCTCGCGCCTTGATTTCCTCAACTGCAAAATCAGCTCTTTCTGGATTCTCAGTGTGAAGAAGAGCAACCGATGTCCAGACTTCGTCGGCAACTTTCATATTTCCCTCCTATACAACCATGATGATGAATGATATTTCATTCATCATTATATGTCAACCGGAATCTGGCCTGTTTGGTTTGGGCGAACAATTTACGAAACTGTAATTTCCGACTAGAATGCCAGAATGTCCGTCGCGGATTCGCCTGCCCTTGCATGGGCCCACCCTCTGGTCAGGGATTGGTTCGTCCAGCGCTTCGCGACGCCCACCGAACCCCAGGAGCAGGGCTGGCCGCACATTCTGGCCGGACATACCACGCTGATCTCGGCTCCTACCGGATCGGGCAAGACGCTGGCTGCGTTTCTGGCTTGCATCGATCGCCTGGTCCGCAAGGCGGTGGCGGGAGAACTGACCGACCGAACAGAAGTTTTGTACGTCTCTCCCCTGAAGGCGCTGGGCAACGATATTCAGAAAAACCTCGAGATCCCACTCGGCGAGATTCTGCAGATGGCGGGCGAGCGCGGCCTGCTGATGCCGGAGATTCGGACGGCGGTCCGCACCGGCGACACCCTGACCAAAGACCGGCAGGCGATGCTGAAGCGGCCGCCGCACATTCTGGTCACCACGCCGGAATCGCTCTACATCCTGCTCACCGCCGAGAAGAGCCGCGCCATTTTGCGCGACGTCGAGACCGTGATTGTGGACGAAATCCACGCGGTGGCGGATGACAAACGGGGCGTACATCTTGCGCTCTCGCTGGAGCGGCTGGAGGCGCTGACGTACCGGCCGCCGGTGCGCATTGGGCTCTCGGCTACGCAGAAGCCGATCGAGGAAGTCGCGCACTTTCTTGCCGGAAATGGGCGGCCTGATCCCGTCATCGTCAACATCGGACACAAGCGCACCCTCAACCTCGGCGTCGAAGTTCCTTCTTCCGAACTGGGGCCTGTCGCTTCGAACGAGATGTGGGACGAGATTTATGAGCGCATCGTGCAACTCGTGAACGAGCATCGCTCGACGCTGGTGTTCGTCAACACGCGGCGATTAGCGGAACGGATCGCGCACCAACTGGGTGCAAGGCTGGGTGAAGAGAATGTCGCAGCGCACCACGGCAGCTTGGCTCGGAAACTGCGCCTGGCTGCCGAGAAGAAACTGAAAGACGGCGAAGTTAAGGTGCTGGTCGCGACCGCATCGCTCGAACTCGGCATTGACGTGGGCACGGTGGACCTGGTCTGTCATATCAGTTCTCCGCGCTCGATTGCGGTGGCACTGCAGCGGGTCGGCCGCTCGGGTCACTGGCGCGGCGCGGTTCCCAAAGGACGCTTCTTCGCCACCACTCGCGACGATCTGGCCGAGTGCGCGGTGCTGGTGCGAGGAATCCGCTCCGGCGAACTCGACCGGCTGATCTTTCCCGAGTCGTCTCTGGACGTGCTGGCGCAGCAGATTGTCGCGTGTTGCGCGGTCGACAGCGCCCCCTCGATGGCATCCCGCCGGGGAGGGCGAGGCGCCCTCCCGACCGCCGGCGAGGGCGCCGGCGCTATGGCCGCCGGCACGGACGGCTGGGACGAAGACGAATTGTTTGCGCTCATTAAGAGGGCGTATCCCTATCGCAATCTTTCGCGGGAGACGTACAAAGCGGTGCTCGAAATGCTCTCCGAAGGCATTGCCGCGCAGCGCGGAAGATTCGGCGCGTACCTGCATCACGACCGCATCAATCGCAAGCTCCGACCGCGGCGGGGAGCGCGGCTGGCGGCGATCACTTCCGGCGGAGCCATTCCGGACAACGCGCTCTTCACTGTGGTTGCTGAGCCGGACGGCGCCACGGTCGGAACCATAGACGAAGACTTCGCCGTCGAGAGCATGGCCGGCGACGTCATGCTGCTGGGAAACACGTCATGGCGCATCCGGCGGGTGGAAGGCAAGTCCTCGCGCATGCTGGTAGAAGATGCCAAGGGCGCGGCGCCGACGGTTCCCTTCTGGCGCGGCGAAGCTCCAGCGCGAACTGCAGAACTCTCAGCGCAACTCGGCGAGTTGCGGAAGGAGATCAGCGATCGCTTGCCGGGAGTGGCTCCGGTTGAAGGCTGGCGAAATCTCCCAGTGGTTACAGAAACGGTGAGCTGGCTGGGGGAAGAGTGCGGCCTCGACACTGCCGGCGCCGAACAGTTGATCCAATACGTGCTGGAAGGCCGCGTGGTGCTGGGCGATGTTCCCACCCAGTCCACGATCATCGCGGAGCGCTTCTTCGACGAAGGCGGAGGCATGCAGCTGGTGATCCACGCCCCCTTTGGAGGCCGCATCAACAAGGCGTGGGGCCTGGCGCTGCGCAAACGCTTCTGCCGGGGCTTCAACTTCGAACTGCAAGCGGCGGCGACGGACAATGGCCTGAACATCGCGCTGGCCGAGCAGCACAGCTTCCCGCTGGCCGACGTTTTTCATTTCCTAAATTCAGAAACGATGCCTCCGATCCTGGAGCAGGCGGCGCTGGCGGCGCCTATTTTTCAGACGCGCTGGCGCTGGGATGCAACACGCGCCCTCGCCCTGTTGCGCTTTCAGGGAGGCAAGAAGGTTCCGCCTCAGATTCAGCGCCTGCGCTCCGACGATCTGCTGGCGTCAGTGTTTCCGGATGTAGCTGCGTGCCAGGAGAACATCGAAGGCGATATCAAGATTCCGGACCATCCGCTGGTCGCGGAGGTAGTGAAAGATGTGCTCACCGAGGCGATGGACATCGACGGTCTGCGCGAAGTCTTGCGCGGGATCGAAGAGGGCCGAATCCGTTGCATCGCGGTGGACACGCCGGTGCCGTCGCAGTTCTCGCATGAAATCCTGAATGCGAACCCGTACGCCTACCTCGACGATGCGCCTCTCGAAGAAAGACGCGCGCGAGCGGTTGAGATGCGGCGAGTGCTGCCGGCGGCAGTGCTGGAAGAAGTGGGTGCGCTCGATCCGGCAGCTATCGCACAGGTGCAGGCAGAAGCCTGGCCCGATGTGCGTGATGCCGATGAACTGCAGGATGCGCTGCATACGCTGGTGGTGATGCCGGAGAAAAGCAGGTCTGAGGTCTCAGGTGTCAGGTCTCAGGAGGGCGGCTCTCAGCTTTCGGCGGTCACCTCTCAGCTTCAGCACGCGCAGCCCACGGCCGGATGGTCTAGCTTCTTTGAGCGGCTGCAATCGGAACGGCGGGCTTTTGTTGCGGAAGTGATGACAGAAGCGGGATCGCGGCGGTTTTGGGTGGCGGCGGAGCGCGGTGAAATGTTCGCGGCTTTGCATCCGACTGACGCTTTCGCAGGCGAGGGCGCCCGCGCCACACCGTCTAGTCGGGATGAGGCGCTGCTGGCGGCGGTGCGGGGATGGATGGAGCACATCGGGCCCACTACCGCTTCGGAGTTAGGGGAGTTGCTGGGGCTGCCGGCATCGGAGATCGACAAGGCTCTGCTGCGGATTGAAGCGAGCGGGGCGATCCTGCGGGGGAAGTTCAGACCGCAGGGGCTAAAGCCCCAATCTCCTTTGGAGCTCAACGGCACGGCTGAAGGCGTGCCCTCCCGCGTTGCGTCCGAGACCGAGTGGTGCGAGCGCCGCTTGCTGGCGCGCATCCATCGGCTGACGGTCGCGACCCTGCGCAAGCAGATCGAGCCGATGACGGCGGCGCAGTTTATGAACTGGCTGCTGCGCTGGCAGCACCTGGCTCCGGGAACACAGGTGCGCGGCGAGCACGGAACGCTCGAAGTGCTTCGGCAGTTGCAGGGATTTGAAATTCCGGCAAGCGCGTGGGAGCGCTACGTGCTGGGACGGAGAATTGCCGGGTATGATCCGGCACATCTGGATCAACTCTGTCTGGCAGGAGCGGTGGGTTGGGGGCGCCTCTCGCCGCATCCGGCCACCATCGATAGCGGCGGAAACAATGGTGAAGGGGGCGAGAGACGGCGGCGGGTGATCCCGACCCGCGTGGCCCCGATTGCTTTCTTCGTGCGCGAGGACTCCGATTGGATGCAGCCGCGCGATCCCGGCGGTGATGATTCCGCGCCATCGATCTTGAGTCCGGTCGCGCGCTCGCTGCTGCAACTGTTACAGCAGCGGGGCGCGCTGTTTTTCCCCGATATGGTTCGCGCCACCGGCAAACTCAAGGCGGAGGTCGAAACCGGCCTGTGGGAACTGGTGGCAGCGGGGCTGGTTACGGCCGACGGCTTCGAGAATCTACGCGCGCTGGTCACGCCGAAGAACGCATCCGGAGGCGCGATGGGTAAGGTACGACGTCCGCGGCATGCGGCGGGACGGTGGTCGCTTCTGCACAGCGAAGGGGCGGAACGCGACCGCAGCGTCGAATCCTGCTGCTGGATGCTGTTGCGGCGCTACGGCGTGGTGTTCCGCGATCTATTGGCGCGAGAAACAAACTTGCCTCGCTGGCGCGAATTGCAGATCGGCTTCCGGCGGCTCGAAGACCGCGGCGAAGTGCGGGGCGGGCGCTTTGTCGACGGATTCCTGGGAGAACAGTTCGCGCTTCCGGTGGCGGTGGAATCGCTGCGCGCCCACCGTAAACTCCCGCTTTCGGGCGAGCGTATCACCATCGCGGCGGCCGACCCGCTGAACCTTGTGGGCATCATCGTCACCGGCGAGCGCATTCCGGCTATCTCGGGCAGAAATGTGACGTTCCGCGATGGAGTCTGGGTGGAAGAAAAAGTAATCAGTAGTCAGGAGTCAGGAGTCAGCGATCATGAACCTGCGGGGACGAGGCGGGTTTCCTGACACTTGATTCCGGCGATCGGAAACACGAACGGGAACCCGATGAGGGGGCCCCTCGGGTTCCCGCACATCTTCTGACCGACGACTCTGTTAAAGCGCTTCCCCCGAATCGCCTCTGCCGCCGGACAGCCTGAGAGAATATAAGGGGCATCCATGGAAATCGCAACAATATATTCCATTTGTTGCGATGGATTGTCTCCCTGCTCCGATGGGACCCTGCTCTGCGGACTCTGTATCAATCAGGGCAGGCGCAGGGCAAGCAATCCCTCCGGGTTCAGGTAAACCCCCTGCCAGCGCACGGCCAGATGGAGATGCGGTCCGGTGGCGCGCCCAGTGCCGCCGCTGAGACCAATCTCCTGCCCTTTAGTGACGCGCTCCCCTTCCTTGACGCGCACTTCGGAGAGATGGAGGTAAAGCGTCAGCAGTCCCTGCCCGTGATCAATCACCACGCAGTTCCCTTCAAAGTAGAGCGGCCGGGCGAGGAGCACCGCGCCGCTGTTGACGGCCGAAACCGGCGTGCCCGCCGGAACGCGGAAGTCGAGTCCCTGATGCGTGCTCTCGACCGCTCCGTTGAAGACGCGCTGCACGCCGAACACATCGGAAATCTCCGCCGTGACCGGACGCTGGAAGGATCCCTGCCACTCGCGCTCAGTGGTCAGAGTCTTGAATGCTTCGGCTTTGACCTGTTTGTCGTGCTCAATCACCTTCAACTGTTCGGGGTCGGGCGCGGTGTAACGTTCGGGAACCTTCAGCACCTTCACCCTGGGATAACGGTGGCGGAGCAGCTTGATTCCTTGCCTGTAAGTCAGAGCTGGTCCGGAGGCCGTCTCGGCGCGCAGTTCGATTGGATACACACCGGACTTGGTTTCCAGGCTGGCTCCCGCCAGTCCGAACCATGCGTTCTGACGCGTGTCGAAGCTGAAGGAGAGTTCGTGGTCGAGCCATTTGCCGGAAAGCGCGCGCGACGGCTTCGGAGTCGTGACCCGGAACAGCACCGGAATTCCGTTGACGATGCGGGCCGGCTGGTAGCGGACACTCCAGTGCGGGGCGGTCTCGGCGAACGTGGCCGTTGCCAGCAGGAGAGCCGCCCCCGCGAAAAAACTGCAATAGAATTGCCGGCTGCGCATCACCCTTCAGGCTAGCATTCTGGATAGAGAACATACATACTTCGGCCATGATCGCGGTGTTGCTGATTGGGGTGCTGGCGGCGAACGATCCTGCGCCACAAGCCAAAGAAATGAAAGCTGACCAGGTGGTCGTCATAAAGAGCCAGCGTACTCTGAGCCTGCTGTCGCAGAGCAAAGTCATTCGTAGTTACAAGGTGGCCCTGGGCAGCAATCCGGTTGGACCCAAGGAGCAACAGGGCGATCACAAGACGCCGGAAGGCCACTACATTCTCGACCGGCGGAACTCGAAGAGCCGCTTCTACAAATCGATCCACGTGTCCTATCCCAACGAGCCAGACGAGCAACGAGCCAAGGAGCGCGGAGGCGCTCCGGGCGGCGACATCATGATTCATGGCCTGCCAAACGGTTTCGGATGGCTGGGTGCTACTCATCGCGCCCTGGACTGGACCGATGGCTGCATTGCCGTGACGGACGACGAGATGGATGAAATCTGGGCCCTGGTGCTGGACGGAACGCCGATTGAGATCAAGCCTTAAACTACGCAGCAACCGTCTTGACATGTTTAGCACATGCAAGTATGTTTATAACATGTCAAAGATGATTCAACTCAGAAATGTTCCCGATACTCTGCATCGCAGCCTGAAAGCGCGGGCCGCCCTGGCTGGGATGTCGCTGTCGGATTACCTGCTGGCGGAGATTCGAGAGATCGCGGAACGCCCCACACTGGATGAACTGCGAGAGCGTATGGAGCGCAGGGAGAGAGTAAATCTGCCCGTGTCAGCGGCAGCCATCGTTCGCGCCGAGCGAGACGCACGGTGATTGTCCTGGATGCGTCGGCGGTGGTGGAGTGGCTGCTGCAAAGCCGGCGTGGCTTGCGCATCGCGCAGAGGATTTTTGCCGCCGGTCAAAGCTCCCATGCGCCTCATCTGCTGGACGTGGAGGTGGCGCAGGCCTTGAGACGGTCGGTTGCGCTGCATGGCCTTTCCGCCTCGCGAGCCGAGGAAGCATTGGAGGACTTTGGGAACCTGCGAATCTATCGCTATTCGCATACTCCATTTCTGCGACGCATCTGGCTCCTGCGTGAGAATCTGACCTGTTACGATGCGCTCTACGTCGCTTTGGCCGAAGCGCTCGACGCGACGCTCCTCAGCTGTGACACAAAGCTGGCGGCGGCTCCGGGGCATCGGGCGCGCGTCGAAGTGATCTAAGATGAAGGGATTTGGTGGACCTGGTCGGGATCGAACCGACGACCTCTTCCATGCCATGGAAGCGCGCTCCCAGCTGCGCCACAGGCCCACTACCGGAAAAACCGAAGGAATGGAACCTTTCAATTTTCGCCCACCTTCCCCGGCGAGTCAAACTCATCTAGGATATTGGGCGTCTAAATTAGGACATACCGGAGCCCCATGCTGAAATCCTGCAGCCTTCTTCTGCTGTGCCTGGGTTGTGCCCTCGCGGTGCTTGCGCCGACAGCAGTCCACGCGCAGGCAACGGTCAGGGATCAGGCCGCGCCCCCGCCGGTCGCGTACGCGTCCGTGACCGAGCTGAACACGATCCTCACGCAGGTAAGACAGACGGCGCAGAATATCGACGGCGATCTGGGCAAGATGCGCATCGAGAGATGGAAAGCCGATTCCGCGACCAAGCGCGACATTCAGACCAACGTTGACTCCATCCAGCGCAATCTGCAGTCGGCGCTGCCGGAGATGATCACGCAACTCAGCAACGCGCCTGAGGATCTGGCCGCCAGCTTCAAGCTCTACCGCAACCTGGATGCGCTCTATGACGTTTTCGGCCCAGTGGTGGAGGCGGCGGGAGCCTTCGGTTCGAAAGACGAGTATCAGAACCTGAGCAACGACTTGAGTTCCCTGCAGAGTGCCCGGCGCGCGCTTGGCGACCGCATGCAGAATCTGGCCGCCGCCAAAGATGCCGACCTGACGCGACTGCGCACCCAGCTCAAGGCCGCGCAAGCGGCGGCAACGCCGCCATCGCCGCCGAAGAAGACCATCGTGGACGACACTGAGCCGCCGAAGAAGCCCGCCAAGAAGAAGCCCGCAAAGCCGGCGCCTCCGGTGACGAATCCGCATTGAGACGGCACTTGGCATTTAGCACTTAGCATTTAGCCAGACCAGTGCTCTGGCTCGGACTAAACCAGTCCAGGTTTGGCCAGGCGCCAAATGCTAAGTGCCAAGTGCTGAATGCTAGTTCGCTCACTCCCTCCTTCCTACTGAAAACACACCACTTAGCTACCCGGAACTTCGATCGCCGCGCTGGAGTCTAAGTAACCAGGGCGGGCGTTCCGGGAGAGGTCCCGGAAAAAGAAGAAATCCCGCCGCTGGGTCGCGGTACTTTTATAATAAGGGGTACGCCATGAGGGTCATGGCGGGAGTTACGACCTTGAGCGATCTTGCGAGCGCCATCGGATCCCGATCCCAGGAAGCCGCCGTCATTGCTGAACTGAAAGCGGGTTCCGAACAAGCCTATGTCTGGCTGATCGGGGAATTTCATCAGCCGATCTACAGCCTGGTGTATCGCATCGTCAACGACCCGAACGACGCCGCCGACACAACGCAGGAAGTCTTTTTGAAGGTCTTCCGCGGAATGAAACATTTCCACGGCGAGTCAAGCCTGAAGACCTGGATCTACCGGATCGCGCTCCATGAAGCCGCCAATCGCCGGCGCTGGTGGTTCCGGCACAAGGCGCAGGAGACATCGATTGAGCCGGTTGAAGTGGACGGCTGCGAATTCCCCGGGGAAGAGAGGCTGGTCGATCGAGGCGAGTCGCCCTTCGACAGCTTCGCTCACGAGGAAGTGCGGGCAGCCGTGGAAAAAGGGCTGCATGAGGTTCCTGAGCCGTTCCAGACCGCGTTGATCCTGCGCGATCTGGAGGAGATGTCGTATGAAGAGATCGCCGAGGTTCTGCAGATATCGCTGGGCACGGTGAAGTCGCGCATCACGCGCGGCCGGCAGGCGTTGCGCAAGAGATTAGCAGGATATGTTCGAGAGGTCGGCGCGGAAATGGGCTTGCAGGCTCCGCAAGAGGAAGAACAGTCGGCGACGACGGCCCTCCGTGGTAGCAGAGAGGTTGAGGTGACACCATGAACTGCGGTGAGGTCAAAGAACTGTTCTCGCCGTATCTGGACGGACAGGTGAGCGGAGTCGAGATGAACGCGCTCAGCCGTCACATGGAAGAGTGTGCCCGCTGCGCACGGGAATACGCCGCGTTGCGCCGGACGCAACAACTGCTCGCCGGACTCGGTCCGAAGAAGGCTCCGGCAGATCTGGCCTTGAAGTTAAGAGTGGCCATCTCGCAGCAAGTGGCGCAGGCGCGACGCCCGCGCTATGAAGCGCTGCTGGTGAGAATGGAGAACGCGCTCAACGCCTTCATGGTTCCGGCGACTGCCGGACTGGTCAGCGCGGTGCTGATCTTCGGATTGCTGCTCGGCTTCTTCGCGCTGCCCGGCCAGTTGCAAGCCTCCAGCGGAGACGTGCCGCTGATGCTCTACACCGCGCCCCAGTTGGAGCAAACCATGTTCGGGACGTCCCTGGGCAACATCACCGAAGATTCGGTGGTCATCGAAGCCTACGTCGACGCCAACGGCCGCGTGGAGGACTATCGCATTTTGTCGCAGCCGGAGGATGCCCAGGCCGTGCTGCCGGAAGTGAAGAAAATTTTGATCTTCACCACCTTCCGGCCGGCGCTGTCCATGGGTCGGCCGACCTCGGGACGGGCCGTCATTTCCTTCTCCAAGATCAGCGTGAAGGGCTAGCCTGAAGCGGTGACAGAATCTGTTGGCCCCCGAAGGTACAACGTTCGGCATCGCTGAACAGGCTGCGGAAAAACTCCATTTGCCGAGGAAAGGCGCCCCCAGGGCTGAACAGTTTGCTGAAAAATCCGGCTGCGCTGACCTCAGGGGCTGAAGCCCGACTCAAAACAAACGGCTTATCGCAGCGGTAAACCGCTGCGCCACCCAAAGGCATAGTTTGTCAGCAAACTGTGAAGCCGCACTCATTGCAAACGTCTTACGCGGCCCTGAAGGGCCGCTCTTTCCACGGTGGTGCATGCATTCGTGAGTTTTTCAGCAGCCTGTGAGGCGATGCCCTGACTAAGACGCTCGGATTTTTCCGCAACCAGTGAAGGGCTCTCCACGCAAAATCTCAAAGTCGGCACTTGGAATTGCAGCTTCATGGTTTGACCGCGCATTAACCAGTTCGTACACTATTTTCTGGCTTACCCCTGCGCCCGCGATCAGGAGGATTCCCTGGGACAGAGTTTTCGACTGGCGTTCGTTCTGAGTTTGGCAGCGCTTCTGACATGCCCCTCTCTCGCCGAGAACAAGCCGGATGTGTCCCTGGACACAAGTGAAACCCTGTTCAGCGTTCTGACCGCCATCAACACCTGCGGCTATGACCAGGAATTGAATGCCTCCGACCCGCTGCGCGGGCAGATTCGGGCAGAGGTTGCAAAAGCCATCCAGAACACAGAGGGGGCTCAGGATGCCGTCGCTCCCTTGTGCCAATTCTATCGCGAGCACCAACCTCCGGATTCGTCGCGCGACCTGGCGCAGTATGTGTCGCTGGCGCTCTACCTGCAAGAACCTCCGGCGTTCACCCCGAAAGTGAAGCAGGCAGAACTCCCGCCCGAGGCAGCCGGCGTGGCGGGCATCGTCCCGTTCCTGCAGGCGTTTTACGCGAAAGCGGGACTGCACGCGATCTGGGAGAAACACCACGCGCGCTATGTCGAATTCACCGAGACCTATCACCAGGCGCTGGCGAAGATGACCTTCGACACCGAGATTTATCTCAAGCTGCCCTCGGCCGGCTACCTGGGGCGGCAGTTCATCGTTTATCTCGATGCCATGGGAGCGCCCGGCCAGGTAAATGCCCGCAACTATGCTGCGGATTACTTCGTGGTCATTTCGCCGTCCAGTTCGCTGAAGATGCAACAAATCCGGCACACTTATCTGCACTATCTGCTCGATCCGCTGGCCCTCAAGAACGGCGGCTCGTTCAAGCGGCTGGAGCCCCTGCTCGATCAGGTAAAGATCGCCCCGATGGATGAGGCTTTCAAGAACAACATTTCTTTGCTGGTCACCGAATGCCTGGTACGGGCAATCGAGACGCGCACCCTGGGCTCAGCCAAAACGCCGGAGGCGGAGCGCCTCAAGAGCCTGGACGAATCGGACGCGGAGGGATACGTCCTGACACGTTATTTCTATGAAGCGCTGATCAAGTTCGAAAAAGATCCCGCCGGCCTGCGCGCCATGTACGCACAGATGCTGGACTCGATTGACATCGGCAGAGAAGTCAAGCGGGCCGCGATGATTCAGTTCGCTGGAGAAGCCGCGCCGGAATTGCTGCACCTGGCGCGCCCCAAGAACGAACGCCTGCTGCTGAATGCGGAACGCCGGCTCTCGGCGGGCGATACCGAGACTGCACAGAAACTGGCGCAGCAGGCCCTGGACGAAGATCAGGAGGATCCCGGACAGGCGCTGTTTATCCTGGCGGAAGTGGCCACCCGCAACCGCGATATGGAAGGCGCGCGCACTTACTTTGAACGCGCCCTGCAGATGGCTCATGAACCCAGGGTGATCGCCTGGTCGCATATCTATCTGGGCCGGATTTTCGATTTGAAAGAGGAGCGCGACGTGGCGGTCGACCACTACCGGGCGGCAGCCGATGCCGCCGGCACGGCGCTTCCGGAAGCGAAGAGTGCGGCGGAACGGGGCATCGAACAGCCCTATGAACCTCCAGCCGCGGCGCGGCCGCAGTGAAGCAAGTTTCAGTGTTTCAAAGATTCAAGGTTGAGCGATGATAAGGTTATGAATTTGTCGATCGCCGAGCTTTTGTCTTTGAAACCCTGAGAGTGTGAGACTTTGACAGCTTGTTTGGAGAACCCATGAAGCGAATCGCAATGTTAGTAGCGGTACTGAGCATCGCGCTCTGTGCTACGGTCCAGAGCAGCGGACAGAGTGGGCAGCAGAATGCGCCCGCGACGGGCCCGACGACACCAGCCGGACAAACCGCGCCGGCTCAGGCTGCGCCCGCGCCCCAAGGCAAGCGTCCACCGCAGGCCAAAACCGACCCCGAGTTCAACGCCTACAAGGCCGCCGCTGCTACCACCGATGCGGCTGCACTGGAAAAGGCGGCGGACGATTTTGCCACCAAGTTTCCGGACAGCGAACTGCGCTTGCTGCTCTACAAGGCCACCATGCGCACCTATCAGAGCCAGAACAACGGCGACAAGACCGAAGCCATGGGACGCAAGGTACTCGGCCTGGACGGAGATGATCCGGAGGCGCTGGTGATCGTCGCCGAAGTCATCGCCGAGAAAACCCGGGACTCCGACCTGGACAAGGATCAGCGCTACGACGAAGCCATGAAGATGGCGCAGAAGGCCACGCAAACGGTGGAGACCGACGTCGCCGTCGGTCAGAACACGCCGCAGGAAAAGATCGACGCCTACAAATCTCTGCTGCGCTCCAATGCTTACTCCATCCTGGGCACCATCGATTTCAAGAAAGACAACTTCGTTTCCGCGCAGGAAAACCTGCAGAAGTCGATTGACGCCTACCCCGCCCAGCCCGACCCAGTGGTGGTATTGCGTCTGGCACTGGCGCTGGACAAGCAGGCCGCCGCGCTCTCGTCCGACAAGCAGGCCGCCAAGTATACCGACGCTCTCAAGGTCGCCAACCGTGCCGTAGAGCTGACCCCGGAAAACACTCAGATCGGATCACTGGCGCGCCGGGAACGCGACCGCTTGACGCAGCTTACAGGAGGCGCTGCAACGCCGGCGCAACCGACGGCCCAACCCCCGAAGAACTAACCGCCCGCGCGCTCCGAGCGGATTGGTCCGCTGAATCATGAAGCCACGCGAAATCATGGCGCTGGAAGAGAGTCTGGGACACCACTTCCAGCGCCAGGAACTCATCGAACAGGCTCTTACGCACAGTTCACAGGCGCGGGAAGTGGAAGCTCTGGAGGGAAACAGTCCATCCGCCCGGCGCGGCGACAACGAATTGCTGGAATTTCTTGGGGACGCCGTGCTGGGGCTGGTCACAACCGAGGCGCTCTTCCAGCGCTTTCCCGAACTCCAGGAAGGACATCTTTCGAAGCTGCGCGCGCATCTGGTGGGACAGAGGCACCTGCTGCGAGTGGCCGAGCAACTGCAGATCGGACACTACCTGCGCCTGGGTCGCGGCGAAGAAAAGAGTGGCGGCCGCAACAAAGCCACGCTGGTGGTGGACGCACTGGAAGCCATCCTGGCGGCCCTTTATCTCGATGGCGGATGGCAGGTGGCGCGTGACTTCATTCTGCGGACGATCGTGGAGCCGGAACTGGCCCGCATGAATCTGGAGACCAGCGCGATCCCGGTGATGGATTTTAAATCTGCCTTGCAGGAGACGCTGCAAGCCGGCGGGAGAAAGCAGCCGGTGTACGCGCTGGTAAAAGAAGAGGGGCCGGAACACAGAAAGACCTTTACCGTCGAGGTGCGATTGCCGGAACCGGAGGTTGCCGACTTTGTGGCGCGCGCCCAGGGTCCGACCAAGAAGCGAGCGGAGCAGGAAGCGGCGCGCCAGGTTCTGGAACACCTGTCCGCGTCGCCGGAATGGCAGCGGGCGCGGGCAGGAAAGGATTTGTAGCGCCGGCAACTTGCGGCTGGCGCGAGGGCACCTTGCCCTCGCAAGATGAGGTCGAGGTGCTGGCCCTGATTGCTGAAGGGATTGCCGGCGGGGCGCCGGCGCTACCATGTCGTGGAGCGAAAAAATTTCGGCCAGTGATTGGCCCGGCACTCTTCAATCGGTGGCGGGAACGGTAGTGATCGCCGTGTTCGCCGTGACGTTCGTGGTGCAGGCCTTCACCATCCCGTCGGAGTCCATGGAAAAGACGCTTCTGATCGGCGATTACCTGCTGGTGGATAAGTTCTGCTACGGCGACAGCGGGCTGTGGAATACGGTGATGCCGTATCGCAAAATCCGGCGCGGCGACATCATCGTGTTCCATTACCCGGTGAATCCCGCGCAGCATTTTGTGAAGCGAGTAGTGGGACTGCCGGGGGACCGCCTGCGCTTGATTAACAAGCGCGTCTACGTCAACGGCACGCCCCTGGACGAGCCGTACGTGCAATACATCAACGCCGATCGCCAGCCCTACCGCGATGATTTCCCACGCACCGACACACCCGGCTTCGGCGTGACCGCGCGCTGGTGGCAGGAAATGCGCAAGCTGGTGGAGGACCATCAGCTCATCATCCCGGAGGGGCACTATTTTGTGCTGGGCGACAACCGCGACGACAGCCAGGACAGCCGCTACTGGGGCTTCGTGCCGCGCGACAATGTCATCGGGCGCCCGCTGCTCATTTACTGGTCAGCGAGCAACCTGAATAACGATCTGCCCGGGTCACCGACTGCGGGTGATAGACTGTATCACCTTGCCTACGCGGTGACCCACGTGTTCCAGATCACCCGCTGGGAGCGTACCTTCCGGCTGGTGCGCTGACGAAAATCAACTTCCGAGACGGATAACCAACGTGCCCAAGAAAGAAAAAGAAAAAGAGAGTCCCCAGGAAGAGAAGCCGCGCGAAACTACCGTCGAATTTCTAGCCTCCCTGGCGGGAGTGCTGGTCACCGGCCTGTTCATCATTACGTTCATCCTGCAGGCGTTCGAAATTCCTTCCAGTTCGATGGAAGATACGCTGCTCATTGGCGATCACGTGTTCGTGAACCGCGAACAGTTCGCGCCGCCCACGCACTGGGTAGGTCCCCTCCTGCCCTACCGTGACATCCGGCGCAGCGACATCGTGGTGTTCCTCTCGCCGGAAGAACAGGGGTTGTTCGTGGTGAAGCGAATCATGGGCATTCCAGGAGACCGCATTCATCTGCGCGACGGAGTGGTGTACCGCAACGGGCAGAAGCTCGATGAGCCCTACGTCCGGCACAAGGACCCCGCACCCAACCCCTACCGCGACAATTTTCCCGCGCTCCCCCCGTCGGAAATGTTCGGGGTGCGAAACGAGAAGTGGCAGCAGGAGTTTCGCTCGCATGTCGACGGCGAGGACATCGTGGTTCCTCCGAACAGCTACTTCGCCATGGGCGACAACCGCGATGTGAGCTACGACAGCCGCTACTGGGGCTTCATTCCGAAGGAGAACGTAATCGGCCGCCCCATGTTCATCTACTGGTCATTTACGACGCCGCCGAACCAGTACCAAATGCGCAGCGTGGGCGACCGGCTGGGCTTCCTGGCGCACATCATCATTCACTTCTTCGACGAGACGCGCTGGTCTCGCACCTTCCGGGTCGTGCAGTGAAATTCCTGCGTTCGAAGCGTGGCTTGGCCGCGCTCGCGGCGCTCCTGCTGATCCTGTTTCTGGTCCGGCCTGGCGCGCACCAATTGCGCGAGCGGATTGCCGGCACCATCGGCTCAGCCCTGGGCCGAAAGGTCACGATTGAGAATGTGCGGGTGCACCTGCTGCCTCGACCGGGCTTTGATCTGGAGGGGCTGGTCATCTATGACGACCCCGCCTTCAGCGCCGAGCCCATGGTGCGCGCGCAGGATGTTTCCGCCGCCATCCGCCTCCGTTCCCTGCTGCGCGGCCGCCTGGAGATCGCTACCCTGAGCGCAACCGAACCGAGCATCAACCTGGTGCGCAACGACCAGGGGCGCTGGAACCTGGCCAGTCTGCTGGAGCGCAGCGCACGCATCCCGACCGCGCCGACCGCCAAACCAGCTTCGGAGAGCCGCCCGGCGTTTCCCTACCTGGAAGCCAGCCACGCCCGCGTCAACTTTAAAATTGGACAGGCCAAGAAGTCCTGGGCTCTGACCGACGCCGATGTAGCCCTGTGGCAGGAATCGGAGAATTCCTGGGGCGCGCGCATGAAGGCACAACCGGTACGTACCGATTTCAATCTGAGCGACACCGGAATCGTCCAGCTCAACGCCACTTGGCAGCGCGCTGCGATCCTGAGCGAAACGCCGGTCAAGATCGAATTGGGGTGGGAAAAGGGACAGCTCGGACAGATCACCAAACTGTTTAGCGGCCGGGACCGGGGCTGGCGCGGCGGCGTGAGATTTGCTGGGGATATTTCCGGAACTCCAAAGGCCCTGCTGGTCAAGAGCCAGATCAGTATCGAAGATTTTCACCGCTTCGACATTCCGGGCAACGGCAACGTGAATCTTTCCACTGCGTGCTCGGGCCGTTACAGCGCGGTGGCCGGCATCCTGGAAGATCTGTTGTGCGAGTCGCGGGCGGGTGGAGGGTCACTTCGCGTGCAGGGAATCCTCGGCCCAATCACGGCGGCGCCCAGCTACGACCTCACGTTCACGGTCGATAAAGTAGCTCTCGCTCCCGCATTGCAATTGCTGCGCCAGGCCAAGAAAGAACTGCCCTCCGATCTGGCAGCGACGGGACGCCTGGACGCCGAGTTCCGCGCCGCCCGCACTGGTTCCGGACCGTTGGAACTGACGGGCGATGGCACCGCCAGCGACGTGCGGCTCTTCTCCGCCGGAGGAAAAGATGAAATCATAATCGGCAAAGTTCCACTGTTCGCGGGTGCAGTTTCAGAAAACGGCAAACCCAAGCCTGGCTCGAAAGAAAGAGATGGGAAGCCCGCAGAAGCTCATTTGAAAATCGGGCCTTTGCCATTGGCGATGGGTGCGACCGCGCCCGCCACCGCGGGTGGTTGGGTGTCCGCCACCGGCTACCGTTTTTTCCTGCGCGGCGACACGGAAGTGAAATACGTTCATCGCCTGGCCAATACGCTGGGCGTTCCGGGCTCTCGGCCCCTTGCCGACGGCTCGGTGCGAGTGGACCTCAGCTTTTTCGGCGGCTGGCAGGGATTCGCCGCCGCCTCGGTTACGGGCACCGCGCAACTGCACGATGTGCGGGCCGGAATGCGCGGATTGAATCCGCCGATTGACATAGCTTCGGCTACTCTGAAACTGGAGCCGGACTCGACTTCGCTGGAGAAAATCTCCGCCCGCATCGGAGATACTCACTGGACCGGCAGCGTAAACGCGCCCCGGCACTGCGCGCCGGAAGGCTGCACGTTTCAGTTTGATCTCGCTGCCGACCGGTTATCTTCGGGCGACATCTCCGAGTGGTTCACGCCGCGTCCTGCTAAACGTCCGTGGTACCGGATTCTGACGTCCAGCGAGCCGCCCGGGAAGTCTCCGCTGCTGGCCATCCAGGCGCGGGGCGCATTGCGCGTCGATCGGCTGAGTTTGAAACAAGTGGAGGCCAGCCAGATCGCCGCGCAAATGGTACTGGATCGGGGCAAGATCACTTTGAACAATCTCCGCGGACAAGTGTTCGCGGGCATGCATCAAGGGAACTGGGCAATTGATGTTTCCGTCCAACCGCCGCGGTATCAAGCCACCGGAACTCTGCAGAACGTGTCGCTGGCGAAGGTGAGCGCTGCGATGAACGACGGATGGGCCACCGGAACTGCCGATGGCAAATTCGATCTGACCAGCGCCGGCAATAGTTTCCATGATCTGCTGGCCCGCGCGGACGGCGACTTGCAGGCGACCATGCGGAATGGCGGCCTCGCCCGCATGGAACTTCCCGGCGCTGCCAAGCCTTTTCCAGTACATCTCCTGGCGGTACGATTGAAAGCCAAAAACGGAGAGTGGAGGCTGAACTCGGGCAGACTGGAGTCGCACGACGGCATCTATCAAATCAGTGGGACCGCTTCTCCAGCGGGCGTGCTCAATCTCGTGTTCACTCGTGGCGACGAGCAGTCGTGGAACGTGACGGGCACTCTACTGAAGCCGCGGGTGGCGAATGCGGGTCGCACGGAGGCCCGGACCGTTGTCAAACCCTAGGTGTCAGGTGTCAGGTTCCAGGTGTCAGGTTCTGGTGCTGGCGGTCTTGCTGGCGGCTTTCCTTTGTTTTGGCGCCGACCCTCCACGCACTCCCGGCCTCGCTGCCGAGAAGAAATTCCGCTACATCGATGAAAACGGGCAGCGGGAACATCCCGATCCGAGACCCACAGAACTTACCGAACAGGAAGTAAATGATTATCTGGTCGCAGGCAGCGTTCGCCTGCCGGCAGGGGTCGAGTCGCTGCGTCTGGCCGGCACGCCGGGAGTCATCACCGCCCATTGCCGCGTGGATTTCGATCGCATCCGCGCCGGACGCAACAACTCAAACCCCCTGCTGGGACTTTTTTCCGGCGCGCATGACGTCGACGTGGAAGCGAACGCGGCGGGATCGAATCATGAGGGCCGCGTGCACGTGAATTTGGTGGCGATCGACGGCATCGAAGTCCCGCGCTTCGTGCTGGAGCTCTTCGTGGAGAAGTTCGTCACGCCACGTTATCCGCACGTGGGATTGGACTCGACCTTCGCGGTGCCCGACAAGATCGACACCGCGACGGTCGGAGAGCACAAGCTGGTCGTGGTGCAGCGGTAGAGATCTCTAAGAGTCTCGGTGTGCAAACGTGGGTCGTCCCTCCGGGACTTGCATCGTCATCCCACTCCACCCCGCGCTGAAGCGCGGGGCTAAGCTCGGCCGCCCCTCCGGGGGCTGATTCGCTGAGCCAGGGCCGCCCCTCTGGGGCTGATCCTCGAGGGCCATGCTCACTCCACCGATCGGCCCATAGCTGGTTCGCGTACAGTCGCTTGCATTGAGACTCTTTAAGGGCTGTTAGTGGCATTGGAAGCGCGGGCCTTACGGCACATATCCCGCCCCCCGCAGCACTTTTCCCGGCAATGCTCCTGTCATCTTCCCGTTCTCAATTACCGGAACACCATTGACCAGCACGAAGTCCATGCCCTGCGAGAGCTGATTCGGGTTATCGAAAGTTGCGAGGTCACGGACGGTCTCGGGATCGAACACCACAACATCGGCCCACATTCCCGCCTTCAACACGCCGCGATCGGTAAACCGCATGCGCTGCGCCGGCAGCGCCGAGAACTTACGAATGGCATCTTCCAGGGTCAGCTTCTTTTCTTCGCGCACATATTTCCGCAAGATTCGCGGAAACGTCCCGTAGGCGCGCGGATGCGGGTGCTCTTCCCCCAGGATTCCCTCCGGCGATGTGCCGGAGGAGTCGTTGTCCACCGAAACCCAGGGCTGCTGCAACGCGAGCGCGACATCCGGTTCCGACATACCGAAGACTGCGCACGAAGTGAACGCTTGGTCTTGGATCAGCAAGTCGAACAGCGTATCCATCGGATCCTTGTTCCAGGCCTTGGCAACGTCGGAGAGCCGCTTGCCCTGAAACTGCTTGAGCGCTGGATTCTGCACCACGCTCACCATCACGTCCTGGGGTCCGGAAATCTCCTGCCACTCGTTGTCCCAGTCTTTGGAAGAAGTCTCCATGTCTTTGCGAATCCGAGCGCGGGTGGCGGGATCTTTCAGCCGCTCGATGAGCTTGGCGTCGCCGCCGTCGTGCGCCCATGCTGGAACGAATGCCGACATGCTGTTGAACCAGGCTGTGTAGGCATACGTGTTCGCCGAAATGTCCGTGCCTTGGGCGCGGACCTGATTGATCTTCGCGACCACCTCTGGCATACGCCCCCAGTTATTCCTGCCCGCCACCTTGATGTGCCAGATTTCGACCGGAATGTGCGCTTCACGCCCGATGCGCACTGCTTCGTCAATGGCCGCAAGCACGCTGTCGCTCTCATTCCGCATATGGGTCGCGTAGATTCCGCCGAACCTGGAAGCCTCCGCCGCCAGCGCGATCAGTTCTTCCGTCTTCGCGTACGGAGCCGGGGCGTATTCGAGCGCCGTCGATACTCCCACCGTCCCATCGCGCATCGCATCGCGAACCAGAGCTTTCATCAGGGTCAGCTGATCGGGTGTAGGCTGAACGTCGGCATCGCCCAAAACCATGCGGCGAACCTGTGCCGCGCCCACATAGCTGGCGAGGTTGATGCCCATTCCCTGCTTTTCGAGGCGGACAAAATACTGCCGGAACGTGCGCCAGTCAGGATTGATCTTGTAACTCTCGTAGCCGGAACGATCGGCCTGAAGGATGGCGTCATTGAGCGGAGCAGCCGATCCGCCCTCGCCCGTGACTTCCGTTGTAATTCCCTGAAAGATTTTTGACGGCAGTCGTGGATCGACCAGGATCGTCATCTCCGACTGGCCCAGCATGTCGATGAAGCCGGGGGCAACGACTTTGCCCTGCGCGTCAATGGTGCGTGTGCGCGGAGCCTCAGTGAGGTTGCCGATCGCGGCGATGCGTCCATCGCGGATGCCAATGTCGCCGGAATACCACGGAGAACCTGTCCCGTCCACGATGTGCCCCTGGATGATGACGATGTCGAAAGGACGATCGGCGGCGAAGAGGAATGCAGAAAGCATGAGAAGAATCGGCAGTGTAAGACGACGAGCGATAGTCATAAATGTTTCCCCGAGTCTGCCACAGCGTTTGCGTTTCCTGCGATGGCAAGTTGTGGGCCGCGTGGGCGGCCAATCAGAATACCGAGCAGAATCCAGAGCCCGAACGAGAGCCATTCCCGGTTCGAGAAGTGGCCGGGCACAAACGGTAAGACCTTCATCAGCACCATGGCCAATCCGACCAAGGCACCCAGCCAGGCAATCACCTGTTCCCGCGCCGGCGGACGCATCCGCAGATACGCGGCGCAAGCGGCAAACCATCCGATGGCCGAAGCCAACGAGCCGACGACGGTAATCGGTATCAGAATTGCGGTTCCGAGAAACATACATACCCCGGTCGCGATGCCGACGCAGACCACGGCCGTTGCAGGCGTTTGATTCCGCGGATGCACGCTGGCGAGCCGTCCATCCACCAACCCACGGCGCCCCATGGCAAACAGCAACCGGCTGGCCGCCACAAAATTTCCGTTGAAGACTTTGAACAGGGAGAGCAGCGCCGAGGCAAGAATGATGCTCACAATCCAACGCGAGCC